>ENA-ORUN01003231-ORUN01003231.1-human-gut-metagenome-genome-assembly--contig:-NODE-3231-length-11873-cov-14.232357_pt1 | contig 11873 bp, 6 predicted proteins | sample MGYA00242080_ERZ509209 | MGnify/ENA primary metagenome ERZ509209 (study PRJEB26280, sample SAMEA2338786) | human gut metagenome | biome: human gut; feature: human-associated habitat; material: faeces... | reverse complement strand
TGGTGCTGCTGAAACCCCTGACCTACATGAACCTCTCCGGCGATTCCATCGCCCCCATGGCGGGCTTTTTCAAGATCCCTGCCGACCATGTGCTGGTGTTGTGCGATGACATTACGCAGGCACCCGGCAAGCTGCGCATCCGGCCCTCCGGCTCTGCGGGCGGGCACAACGGCCTGAAGAGCATCATTGCCCGTCTGGGTGGGGAGAACTTCCCCCGCATCCGCATCGGCATCGGCGCAAAGCCCCACCCGGACTACGACCTTGCCGCATGGGTTCTGGGCAAGTTCCCGCCGGAGGACGTCAAGGCCATCACCGACCGCTACCCCGACCTTGAAGCCGCCGCAAAGCTTATCATGGACGGTAAGCTAAGTCTGGCACAGAGCAAGTATAACGGGTAAAAATCATTCTCCCGCATTCTGACAGGAAAGGAGGTTTTTCCATGTACGAAGCCTTACTCAAAGCCACACCGGAATATCAGAAGGTCGCCGCAAGCTTTGGCTCAGCAGGGCCGGCGGCGCTGTTCGGTCTGCCGCCCACAGGCCGGGCACTGCTGTATGCCGCCCTGCAAAAAGACCTTGACCGGGTGCTCTGCATCGTGACCCCCGGCGAAGCCGAAGCCACCCACTTTGTGGACGACCTCAAGGCGCTGGGGCTTACTGCTGCAGTGTTCCCGCCCCGGGACTTTATGCTGCGCCCGGTGGAGGGTGCAGGCCGCGAATACGAGTACCGCCGCCTTTCGGTGCTGGGCGCACTGGCGGGCGGGCGGCTGCAGGCCGTCTGCGTGCCCGCCGAAGCGCTTTTGCAGTACACCGTGCCCCGGGCTGAGTTCATCCAGAATACCCTCACCTTAAAGCCCGGCATGGTGTATAACCGCGAAGCGCTGGTGGCGCGGCTGTTTGCCGCCGGGTATGTGCGGCGCAGTCAGGTGGACGGCCCGGGACAGTTCAGCGTGCGCGGCGATATCGTGGATATCTACGCGCCGGATATGCGTCAGCCTGCCCGCGTGGAGTACTGGGACGACGAGATCGACTCCATGTCCTCCTTTGACCTGCTGACCCAGCGGCGGGACGGCGCACTGGAAAAAATATACCTCTCCCCTGCCCGCGAGGTGCTGTTCGGCAGCACCGCCGAGACCGCCGAAGCGCTGCGCAGCGCCATCAAAAAAGCGCGCGGCAAGCGCCGCACTGCGCTGGAAAAGGCCACCGAAGCCGACCTTTCCCAGCTGGATTCCGGCATGATGCCGGAGGCCATGGATAAATATTACGGCATCCGCTACCCTGCCCCGGCCACGCTGCTGGATCATCTGGACGCGCCGCTGTTCATTCTGGACGAAGTGGGCGGCATCCGGGATGCCCAGAAAGCCACTGAGTTCCGCCGCAGCGAGGAGCTGACCGGGCTGCTGGAAGAGGGCGTGCTCTGCCCCGGGCTGGACGTGCTGTACCAGACCATGGACGATCTTGTCATCGCCGCCCAGAACCACAGCACCCTGCTGTGCGAGAACTTTCTGCGCGGGATGAACGAGTTCAAACTGAAAGACCTCATCAACGCCGAAGCCTTTGCCGCCCCCAACTGGAACGGCGACCTTGCCTCCCTGCGGGAGGATCTCGACCCGCTCATCGCTCAAGGCTACGCCGTTACCCTGTTTGCCGGTACGCCCAAGGGCGCAGCTGCCCTGACCCGCGACCTTGCCGACAAGGGCTATTCCGTGAGCATGAGCCGGGATGTGCGCCCCGCCAAGGGCATTTTGCAGGTGCTGCCCGGACACCTGACCGCCGGGTGTACCTTCCCCTTTGCCCACGCAGCGGTGCTTTCCAGCCGCCGCCACGGGCTGGACGAGGAAGCCGCCGCCGAAGCCAAAAAGCGCAAGAAGAATAAAAACGCCCTGTCCAGCCTTTCGGATATCAAGCCCGGGGACTATGTGGTGCACCAGAGCCACGGCATCGGGATGTACGCCGGTATCCAGCGGTTAGAGGTACAGGGCGCTACCAAGGACTACCTCAAGGTGCAGTATTCCGGCTCAGACGTGCTGTATGTGCCGGTGACCCAGCTGGACCTGCTCAGCCGCTACACCGCCCCCGGCGACGAGGAAAAGGTAAAGCTGGCAAAGCTGGGCGGTGCCGAGTGGCAGCGCACCCGCGCCAAGGTAAAAAAAGCCACCGAGGAGATGGCGCAGGAACTGATCGAGCTCTACGCCCGCCGCCGTCAGGCCACGGGCTACGCCTTCCCGCCGGACGGCGACTGGCAGCGGGACTTTGAGACCCGCTTTGACTACGACGAGACCGACGACCAGCTGCACGCCACCGCCGAAATCAAGCAGGACATGGAAAAGGGCTACCCCATGGATCGGCTGCTCTGCGGCGATGTGGGCGTGGGCAAGACCGAGGTGGCGCTGCGCGCCGCCTTCAAGTGCATCATGGGCGGCAAGCAATGCGCCCTGCTGGCACCCACCACCCTGCTGGCGTGGCAGCACTACAACACCCTGCTCTCCCGCATGGAGGCTTTCCCGGTGAAGATCGGGATGCTGTCCCGCTTCCGCACCGCAAAGCAGCAAAAGGAGACGTTACGCGGCTTACAGGCCGGCAGCGTGGATATCGTGGTGGGCACCCACCGGCTGCTCTCTAAAGACGTAAAGTTCCACGACCTCGGTCTTGTCATCATCGACGAGGAACAGCGCTTCGGCGTAAAGCACAAGGAAAAGCTGAAGGAGAACTTCATCGGGGTGGATATGCTCACCCTGTCGGCTACCCCCATCCCCCGCACCCTGAACATGGCAATGAGCGGCATCCGGGATCTTTCCACCATCGAGCAGCCGCCCATCGAGCGCCAGCCGGTGGAGACCTTTGTGCTGGAATATAACGATGTCATCCTTGCCGAAGCCATGAAGAAAGAACTTGCCCGGGGCGGGCAGGTGTACTACCTGCACAACCGGGTGGACAACATTGAATCCTGCGCCGCCCATGTCAGCCAGATGGTGCCGGGTGCGCGGGTAGGCATTGCCCACGGCAAGATGACCGAAGAAGAGCTGAACCCCGTGTGGCAGCACCTGCTGAACGGCGAGATCGACATTCTGGTCTGCACCACCCTCATCGAGACCGGCATTGATGTGCGCAACTGCAACACCCTCATCATTGAGGACGCCGACCGCATGGGTCTGGCACAGCTGTACCAGATCCGTGGGCGGGTGGGACGCTCCGGCCGCAAAGCCTACGCCTACTTCACCTTCCGCCGGGACAAGACCCTGACCGATATCGCCCAGAAGCGGCTTTCCGCCATCCGGGAGTTTACCGCTTTCGGCTCCGGCTTCCGCATCGCCATGCGGGATCTGCAGATCCGCGGCGCGGGCAGTCTGCTGGGGCACAGCCAGCACGGCCACATGGAAGCCGTGGGCTACGACCTCTACGTTAAAATGCTGGGACAGGCCATCTCCCGGGCACGGGGCGAGCCTGTCCAGCGGGACAAGAGCGATTGTCTTGTGGACCTGCGGGTGGACGCCTTCATCCCGGAAAAGTATATCCCGGACGGCGCGGGGCGCATCGAAGCTTACAAGCGCATTGCCGCCATCCAGACCCCAGAGGACGCCGCCGATGTGCTGGACGAGCTCATTGACCGCTACGGTGACCCGCCGCCCTCAGTGAGCGATCTGGTCAACGTCTCCCTCGTCCGTGTGCAGGCCGCCGCCGTGGGCGTGTACGAGGTGACCCAGAAGAAGGACACCCTCGTGCTGAACCTGGAAACGCTGGAACTTGCCATGATCCGCGGCCTGCTGCAGGCTTTCAATGGCCGTGTCACCGCCGGAGCGGGCAGCAAACCCTATCTCTCGGTGGTATTGCAGCCGGACGAAAAGCCGCTGGAACTGCTGCAAAGCATCCTGAAAGCCATGGATGCCATTTTGAACAACAAGGAGCCAAACCAATGAAAAAGAAACTGCTTGCGCTGGTATGCGCACTTGCACTGACCGTCAGCCTTGTAGGCTGTGTATTCTCCACCCCGGACACCGTGGGCAAGATCGGCGATTTTGAGGTGACCAGCGGCTTATATCTGCTGGCGCAGTACGATGCCTATCAGCAGGCTGCACAGCTGGCAGGCTCTGAGCAGGACGCCAGCAAGGTAAAGTCCTTCCTTAAGGCCACCATCACCACCGATGCCGACACCGGCGAGACCGCCGTGGTAAGCGATTATGTGGCGCAAAAGACGCTGGAGACCCTGCAGACCCTTGCCGCTGTGGATGCCCGCTTTACCGAGCTGGGCGGCGAGCTGACCGAGGAGCAGAAGTCCGCCGCCGACAGCTACGCCCAGCAGCTGATGGACAACTACGGCGATGCCTACACTGCCAACGGCATCGGGCTGGAGACTTTGAAGCTGTTCCAGCAGCTGCAGTACAAGCACACCCTGCTGCTGGATCTTGTCTACGGTAAAAACGGCGAGACCCCTGTGGAGGACGGCGAGCTGACCGAGCATCTGGACAGCACCATGTACGAGATCGGCTTTATCACCGTGCCGCTGTACAACACCAGCACCTTCGCCTTTGCCAGCGATGACCAGAAGGCCGAGATGCTCTCCCTTGCCCAGAAAGCTGCGGACAGCTACAACGCCAGCGCCCCGGAGGACACTTCCAGCCAGCTGACCACCTTTAACAGCATCGCAAGCAGCGCACTGACCGGGATCTGTGCTGTGCTGGATGCAGAGGTTCCCTCCACCAGCACCCTGCAGACCGACCTGCTGAGCGAAAGCGACCTGACCGATGCCTTTACGCAGGAGGGTGCCGCCGATACCCTGCGCGGCCTTGCCTACGGGCAGGCAGCCGCCATCCAGTACTCCGGCTATGCCATGATGCTGGCCGTCCGTCTGGACCCGCTGGGCGTCTCCACGCTGGACGCTCTGCGCAGCCAGATCCTGAGCGACCTGAAGGGCGAGGAGCTGGACGATGCCCTTGCCGCCTACGGTGCCCAGCTGGCGAGCACCCTGAGCAGCTCTGCCATGAGCAAGCTGCCCGCCGCCAAGATCGTGAACGCCACCAGCGCCGCCAGCGCCAACAGCTAATGGCTTTGTAAAAACAACACGCCCGGGTTTTCCACATCCTTTCTGAGTAAGGTGGAAAACCCGGGCGTTGTTTTTATTTTATTACTTTTGCAAACTCTGCGGCAAGGGCAGCGTTCACCGAGCGGACGGCGTTGGCGTCCGGCTTGATGGCGGTGCGGTCGTAGGTAAACAGGCCGTTCACCTCGTCCTCCACGTCGGTCAGCTGGGTGTACACCAGCGCCGAAAGCCCTTTTTGCAGCTGCGGCAGCACCGTGCCCAGCTGCATTTTTTTGTACCGGGCGGTCAGCTCCTCCCGGCTTTTGGCTGTGCCGTAGCCGTAGGTCTTGCGGGGCGGCTCGTGCCCCGGCATGGGCCACGCAATGCCGCCGTACTCGCTCAGCGCCACGGTGCGGGTCTGCGGGCGCACCCGCAAAGGGTAGAAGTAGTTGTGCAGGGAGTATACATCCCCGCTGCCCTGATCGTACCAGCCGCTGGCTTCGTCTACAAGGCGGGTGTCGTCCAGCGTACGAATTGCCTGCACTGCCCCGGCGGCATCGTACTGTCCCCAGCCCTCATTGAAGGGCACCCAGCAGCCCACACAGGGGTGACAGCGCAGCGCCTGCACCGTATCTTCCAGCTCCCGGCGGTATTCGGTGCGGCTGCTTTCGCTGCCCCGGCTCAGCAGCCCCCACAGCGCCGCCTTGTCCGGCAGACGGCGCATAAGCGGCTGCAAAATATTGGTCAGGTAGGTGACGAACCACAGGTTATACTTGCTGCCGCCGTTGACCATATCCTGCCAGACTACAAGCCCCAGCCTGTCGCAGTGGTAGTACCAGCGCTGCGGCTCTATCTTTGCGTGCTTGCGCAGCAGGTTGTAGCCCAACGCCTTTACCTCGCTCAGCTCCCGTTCCACCGCCGCATCCGAGGGCGGGGTGTACAGTCCCTCCGGCCAGTAGCCCTGATCCAGCAGGCCGTTGAGCAGGATGGGCTTATCGTTCAGGCAGAAGCGCAGCACGCCCCTTGCGTCCGGTGCGCAGCTCCACTTGCGCAGGGCAAAGTAGCTGTGCACAGTGTCGAACTGCTCTTCCTCTCCCTGCGTAGTGCCCACGGTCAAATCGTACAAAAAGGGCGTATCCGGGCTCCATGGGAAGAAATACTCGTCCGCAATATGCAGCGTCACCGTGCCGTCTTGGTCGGCCTCGTCGCTGCCCCAGTCCTCGGCAATGGTCACACCCCCGGCGCGCACTACCGCCCACAGGTTCGCCGCGCCGCCGGGTGCAGAGGTATGGGCTTTCACGGTCACGGTGCGGGCATCGTAGTCCGGCGTAACGGTGAGAGACTGGATGTAATTTTCCGGCACACGCTCCAGCCAGACGGTCTGCCAGATGCCGCTCTGCGCGGGGTAGAACATCCCGCCGGGCTGCAAGGTCTGCTTGCCCCGCGCCTGTGTGCCGTGGCCGGTGGGGTCCTGCACCGCCACCCACAGGCTGTTGCGGCCTGTGCCGTTGAGCTGCGCGGTGATATCCAGCGTAAAGGGCCAGTAGCCGCCCCGGTGCCCGCCCACCAGATGGCCGTTCACCTGCACGGCACAGGCGTAGTCCACTGCACCGAAATGCAGCAGCACCCGTCCACCCGTCCCGGCGGGCGGCGCAAAGTACCGGTGGTAGTGCAGCCACTGCCCGGGCTGCAATATGCGCCCCACCCCGGAGGTGCGGCACTCCGGCGCGTAGGGCACCAGGATCTCGCCGTCCCAGCCCGCCGGGCGCTGTGCCGAAGCGGTGATGGCGTACTGCCACGGGCCGTTCAGGTTCTCGTAGCTGTCCCGGCGCATGGCCGGGCGGGGATATTCCGTCAGAGGGTGCATACACTCACCAGCCTTTTCTACTCGTTTGCTCCATTCTAGCACAGCCCGGGGCGTTTGTATACCGGGGAGCGGACGATTTTGAATGGCCGCCGCGGTTTGAAGCATCCTCGCCCTCTCAGGCGCTACGCGCCAGCTCTCCCAAAGGGAGAGCCTTTGGCAGTCCCCGCAAACTTCATCTCTTTGCCAAGGCCTCTCCCTTTGGGAGAGGTGGCATCGCATAGCGATGACGGAGAGGGCGAGCACGCTAAAAAAGACCATTTTCACGGGAGATAAAAAGAGCCGCCGCACGGCGGCATGGCTGTGCGGCGGCTTTGTGAGAAGGTTGGAAATTGCTTAGTTCTCGGCCAGATTACCGGTATAAAGCTGATAATACTTGCCCTTTTTGGCGATCAGCTCGTCGTGGCTGCCGCGCTCGATGATGCGGCCCTGTTCCAGCACCACGATGCAGTCTGCATTGCGGACGGTGGACAGGCGGTGCGCGATGACAAAGCTGGTACGGCCGTACATCAGGCCGTCCATGCCGCGCTGCACCAGCGCCTCGGTGCGGGTATCAATGGAGGAGGTCGCCTCGTCCAGGATCAGCACCGGCGGGTCTGCCACGGCTGCGCGGGCAATGGCAAGCAGCTGGCGCTGTCCCTGCGAGAGGTTGGCGCCATCGCCGGTCAGCATGGTGTTGTAGCCCTCCGGCAGGCGCTTGATAAAGCCGTCGGCGTTGGCAAGGCGGGCGGCGGCGATGCACTCCTCATCGGTGGCCTCCAGCCGTCCGTAGCGGATGTTCTCCATCACCGTGCCGGTAAACAGGTGGGTGTCCTGCAGCACGATGCCCAGCGAGCGGCGCAGGTCGGCTTTTTTGATCTTGTGGATGTTGATGCCATCGTAGCGGATCTTGCCCTCCTGAATATCGTAGAAACGGTTGATCAGGTTGGTGATGGTAGTCTTGCCCGCACCGGTAGAGCCGACAAAGGCGATCTTCTGCCCCGGACGGCCGTACAGGTTGATGTCGTGCAGCACCGTCTTTTCCGGCACATAGCCAAAGTCCACGTCCGTAAAGGTGATATCGCCCGCCAGCTTGTGGTAGGTGGTAGTGCCATCGTGGTGGGGGTGCTTCCACGCCCAGATGCCGGTGCGCTCGGCAGTTTCCACCAGCTTGTCGTTGCGGTCGTACTTGGCATTTACCAGCGTCACATAGCCCTCGTCGGTCTCGCTGGGCTCGTCCATCATCTTGAAGATACGCTCGGCACCGGCCAGTGCCATAATGACGCTGTTGGCCTGCATGGACACCTGACTGATGGGCATATTGAAGCCCTTGTTCAGGCTGAGGAAGGCCACCACGGTACCAAGGGTCATGCCGCCAACGCCGCCCACAGCCATGGCTGCACCAACCAGTGCGCAGATGGCGTAGCTGATGTTGCCCAACTGGGCGTTGACCGGCATCATGATGTTGGAGAAGGCGTTGGCCTGCTTGGCGCTTTCCTTCAGCTGGTCGTTCAGCTCATGGAAGCCGGCAAGGGTCTGCTGCTCGTGGGTGAACACCTTGACCACCTTCTGGCCTTCCATCATCTCCTCGATGTAGCCGTTCACCTTTCCCAAATCCCGCTGCTGCTGGATGAAGTACTTGGAGGAGCTTTTTGCAATCTGCTTGGAGCAGAACAGCATCAGCGCCACCATGAGCATGGTAACGATGGTCAGCTGCCAGCTGAGCATACACATACTGAAGAACACCGACACGATGGTGATGACGCTGGACACCAGCTGCGGGATGCTCTGGCTGAGCATCTGGCGCAGGGTATCCACATCGTTGGTGTACACGGACATGATATCGCCGTGGGGATGGGTGTCAAAATACCGGATGGGCAGGCTTTCCATGTGGGTGAACAGCTTGGTGCGCAGATTGCGCAGCGTGCCCTGCGTTACGTTGACCATGATGCGGGCGTTGGCCCATGCGGCCAGAATACCCACAAGGTAGATGCAGCACATCCGCACCAGTGCACCGGCCAGCGGTGCAAAGCTGGGGTTCTGCTGGCGGGTCATGGGCACGATGTAATCGTCCATCAAAGTCTGCAAGAACAGGCTGGCCTGCACATTGGCCAGCGCGCTGACCACAATGCAGATCAGCACAAGGATGCAGTGGGGCAGATAGTTGCGGAACACCTCATCCATGATGCGCTTCAGCAGCTTGCCCGGGTTTTCCACCTTGGGGCGCGGCCCCCGTGCGCCCCGCGGGCCGGGGCCATGTACTTCTTTTACTGCCATTACTGCGCACCTCCCTGCTTGTCAAAATCGCCGCCGCCCTGCGTCTGGCTGTTGTAGACCTCCTGATAGATGGCGTTGGTCGCCAGCAGCTCTGCGTGGGTGCCCAGACCGTTGATCTGGCCGTTATCCAGCACCAGAATGCGGTCTGCATCCTGCACCGAGGAGATACGCTGTGCAATGATAATCTTGGTCGTGCCGGGGATCTCCTCCCGGAAGGCCTTGCGGATCTTGGCATCGGTCGCGGTGTCCACGGCGCTGGTGGAGTCGTCCAAAATCAGCACTTTGGGCTTGCGCAGCAGGGCGCGGGCGATGGTCAGGCGCTGCTTCTGGCCGCCGGATACGTTGGAGCCGCCCTGCTCGATCCATGTATTGTACTTATCCGGGAAGCGCTGGATGAACTCATCCGCGCAGGCCAGCTTTGCCATGCGGATGCACTCTTCCTCGGTGGCGTTGGCATCGCCCCAGCGCAGGTTATCCAGAATAGTGCCGCTGAACAGCACGTTCTTCTGCAGCACCATGGAGACCTCGCGGCGCAGCACGTCAAGGTTATAATCCCGCACGTCCACACCGCCCACCCGCACAGTACCACTCTCGGCATCGTACAGACGGGGGATCAGCTGCACCAGACTGGATTTTGCACTGCCGGTGCCGCCGATGATGCCCAGCGTCTCGCCGGGCCGGATGGTAAAGCTGATATCGTTCAGCACCGGCTGACCGCTGCCGTGCTTATACTTGAAGGTAACGTGGTCAAACTGAATGCTGCCATCCGCCACCTGCTGCACCGGCTGCTTTGCCGGGGGCAGGTCGGTGTGCTCGTCCAGCACCTCCACGATACGCTTGGCAGAGGCGGCGGACATGGCGATCATGACAAAGGCCATGCTCAGCATCATCAGTGCCATGAGGATGTTCATGATATAGCCGAACAGGGCGTTCAGCTGGCCGGTGGTAATGGCACCGTGCAGCACATACTTTGCGCCGAACCAGCTCAGCGCGATGTTGCAGCCGTACACTGCCACCAGCATGGCGGGGTTATTGAAGCTCAGGCGGCTTTCGGCGTTGACGAACTGCTTGTACAGGCTCTCGCAGGCGGCGGTGTATTTTTCGTTCTCGAAGCCCTCGCGTACGAAGCTTTTGACCACGCGGATGGCAGAGACGTTCTCCTGCACCGAGGCGTTGAGGTTATCGTAGTTCTTGAATACCCGGTCAAAGATGCGGAAGGTGGGGATCATGATGGCAGCCAGCACCGCCACCAGAAAGGCCACTGCCACCACGAACACCAGCGACAGCGGGCCGCCGATGACCACAGCCATGAACATTGCAAACACCAGATGCACCGGGGCGCGCACGCACATCCGCAAAATCATCTGGAAGGCGTTCTGCACGTTGGTCACATCGGTGGTCATACGGGTGACAAGACCTGCCGTGGAGAATTTGTCGATGTTGGAAAAAGAGTAATGCTGGATATTTTCATACATGGCATCGCGCAGATTTCCGGCAAAACCGGTGGATGCCTCGGCGGCGTACTTGCCCGCCAGCACGCCCAGCACCAGCGCAATGGCTGCCACCAGAAAGGTAAGCAGGCCGTAGCGGATGATGGCGTTCATATCGCCCTTTTCAATGCCCTGATCGATGATAAAGGCCATGATGGTGGGCAGCAGCACATCCATAATGGCTTCCAGAGCCGCAAAGAGCGGTGTCTTGATCGAGGCGGCTTTATACTCGCCCAGATGCGACACAAGCTTTTTGATCATCTGAGTTCCCTCCTGTTGAATTTATTTGTTTGTTACAAAACAATTTTATACAAAACAATTTAAATGTCAAGCCGTTTCGGAAAATGTTCACAATTGCTAATTTAACAAGTTCTTTTTCGGCGCTTTGACGGAAAAGGCGGTTATTTCAACGCCTCCCGCAGCTTGTTCAGCAGCCGCAGCAGCTCTGCGTTCTCCTCCTCGGTCAGCAGTCCGGCCACATAATCGTCGGTCTGGTGGAAGGAAAGCAGGGTCTTTTCGTGCCGTTGGATGCCCTCCTCGGTCAAAACCAGCTGCTTGAGCCGGGCATCCTGCGGCACGCTCTGCCGCCGGATGTAGCCCTTGCGCTCCATCAGCTGCAAAATGTTGGTCACCGTGGAGCGGGTGATGGAAAACTCCCGCTCGATGTCCCGCTGGAACACCGGCTCGTCCCGGTGGCGGTAGAGATACTCGATGATCCACCCGTGCATGGGGGTGGTCTGCTCTACCCCGTTGGCGCGGGAAAATTGGTTCAGCCTGCGGAAGATCAGGTTATCCACCCGGCGCAGCTGGGCGGGAATGACCTGCGGCCCATCCCACGGCGGGTCCAGCTTGCAGTGCTCTTCAATAGGGTGCTGTGTACACATAATGTTTTTCCTCTGTTCAAGTTGTTCGATGTGAAACTGTTTGATACAGTACATATTTTAACCGTGCCCGCACCGATTGTCAAGAGGACAGCGCAAGGTTTTGGGGCAGGCAGGCTGCACCGAAACGAAAAACCGCCGAAGGTTTCCCTTCGGCGGTCTTTCGTATGATAGGAGGATCAAAAATGATCTTTGCTAAGTCTTAGTTCAGGATGGTCAGCTCGGTCTCGATGTCGAACAGGTGCACCTTATGGGGATCGAATGCAACGCGGACGGTGTCTCCGTTGCGAGCCTTGGAGGTGGGAGCAACGCGGGCGGTCATCTTGTTGCCCTTGTACTCCAGGTACAGGTAGATCTCAGCGCCCA
>ENA-ORUN01003225-ORUN01003225.1-human-gut-metagenome-genome-assembly--contig:-NODE-3225-length-11888-cov-2.990957_pt1 | contig 11888 bp, 7 predicted proteins | sample MGYA00242080_ERZ509209 | MGnify/ENA primary metagenome ERZ509209 (study PRJEB26280, sample SAMEA2338786) | human gut metagenome | biome: human gut; feature: human-associated habitat; material: faeces... | reverse complement strand
TAAGCTTGCTGATGGCAGTCGCCTTGATCACTGCGTTTTCCTCAAAGGTTTTGCCGTTTTCCTCGGGTTCGGGGGCACCCTCCGGCAGCGGGATGATTTCAATGCCGAGGCTGCTTACGATAGCAGACAGCTCTGCCAGCTTTTTCTTGTTATGGGAAGCAAGTACAAACTGCATTACAGACTTTCCCCCATCACCTTGGCCTGCTTGCGGCACAGCGTCAGGCAGCCGCGCTTGCCGAGTCCGAGCAGCTTGCGCAGCTCGGTATCCGTAAACGGACGGCCCTCGCCGGTGCCCTGCACCTCGATGAACTCACCCTTGCTCGTCATAACCACGTTGCAGTCCACAATGGCGTGGCTGTCCTCGGCGTAGTTGAGGTCGAGCACGGCTTCATCCTCAAAAACGCCGACCGAAACGGCTGCAACCTGTGCGGTGAGCGGCATTTTCTCGATCACGCCATCGGCCAGCAGCTTTTTGCATGCAAGCCACAGTGCAACAAATCCGCCGGTGATGGACGCGCAGCGCGTGCCGCCGTCCGCCTGAATAACGTCGCAGTCAATCGTGATCTGGCGCTCACCGAGTGCTTCGCGGTCCACGACCGCACGCAGCGCACGGCCGATCAGACGCTGGATCTCGCTCGAGCGGCCGTCCAGCTTGAGCGACTTGATGTCGCGTTTTTTGCGGGTATTGGTCGCACGCGGGAGCATCGCATACTCGGCGGTTACCCAGCCGAGGCCCTTGCCCTCGAGGAACGGCGGTACCTTTTCCTCGACCGACGCGGTGCAGATGACCTTGGTGTTGCCCATCTCGACCAGCACCGAGCCTTCCGCGTACATCGTGTAATCAGTGGTAATCTTCACCGGACGCATTGCGCCCTTGGTTCTTCCGTCAGGTCTCTGCATTTTCGTCCTCCTCGGTCTGTTCCTCATCGTTTTCTGCGTTTTCATGAACCGGCGGCAGGATGGCCTCCAGGAATGCCGCACGGTCAAAGTCGATCAGATCGTCAATGCCCTCGCCAACGCCGACCAGCTTGACCGGAACACCCAGTCCTGCCGAAATGGCGATCACGATGCCGCCCTTTGCGGTGCCGTCCAGCTTGGTGAGAATAATGCCGGTCAGCTCGGCAGCCTTGTTGAACTCCTCAGCCTGATGAACCGCATTCTGACCGGTGGTCGCATCCAGCACGAGCAGCGTTTCGCGCGACGCATCCGGCAGCTCACGGGAGATAACGCGGTCGATCTTCGCCAGTTCGTTCATCAGGTTGGCCTTGTTGTGCAGACGGCCTGCCGTATCCACGATGATGATATCGCTGCCGCGTGCCTTGGCCGCCGAGATGGAGTCAAACACAACAGCCGCCGGGTCTGCGCCCTCGCCGTGGCGAACGATATCCGCACCGGCACGCTTTGCCCAGATTTCGAGCTGGTCCGCCGCAGCTGCGCGGAAGGTATCCGCCGCCGACAGCATAACCTTTTTACCCTCATTGACATAGCGGGCCGCCAGCTTGCCGATCGAGGTCGTCTTGCCGACACCGTTGACGCCGATTACCAGAATGACCGCCGGCTTGCCGTCCGTATTCAGCGGCTGATTGTCGAGCATGTTGTCGGTCAGCACCTCGCGGAGCAGGTCGCGCAGCTCGTCCGCCGTGGTGGTCTTGCGCAGCTTGGCGCGCTTTTCGACCTCAGCGACGATCTTCGCCGCCGTGGATGCACCGACGTCCGACAGGATGAGTGCTTCTTCCAGTTCCTCGAGCAGATCATCATCCACCTTGACAAATGCCGCGAACACGCTGTCCAGCGAGTGGTTCACCGCATCCGATGTTTTCTTTAAGCCCTGCTTAATTTTATCAAAAAATCCCATGCTTATCTCCTTATATTTATCTTGCAAATCAGGAATCAGTAATTATTTACCGTAGTAGTTGATACGCCAGTTCTCCCAGTCTGTGCGGTCAATCCGCTCACCCCAGAGAACATAGCCGCGCGCATGTCCCCAGTGCCGAAACTCGACCGGATGCCGTGCCGCATAGCCGTCTGTCGTAAGAGAGCCGTTCGGCAATCGTCTTTCCACATCCAGCCGGTACGGATATTTTTCGCTTCGCATATCCATTGCCGCAATTCTCCATTTTCCATTACTTAATGGTATTTTTGAGCCGTTTTTCCGCCTCAGCCAGATTGAGCATCAGCATTTTGGAGACGCCCTGCTCCTGCATGGTCACGCCGTAGAGCATATCTGCTTCTTCCATTGTACCACGTCTGTGGGTAATTACAATAAATTGTGTCGAATCTGTCAGGCGGCGAATGTATTTTGCAAACCGCTGCACGTTCACATCATCGAGCGCGGCTTCGATCTCATCAAGCACGCAAAACGGCGTAGGCCGCAGCTTAAGGATCGCAAAGTACAGCGCAATGGCAACAAACGCCTTTTCACCGCCTGAGAGCAGCGTAATCGTTTTAACCGCCTTACCCGGCGGAGACACGCGGATGTCGATACCGCAGTTCAGGATATCCGAAGTATCGGCAAGCTGCAGTTCGGCGTGTCCGCCGCCGAAGATCTCGCGGAAGGTATCACGGAAGTACACATTCAGCTTGGCGAACTCGGACGCGAAAATCTCCTTCATGCTGACGGTCAGCTGCTCGATGACCTTGCGCAGATCGGTCTGCGCGGTCTCGAGGTCGTCCTTCTGCTCCCGCAGGAAGCTGTACCGCTCCTGCACACGCTGAAATTCGTCCACCGCATCCAGATTGACGTTGCCGAGCGCCCGCATTTTCACGCGCAGCTCCTGCACGCGGCCGCGCGTTTCACCGAGTTTTTCAATCGGTCGGGCGATCTCTGCCGCCGGTGTGGGTGTTAATTCATAGCTTTCCCACATTTTATCCAGAATCTGTGTTTCCTCGGTTTTCAGCTGGGCCGCGCGGTTTTCCAGTCGGGCGGTCTCGCGTTCGAGTTCAAGGATTTCCTCGTTGCGGCTCTGTGCCGCCTTTTCCAGACGGACCCGTTCGCCCTCGGTCTGTTCGCGTCTGCCGGTCTGCCGTGCAAGCTGTTCGCTGAGCAGCCGGGCGGTGGTGTCGCGTCCGTGCTTGGCTGCACGGACTTGGGTAAGTTCATCGGTCAGGCGTGCGATTTCCGCCGCAAAGCCCGCGATCGTCTGCTCCGCACCGGACACGCCCGCGTCGAGGTCGGCCTTGAGCCGCTCAAGCTCCGCGAGCGCGCGTGCTTCGCTGTCCTGCGCCGTGCGCGTCTCCGCGAGCGCGGTCTGCGCGGCTGTGATGCGCGAAGCCGTCTGCGTCAGCTGTTCTGCAGCGGCGTTCACTGCCGTACGGTACTCGGCGCAGACCTGCTCGGCAGCTGCAAGCGCCTGCTCTGCGGCAGACCGGCGCTCTGTGCAGGCGGCAAGTGTCTGTTCATACTTCTGCTGCGTTGCTGTGAAGTTAGTTTGTTCAGAAATCAGGCTGTCATACCGTTTCTGCAGGCTTTCCAGCAGGAATTTATGCTGTTTTACCGAAGCAGCAAGTCCGGCTCTCTCCTGCTCCGCGTGCCGGCGGTCGGTTTCGATGGCCTGCGCCTGCCCGGCAAGCGATTCCAGTTCCTGTCCTGCAGCCTGCTCGGTCTGTGCCAGCGTTTTTCGCTCCTGCTCGAGTGCGCGCACGCGCGCCTCGGCGGCGTGCAGGCGTTCCGCCCGCGCCAGTGCGCCGGTGCCGCGGGAGCCCGAGCCGCCTGTCATGGCACCGCCTGCCTGCAGGATTTGTCCATCCAGCGTGACAATGCGAAACCGATGTCCGTACGCCTTGGCCAGTGCCAGCGCGGTGTCCATATTCTCCGAAATGACCGTGCGCGCCAGCAGATTGCACACAATATTCTTGTATTTTTCATTAAATCTGACGAGAGCATCCGCGGTGCCGAAGCAGCCGTTCTGCCGTTCCAGGCCGGTCTCCCGCAGGCTGTTTGCCCGAATGGTATCCAGCGGCAGGAAAGTCGCGCGGCCGCCGTCCGTGCGCTTGAGGTACGAAATGCACTGCTTGCCCACGCTCGTGCTGTCCACCACGATGGAGGACGCTGACGCACCGAGGGCAGTGTCGATTGCCGTCACGAACCGCTTTTCGGTCGTGATGAGCGCGGAAACCGGACCGTGCACGCCGTTCATCGCACCCTTTTCAGCCTGCCGCATGACGGCTTTCACCGACCGTGAGAAGCCCTCGTACTCATGCTGCATGTCGGTCAGCATTTTCACGCGGCTCTGCATTTCGCTCAGCGCGGACTGCGCTGCTCGCAGGTCGTTCTGCGCCTGCTCGGCCTTTCGGCGGCAGGTCTCCGCCTGAACGGCGGCCGTCTGCGCCTGCTTTGCCGTTTCGGCAAGCGTTTGCTCGCACGCGATCAGTTCCCGCTCGAGATTGTCCTGTGCCTGCTCTTCGGTATCCAGCTGCTGTGCCGCTGCTGCGATTTCGGAATCCAGCGTCATTTTGCGGTCGTTCATGCCCGTCAGACCGCTCTCGGCGGCTGTTCGGTCGAGTTCGAGCGCGTGCAGCGTGCGCTCCTGCCTGCGCTGCGCCTGCTCGGCCTGCCAAAGTGCCTGCTCGGCCTGTGTGCGCTGCTGCTCCTGCTCGGCAGACTGTTTTCGGAGTGCATCCAGTTCAGCCGACTGTGCCTTCTCCTGCTCATTCAGCGCAGAAATACGCTCGCGCCGGTCGGCAAGCTGCGCATCCATGCTCTGCACCTGCTCGGCGCGGTGTGCGCTCTCCTGCCGTGTGCGCTCGATATTCTCCTCGCAGTTGCGGATGTTCGCCTGAATAACCGCCTCACGGCTGATCTGCTCGGCGGCAAACTGCTCGGCTTCGCGCAGCTCGTTCCGCAGACGTTCGGTTTCCCTGTCAATCTCACGCAGTGACTCGGCTAGCTGCTCGGACTGCGCATACAGCGTTCCCTGCTGCTGTTTTGCATCCGCAAGCTGCTTTTCGCAGGTTGTCCGGTCTTTATTCAGCTTGGCAGTGTCATTCTTGAGCTGCTCGAGCGACAGCAGCCACAGCGAGACCTCAAGCACGCGCAGCTCATCCCGCAGATGCAGAAACCTTTTCGCCTTGCCAGCCTGCTGCTCGAGCGGCTCGAGCCGGTTTTCCAGTTCGCCGTACAGGTCGCGGATACGCACCAGATTTTCCTCGGTGGCTGACAGTCTGCGCTCGGCTTCCTCCTTACGGTAGCGGAACTTGGTGATGCCTGCGGCTTCCTCAAAGATTTCGCGCCGGTCCTCGCTCTTAAAGGACAGAATCTCGTCAATGCGGCCCTGTCCGATGCTGGAATAGCCGTCGCGTCCCAGACCGGTATCCATAAACAGCTCGTGCACGTCCTTGAGGCGGCAGTGCTTTTTGTTGAGGAAATACTCGCTCTCGCCCGAGCGGTAGTACCGACGCGTGACCATAATTTCGGTAAATTCCGAGCGGAACACATGCGCCGAATTGTCCAGAATGAGCGAAACCTCGGCAAAGCCGACCGGACCGCGCTTGGCTGTGCCGCCGAAGATCACGTCCTCCATCTTCGCGCCGCGCAGAGACCGCGAGGACTGCTCCCCCAGAACCCACCGGATGGCATCCGAAATATTCGATTTTCCCGAGCCGTTCGGACCGACGATCGCCGTAATGCCGCCGAGAAATTTGATCTCGGTGCGATCCGGGAACGACTTGAAGCCCTGTAAAATCAGGCTTTTGAGAACCATATGCCACCTCTTTATTATAGATAGTTTTATTTTACCACTGCGGCAGTATCTTTTCAACGACTAACTGCGTCACGCAGAAAAAAGAGGTCGATTTCTCGACCTCTTTGCCGTTTATCTCTATTGCGGTTTGACGATAAGCGTCAGCATCCCATATTTTCCAAGGCCTTCTTCGCCGCCATCTGCTCGGCTTCCTTTTTGCTCTTGCCGATGCCCTCGGCAAACACATTGGAGTTGAGCAGCAGCTCCATCTTGAACCGCTTGTCATGGTCCGGTCCGGACTGGCCTGCCAGACGGTATTCCAGCGTTTCCTGCTTGTTCTTCTGCACGATCTCCTGCAGCATGGTCTTGTAGTCCTTGAACGCGCCGCCTGCCAGCGCAACCTCGACCTTGTGCGGGATGAAGCGCAGCACGAATGCACGGGCAGGCTCGATGCCGCCGTCCATAAAGATAGCGCCGAGCAAAGCCTCTGTTGCGTCAGCGAGAATGGACGCACGCTTGCGTCCGCCGCCCATCTCCTCGCCGTGACCCAGACGGATGGCTTCCGGGATACCGATCTCATGCGCGATCTCGTCCAGTGCGCCCTCGCAGACAACTGCCGCGCGCAGCTTGGTCAGGTCGCCCTCGGGCAGGTCGGGATAGTGCGTGAACAGGTAGCCCGCCGTGACAAAGCCCAGCACCGAGTCGCCCAGAAACTCCAGGCGCTCGTTGCACTGCAAATGCGTGCCGTGGTGCTCATTCGCGTAGGACGAATGCGTCATCGCCAGCCGGAGCAGGCTTTCATCCTTGAATTTATAGTCAATTTTCAGCATTTTTGTTCCTTCTTCCTGTGGATCACTCGGAAACCGTCATGTACTGAATGTTTTCCTTTACTGCATCGATCATGCCGGATTTGGTGTACGCAATGGCCTGACGGACGGCGTTCATCACCGCGATCTCGTTGGACGAGCCGTGCGCCTTGATGACCGGCTTTGCGATGCCGAGGAACGGTGCGCCGCCGATCTTGTCCTGATTGAACACCTCGCGGAAGTCGTCCATGCCTTTCTTGCACAGCAGGTAGCCGAGCTTGGTGCCGACAGACGCCATAAACACGCCCTTGATCTCCTTCGACATGAACTTCGCCACGCCCTCGATGGTCTTGAGCTGCACATTGCCGGTAAAGCCGTCGCAGACAGCAACATCACACGCACCGAGCGGCACCATGCTGCCCTCTACGTTGCCGACAAAATTCAGACGGCCCTCGTCGCCCGCCTTTTTCAGCAGCGCGTAAGCCTCCTTGCGGAGCGGATCACCCTTGGTATCCTCCGTGCCGTTGTTGACAAGGCCGACACGCGGCTTGACGACACCGTTTATCTTCTCCGCATACAGCGAAGCGAGGAACGCGAACTGGAGCAGCATTTCGGCGGTGCATTCGGTGTTTGCACCCGCATCGCACAGCATGACCTGACCGTTCGCGCACGGCATAACCGGTGCCAGTGCACCGCGTCGGATGCCCTTGATGCGGCCGCCGTACAGCGTTGCGCCGGTGAGCAGTGCGCCGGTGTTGCCCGCGGAAACCAGCGCGTCGCCCTCCCCTGCCTTGAGCAGCTTGAACGCTACCGCCATGGACGAATCCGGCTTGTGGCGGAGTACCGTTGCGGGATCGTCGTGCATATCGACCAGATCGTTTGCGGGCATGATGGTAATGCCCTTGACATCGGAAAGTCCCTTCTCCTTGAGGACATTCGCTACGACCTCCGGCTTGCCGACCAGCAGCACTTCCTCGCCGTATTCCTTCGCAGCCAGCGCACCGCCCCATACAGCGGATTCGGGCGCGTTATCGCCGCCCATCGCATCAACGATGATCCTCATATTAAAGCTCTCCCTTCAGTTTTTCGATCTGCTCGAGCGCCCGCTCGGAGATTTTGGTGTTCTTCTCCCGCTTGCCCTTGATTTTATAGCCGAGCGGCTCGATAATGCCGAAGTTTACGTTCATCGGCTGGAATTTCGCGACCGTATGATCGGAAATATAGGTTGCCAGTGCGCCGGTGGCGGTAAGGCGGTCGAGTATCGGCATCGGTTTTCCGAGCACGTCCATGGCCGTTGCCACGCCTGCCACCCAGCCGGAGGCGGTGGACTCCACATAGCCTTCTACGCCGGTCATCTGGCCCGCAAAACGGATGCGCGGGTCGGATTTGAGCGCGTAAGTCGCGTCCAGCAGGCGCGGAGAATCCAGGAACGTGTTACGGTGCATGACACCGTAGCGCACGAACTCGGCGTTTTTCAGCGCCGGGATCATGGAGAACACGCGCTTCTGCTCACCGAACTTGAGGTGAGTCTGGCAGCCGACCAGATTGTACAGCGTGCCGTTCGCGTTGTCGCGGCGCAGCTGGAGCACGGCATACGGGTCCTTGCCGGTTTTCGGGTCCGGCAGACCGATGGGCTTAAGAATGCCGAACCGCAGCGTGTCAAAGCCGCGGCGCGCGTTGACCTCGATGGGCATGCAGCCCTCGAACACCTTGGAGTCCTCGAAGCCGTGCACCGGCGCTTCCTCGGCGGTGGTCAGTGCGTTCCAGAACGCCTCGTACTCCTCGCGGGAGAACGGGCAGTTGATGTAATCCGCCGTGCCCTTGCCGTAGCGGGAAGCCTCGTAGGCAGAATCCATATCGATGCTCTCAGCCGTGACAATCGGCGCGGCGGCATCGTAAAAGTGCAGGAAATCGCCGCCGACCTTGGCGTGGATGGCGTCAAACAGCGTATCCGAGGTCAGCGGGCCTGAGGCGATAACGACTCTGCCCTCCGGAATCTCAGTCACTTCACCGTAGACCACCTCGATATTCGGGTGGTTCTTGATCTTCTCGGTGACGGCTGCCGCGAAGGCTTCGCGGTCAACCGCCAGTGCGCCGCCTGCCTCAACGCGGTGTGCATCCGCACACGAGAGGATAAGGCTGTCCAGACGGCGCAGCTCCTCCTTCAGCAGACCGGCGGCGTTCGCCAGCTCATCCGAGCGCAGCGAGTTGGAGCACACCAGCTCGGCAAAGTCGTCCGAGTGGTGCGCAGGCGTGTGCTGCACCGGCTTCATCTCACACAGGCGCACGGAGATACCGCGCTGTGCCAGCTGCCATGCAGCCTCACAGCCGGCCAGTCCTGCGCCGACTACTGTTACCATTTCACTCATTCGGCGCTCTCCTTTGCCGTGGTCTTTTTCTTAGCGGCAGGCTTTTTCGCTGCTGCTTTCTTCTCAGCGGCTTTTTTCGCCTTTTCGGCCGCCTTTTCTGCTTCATACTTTGCCAGAGCCTTGGCGTACTGCTCCTGCTGCTTGGCAGTCAGCTCCTGTACGGCCTCGTCCTTCAGCTTTTTGAATTTATTGGTGGTCTTGGTCATCCACGGCAGGGTTTTCTTCGCGGTGGATTTCTTGACAGCCGCCTTTTTCGTTGCCTTCTTGACCTTTTCCTCGGTCTCGCCGTTCTTCTCGGCGGCTTCCTTTGCGGCAGCACGTTCCGCAGCCTTGGCGGCACGCGCTTCACGCATCTTGCGGCGCTTTTCGGTTTCCTCAGGCGGCAGGCCCTCCTTGACCAGCTCCTTGTAGCCGCAGCCCTCACGCAGGCAAACGTCCGTGACCTCCTTGGAATCGCGGTCGGTGTGGCGGAACAGCGAGGAATCGCAGTTCGGACACTTGGTCTTGAGCGGCTTGTCCCACGTCATGAACTGGCAGGTCGGATAGGTGTCGCACGAGTAGTACACATAGCCGCGTGCAGACTTTTTCTTCACGACCTTTGCGCCGCAGACCGGGCACGCAGCGCCGGTGTCCTCGGTGATGGGCTTGGTGTTGGTGCACTCCGGGAAACCCGGGCACGCAAGGAATTTACCGAACCGGCCGGACTTGATGACCATGTTGCGTCCGCATTTCTCGCAGATAACGTCGGTCACCTCGTCCTGAATCTTGATGCGCTTGCCCTCCAGATCAATCTCTGCCTGCTTGAGCGCGGCTTCAAAGCCGTCATAGAAGTTGTGCAGCAGCTGGATATAGTTCAGCTTGCCCGCTTCGACCTCGTCCAGCTCGTGCTCCATGTTGGCGGTGAACTCGTAATCAGCAACCGACTTGAACTCGTCAACCAGCAGGCCGGTAACGCCTTCGCCGAGCGGCGTCGGACGGAGCGCCTTGTTCTCCTTGGTGACGTAATCGCGGTCGATGATGGTCGAGATAGTCGGCGCATAGGTGGACGGACGGCCGATGCCGCGTTCCTCCATCGCACGGATGAGCGATGCCTCGGTGTAGCGAGCCGGCGGCTGCGTAAAGTGCTGGGACGGCTCGATTTTCTCGGCAGTCAGCTTGTCGCCCTGATCGAAGCGCGGCAGCGGCTTTCCTGCGGAATCCTGCTTTTTCTCGTCGTCCGTGCCTTCCTCGTAAACCGCAGTAAAACCCGGGAACGCGACCGTATGACCGGATGCGCGGAACACCTGACCCTCGCAGACGATATCGGCGGAAACCGTATCGAGAATGGCGTCTGCCATCTGGCAGGCCACAAAGCGCGACCAGATCAGGCGGTACAGCTTGAACTGATCGGGCGTCAGGTACTTGCGGATTTCTTCAGGCAGCAGCTGCACGTTGGACGGACGAATGGCTTCGTGCGCGTCCTGCGCGTTGCCCTTGGTCTTGAACACACGCGGCTTGCCCGGATAATATTCCTCGCCGTAGCGGCCGCGAATGAAGCCCGCAGCGGCAGCGGTGGCCTCGTCCGCCAGACGGAGCGAGTCGGTACGCATATAGGTGATAAGGCCGGTCAGACCGTATTCACCGAGTTCAATACCTTCGTACAGCTCCTGCGCGATGCTCATCGTGCGGCGCGGCGTCATATTCAGCTTGCGGCTGGCTTCCTGCTGCAGCGTCGAGGTGATGAACGGAGGTGCGGCGGTGCGCTTTTTCTTGCCGCGCTTGATATTGCCGACGGTGAACGGCTTGCCGGTAACGGCGTTCACGACTGCCATCGCCTGCTCTTCGTTTTTCAGCTCGGCCTTGCCGTTCGCGTCGCCGTAGTAGCGCGCTGAAAACTTGCCGCCGTCCGCCGTTTGCAGCAGCGCCTCGATGGACCAGTATTCCTCCGGCACAAATGCGCGGATCTCGTTCTCGCGGTCCACGACCAGACGGGTTGCAACGCTCTGCACACGGCCTGCGGACAGACCGCGCTTGACCTTGCGCCACAGGAACGGCGACAGCTGATAGCCAACGATTCGGTCGAGAATACGGCGTGCCTGCTGTGCATTTACCAGATCGATATCAATATCGCGCGGGTTCTCGATACCCGAGCGGACCGCCTGCTTGGTGATCTCGTTAAAGGTCACGCGACGGGAATTCTTGTCCTTGAGCTTGAACAGCTCCTTGATGTGCCACGAAATCGCTTCTCCCTCGCGGTCAGGGTCAGTTGCGAGATAGACGAAATCGCTCTTGCGGATTTCGCTGCGGATTTCCTTGATGATTTTATCTTTACCCTCGATCGGCACATATTCCGGCTGGAAATCGTGCTCGATATCGATGCTCATTTTCTTTTTCGGCAGATCGCGCAGATGTCCCATCGAAGCCTTGACGACATAGTCCGAACCGAGATATTTTCCGATCGTCTTTGCCTTGGCCGGGGACTCCACGATGACTAACTTAGACATAAAAACCTCCAGAAACTTACTTCGATTGCAACCACGCTTGCAATCGAAAGGCCATACCGAACTCTGTTCGGATATGGCCAAGGCTGCGAAAAGTTCCTCCTTCGTCGAAACTTTTCTCCGCACTTGTATAAAAAGGGTGATACATGCTCCCCCTTTTTATGAATTTCCTGCGGAAATTCTATTGAATACACGCCTTACGGCGTGATTGCTGCGTGTTTTCTTTTTTCTCTCACTTTTACCATGTGCCGAGGATGAGTCTGCCCTTTTCACGGCGCAAAATCCCATCCATTTCCAGCATGGTGACAAGGCTCATCACCCGCGGTGCGGGCAGACCGCAGCGGTCGATCAGCTCCTCAGGCGTGCTCACACCGTCCCGCACGAGCGTGACGATGTGCGTTTCGTCCTGATTTAAGCCCTCCGGCAGCGGTTTTTCCGCCGGTGCGGACGCTTGTGGCTCTGTTTTCGCCTTTTCGACGGCGGCGCGGCGCTGTTCGGCCTGCGCTTCGCGGCGGCGGATGTCCTCCCATGCGCTCTTTGCGGCAGGCTTCGGGT
>ENA-ORUN01003215-ORUN01003215.1-human-gut-metagenome-genome-assembly--contig:-NODE-3215-length-11916-cov-3.064160_pt1 | contig 11916 bp, 10 predicted proteins | sample MGYA00242080_ERZ509209 | MGnify/ENA primary metagenome ERZ509209 (study PRJEB26280, sample SAMEA2338786) | human gut metagenome | biome: human gut; feature: human-associated habitat; material: faeces... | reverse complement strand
CTGCGGATTGCGGTTCAGCCAAGCTCCCCACCAGGAGAAAGAAGAGTTGGCAATGATATTGTGCCGGCACAGGCTCATCAACCGCATATCCACATAGCTTTCCGCACCCTTGTTCCAGTCTACATACACCACCTCCTTCCCCGGCAATAAAGCACGCAGATGGCTTTCGCACCAAGCCATATCGTTGGAAAAGACACAATACAGCTGCGGATTTACCCGCTCTTCCATGTAGTGTATCGCCCGTTTATAATAGTCCAAATCACAAATTCCCCGAAAAAGCGGATGGTTTACGTAATCCCCGCGGCGGACATGCAATGAAGCACTGTCGCTTGCCTGAAGCAGTGCCCCTATTTCCTTGTTCCGCCCGTCGACCGGCTCCGGAAAGGAGAATGCTTCCCAAATAGTTTCCTTCATGTCGCAGAAATATTCCTCATGCTGCCAATAACCGTCATAGTAACAGTCTCCTTTACGTGTTAAAACGGCAGCATCAAAGGAGAAGTTTTTCCGCTCCACGCACATGGTTTTACGTTTTGGCAGAATGTATTTCCCTATTTTCCAGAACCGGTAATTCGGATATGGATATGCCACTTTCAAAATATCCCTCCATGAAGCGACGGGGGCTTTTTGTGCAAATATCCGGTCTACCTCAAAACCATTGTGCAGGGGATAGTTCCTGAAACAGGATGTATCTATCATCACCTGCTCATGAGGGAACCGCTCTTTCAATGAAAGGAACAAGGCATACTGGAACATCTGGTTTCCCAGACCTCCGAGAATTTTTACGATTTTCATTATCTGATAAGTTTTTAAAGATACCAGCGAATCGCTCTATAAATGACACTGACTGTTTTTTTCAGTTTCCCCTTCAATGAGTAATCACGTCCTTTGTTAAAGTAAGGATCAAGTTTTACTTTGTCACGGAAAATAATTTTAGGTGAAAAATCACATGTAATCCACTCTTCCGGGAAACAATATTCGGCAGAAAGCACTTTGCAGTCATGAGTCCGGAAATATTTGTTGATATGGCTTTCATCATGGACTAACGCCACGATACCTTTTTCATAATCGGCATGGATATTCTCCGACAGAGTTTCTGCCATTTCCAAATAGTCGGCAGCTTCTCCTCCGTTTATTCCACCCATATAATAGATATATGGCTTGTCTTCCCGGGGAGGTATATACGCCGATGAATGCTTGTTACGTTCGTAGGGATAAAATGCCAGATGCTTGAAAGGCTTACGCTTGCCCGGCCACTCTGCCCCTACAAGCTTTTCCCCATTCAGCGGCAATAACTCCTTTCCTACAGGAGCTTTAAACTCCGCATTGCTATTGAAAAAGTAAATATAATCCGTCTTCTCTAATTCTTGTCTCACTTGTAGGAACATATCGAAGCGGAAAAGAGAGTCTGCCGGAAAGCCTGCGCACTCTTTTTTTATCAAGTGTACATTGGCTTCGTCGGACAAAGACATATCATCCGTGAATACATAGTATTCCAATTGGGCAATATCCTTTAGCAGATACTTTTCACACGATTCAAAGAAACCCTTGAAAAATTGGTTGTACTTGCCTGTACATATATATAGAATAGCTACTTTCATACTCTATTGCTTCATTTTATTTCCGTTGACATGTTCTAATATCCACTGTTTGTCATAATGGTCTTGCAATATTACAGGTACCGGCATGGCGATATACTGATATCTGGAATTCAGTATAATGGATCTATAGTTTACGGTATTACACAGAGTTGTCATTATTCCGCACCATAAAAGAATTGTTATAAACCGTTTCCTAATGTAGAAGTGCTGTTCTATTTCCAGTAAAAGGAAAATGCCTATGGTGGAAAGTACAAATGTCAGTCTATACAGCATTGTCATATTGGAAATGAACATTACAGCCATCCCTATCCACACCGCAGCCATACGCGTCCATCTGCATGAGTGATACTGGGCGACTTTGGTGGGATTAAAGTATTGATATACAAGTACTAATAGAGGAAGAAGAAACAATCTGACACCAATGGTAAGAATAAAACCATAAATAGTGATAGCAGAATTGTCGGAAACGCTGTTGCCTCCCCCGAAATACCAGTCCGCGCGCCGTCCCAATAAGTAACTGAAGTGTGAAATTATAGGAATTAACACAACAGAAAGCAAGCCGAAAAATACGATTGTCTTCCGTTTGGTGGAGCACAGCCAATACAGCAGTACACTTATAGGAATGAAGAATGCGAATGATACATGAATTTGTGTGGCGAACAAGGCAAAAAATAAAGCCGGAAGCCAGGACTTCTTATTGAACACCAAATGCAAGGCGTAAATATACTGACAAACGGCAAAACCGTATCGTACCCCGCTGGTAGTCATGATGAACTCAAAGAACAGATACATGATGCAGAAACGCATGAAGACTTCCCCGTATGTATATTCACGCTCCGATGTTTCAATCATATAATTGAATATGACTGTCAGCAAGAAGAAACTCTCTGTTACTGAAAACAACCGGAGATATTGATATGGAATGTTGCCGTTTACCAATATCCAGTTTACGATAGGGATAAAGTAATCCGCGGACTGCTTGTTCACATACGCATAAGAGAAAGGTTTGTCTAAATAGTGATAAATATTGAGTGAATGCCTGAACAAGTCGGACAATGGAACTTGTAGCCATGCAAGGAATCCTAAGAATAAGGCAAAGAAAAAGTACGCGCTACGCTCTTGCCTATATATTCCCAACAGAATGTAAGGCAACGCCAGCAACGGCGACAGCAAGAACAATGTCGCTACCGTCACCGTATACAGTCGTATATAACCATTATAATACATGATATGAGCTATTACTAATATCCGAACAATGTTTTTTGATGCTCTAAACTGAAATCAAAGAAACTGTACGGAACAAGATGAAACCATTCATCTCTATAAATCAAGACAATGAGTATTCGCAAAACCAATATCGCGACAACCGCATATTTTAATATTTTCAATGGTTTGTCCGCTTCCGCCTGGTACAGGCTGTTTATAAAGAGTACAACCGCATATTGCGAGAAGAACATAGCGAAGCGAAAAAGGGCTAAACATGGAAGTGCCCATATGTTGACAATCAATGCCGACAAGGCGAATGAAACATATAATTTGTCCTTTTCAATCTCTTCTTTATACTTGTTGCCGTAAATATAATAAAACAACAGGCACGCAAGTATGAATAATGTATCCAACAATTGCGCCAAGGGAACCGCCTCCCGCTCCATGCCTGTTACCAAGTATTTACTATCACCATAGCACCAATAAAATATATATGACACGGATACAGCCAATGACTGCCTGATTGCGCTATAACATCCGAGCAGGAGTGTACTTGTCATCAGGACAAAAACAGCAAACGCGACATGTGAAGTCGACTTATTCAGAAACCATAACAGGGAAGCGGTCGTTATGAATGAAGTGATGATAATGAGAGAATACGGCTCTTTTGAAATGACCAGTCCTATAATTCTAAGAAATATCTGAAATCCTTCCTCGAAATTAGAGGAAGAGTCAAAAGTGTACCAAGGTGTATTGTCGAATGGCGTGTTGGAGAACAAGTGCCTTACATGTCTGTAATAATGCGCCGTGTCGTTTAATATTGGTAAGTCTCTAAATCCAAAGAATATAAACAGCAGAAGAAAACACATGACGATTTGTGTATTTTTCTGCACCTTTTCTCCTTTAAAATGCCAAGATATATACTCAACAAGCAAAAAGGAGAGACAAAACAGGATTATAACTGACATTTCATTTCGCTATTAAACAACCTTATCCATAGTTTTACCACGTTTTCAGGCATAAGACGTTCCATTGAGTTCATCACATTCATCACATAATCCACTTTAAAATTATCCGCCAAACGTAATACCTTATCAGCATACTTATCCATATCAAACGGCTTCACAAGAAAGCCATTCTTGCCATCCTCAATTATTTCATGTATGCTTTCAAAAGAATCAAAAGCCACAGGCACACAGCCATATTGCATGGCTTCTGTTAGTACCATCGGGAAACCCTCATGGTTGCTGGTCATACAGAATATGGAAGACTCTTTATAATAGGGTACAGGATCTTTGAATCCTGTAAATTCGATGCGTCCCAAAGATAACCGTTCGCTTAATTGCCGCATCTGTTCGTTAAACGGCCCATCCCCCACAATGACTAAGTTCCAGTCAGGCAGTTTGTCTTGCAATTTCTTCCATACCCATAAAATGCGATCGGGCCTTTTTACGGAAAAAAGTAGCCGTCCGCACCATAATATTTGCTTCTTCTTAGGGTAATTACGTTTTTCGTAAGGGAAAGACAGCATATTGTTTATCGCTGTAAGTTTGGAAGCCTCTTTTACCCCGGACAGTTTTATATATGATTTCATAAACTCGTTGCTCAACAGCACCACTTTGTCACTATGCAGATAAAGGTTTCTATACATCCTGCATTGGTCGTGCATGGTGATATACCGCAAGGGGAAGCGCGTACATATATCCCTTAAGGCATTGACAAGATTTTCTTTCAACGACAAATAGCTGAAGTTCACGAGATGCCTGTTCCCCCTTATGCGCATATCCGGAGAAAAGTGCAATACGGATATCAGCTTGACGCCCGACGCTGATTTGGTCTCAAAACAAGTACGGTTATAAAGTTCCGAATGAGAGTTCTGATTCAGCAGTATATCCACCTTTTCCTCTTTTAGGATATGCGCCAACGCCTGTACGTTTCCGGCACAATAATCCAAAGGCTCGGGTAGAAACACCTGCCTGGCAGGTAGTACGTAAGGTTTGCTGTAAGGAGATTTCCGACAAGCGACAAACAGCACTTCCACTCCCTTCTTTATCAGTTCCTCCGCCAATGAAGCCGAGACACGTTCAATGCCTCCTATCGTAGGATTGAACTCCTGCACACTACAGATTGCTATTTTCATGCGAGTATGGATTTCAAGTAATTCAATGAACTTTCCCGATAAGCGGAAAGCCGTTTGTTGACCTCCTCATAATTGATGGTGGGAGCCGTAATGGCGGCATCCACATCGGTGACGACACGCTGTTCTATCCCAAGAATGTCCAACAGGTTGGATATTCTAAAGATTTTGGAAGGCTCACTGATATATACATAGAACGGCTTGCCGAACAATATGGAGAAAACGGTAGCGTGAAAGCTGTCCGTTATGACTACTTTTGTGGAAGCTATGGCATACAACCATTCTTCTATGGAAAGAAATTTCATGTTTTTCTTTCGTTCCGGTTGCAAATACCCGTAATGCTTACGGATAGGAAGTCCTGTCTTAACAGATAACCCTTTGGCAAAAGCATTCATTTCTGCGGTATCGGATAATGAAAGAAACAATATCTCGTTTCTTTCTTCCACTTTGTGCGGCAATAAGTCTCTGTAACTTTCAAGCAACAATGTCGGGTCAATCACTTCCACCGCATCAATCCCGTTACGTCGCAGAAACTCTACCCCGAATTTCTCACGAACTGCAATTCTCTTGAATAAAGAGAGGGCTTTCATATCCAATTCGGATTTTCTTCTCTCCTCGTCCTTGATGTTGCCGAAACTGGCCGCGTATGCATACCTGTTTTTTACATCGTTCTTCAGAAAAGAAAAACAGAAAGCTGTCCGTAAGTTCTGGGTTATCCCCGGATTCCAAACCTGGTCGCTGCCTATCAGATAATAGTCGCCCTTATTCCACGGGTAGGACTCCAGCTCAGCTGTAGTATGAAAATTACCTATCTGATTGGGACAATGCTTCCTGCTGAATCGCTCCGCCAGCGCAAAACAATGTGAGTATCCCTTCATCCACTTATGCAGGCCAAGCAATACCCTGTATTTGAGGCTGTAAGGGAAACGTCTGTAATCCATGTCCAAATTGATGATGTAGGGTACATGACCGAGATTCTCTATTGTCTTGTACAAGGCGTATGCCTGTAGTACAGCTCCATAGTTCGGTTCTTTGTGTATGGTGAGGATATTTACATTGTGCATAATTGATAATTTTTATTTAGTGCGACCGATGTGTTCAGTTATTTTTCGCTGGACACTTTCCGGCAGAATGGCTTTGGCGATTCTTTTTGCAATGCCTTTCGCCGATTCGTTCAATGTGTTCATATACAGAATCGAGGCGTTTTCGTCCACTTCGTTGGTAAAAGCTTCCCAAACCAAAGGTTTGTCCGTCAGTTTGCAGGATGTGAACCAATCTATGTTCTCAAGAAAACTTTTTTTATCGGTTGACGCACGATATTCAAATCCTAAAGCACCGGCAAAATCACGGACCAATCTCGGCGATTGCGCGCCGAAATGACCACGAGCCGCAAAATATTCATTGGCGGCATCACCGAACTTGAAAGCCGGATGAAGGTAATTTTTAAACTCTATTCCTTCTCCGTTATTTACAAGAAGAATTCTTATGTTATTTTTAATATAGTGGTTGCCAAGGGCGTTGAGATCATAAAAGAAAGCTAAATCGCCCACCACTAAAAAAGATATTTTTTTGGGGGCATTAAATGAAGCTCCAACAAGTGCCGATATAGGTCCGTCAATACCAAATCCGCCGGTATTACATTGGAAATGAACGCTGCCGGGAATATTAAAGTAATTCCATGAACGCAGAGAGTTCAAGATACCGACATGGAGAATTGATTCGTCCGGCAGCTTTCCCGATAGTTGGCTTGCCATCCAGATATTCGAAAAAGGTATGACGTCGACATTGATTTTGGCGCGTGTAGTCTCTATTTCCGTCCGGCATTCTTCAAGGAAAGTGTTTTTTGCTTTTGCCGGGACATCCATAGAAGCATAATGACGGAAAAACCATTCTTCTTCGGTTTGAAATACATATTTCAACTTTCTAAAATGGTCGCGAAGTTCACCGTCAGGATTTACCCGCCACACTTCTTGTGGAAAAGCCTTCATATATGCTCCGGACACTTCTCCGATGTGTATGAGGAGACCTACATGATTAATCTCACAATCTTTTTGCGATTGAGAACTTAATAAGGGGAGCAACACTTTAAACCGCCCATTATAGCCACTCGTATTATCGCAAAAAACCACAGCACCGTATTTCTCGCAAAAGGCATCGACAGCTTCTGTCAGGCCTGAAGTGAACCGTGAATGGTTACCCACGAATATGGCTATACGCGCGAAATCGCCTAATGGAGGAAGAACGTCAGTGTAGCCAAACCGGAATATGGCATTGGCCGGAATAATTTCTTTCACAGTATAATCACCGGACACAAGCGTCACACAATTAATATGTGCCGGTCCGCCACCATTACGGCGCAACGCAAGAATGGCTTTGTTGGCTTTTATCGTATTGCCCCATTCATCATCAGCATCTTTACAAAATTGAAGATGAACACTGCAAACGTATGTATCTTGCGGATGGCTCGATTGATCGTTTGAGGATTTAAGTGTCCGTATGTATCCACCTCACGGGCACCGGTTATGGCAAGTACAGGCAATTTGCGGTAATGCGCTTCAGTTATCGCCGGGAAATAGTCTCGTGAAGCTGTCGCACCCGTACAAGTGATAACAACCGGCTCACCGCTTTCTGCGGCTAAGCCGCATGCCATGTATGCGGCAGAACGTTCATCAACACAAGAGATAACATCGAACCATTTGTCATATTGGACACTGGCCACGAATGGCATGTTGGTTGTTCCCGGAGAAGCGATGATTTTCTTTATTCCATGTTGTTTCAAAAGAGAAACAAGGATTTGCACATTGCGTTCAGCGCTATAATATTTAGTTTCCATAGATTTATTTTCCGATAACCAAAAATATGCGATTAAACAACGGTTTTGGCATATATCTCACAAGCAATTGTTTTACTCTGTTTTTAATACCCCTTATATTTTGCAATGGTACATACGAATTTGCAAGCCGGGCATGACAAGGAGCCGGGATTGACCTGAAGTTTTCCCTTTTAAGGAATTCGGTAAGACAATGCTCCAACCCCTTTTTCACTTCCGTAAATTTCAAATCCGGCAAAACGCCCATCAACTTGGCATTATTGAATCTTCTGTTGTAAAGCCGATCGTACTTTGCGTGCCATTGCCCTTGTCTGAACCTGAGATTCAAACTTTCATCCGTCCATTTTACACGCATTTTTATGTTTCGCTCACGAAGAAGAACCATCTTATATATATCGAGAATCTCATTCCACTTCAACGATTGATTCGTTGTTATGGTAAAGTCCTCGCCGAACGCTTTGTCATTCCCGATCAGTTTACTTATGGCAAAAGCTACATCTTTCGCAAAAGTAAGTGTGGTGTATTGTTGTGCTATATCTTTACTGAACAAGACCTCTCCACCGTTAAGACAGCGCCATAACCACAACTCTTTCTCATAACATCCCAGTTGCAAACGATTAGAGTTAAAAGTTATATAGGGCCTTACAATTGTCCAGTTTGTCAATCCGGTCTGTCGCAATATATTTTCACATAACGCCTTGTTTATCGGATATGGCTTTACTGCCAAAAGCTCTTTATCGGTAGTTACGTCGAGCAAACGTGGGGTCTTTTCTGTGATTATCTCATCCAAATCAGAGTATTCTGTAGCCGATGACAAAAAGAAATATTGGTCAGTAGACTTTAGCAGCAAACCAATCCTTTGCCGGAATACCGATTCGCTATATATCATAAAATCAATGACAGCGTCCCAATGATTCCGCATAAGGATGTTTTCCAGTTCACTTTGGTTCAGTACATCGGCTTTCAAATATTGTACATTTTCTTCTGATGAATGCTCTGAACGAGACGTAACACAAATTTGGATGTCCTGATTTTGTCTCAAAATGGCAATAAGTGGAGTACCTATCGCACCTGTTCCTCCTAATATCAAGATTTTCATCGCACAAATTTTATCTTTCGCATAAATGAATTAAAATAGTTCCGCTCATAATTGTTAAGAGACAGTCTGTATGATACAGGCAGATAAAACACAGAGAAAGCGATAATACCCAAGCCCAATTTGCCCCAATCGGAAAAATCAGTATATGGCAATATCAACAGACCTGCTACAACAAACAATGAGGGCACCAAAGACATCTTTAATATTTCTATCCAAAACTGCCGTACATTTATTCCGATTACCCGGGCATACATCTTGTTCAATATCGGTCCGTATGTGATTACGATGCATAAGAAAATGGGGAAAGAACACCCCACGGCACCCCAATATTTCGCACAAGGGAATATGGCGACGAAGCTCAATAATGAAGCGAATATCACAATAATCGTTTTCCTTTTCATCTTATTGTATGCCATCAATATGGAATTCCCCAGATTCTGTATTGAGGGGATTGTGGTACATACAAAAATCATCAAAGTAATGTAGTAGACAGACATATACTCTTCACCCACCCAAAGGGTTATAAATGATTTTCCGAATATCACAAAACCCACTATAATGTACGATATTACCGCATATTGGATTCGTCCTGTTTTTATGAATAAATCCGATATTTCTTTGGCAGTGGTATTGGAAGTAACCATCCGTGTAACCTTTGGAAGGAATACTGAACTTATGGCCGAAGAAAACAGATAAAACATTCCCTTTAATTGAATGGCTAACGAAAAAATCGCTACCATTGTTGTCCCTTGAAAGATTCCTAATGCCCATTGTCCCGAGTTCCAATAAAACTGTTCGGTTATAGCCGCAAGAAAAATCCAAAAAGAGTAAAATAGGATTTCTCTGAAAAAATTCCAATTCATTTTTCCAAAGACAATCTTTATTTTGAGTTTATGCCGGCAATAAAAAGCATTGCCGAACAGAAATGCAATATTGAATATGGTTTGTACAACTACTAATCCAATAGCTTTATACCCCAATCTTAAAATCACAATCATTACAATGGTAGATAGAACGATACGGGCTATTTGGGCTAATTTTTGGAAAATAAAATTTTCATACGCATTTATTATTGATCCGTAAACACTAAGCGGAAAGGTCAAGGCAAGATTTATCAATAATATTAACAGTAGAATTTTTGCTTTCGACAGTTCTTCCGGCGACATGGATTTGTCGAATAGATTATCCACATTGAAGCAAAGGATTATTCCAATACACAAAGCAAATAGACCTATGGCACAAAACAACTTCAAAAACATTCCAAACATTTCATATTGTTCAGTCGTTTTGTTTTCCGTCCGAAACTTTGCGGTGTATCTTACGATAGCATTGCCAAACCCGAAATCCAAAATGGTCAGATAGGAAATTACTGATGCAACCAGTGAGAATAAACCATACTCATTTTGTCCCAACATACGTAACATATATGGGGTGTATAGTAATCCTACTAAAGCATTTATTCCTATTATGACGTAGTTAAGAGCGGCTCCGGCCTTAATTTGGTTCTCCATTTTTTAATTCATATTTAAATGCTTCAGAACTTCTTGCCAAATACGTTGGAACAGAACGTGTTGAGCAGAATCTTGAAGTCGAACAGCCACGAACGGTGGCCCCAATAATAAAGGTCGTACTCCAGCCGGCGCAACATCTTTTCCATGGTGTCAGTATAGCCGTTGTAAGCACTCAATTTAGGGCACCCCCCTTTGAAAGGGCAGTTGGAAGTGCCCTAAACTGAGTTGAATTAAAAATTTGTTCTAGATTTAACATTGCCCCGTAGCCAAAGCGATTTTGTCAGGAATCATACAGCATAGTTCCTGCACCCGTTAAAGTTATTTTAATAGAAACACTTCAAGAGCGTATGTTGAACACTAAACTTTCGGAGTATCATTGATTAAGTGAATAGGCTCTACATAACCGATCGGCATATCAACACAGGCACAACCGAGCATATTCAAACGGACAGCAATCTTACTCTTACTCCCGACAGTCACCAGTTCGCCGACAAGACCGCTCAAAGGACCTTTTATGACACGGACCTTCTCACCACGGGCCAAAGGAGAGTCATTCATACAGACGGCTTCATCAGAATAATCGAGCATGAAACGGAAACGGGCCATTTGCTCGTCGGGAATTACGGCAGGAGTACTTTCACCACGCATCACCATATAACGGCTGACAGTGGAAAAGGAAAGAACTTCCATACGCTCCTTGGGAGTCACATGAACGAAAACCATCATCGGAAGCAAGACGGTATCCACCAGCTTACGACGGTCGCTCCATTGATGAATCTGTTGCTGAACGGGAACAAAAGAATCAATTCCCATTTTGGATAAACGTTCGGATACCTTCTTCTCGTGATGCATACGAACGAGAGCGACATACCAACGTTTTGAGTGTGCTACGCCTTCCCCTGTCCCACAACTAGGCCCGGCATTTGCTGATTTCTTTTCTTGAAAAATCATATTTTTTTACCCCATGTTTATCTGTTACTTCTTAAGTAACGGATCATGCATTTGCAGACAGCAGCTAACAACAAAAAAAGGAAAATGAACCGCGATGAGGGTGGGACGATATGGAAACCTAATATTCGATATGAAAGTATTCCGAAATTAGGCAATAAAAGGTCATAGAGCATGAAAGCAAAATCTTCATGTTCAGATACTTTTTTATTATGTATTTAAGAGAAAAAGGAAAAAAAGAAGTTTTTACTTGTATGCTATTAGTATTTTTACCTATCTTTGCACCGAATAAATTTCCGTTACTTAAGAAGTAACAGTAATACTAAGCCCCTAAATCTTAGCATTTTAGACCTTTTCCTTCAGGCTATTTTAAATCTTCTAACGTAATAATAATTTTGTTTATTTACTTTTGTGCGTTCTTCCAATTCGAAACCTTTCAAATAAATCTGAGTTGTCTTAATTGATTTATGCCCTAGTGACTCACTGATCATCTCAATAGGAACACCCCTATATTTAGCAGTAGTAGCCCAGGAATGCCGCAAAGTATAAGATGTTACAGACGAATGCAACCTCAGCTTACGGGATAA
>ENA-ORUN01003214-ORUN01003214.1-human-gut-metagenome-genome-assembly--contig:-NODE-3214-length-11920-cov-3.212474_pt1 | contig 11920 bp, 3 predicted proteins | sample MGYA00242080_ERZ509209 | MGnify/ENA primary metagenome ERZ509209 (study PRJEB26280, sample SAMEA2338786) | human gut metagenome | biome: human gut; feature: human-associated habitat; material: faeces... | reverse complement strand
GGCCGCTGCCGACGATGTAGGCGGACTTGCTGTCAACGCCTTCGGGCTTCTTGGGACGGGCAAACGCTTCATAGTTACCGCTGGAATAATACATAAATCATTTCTCCTTTCAAACTGTCTGCGAAACCGCCGATCCGCGAAACACATTCAACCTTGGGGATCAGTGGTAGGTTTTCCTTTCGATGGTGAAAGCATACCGCGGTTTTGCGAAAAGAACAATCAGCAGAAATCGGGCGGTGATAAGTTTCTTATCACCGCCCGGAAAGCTGTAAAAAATTTTATCACCGCATTGGATTTGATAAAACCGCGTTTCGGGGAGCGGGAAAAAGGAGAGCGGCGGTCCGACGGACCGCCGCTCGAAACGATGGGGTGGACTTATTTGAGACCCGTCCAGGTCTCGCCGGTGCTGCCGGTCCTGTAGTCGTGACCGTTGGCGGCCTCCATGACGTCGAGATAGCAGGCGTCGCCCGTCTTAACGTCGGTGAAGGACTTGAGCCCGTCGGCGCCCTTGGCCAGGAACGCCGCGTCCGCGCTGCGGCCGAGCATCCGGTTGACGATGCTCACGACCTCGGCACGGCTGATCGCGCCGTTGGGGTTGTAGGCGACCTCGCTGTCAGCCAGCCAGCCCTTGGCGACGACCGACGCGATGTACTTGTAGCCCCAGAAGGTCTCGGGAACGTCGGTGAACTTCACCGTGCCCTTCTCCAGCGCGAAGAAGCGGGACGCCATCGCGCAGAACTCCGCGCGGGTGACGGAGGCGTTCGGCTGGAACGTGCCGTTGGGATAGCCGGTGAGCACGCCCTTGGAGGCGAGCGTCTTCACGGCGGTCTCATACCAACTGCCGGATCTCACGTCGGAGAAGCTGACGCTCTTCGTCATGCTCGTGTCGAGCAGCAGACGGTAGAAGATGGTCGCGGCCTCCGCGCGGGTCAGGCTGCCGCCGGGCTGGAAGGTCCCGTCGGGATAGCCCTGAATGTAGGCGAAGTGGTCCGTCGTATTCAGGCGGAGGTCGATCACCGCGCCGCTGACGTTCACATCGCAGGCTGGCATCTTGAAGGTGTAGGTCGTGTCGTTGACTTTGGTCAGCTCGACGGTCTTGCCGTCCTTGCCGATGACCTGAATGTCGTCCACGCTGACGCCTTCGGTGATCTTGATGGTCACGGTCGTGCCGGCCGAAGCGCTGCTGCGGTCGGGCTTGATCTGATCCTTCTGCGCGTCATCCACGACAACGCGGTAGGTGGGAGCGCTGGGAGTGACGGGAGCGGTGGGATTGCCGAACTCGGGATAATTCTGCGAGCCGCCGCCCTCGGCATCGGCAGCGTATGCAACGCTGCCGATGCCTGCGAACAGGCACAGAGTCAGAACAAGCGATAAAAGAATGCTCAACTTATGTTTCATGTGGTACTCTCCTTTTCGTCGTTGACCTGCTTAGGAGTTGGTTTTCAGCTCGACGCCGTACTCATACATCTGGATGAAGTAGGTCTCGCCGCTGTTGAGCAGGGGGAGCTGCGGGTAGGTCGCGGTGAAGACGCCGCAGAGACCGCCCTTGTCGTCGGATGCCGTCCGATTCTGATAGGTCAGCGTCCCCTCGGCATATGCCGTGGACTTGTCGATGCCGCCGGCGGTCTTCTTGAAGATCTTGTAGCTCAGACCCTTGGCATCATTCAGCGGGGTTATCGTGCCATTTTCGTTGTGGACCTTGATGAGGACCGTGAAGCCGGTGAAGGTCTTCGTGGTGTAGGTGGCTTCGATCTGGATCTTCTTCAGGACGATGCCGAACTGGAACTGATCGCCCTCAAGCTTATAGTTCGTGTCGCCAACCGTTGCAATGACCATTGCGGATCCATCCAGCAAATTCAGCGCATCATTGCTTTCCGGGTCAACAGGCAAACCGTTGATCGTGAAGCTCAGGTCGAGGTCCTCGATCGTGTGGCCCTTGGCAAGGCCGCGGCCAACGCTGTTTTCCTCTGCCTTGAGGATATTGATCAGCGCGGTGTAGAGCTGGGACTGCGGGAGTCTCCAATAGAGCTGAGCATCCGCGACTGCCTTTTCCAGCTTGATCGGGCGCTGCGCGATGTTCGCGGAGCCCTCGATCAGGTTGTCGCTGGTGGTAGTCGCACCGATGAAGCCCACCGTGCCGGTCGGAGCAGTCATCGTGCCTTCTGCATTCTTCACCTCTGCGTTCGCCAGCGTGTAGTTTGCAGCCTTTGCATTGGTGACGCTGCCGAAGACGAGCTCATAGTTGTCATCTGCTGCCTTTTCCGTCGCGGTTCTGTCTGCCGCCAGTGCGGTGTTGCTGGTGTTGCCAGCCACGCGGTTGGCGGCCTTGTAGGTCTTGGCATTGCCGACACAGTCGTCCTTATCCTGCTTGATGAAGATGCCCGTCGTGTCCGTCAGGTCAAAGTCCGCCAGATTATCGGCGTAGTCCACGCTGTCGCGGGTCGTGCTCTTGACTGCATCAAGGATCCAGTCAAGGCCGTTGGCCTGCTCGCCGTAGACCGTGGCGTCGTTCAGCTCGGCAGTCATCAACTCCTTGGCCTTTGTGGTGGTAGAATAGAGCTTCATGCCGCCGTAGGTCGTGACCGCGGAATCCTCTGCCGTCTCGTCGGTGGTGTACTTGACGTTGTAGTTCATGTTCTCCGCGCCGGCCACGAGGATCTCATAGCCGTCATGGACGTCGAGACGGTTGTACGCGTCGGTCTGGGAAGCGGTCAGGACGTTGGAGATCGCATTGCTATCCGTGGACGTGTAAGCCGGGCTCGGAATTGTGCGGGTTGTGCCGTAGATGTGCGCATCGACAACCGGCGCGACCGTGGCGTCCTTGTCGTTGATGGTGAACTTGCCGCCGTAGACAAGGGACTGATACTTCTCGGAGCCGGTTGCAATGCGGCTGGTCGTGATCTGTGTACCAATATCAGTACGCGTATTGTTCGCCGGTGTAGTTGTTGCGGCATTCACCGTGGCATACAGTTCATCATAAGCTTTGACTTCGCCGCTGTAAGTCTGCGCGCTGCCGCTATAGACCTTATTCTGGTCTGCCACATGGACCTTGACTTCCTTCTTCAGCGCCGTGACGGTGAGCTTGGTTTCGATCTGCTGCTCGCCCACGCCGCGCTTCAGCGTGACGGTGAATTCGCCGACGCCGGTCACCTTCAAAATGCCCTTATCCGCATCGATCGTTGCCGGTGCGCCAGCGCTGACGCTCCAGTTGAAGATGCCCGAGCCGTTGGCGTGTGTGGTGTAATAGCCGTACGGATAGAGCTGGATCTCGTCGCCGTAGTAGACCGTGTTTTTGCCAGTGCTGCTCTGCGGCAAGCCGTGGATATCGAGATCGACGTTGGTCTCCGTGCGCTGCTTGGTGTACTGGCCCTTCTCATAGGTGATGGCGTAGTTCTTCGAGAGCGCGTCGATCGGCTGAATTGCAACGCCGCCGACCTGATCGAGGGAATCGTTGCTGTAGTTGGACTTGCCGCCCGTCGGGTTATAGAGGAATTCCGGCGCGATCTGCACGTCGCGGAGCGAGGTGTCCGGCGTTGTGTCGCCAGTCTCCGCAGCAAGACCCGTGTAGCCTGCGGTCATGTCGGGGAAGGCGTCGTACTGCGTGGTCTGCCAGGAGTCTGCCTTGATGGTCAGGGCCTTCTTTGCGATGGTGAAGCTCTTGGAGATCTCGTGCGCGGTGTAGTTCTCGGTCTCGTTCACGTGCAGCGTGACGGTGTACGTACCGGCATCGACCGGCGCCTGCTCGTCAACATTGCCGTCCGCCGGGGTGTTGTAGCCGATGGCCACATCACCCGCGTAGGTGAGATAATGTTCCGGATTCTCCGTTGCCTTTGTCAAATCCGGTGTTGCACCGGTGTACGGCATGGAGTTGTAGGTTGCCTCTGCCGCAGTGATGCTGATGCTCGGATGCGCCTTGGTGATGGTGTAGATGCCATAGGCGACGTCGCCCGAAATGGCGTCGGTTGCCTTCACCAGATAGCGGCCCGCGTAGCTCGGGACCGTCTCGCTCCAGGTCGTGCCGGTCTGATATTCGACCTTCACAGCATTCCCCTGCGCGTTCTTCGCGGTGACGGGCGCATTGCCAGCAGGATTATATTTGGTGGCCGTGTCACTGAGGTAGAGCAGCGTGCTGGGCTTCGGGGCAACTGCGGGAGTATAGCTGGTCGTGTCACCAACAGTGACCTTCAGCGTGACGCCGCTCTTGTAGTTGTCCTGCTTCGGACGGACGATCACGGTGTAGAGACCCTTTTCATTGGTATTGTCGACCTTCTTGATCTCCGTGTCGGTGTGCAGATAGTAGAGCACGTCGTAGGTCGTGATCTTGTTGCCGACCTGATCGATCATGTAGACCGCGTCCGCCGGGAGCTTCTCGCCTGCCTTGAGCGTCACATCGGTCGAGGAAACGCCGTAAACCTGGCTGCGGCTGACATAGATGTTCTCCGTATACGGTTTTTTATCCCACACGTAGTTGTTCGCATCGTCGCCGCGCAGCTCGATCGTGGAGATGGTGAAGCTGTTGTTGCCAGCGTTCGCGCTGTTGAGCGACGCAGCGGTTGCCACAGCGTAGATGCTGTCGCCGTTGATGATGCCGACATTGTTGGTCGGCAGACCCGTGCCGTTCGTGGTCTGATCGGTCACGGCGTCGTTCAGCATGACCTCAACGATGCTGACATCGGTGGTGCCGTCGTAGACCTTGGCCTGCGCGATGGCGTCCGCAATGGAGACGCTGCGCTTTTCAATAGTGAAGTCGACTGTCTTAGTCTGCTCCGTCCAGTAGGCGGAAGCGGGCAGCGTGATCACGGCCCTGTAGGTACCGGCCTGTGTCGGCTCGACCAGGTTGTTATCCTTGTCGTAGTACTTCACGGTCCAGGATTTGTTCGCGGCCTCATTGATGCCCGTGCCATTGAAGTCGAAGCCATCGAGCGTGACCGTCAGACCCTGTGTATGGCCGTTGTAGGTCGGATTCGTGTTGCCGACTTCGATGTTGTAGCTGCTCTCGCGGACGATCAGGCTGCGCGTGATCTCCTTCGCCGCGTAACCGGTGTTGGTCGTGGCGCTGACCGTCAGGGTGTAGAAGCCAGGGGCAGTCGGGACCCCATTGTCGTCGCTCTCTGCGGTGTTCCAGCTAAAGGCGTTCCAGCCGTTGACGGTGTTCATGCTGGTGAAGGTCTTCTCATAGGCGGTGTCATTGCCCTTCGCGCTGTCGTTCGTGACCGTGACGGTGACGTTCGCGTTCGGCACCACGCCGACCACGCCGGAGAGGAACACATTCGCGGTGACGGTCTCGCCCTCGGTGATGCCCTCGGTGTTCTCAGCGCCGATCTTGCTGGTGTTGAGCGCGACGGAGACAGTCATGTTGGTGTCCGTCGGCATCAGGACGTTGGAGTAGTAGACCTGACGGCCCTTGATCGTCTGATCAACTTCCTTGTAGGAGCCCTTGGTGATCGGCTGGTCGTTCACCGTGATGACCGCACGATAGGCGGTGTTCTGCTCGACCTTGTCAAGAACGAGGGTCGTGCCGGTCTTGCCGTCGATATTCGTCCAGTTCTTGGCAGCGCTGTAATCGCCACTGGTGATGGCGGTCGCACCGTTCAGCTTCTGCCACTGGACGGTGTAGTCAGTAGTCGGATTCAGCTTGGCGATGGTGTTCCGCAGAGTCTCGTCTGTCAGCTCACGATCCAGCGTGTAGATATCGCTCAGTGCAAGCGTGGCCGTTTCATTGGTCTTGAATGCGCCGTCGCTCACGCTGATGTGGATGCCCTTGTCACCATCGGTCGGCTGCTTCTTGTTCTCGTCGTTGCAGTTGAACACGACGGAGGAGTAGACGGTGACGGTGTCATCTTTGACACCATTTTCAGTTGTACCGGCGGAAACGGTGCTATTAGTTGCATCGTAGTTTCTGCTGACGTTGAAGGTATCATTGCCCTCATAGACGGCGGTGATTTCAACATTGCGCCAAGTGTTGGTGGTATCCGTGACGGGCAGCTTCTTCGTCGTGATGCTGGCGGTCATGCTGTGATTGGTATCCTCGGCAAGTGTTGCGGAATCCAGCTTGACCCAGCTGTCGCCATCCTTGTAGTAGAAGGTCACAGTGCCGGTGGGCTGCATGGTAGGCTTGTCGTTGGCCGCGGCTACCGTTGCCGTCAGGGTGATCTCATTGAGCTGATAGACGTCGGTTTCTGGGGTCTTCGTGATGGCGTCGATGGCCTTCACGGTCACGGTGACGTCCTGCTTGGTGCCGATGACGGCATCCTTCGAGGTCGCCTCGCTGCCCGCGAACACGCCCTTACCGGTCAGCTTGACGCGGTAGCGGTCGTCGACCTTATTCTCGTCGACCTTGATCTGATTTGTTCCCGTAGCATCGACTTCCTGCTCGTTAGAGCCGGTCGTCTTCAGCCACTTGATGTCGTAGTTCGTTGCGTCAACGGTACGGCCGTCGAGCGCGACCACGGAGTAGTCTTTCGCCGTCTGGTCAGCATCCTGACGCAGCTTGAAGGTGTGCTGCACGCCCGCCAGCAGGCCGGTCAGGTCGTGCTCATAGCTCGTGCTATTCGCGTCCGCGCCATTCAGCTTGCCCGGCAGCGTAGAATCGATGATCGGGGTCTTGATGGCGGTGGACTTGATGTAGACAGCCTGAAGCGTAGTCTTGCTGTTGCTGGTGTCATAGGTGGCGTTTGCCAGATAGACGGCGTAGAACTCGTCCTTGTTATCGGTTACGTTACCGCCAGTCCACTTGCTAATCTCCACCTCATAGGTCGCAACGCCGTTTGCACCGACCGCGATGGGGGAGGCGTTCAGCTTTGTGGCAGCCGTTGCGCCCTTGCGGTAGAAGTCGACAAAACCGGTGGTGACAGCGGGGGTCCCGGTAGTCGTATCCGTGACGGTCGCGGTCAGCGTGACGGCCTGGCCCTCGAACTGTGCCTTGTGGTCGCCGATGGCGGTAAAGGGCTTAGCGCCGTTGATCTTGATATCCTTGGACTCTTCCGGTGCGTCGATCGTCAGCGCGGTGGCGGTGGCCTGCCGCACGGTCGTGTCGGTCGACTTCGTATACAGGCAGGTGTCATACTGGTTGTTCACCAGCGCGTCGTTCTCGAACTTACCGGCCTTGACGAACAGGCTGCCGTTGTCCGGGCCGAGGGGGACAATCTGCGCGCGGAACTGATAGCCGGACTTGTCGCCGGTGACCAGATAGGTGGCCTTGTCGCTGGCTTCGCCGTCCGTCTTCCAGTCGTTCTTGCCGACTTCGGTGTACTGCCAGACGATCTTATAGTCCTTGCCGAGCACAGGCTGCTTGCTGTCCAGCGTCTCGACGCCGGTGATGCTGGCGGTCTTGACCTCGAGCGTGTAGGTACGGCCCGCGACCATGTTGCCGGTGATCGGCGTGCCGGTCGCGCTGTCGCCCTCGTAGACGTTCAGGACATTGCCGTTGTCTGCGACATTGCTGGTGCCCTTGGTGATCTTCCAGCTCAGCGCCTTGGAGAAGATACCGACATTCATCACGCCAGAGGTGCTGCCGCTGTAACCATCGTCGGCGTTGGGGGTGAATTCGGCCCAATAGTATTCGTCCTTGGCGGTAGTCTTGTACTCGCCGACCGTCGTGCGGAACGTTGCGGTCGTCCCCTCGATGGAGGTGGAACCGACAATCGTGGAGTTCGTCTTATTCGCTTCTTTCGTACTACTCTTGTAGAAGGTGACCGAGCCCACGGCGAAGTGATTCAGCGTCGCCTGAAGCGTAATGCTCTCGCCCTCATACTGGATGACGCGGCCTGCAGAGGGCGCATAGGCGACATCCGTGATCGCCAGCGTCACATTTGTGCTCTGGGCCTCCCACACGGCATACAGCGTGGTATTCTCTGTGAATTTAGCAGTAGTACCCGCCTCGATCTTCTCAACCGTGTAGTCGGAATCCGCAGCATCTGCCTTGCTGTCCTTGCTCCAACCGAGGAACTTGTAGCCCGTGCGGACAGGGAACTGCTTGATGATCGTGTCGTTGACCGCCGTTGGGGTGTCCAGATAGTACTTTACAGTCTGCGCCTCGGGCATACCGGACACGTCATCGCGCGCATTCGCATTATAGATAACCGTCACGGTCTTGCGCTCGATGCCGGTGACGGTGATCTTGGTGTCCGCCTTCGCGATGAACTCGTAGGTGTAGGTATCACCGGTGATATCCTTGGGGGAGAACAGCACGCCGTTGAGACCGACCAGCATCTTCGATGCGTCATAGCCCTCGTCGATCTTGATGGTGAAGGTCACCACGGATTTGTAGGGAACGGTGCCGGGGTTGGTGGTCAGTTCCGTCGCGGTCGTGCCACCGGGCTTGGTGTACTCGACCTTCATGGTGTAGCCCGTCGTCGTGGTGGGCCAAGTGATCTGCGGGGTGATGGGATCGAGCTTGGCGTAGAGCGTGGTGGGTTCGGTCACCTTGTCGGTGGCGAAATCCCACTTGTTGGCATCGGTCCAACCCGTGTCCTTATACCAGCCGCCGAACGTGAAGCCATCGACCTCGGGGTCAGCGGGGCGGGTGGCAATAGAACCCTGCTCCACCTGCTGTTCTCTGTAGAACGTACCAGCGGGAGCCTCAAAGGTCACGGTGAACATCAGGTTCTGGCTGACGCTCACAGAAACGATCTGATCGGCCATGATGCCGCTGATGGTATAGGTGTAGCTCACAGACTGATCGCCGTTAGGGGTGCGGGTGGGGGTACTCAAGGTGCCGCCGCCGTTAACGGTGACCGTGGGATCCTTCTGCGCATATTCACGGGCCACGGTGACGGTAAACTCGAAGTTGCCGCCGTGCGTAACCGTTGTGCTCTGCTCAGTGCTGATGCTATAGCCCTGGCCGGTGGGCAGGGTGACAGTGTAGGTGTTCTCTTTCCACACGGCGTAGAGGGTGATGGTGCCATCCACGGAATACATATCGCCGGGCTGATAGCTGGCGGCGGTGGCCTTGGCCGTCGTGCCCCAGCCGAGGAAGGTGAAGCCCTCGCGGGTGGGAACTTCCGTGCTCAGCGGCACCGCCTGACCGTGCTTCTTGGTCTGAGCGGTGGGGGCAGTACCCGAAGCACCGTTCAGGTCATACGTAATGGTATAGGTGTTGGGCGTCAGCTTGCCGTAGAGGACGGTATCCTCATTGATCAGGGTGTCAAAATTGAACGGAGTACCGTCGGGATACTGATCTGCGGTGTACCAGCCGTCAAACTTATAGCCCTCGCGGATGGGGTTGACGGTGGGCTTGGTTGCCTTTCCGCCGCTCATTACGCTCTGCGTGAAGAACTCGCCGGACTGCGGGACCGTAAAGGTCACATTGTAGTTCGGGATCGCGCTTTCCACGACCACGACACTCTGCGGGCCGGTGACGTTTTTGACGGTGTATTTACCATCCGCCCCGGCGGTCTGCTTTACGCTGTTGACGTACACGGCAACAGCGTAGCCCTCATCCGGCGTAACGGTGAAGGTGTAGTCGCCGCCATAGACGATGCTGGCCGACTTTCCACCGGCAGCTACCGTGGAGCCGGCGGTGGTAGTGGTGGGAACGGGGGTAGCACCGGTGATCTCAGCGTTGAAGTGACCGGTCGGCATCATAACGGTAAAGGTCTTCTCGGTCACAGGGCCGACATGGACCGGCACCTTCAGCACGCCGCCTTCGTCCACAACAATATCCTCTGTCACGAGAAGCTGGTAATGGAACGTAACGCTGCCGGTGGCGTCTGTACTCTGTAATTCAGGTACCAGGTACTGGTGTTCGCCGTCGTGAGGACCGGCCTGAACAATCATGTTCGCAGTATCGTACTTGGCGGGGACGGTAACGTTGAAGTTTGCCGTTTTACCAATCGCTCCGGGTAAAGTAGTAGTAGAACCAGCGGAAGGGGGAGGAAAGACAGTCACATCATCGGTATCTTTCGTGATCTCGATCGTGACTGGCGTGGCCGTCCACTTGGCGTAAAGCTCCAAGTTTTTGGTAACGGGATCAGCGAAGGTATACGCCGCCGCGTTGGTGCACGCCGCATCCGTGTACCAGCCCTCGAAGGTGTAACCCTTGCGCTCGGGCGTGACGGGCGTAACAGCCTTTTCGCCGTGCTTGACGGTCTGCGGCGCGGGCAGGGTGTACACGTTATCGCCGTTCGCGCGGAACACGACGGTGTAATTCGCCGCGGGCGCGCCGACAGTGAAAGTGACACTCTTATCGGCAGGGGGAATACCGGCTGCGTCGAAGAGATTGGCTGTAACTACGGTCTTGTCGGTTTCGGCGGTAAAGGTGTATTCGGCATAACCCTCGTTATTCGGCAACGGGCTAACGGGCGCGGACTTAGTAACGCCATTGTATGTAAAAGCAACATGGCCGTTATTAACATTGGTCATGGCCGTGACCGTAAACTGCTGGCCCGCTTCAGGATTGGTCGGGGTCACGGACAGAGACTCGATGGCGTCCTTGACATTGAAGCCCATGGAATGCTTGGCCGCGAGGGAGGCACCTTCCGAGCCTGCGGTAGTGTCCCATTCGAAAGCCTCTACGGTGTAACCACAATAACCGGACTTGTCAAACTTTAACCTGAAAGTAGCAGAAACGTTGCCGCCGGAAGATAAAGTAGAAGGGCCGGCGTCCAGATAACCGGTGATGGTGCCGGCGGTGGTGTCAGCGGTGGTGAGGACATCTTTATATGTACTGCTGCTTGTATCCCAATACTGAATGGTGCCCGCTGTAGCTATACTTTCTGAGGCGCCTGTCGGATGCACAGTGATCTTGAGCCGGACAGTTTTCTCCTCGGGCGATGACTTAGCGGTCAGCGTAGCTGTAATATCACCAGACGTCTGCCCCACGAACAAGCCGGTGGGGTTATCGGTAATGGTGACTTTGTAGTCGCCTGCTGCCGCCAGCGCTGCCGTCGGCAGCAGGCTCAGCGTCATGATGAACGCCATGAGAAGGCTCAATAGCCTTTTCGGTGTCCATCGGGTTTGTTCTGTTCGTTTGTTCATGCGATTTCCTCCTTATATTTTCACTTTTTTGTGATCGTTCGTGTGTGCCCGCAGAGCGCTCTGCGGGGACGAGGGAGGCCTCCCTCGTCATAGTCTTCTGACAGCAATTTACAGTTATTGACATTATATTAGCCAATAGAATAAATGTAAATCATACCAAAGTATTAGAAAATGTGAAAACGGGAGAATAACGGCGAAAAACGCCAAAAAAAGGAGAGCCGTGCGGTGCTGCACGGCTCCCGGTTTATGATCAGGTTATTGCGGCTTGTCGATGCGCAGGCGCTCCAGCGCGGTGCGGACGCTGCCGTGGATGACGAGCTCGAGCCGGTCGACGAGGGCCTGCGGGTCGTCCTTCATGTCCCGCTTGATCCAGTCGAGCATCAGGCCGACGAAGGCGTACTTGTAGACCGTGGCGATAAAGGCCTTGTCCTCGCCGCGCACGCTCATGCCCTGCGCCTGCTCCTCGACCACGCCCTCGAGCAGGTCGTAGGTGACCCGATAGAGGTAATTTTCCACCTGCTCGCGGCTGACGGAGTGGTAGACGTTCATGATGAAGGGCTTGTTGTCCTGCACGGCCCGGAAGAGCTGCAAAAAGCCCTGCTGCCACGTCTCGTAGGTCTTGTTGCCCGCCAGCGCTCTGCCGGCGTCCTCCTGGCACGACCATTCGACCAGATCGTAAATATCCTTGAAGTGGTAGTAAAACGTCATGCGGTTGATGCCGCAGTCCTCCGTGATATCGCTGATGGTGATCTTGCTCAGGGGCTTTTGCAGCAGCAGATTCTTGAGCGACGCCTCGAGCGCGCGCTTGGTCACCTGTGACATGGCCGGTTGCTCCTTCCGTTCGGATGATTGCTTTCATCATACCATGCCGAAAAGCAAAAAAGGGAGAAATTTTTGTGAATTCTGCGGAAAGCGGGAGCGCCGGCCGGCGCTCCCGTTTTTC
>ENA-ORUN01003211-ORUN01003211.1-human-gut-metagenome-genome-assembly--contig:-NODE-3211-length-11928-cov-2.653500_pt1 | contig 11928 bp, 7 predicted proteins | sample MGYA00242080_ERZ509209 | MGnify/ENA primary metagenome ERZ509209 (study PRJEB26280, sample SAMEA2338786) | human gut metagenome | biome: human gut; feature: human-associated habitat; material: faeces... | reverse complement strand
CACCCGCCGCTTTCAGTTGTTGAAGGGAAACGAACATGACCAAAGTACTTGTTATCGGCGATGGCCGCATGGGAACCATCATTCGCGAGCTTGTTGAAGCTGACGAATCGCTCGAGCTTACGGGCGTTATCGGCATCGACAACAAGGATGAGCTCGCCGACGTGACTCCTACGGCCGATGTCGCAATCGACTTCTCTCATAAGAGCATGCTCGACTTGGTTGAGGCTTACGTGAATCGCACGGGTGCAGCGCTTGTGAGCGGTACCACCGGTTACGACGAAGCTGAAATGGATCGCATTCGCGCGCTCGGCGAGAAGGCGCCCGTCATTCATAGCGCGAATTACTCACTTGGCGTGGCGGTATTGCGCCGTCTTGCCGCCGAGGCCGCAAAAGCGCTGCCCGGTTTCGATATCGAAATCGTCGAGACCCACCACAATCAGAAGGTCGACGCACCGAGCGGCACCGCGAAACTGCTGCTCTCGGCCGTGAATCCCGACGATGAGTGCGATGTGGTATACGGCCGTGAAGGCATGTGCGGGAAGCGCCCCGCTCGAGAAATTGGCGTGCATGCCCTGCGTGGCGGCACGGTCGCAGGCACCCACACGGTGCACTTCTTCGGCGAAGACGAGGAAGTCGCCCTTACGCACCGCGCCGCGTCACGCCGCATTTTCGCGTCGGGCGCTGTGGCTGCGGCGAAAAAGCTGGTCGAACGTGAACCTGGGTTCTACGGCTTCGACGAGCTGATGTTTTAACGACGGCGGTGATGCCGAATGCCGCTCGGAGTCGCGCAAGACCACACCGGGCTACCGTTCGCTACCGTTCGCTATGCGCCCGCTTGACGGCGCTTAACTAAGAAACAAGAGCAAATTTGAGCGCCGACGGTCTCGCGCGACCCCAGGCGGCGTTCGGCATCGAATGGTGCCGAGAATCGAAAGGATCAACATGAACGCTGAAGAAATCATCAATTTCATCGCTACGTCTGAAAAGAAAACTCCGGTGAAGGTATATGTACGCGAGAAGCCTGGCCAGAAGGTTAACTATAAGGCCAGCGCTACGAAGGGCGAAGTGAAGGTGTTTGGCGGCCGCAAGGGTAAGATTGTGTTCGGCGATTGGGCCGACATCAAGCCCGTGCTCGAAACCAACGCCAACGCATTCGATTACTACGAAGTCGAGAATGATTGCCGCAATTCCGCTGTGCCCATGCTCGACATGAAGGAAATCAACGCTCGCATTGAGCCGGGTGCCATTATTCGTGACCAGGTTGAGATTGGCGATAATGCCGTCATCATGATGGGCGCGGTTATTAATATCGGCGCGGTTATCGGCGAAGGCACCATGATCGATATGGGCGTGGTGTTGGGTGGTCGTGCCATTGTTGGCAAACATTGCCACATTGGCGCAGGCACGGTGCTTGCCGGCGTGGTTGAGCCTGCGAGCGCAACCCCCGTTATCGTCGAGGACAATGTCATGATTGGCGCGAACGCCGTGGTGCTCGAGGGTTGCCGCGTGGGCGAGGGGGCTGTTGTTGCCGCCGGTGCCGTTGTGGTGAACGACGTTCCCGCGGGCGCGGTTGTCGCTGGCGTGCCCGCGAAGGTCATTAAGATGAAGGATGCGAAAACCGAGGGCAAAACTGCTCTGGTCGACGCGCTTCGCACGCTTTAGCTTTTCGGTGCGATGAAGGGTCCATCCCTTTGCCGCACGTACGCGATTCAACGGTGAAACAACGGTAAAATCCATCATCATCTCTAAGTGTTGAGCCTTTTGAGCTGGGCAAACAATAAATTCAACACATTTGGTCCATATCTTGAAACACTTACCATCCCCCTTGATTCAACCATGGGGGATGGTTCTTTTTTCGGCAAAACTTCCCATAATGCAATGCATCGGTTCGGGGTGCAGGAGGCGCCACGAACCATAAGCAAGGCCCATGAGGGCCACATGGTTAAAGCGCAGCCAGAGGGGGCTGCACAATCCAAAGGGAGGATTACACCATGAGCATTGAGAATGGTATGAGCCGTCGTAACTTCTTGTCCGGCGCTGCTGTCGCGGGCGCCGCGATTGCTGGCATGGCTGGCTTGAGCGCTTGCTCGCCGGCTGCTTCCAGCTCCAAGAGCGACGCCAAAGCCGACACCAAGGCTGCCGCTACGGGTGAGACCACGATGGGCTTCGACGGCACGGGCGCTATGCCTTGGCTTGGCGAGAAGCCCGAAATTGCCGATGCCGACGTTGAAGAGACCGTCGACGCTGACGTTGTCGTTGTAGGCCTGGGCGCCGCTGGCGTTCCCGCCACTCGCGCTGCCGCCGAGGCTGGTGCGAAGGTTGTTGCGCTCGAGTCTTCGCCGAAGCTCAACTCCGTTGCTTCCGACATGGCTATTTTCGGTGGCGAGACGCAGGCCAAGTGGGGCCGCGGCGACGGCTTCCTTGACAAGAAGATGGTCGTCAATATGCACATGGAAGAGTGCAGCCACCATGTGAACCAGTCCATCATTTCCACCTACTACGACAAGTCGGGCGAGGCCCTCGACTGGTTTGTGGCTGGTTCCAAGGATCTTTACATCGCTCCCGAAAGCTATGCCGAGATTCCCGAGGCAAGCCAGAAGAACTACATGTTCCCTTACATGTATCCCGTGCCCGAGACCTATGATTACACCAAGGAAGATTTGCCCTGCTACCCCACATCGGTCGGCTTCAGCAGCCTGGCAACCGTTATGCAGGACAACCTGCAGTGCGCCATCGACGCGGGCGCCGATGTGCGTTACGAGACCAAGGGCATCGAACTTATTCAGGACGCCGACGGCACCGTGACTGGCGTTTTCGCCCAGAAGACCGGCTCTGAGAAGTACATCAAAATCAATGCGAAGGCCGTTATTATCGCGACCGGCGACTACTTGGGCAACGAGGACATGATGAAGTTCTACGCTCCTCAGTGCGTTGAGAACGGCGTTCAGATTCTGTCCCTCGACATGGACTCCGCGGGCAACTACACCAACATCGGTGAGGGCCACAAGATGGGCGCATGGGCTGGTGCCCACATCGAGCAGTGGCACGCTCCCGTTATTCACCACATGGGTGGCGGCGCTGGCCCCGACGGCCGTGGCGTTATTGGCAACAACGGCTACCTGTGGCTGAACCTGCGCGGCAAGCGCTTCATGAACGAAGACATTCCTGGTCAGCAGCTTGAGAACCAGGTTGAGCTTCAGCCTGAGCGCAAAGCTTACCAGTTCTTCGATGCCAGCTGGCCTGAGCAGCTCAAGTACTTCCCGGCTGCCCACGGCGTTGCGTGCTTCTATCGTGAAGAGGAGCTTCCTGAATACACCGCCTCTGGCCTGCGCATCAATGTGCGTACCCAGAAAGATATCGACGACGCCGTTGCTGACGGCCGTTGCCTGAAGGCCGACACCATCGACGAGCTGCTTTCCAAAATCGAGGGCATCGATGTCGACGAGGCCAAGAAGTCCATCGAGCGCTACAACGAGCTGTGCAAGGCGGGCGAAGACACCGACTTCTTCAAGAGCTCTCAGCGTCTGTTCGCTCTGGAGAATGGCCCGTTCTATGCTGCTGAGTGCGGCTGCGCCCTTACCTTGGGCAACCTGGGCGGCTTCGATTCCGACGACGAGTGCCATGTGTACGACAACGATCGCAAGATCATCAAAGGTCTGTACGCTTGCGGCGCTCCGCAGGGCGGTCGTTTCGCGGTTCAGTACCCCATCTCGCTCAAGGGCCTTTCCTGCGGCATGTGCATGGTGTACGGCAAGATTGCTGGCGAAAACGCTGCTGCCGGCAAATAATGAGTTGGCGCTGACGTTTCGCAGCGCGGCAACACGATAACTCGTAAGGGCCGATTCCACCCCTCCACCTTCCCTTCAAGGAATCGGCCCCTTTTTAGAAAAGGCTCGAGCTTTGCGGCTCGAGCCTTTTGTTGTTTTAGGCGGGGCTGGCCCTCGCGAAACAATGTTTGAGAAGGGGAGGGCGGTTATGCCCGTTCGAATCGGTATCGCTGCTTGGCGCCGGGGTACTTATCGCGATCGACTTCGCCTGCGAACATGTCGAGCGGTCGCGCCCAGAGGCCGCGCTCGCCATAGAGCGCGCGGTAAATGACCAGGGGCTCTTCTGTTTCCGAATGTTTTGCCACGCCAATGACCTCGTATTCGTTTCCTTTGAAGTGGCGATATACGCCTGGTGTGATTTCGCGTTCCATGCTCGGTCGTCTTCCTTTTAAACGAAAACAGGCCAGGCAAATTGCCTGGCCTGTGACATATCTGGCGGAGGAAGTAGGATTTGAACCCACGGTACCTTGCGGCACAACAGTTTTCAAGACTGCCGCCTTCAACCACTCGGCCATTCCTCCAAAGCCCTGAAAGCATACCACAAAGCGTGGTGTCTTCAAGGAAATGCGTCGACGTTCGCCGAAATTGCGTGCGTGCATCACGATTCCGGGTTCATCTTGTATGTTTGTCGCTGTCGCGGGTATCCTGCATCGCCTCTGCAGCGGGTTCATCTCGAGGGTTCTACTGCAACCACGAATTAGCGCTCGGGCCTGCGATGCGACGATTCTCGGTGCATGCTGTCGCGTTTGCTGCGGCGCTTATGCCGTTGCGGCGGTCTGCGCCAGCTCCGATTCGTTTTGCTCCAGGTATTTGCTCATGGAGTAGTGCGCGATATCGCTTCGGTTGATGACGCCTACGAGCTGGCCCTCGTCGGTCACGGGAACTTTCTTCAAGTGATTCTCGCCCAACACGCGGCATACCTCGCGAATGTCGGTGTGAACGTCAATCGAAATCACCCCATGCGTTGCGATGTCATACGCGCGCATTTTCATGACCTTCGCGGCTTTCACGGCGAAGTCGTCGCTGCTCGATTCAGTGAGCATAATGAGCGCCACAGGGTCGGTATAGGTGCTGTGGCGCTTCGAGAGGAAGCGAGCCACGTCGCCGTCCGAGACGAATGCGATGGGCTTGCCGTCGCCATCCACGATGGGTGCCGCCGAAATATGATGGTCGACGAGCAGTTTCACGGCATCGAAAACCGTTGCATTCTCGGGCAGGGTGAACACATCGCGTTTCATGATGCTTTCGAGCACAGAACGCTTGACGTTGTCGGGGTCGGCCTCGGCCGCATCGCTCGGCTTGTCTTTCACGAAAATCACGGTGAGCACGAAACCAATAAGGCACATTACCGTGGCTCCTGCAAACGCCATATTCACGCCGAAAATGCCTGCGTGCACGGGGTCTGTCGCGCCTGCGCTCATATTCGTAGCAATAGAGGAAATGGAAACGAGCAAGGCGGTTCCGAACGAGCCCGCCACCTGGCGCAGGGTATTGTTCACCGACGTACCATGGTTCATGAGGCTGTTGTCGAGCGCATTCATGGCCCATGTGGTGATAGGCATGTTCACGAGCGAAAGCGAGAACATGCGCACCGTGTACAGAATGGTGAGGTAGATAAGCCCCGTTGAGTCACCCAGGAATGCGAACGCGAGCGTCGAGAGGGTGAGCGCGCTTGTGCCAATGAGGCTCAGCACGCGCGGGCCGTGCTTGTCGAAAAGGCGTCCGGCAATGGGGCCCATCGCGCCCATCACGATGGCGCCTGGCAGAATAACCAAGCCCGAAACGGTCGCTGAATAACCTAGGTAGCTTTGCAGATAAATCGGCATCAGAATGCCTGCTGCCAAAAGTGCGCCCTGCACGAGCATGCCAATAATGGTGCCCACCAGGAATTTCCTGTTCGCGAGCACACGCACCTCGAGCATAGGACGATCCATCTTCAGCTGGCGGCGGAAGAACAGCGCCACCACAATAGCGCCAACGAGCGTGATTGCCGCGTCGGCGATGTTGAGCCCGTTTGAACCGATGGTCGAAAAGCCATACAGAAGGCCGCCGAAACCGATGGTCGAAAGCGCGACCGAAGGCTTGTCGAGCGGCAGGTTCTTTGACTCATTCTTCGGCGTGCTTTTCAGCGCGAACCAGGCGCAGATAATACCCGCCGCCGAAAGCGCCACCACAATCCAGAACAGCACGTGCCAGTTGTAGACATCGATCACGAAGCCGGCCGCCGAAGGGCCAACGGCGGGCCCGAATGCGATGACGATGCCGAACAGGCCCATGGCCGATCCGCGACGTTCGGGCGGGAAGGTGAGCATGAGCACTGTCATGACCATGGGCATCAAAATACCCGCGCCGGCCGCCTGCAGCAAACGGCCAGCAAGCAGCACGGGGAAATTGGGGCCCCAGCCCGAAAGCGCCGAACCGGCGGTGAAAATAAGCATCGACACCGTGAATAGGTTGCGTGTGGAATAGCGGTCGATCAAGTAAGCGGTAATGGGAATCATAATGGCGTTGACCAAGGTGAAGCCTGTGGTGAGCCATTGCGCCGTTGCCGCATCGACGTTCATTTCCGTCATAATGGAAGGCAGGGCGGGTGTGATCAGGGTTTGGTTCAGCACGGTCACGAATGTGCCGAAAATCATGACGACAAGCATAATTATTTGGTGTCGAGCTAATTTCAAATCAAAGGCTCCCTTCCGCGGCGTGCGCCGCAATGTTTTCGGGCCGGATATAGCGCCCCGGCGAAGCGATTTGGGCCAAGTGCGCACGAAGCTAGAGGCACAATCGCCTTCAACACGCATGTTGTTCCAAAGAAAATGCCTCCAGGTGGGAGGCGTGACCTTTTCATTATAGGAGCGCCCTGAAACCGGCTCACTTGTCGTGCTCGATTTTGCGGAAAGGCGGCACCGCAGATTCACGCTACGTTCACAGCTTGGTGGCTGATTCGCGAAAAGCCCCGCAGCGCGCGGGCATGCTCTACAATGCACACTGCATATATATGAAGGAAGGAGCTTGCATGGCATGGAGCTATGAGGGCATGTCGCTTGCCGAGGCGTGGCGGTCGGCCGACGATGTTGCCGAAGATGACGAACGCTTCATGCGCGCAGCCCTTGAACAGGCAAAACGCGCGGCACTTGAAGGCGAGGTGCCCATAGGTGCCGTGGTGGTGTGCCAGGGTGAGGTTATCGCCGAGGCGCGCAACCACCGCGAGGCCGACGCTGATCCCTCGGCGCATGCGGAGTTTTCCGCCATCATGCAGGCGTCGCGCGAACTTGAGCGCTGGCGTCTTCCCGACTGCACGGTATACGTCACGCTTGAACCGTGCATTATGTGCGCGGGTCTTATGCATCAAGCGCGCATCGGACGATGCGTGTACGGCGCGCCCGACGCGAAGGCGGGCGCATTGGGCTCACTGTATTCGATACACGCCGATGCGCGGCTCAACCATACATTTGAAGTTCAGTCGGGCGTGCTTGCGAGCGAATGTGCTGACGTGCTTTCGGAATTCTTCGAAGCGCGTCGCGGCGAGAAATAGGAAGGCAATGACATGAAACAGACTCTCACGGTGTTTTCCCCCGCGAAGGTGAATTTGCAGCTCGAAATTGGCGAGCGTCGCGCCGACGGCTTCCATCAGGCGAAATCGATTATGCAGGCGTTGACGCTGCACGACATGGTCACGGTTGTTCTTGATGATGGCGTGGATGCGTATTTGAACCCTGATGGCTTCAGCGATTTCGCGATTGATGTGACGTGCACGACGTTTGAGGGCATTCCCGAATTGGACGTGGCTCCTGAAAGCAATATCGCCTACAAGGCCGCGGCGGCGCTCGCCGAAAAGCTCGGTCACGAACAGGGACATATCTCCATCCATATCGAAAAGCATATTCCGTTCGAGGCCGGCCTTGGCGGCGGCTCGTCGAACGCGGCGGCCGTTATCGCCGGATTGTGCCGCGCGTGGGGCGAAGATGCCGCGAGCGAGGCCGCGCTTGACGTGGCGCGCGCGTTGGGCGCGGACGTGGCGTTTTTCCTTCACGGTGGCTGTGTGCAACTGGGAGGGAAGGGCGATGTGCTCGAGCGCACGTTCGAGCCTGCGCGTGGCACGGTGGTTCTCGTGAAGATCGACGAAGGCGTGTCTACGAAAGCCGCATACGCCGCATTCGACGAGCTGGCGGCCGTACAGCATGCCGAATCGACCGACGCAATTGAATCGGCTGCCGAATTGCCGTTGTTCAATAATCTGGCGGCGGCGTCCGAGCAGGTGCTCCCCGCGCTTGCCGAGACGCGCGAGTGGCTTGCGTCCCAACCAGGCGTTGCGCATGATGCGGCGGGCGAGGCCGAGGTGCTTTTGTGCGGAAGCGGTTCTGCGACGTTCGCAGTTGTGGAAGACGGGGATTCGATTCGCAAGGCGGCCGATATCGTCGCGGCGGCAAAATTGAAGGGCATGTGGGCGCGCAGCTGCTCGTTTGCCCCTATTGGCGTGCGCGTGCTCGATGGGCAAGGCGCAGGTTCGAACCTCGGCGCTCCGCGCAAGATCTGGTAATCATGGCGCGTGAGGCGTGGCCCAACTCGTTTGGGGCTGTGTGGTATACGGGAAGCGCCGCGAGAATTGTCGGCCTCGTTTAGGGTTCCGGGCTCTGGGGCTTGGGCTTTGGGACTCGGGGTTTGGCGTCGCCTTTGCGGGGCGGTTACTTGCGGGCGCGCCAACGCAACGCTTGGGTGAACGTTGATCGCGTAAGCGCTGCGCGAGCGCTCGGTTTCGTATAATGATGACACACGGCGCGCAGGGCGCTGAAACTTCCGTCTGAAAGGCGAAATCATGGTACTTGGAATTATTCTCGCGATTATCGTCGTGCTCGTTATTGCGGCGATCATGCTGTACAACAACCTCGTGAAAATGCGCAATATGGTCGACAACGCCTGGGCGCAAATCGACGTGCAGCTGCAGCGCCGTTGCGACCTTATTCCCAATCTGGTCGAAACGGTGAAAGGCTACGCCGCGCATGAGTCGGGCACGCTTGGGAAGGTCATCGCTGCGCGTTCGGCCGTCACCAACGCAACGACTCCCGAGGCGAAAATGGAAGCCGATAATGCTCTGAGCGGTACGCTGAAGTCGCTGTTTGCGGTTTCTGAGGCATATCCTGAGCTGAAGGCGAATGCGAACTTCCAGCAACTCCAGTCTCAGCTGGCCGATACGGAAGACAAGATCAGCTACATGCGTCAGAGCTTCAACGATACGGTCATGAAGTACAACACGGCCATCCAGACGTTCCCTGCCGTGCTGTTCGCTGGCATGTTCGGCTTCAAGGAGCGTTCGAGCTTCGACGCCCAGGCTGGTGCAGAAGTTGCTCCGAAGGTAACCTTCTAAGTCGCCGTTGCATAATTAAACAGATAAGCGTCCGTTTCTGCGGGCGCTTTTCTCATGCCCAAACCTGTTAAACGCTACGAACATTGACCAGGTGGCAGGCGGGGTGGCGTTTCGGTGGTCCATTCGCACCAAGGAAAGCGAGTGCCGCGCTGGCGAGCGAAGGTGTCTTGAAAGAGGAGCGAAGCGTACTTTGGTACGCGAGCGACGATTGAAAGTCAGCTTGGCCGCCCGCGCGACACGCAGCGTCAGGACGGCTCAAATGAAAAAAGCCCGTTCGTCAGAACGGGCTTACAAAAAGAAAAACAGGCACGGTTTCCCGTGCCTGCAGCATGTAACCTGGCGGAGGAGGGGGGATTCAGAATCGCGCTGCGCGCGCTTCACCTCGTCGGCTAAAGCCTCCTCGCGATTCGCTGAAAACAGCCCACTGGGCTGTTTTTCTGGCGAGAATCGACCTCATCGGTTCGAATCCCCCTTGTTGTTGTCGTAAAACAAAACAGGCACGGTTTCCCGTGCCTGTAGGCATTCGAACTGGCGGAGAAGTGGGGATTCGAACCCCAGATACCCTTGTGGGGTATACTCACTTAGCAGGCGAGCACCTTCGGCCTCTCGGTCACTTCTCCGCTCGCGACGCACATTTTGCGCGTGCAGGGGTGTATGATACCGTGACACCTATCCAAATGCAAGGGAGACTTGATGACTTCATCGCTGAATCACCACAGAGCTTCGCAAAAACGCGTTGCGCGCACCTTCATTTTGCAATTCCTCATTGTCGCGATCGCTGCGGTTGCCATGCTCGCATGCATGCCTTCGCACGCGTACGCCAAATCGTACACATGCCCAAGCGTCACGATAGATGCCCAAGCGAACGCCGACGGCTCGCTTGATGTCACCGAAGCGCGCACATTCGATTTTTCGGGCGATTTTACGGCGGTGTGGTGGACCTTCGACAATATGCCGACCAAGGAAAGCATGCTTTCGGTGAAATCGGTATCGCTTACCAATGAGTCCACAGGTGAGACCCAGACGCTTTCCCCCGTAGAATTCCAGCGAGCGTGGCGCGAGGCCGGCGGCGCAGGATACCCGTCGTATTCTATCGACGAGGACGAGAACACCGTGTATGTGTTCTTCGACGAATCCGATTCTGAAGTTACGATGACGCTCTCGTACTCCATTTCGAATTTCGTTCAGGTTTACGATGACGTCGCCGAGGTGTATTGGCAATATATCGGCCATGGTTGGGCGGTCGACAGCGACCATGTCACCACGACGCTCACGGTTCCGGTTGCTGCGGGTACGCAGGTTCGTGCGGGCGACAATGTGCGCGCATGGGGCCATGGTCCGCTCGACGGAAGCCTGTCCATTGGCGATGATGGCGCGATTTATGCGCAGGTCTCTTCAGTGAATGCGGGCGGCTATGCCGAAATCCATTCGGTATTCCCTGCGGAATGGATGAACGTTTCAGGCTCGGCGGCCAACAAGCATATGGGCAATCGACTCGACTCCGTGCTCGAGGATGAATCCCAGCTTGCGAACAAGGCGAATGCCTCCCGTCTGCAGTCGCTGCTCTTTATTGTGGTGTGCCTGGTTGCCGCCATCGGCATTATCGTGTGGGCGGTGTTCATGTTCTTCCGCCATGGCCGCGAGTATAAGCCCCAATTCCAGGATGAATACTGGCGCGATGTGCCTGCAAAGGGTCTTTCGCCCGCAGTTATCGGGCGTCTGTGGCGCTTCGATGCCGAGTCCCCCAATGATCTTACGGCGACGCTCATGCATCTGTCCCATATCGGCGCAATTCGCCTCGATGCTGGCAGCTACGAAGCGCCCAGCAAGGGGTTTTTGGGCATGGGCGGCAGCAAAACGGTGAACGATTACTACATCACGCGCCTTCCTGGCTGGGAAGAAAAGGTCGTCGACCCTATTGATAAAAAGACGATGGACCTCGTATTCAAGAAAATTGCCAAGGGTGCCGATTCCTTGTGGTTTGGTACTATTCAACAGTTCGGAACCGATTACCCTGAGTCGTTCAACGACGCTATGGAAAGCTGGCAGGGCGTGGTTTCGGCTGAAACGAACAAGTGCAACTTCTTCGAGGAAAAAGGTTCGCACTATCGTGTGATTTTCTTCGTGCTCGCAGTGCTGCTGGGGCTCGTGGGCGTCTTCTCGCTTTTCGTGACCGACGAATTCACGCTGTTCTTGGCGTTCATTCCGCCTGTGGTGGTGCTCGCGGTGCTTTCGAAGTTCATGCAACGCCGCAGCCGCGAGGCGGTTGAGATTCATGCCAAGTGCGTCGGCCTGCGCAACTGGCTCAAAGATTTCAGCGCACTTGACGAACGCCTGCCCACCGATGTGAAAGTGTGGGGCGAAATGATGGTGTACGCCTACGTGTTTGGCGTCGCCGAAGAGGCTATGAAGGCGCTTCAGATGAAACTGCCCCAGGTCATCCAAGACGAGGACTTCGCGACATCGACGGGCTATTGGCTCATGCCCCACTATTACGGCATGCCGGGTGGTGCGGCCGCTCCCGTTGTGAGCCCAGCTGAAATGTTCCAAACCATGCAGGCCAACACCATGCAGACGGTTTCCGAGGCGCTCAGCGCCGCATCGAGCAGTGATGGCTCGGGTGGCGGCTTCTCGGGTGGCGGTGATTTTGGCGGAGGCGGCTTCGGTGGAGGAGGCGGCGGCGCCGGAGACGACGAAGGAGCTGGCGGTCGACGCCGGCGGCGTTCTGCGGCTGGGGGG
>ENA-ORUN01003209-ORUN01003209.1-human-gut-metagenome-genome-assembly--contig:-NODE-3209-length-11934-cov-3.153043_pt1 | contig 11934 bp, 9 predicted proteins | sample MGYA00242080_ERZ509209 | MGnify/ENA primary metagenome ERZ509209 (study PRJEB26280, sample SAMEA2338786) | human gut metagenome | biome: human gut; feature: human-associated habitat; material: faeces... | reverse complement strand
CCCGCCGCTACGGTGAAGAATAAAAGTCGGAAAGAGTATATATTCGAGCGTTTCTATGAATCTCTGATAGAATCTTATCAATCGGAACGTAGTGTGAAATTTTATGCCGACCAGTTGTGTCTGACACCGAAACATCTCTCAGGTGTGGTGAAAGAAGTCAGTGGTAAAACGGTGGGGGAGTGGATTGATGAGCTGGTGATTCTGGAGGCAAAAGCGCTTCTGAATTCTTCGAGTATGAATATACAAGAGATTGCCGACCGGCTCAATTTTGCAAACCAGTCTTTCTTCGGGAAATATTTTAAGCATTATACCGGTATGTCTCCTAAAGAATACCGCAAAAGCCGATAACGGAATATTCTGTTATCATATATGTTTTGTCTTCATTGTGCGTTGTTTTTTACTATAAGACGCCGGAACGTACCCGGCTTAGTGTTTCCGGCGTCATCAGCAGGTAAGAGGCGATATGTGCCAATGGAGCTCGTTTGATGATTTCCGGATGCGTTTCGAGCAGGAGGTTATAACGTTCACGTGCCGATTCGAAGCGCCATGAGTCCGCTTTGATTTGGGATACGATTAAAGAGTATTCCAGTATTTTTTGATAAAACATATTGATTTCCCAATTTTCTTTGGCTAACTTAAATAGCATATCCCGCGGAAACATGTAAAGAACAACAGGCTCTAATGTTTCTACAATTAGTTTTGTCGGTACTTGTTTCAGGAAACTTTCAATACACATCACGATACATCCTTCGTAAGAGAAATGTTCGGTAACATCTTTTCCGTTTTTATAGTAATACTGCCTAAGCATTCCTTTGCCGACAAAAACAATTTCATGGGCTACTTCTCCTTCATTCAGTGCTATGGCTCCTTTCGGATATTCTTCACGAATGAGAATGTTTTCGATCTGCCTTCTTCCCTCTATACTCATCTCCGGAAAGCGGGAGTTTACAACGGCGTTTACTGTCTCTCTTAATAGTGTGTCCATTTCTTTTTTGTCTTGATGTGTGCAAAAATACTAAAAACGGTTGACATAAATCAAGTGTGGCACAAAAAAGATGTATCTTTGTACTTAAAATCAAGATGTAGGCGATGATGAATAAAATTATAGGAGCGGCTGTATTGCTGCTTTGTTTTTGCAGTTGTGTGAAGGATAATGATGCGATATATTATCCTGTGGGTAATGTGGATATTGAAAAAGGCGGTCCGGCTCTGGAAGTAGGATCTAATAGTATTTTGGTGGCTGAGAGCTATAATGAAGAGGATTATGTATTGGATACGCTTGCGCAGTATCCGGGTGATCCGACTCTTGGCAAGCTGACGTTTATGATTAATCTGAAAAATCAGTCGGGAACCCGGGAGGTTGCAGAGTTCAATGGTGTAGGTAAATCCGTATTGACTATGAGCCTCGGTTACAAAGACGGTAATTATCCGGTAGAAAGCCAGATTCCTGTTTATACTTCCGCAGATGCTACTGCTAGTTATGCCATTAAACTTCGTTTAAAGGGAGAGTTAACTTTAACCGACGATGAATGGATGATTGATTATGTTTATGCTCAACTGGCCGGTTTATTCCAGCCTTATCCGCCAGCGTCTTTCCCGGAAGTCTTTATGTGTAAAGGAGGGGAACAGTCTTTTGCTACTTTTGATTCATTTCGCAGGACCTGGACATTTGATATAACTTATGATCATTCCGAGCTTTCTTTTAGTCAATTATACTTTAACTTATTTGTTAATCTGGCTGGGCAAAAGCGGGAAGACAGAATCCGGCTGAGGATAGATAAAGATTCCTACTTTAAGATATATAAAATAAAAGAGGAAATGTAGTTTAACTACATTTCCTCTTTTATTTAGTAGTGGGTACGAGAATCGAACTCGTATTACATGCGTGAGAGGCATGTGTCCTAACCGTTAGACGAACCCACCGGATTTTGATTGATTTAAAAAGAGCTAAGTCTTAAAATACTTAGCTCTTTTTATTTTGAGATTTTGCGGAAGCTGGGGGATTCGAACCCCCGGTACCCTTACGAGTACGTCAGTTTAGCAAACTGGTGGTTTCAGCCACTCACCCAAACTTCCTTGAACCCGCATTCTCTCTCAAATGCGGTGCAAATATAGGGGGAACTTTTGGACTACGCAAATCTTTTAGCAAGATTTTTTTTACCTATTTTTTGTAAAATGAGATAACCTGCTATGTTTCAAATGTTAAACGGAAGAATTTTTTTCGAAAGCTTTTAATTTTTATCGATGGAATGGGAACTTGAAACATATTGACGCTATCCGCTTATTATAGTGACGGTATCTTCATGGGATAGGGTAAACATCAGGATGGGATAGTGACGGTATATTTGACGTAAGAAAAGGACATAAAAAAAGGCTATCTATCCCAGACAGCCAATCTTTTTGTTAACCTTAAATCTAATACTATGAAAAACATAGTACAAATATACGGACTTCTGTCAACTTTGCAAATAAAACAAGAAAAAAGAGATGTTTTATAACATTGATTAAATATTTGATTCCTCAATTCTATTTTTATTAAGACTTTCGGCGTTTTGAATGCTATATTCCCAATATTTATCACATAATTTCAGATAGCTGGTCTCGGCACTCTTGCCACCTAAAGAAATAGCGTACATCTTTGTCTGTTTCGCTTTTGCGTGTTCGATGGTCCGGGATAGTAGTTGATCGACAGGACGCATCTCAAAGTCCGATACGGTGATAATGTCCGCTTCCATATATCCTTCTTCGCTGATCTTTCGCAAAGCATGTGTGATAACAGGTTCCATATCGGTTCCGCCATGAAAGGATTGGCATAAGAAATCGACCAGGCGATCGAAACTGCTGCCTAAATCTGTGATTTCAATGCACTCGATATCATCGGAAAACAGGATGACGTAACATTTCCGATGTTGCACTTCCGTCAGTTCGGCAATGGCAAGTAGGGTGGATTTCGCGATTCTTTCCCGTTCGCCTGCCATGGAACCGGAAGTGTCCAGACAAACAATGAAAGGGCCTTCGGCTTCTTCGGAAACTTCGTTCCCTATTGTTTTCTTGTCGTTGATGGTTTGCTTTTCGTGTGATTGATAGTCGATGACTTGCAATCTCTTCTCAATGAAACGCTCAAAGAAAATGGGTTGCAGACTTTTTTCGGCCAGATAACAATATTCCAAGGGAAGAAGGCTGTTTAAGTCGTTTCCTTCGCAAATACCTGCAATATCACTTCGGGTGGCATGAGATATAATTTGTTCCCGATGAATACCGGCAGTCATTTTGAAACGTTTCCGGCTGCTTTGGTGTTTCTTGCCCAAGATTTCTACCAGTTCACGGATAACGGGATTTCGTTTGATCGTTTCTTCGTATTCTAAAATCTGTTCTGCTATCTGTTTATGGTTGCGGAGTAACCAGACGAGGCGTGAGCCGCCACGCACCGGAAGATTTTTGGCAAGTGATAGCTGAAGACGGTAGAAATCATCACAAAGCCGCTCGATATGTTCCATCTGATAGTTGAACTCGTTGTTCGAGAGCAGTGTGTGCCATTTGTCGAAGAAGAGAGTCCGCAACGCTTTCCATTCTTTAGAGCGTGGGCTGATTGCGTCAAAACGCTGGAGGTAGTATTTTACGTTGAGGTCTACCAGGTGATATTTCATCGAGAACGTGTAGGCGCTGTTTTTCAGGAAATGGAGAAACTTGGCGTCGGATGCTTCATCCATTTCATGAAAGTATTCCCATTGCGACGCGTAGTGGGAGTAGAAATCTTGCAGGGAGGGTTGCGTGTGACGAAAATACCGGTGAATGTCCGCATCCAGTTCTTCGGGACGGATAATCAGGTTGTGCAGTTGTTCGTCGTACACATCGTAGGCTATTCCCTGCAATTTTTCGTAATAAATGTCTTGCAGGTGTTTGAGCCTAATACTCTCTGTTCTCTTGTTCATGGGCGTGAGCGATGATGCGGAGTTCGTTTCGGTAATTCTCTATGATATGTGCAGTCTCTCCTAAAATTCGTTTGATCTTGCTTTTTTGCGATGAGCTTAAGAAAAGATGCTCCTTTGTATATGCTGTTTCCCGCTCGGAGATTGTTTTATATTCCACTTCCATTTGATGCAGCAAGTCGATCACTTCCTGCAATGTAAATTCGAACGGAGTGTTGCCATCCTGTTGTGCAGGCAAAGGATCACAATTGTCATAACATAGTAACGGATATTCCTGATTGTTGACGAAAACAGACCGTCTTCCTTTTCGGAGGGAATAGATATTCTTTTGCGCGATATTTCTGTTTTTTACAAAATCGTAGGCTTTCAGGATTTTGTTGACCGGACGGAATTTATCCTGCTGGATATAAAACAGCCGGTTGCTGTCTTTCTTCAAAGACTGGTAATCGGAAGCAAAAATGAGTAGATTTCCGGCAATGTGATAACCTTCTATGCGATGATAGAAGGTGTCTACGACCTGGATTCCCGGATCGCTAAGTTCACGCAGGCTGTGTTCGGACTTCATGTTTTCTTTCAGTGTGTCCAGTTTTTGTTCCAGCCGTTTTTCTCCTAACAGATAGGTGTTGATGCCTCGTGCTATCGACTGTTCTACAATCTCTTCGATAATGGGGAGCTGCGAAATTTCATCCCATAGGCAGGCGCTCATCAACAGGCAGTCGGAGAAATGAATTCCCGGAGATTCATTCAGATAGGCTGATGTGCGGAGCAGACCTACTATTTTCTTCCAGCGGCGGTCGGATACATAGATAGGAGGGGTGTTTTCATCCCGTCCTGTGTTGTATTGTTCAATTTCTCGTTTGATATTGTGAATCAGCTCGAAGATGGTATAGTGAATACCTACTTTTTCGCTTTCAGCTTGTATCTGATTGTATAATTCATCGTTTACTTGGAGTTTTTCCGGGATTTCAGGTTCTATCTCCCGCGTAGAAGAAATCATCTGATCGAACGCATATTCCTGTTCGATACATCCGACAAACTGACGGATCAGGAAACGGTCGTATAAGGCTTCCAGTCCTTCACCTTTTGCCGGCAGTTCGTTGGAAGCGGCAATCAATGCTTTCAGGGGTACACGCACCGTAAATTGTCCGTTGCGATATATCTTTTCATTGATTACTGTCAAAAGAGAATTTTGGATAGCAGGACCGGCTTTCCATATTTCATCCAGAAAGACGATTGATGCTGTCGGCAGGTATCCTTTTGTAATGCGTTCGTACGTATCTTCATCCTTCAATTTTGAAATGGAGACGGGACCGAATATTTCGTCCGGTGTACTGAAGCGGGACATCAGATACTCAAAAGCATCTGCGTCTTTAAATGCCAGTTTGAGCCTGCGTGCTACCAAACTCTTGGCTACTCCCGGAGGGCCCAGCAGAAAGATACTTTCCCCTGCCATGGCGGATAGCAGAGACAGTGCGATGGTATGCTCTTTTTCGAATACTCCCTCATTGAGAGACTTCAATAATTGGGTGATATGCGATTTGATAGACTTCATGTGACGGATAATTTCATGTGTTGTTAGCAAGAGGCAAAGATACAAGAATTCTTTGAAATAGACTTCACCGGAGGGATTTACTCCTAGATTTAGGCAATTTCCTCCCGATAAGTAGGAGTTTTCAGTTTCATGGGGAAAATTCATTCTCTACTTTTGTTCTATCGAAAGATAAATGATATATAATAATTAGAGAACCATTAAAAATAAAGGAATATGAAAACGAGCACATTTAAATACTTCGGTTTGGCGTTGATGGCTATATTGATGGTAAGTTTTACCTCTTGCGAAGTGGAAATAGACAGTTTCTATGATGATGATAATAATGGTGCAGGGTACTATAACCGTTCGGCTGATTTATGTAGCCGTACCTGGGTTAGTTTCTACCGCGACATGGACGGTAACTATTGCCGTCAGGAACTGGATTTCTTTTTAGACCGTACCGGAATCGACTATATACGGGTGGAATATCCTAATGGAACAGTCGATCAATATGAATATAATTTCCGTTGGAGTTGGGAAAATTATGCACAGACTTCCATTCGTATGTCATACGGACCGAATGATGTTTCATACCTGGATGATGTATATATCGGTGGAAACAGATTGAGCGGTTATCTGGACGGACGAAATAACTTTGTGGAGTTTCAAGGGAAAAGATGAAACGTAAAGCAGGAAGAAACGTGAAGCAGGAAGAAATAAGAAAAGGTTAAGAAATTAGGAGAGATAAAGAAATTAGAAAAAGATAAAGAGATAGGTAAGCGTAAAGGAAGAAACTGGTAAAAAAGCATCGTTGGAAGGATAACAAGATGCGGGTAAAAAGAGAAAGGATAAGATTGTTAAGATAGAAATATAACAGATATTAGAAACAAAATAACAGGTAACAGTGTAAAAGGGTAATCAATAAGATTTCAGGATATATGAATCAGGGTATAATTGGGGCGCGAAATGAAAGCTTAAAAGTTTTGAACCGGACTAAATAGTTTTTATCTTTGCGCCCTATTAGTTTTTATATACATGGAGTGGTTATATAGTCTATTCATCGAACATTCTGCCTTACAGGCTGTTGTGGTACTTTCACTGATTTCTGCCATTGGTTTGGGCTTGGGAAGAGTACATTTCTGGGGAGTTTCCCTGGGAGTCACTTTTGTTTTTTTTGCGGGTATCCTGGCCGGCCATCTCGGGCTTTCGGTCGATCCGCAGATGTTAAACTACGCAGAAAGTTTCGGACTGGTCATTTTCGTTTATTCCCTCGGGCTACAAGTCGGTCCCGGTTTTTTTAGCTCTTTCCGTAAAGGTGGGGTAACGCTGAATATGTTGGCGTTGGGAGTCGTTCTGCTGGGAACGTTGTTGACGGTGGTGGCTAGTTATGCAACGGGTGTCTCTCTTCCTGATATGGTGGGCATCCTTTGTGGAGCAACGACAAACACTCCGGCATTGGGAGCTGCGCAACAAACTCTGAAACAGATGGGAATAAACAGCAGTACGCCTGCTTTAGGATGTGCGGTGGCCTATCCGATGGGAGTGGTCGGCGTAATTCTTGCCGTTTTATTAATCCGTAAAGTATTGGTCCGCAAAGAAGACTTGGAGATAAAAGAGAAAGACGATGCGAACAAAACTTATATTGCAGCGTTTCAAGTACACAATCCTGCTATTTTCAATAAGAGCATTAAAGACATAGCACATATGAGCTACCCGAAGTTTGTCATCTCCCGCTTATGGCGGGACGGACACGTCAGCATTCCGACTTCCGACAAGGTGCTGAAAGAGGGAGACCGTCTGTTGGTTATCACTGCGGAGAAAGATGCTTTGGCGTTGACTGTACTTTTCGGTGAACAGGAAAATACGGATTGGAACAAAGAGGACATTGACTGGAATGCGATTGACAGCGAATTGATCTCGCAGCGTATCGTTGTCACCCGTCCCGAACTGAATGGTAAGAAACTCGGTGCACTCCGGTTGAGAAACCATTACGGAATTAACATCAGCCGTGTTTACCGGTCGGGGGTGCAACTGCTTGCTACTCCGGGATTGATACTTCAGTTGGGCGACCGCCTGACAGTGGTGGGCGAGGCTGCTGCTATCCAGAATGTGGAGAAAGTATTGGGAAATGCCGTGAAAAGCCTGAAAGAACCCAATCTGGTTGTTATATTTATCGGTATCGTGCTTGGTTTGGCACTGGGGGCTATTCCTTTCTCTTTTCCGGGTGTCAGTACTCCTGTGAAGTTGGGATTAGCGGGCGGACCGATCATTGTCGGTATCCTTCTGGGGACTTTTGGACCACGGATACACATGATTACCTATACCACCCGTAGCGCGAACCTGATGTTGCGTGCCTTGGGACTTTCCATGTACCTTGCCTGTCTGGGACTGGATGCGGGAGCTCACTTTTTCGATACCGTATTCCGTCCGGAAGGCTTATTATGGATTGGTTTGGGAGCCGGATTGACTATCATTCCAACAGTGTTGGTTGGATTCGTGGCTTTCAAGATGATGAAGATCGATTTCGGTTCTGTATCCGGTATGTTGTGCGGAAGTATGGCAAATCCGATGGCACTGAACTATGTAAACGATACAATCCCCGGCGACAACCCATCCGTAGCCTATGCGACTGTTTATCCGCTATGTATGTTCCTGCGGGTAATTATCGCCCAAGTGTTGTTGATGTTCTTGTTAAATTGAGAATGGTACATTGCTGAATCGTAATTAGTAACTAGTAAATAGTAAAATAGTAAATAAAATGACTGCTCAAAGTAACATAACTCCTGAAAGCATTGTGGGTGATCTCCGTTACCTGCAACTGCTTTCCCGAAGTTTTCCTACTATTGCCGATGCTAGTACGGAAATAATCAATCTGGAGGCTATCTTAAATCTACCTAAAGGGACAGAGCATTTCCTGACTGACATTCATGGAGAATACGAGGCTTTTCAGCACGTACTGAAAAATGCTTCAGGTGCGGTAAAACGTAAAGTAAATGAAATATTCGGCAACACTCTCCGCGAGGCTGAAAAGAAAGAAATCTGTACGTTGATTTACTATCCCGAAGAGAAACTTCAATTAGTGAAAGCCCGTGAAAAGGACCTGGATGATTGGTATCTGATTACCCTGAACCAACTGGTGAAGGTCTGTCAGAATGTATCTTCCAAATATACCCGTTCGAAGGTTCGTAAATCGCTGCCTGCCGAGTTCTCTTATATTATTCAGGAATTATTGCACGAATCGTCCATCGAGCCGAACAAGCATGCTTATATCAATGTAATTATCAGCACGATTATCACTACCAAGCGTGCCGACGATTTCATTATCGCTATGTGCAATCTGATTCAGCGTCTGACTATTGACTCTCTTCATATCGTAGGCGATATTTACGACCGTGGTCCTGGCGCGCATATCATCATGGATACGTTGTGCAATTACCATAACTTCGATATTCAATGGGGAAATCATGATATTCTCTGGATGGGTGCAGCTTCCGGTAACGATAGTTGTATTGCCAACGTGATACGTATGTCCATGCGCTACGGCAACCTGGGCACGCTTGAAGACGGATACGGAATCAATCTGCTTCCATTGGCTACTTTTGCAATGGATACGTATGCCGATGATCCTTGCACCATCTTCATGCCGAAGATGAATTTTGCCGACGCTCATTATAATGAGAAGACTCTGCGCTTGATCACTCAAATGCATAAAGCCATTACCATTATCCAGTTTAAACTGGAGGCCGAAATTATCGACCGTCGTCCGGAGTTTGGGATGACCAACCGCAAACTGCTGGAGAAGATTGATTTTGAGCGTGGCATCTTTGTATACGAAGGAAAAGAATATGTTTTGCGCGATACCAACTTCCCTACCGTAGATCCTGCCGATCCTTACCGGTTGACGGAAGAAGAACGCGAATTGGTAGAAAAGATTCATTATTCATTTATGAATAGTGAAAAGCTGAAGAAACACATGCGTTGCCTGTTTACCTATGGCGGAATGTATCTGGTTTCAAATTCAAATCTTCTTTATCACGCTTCTGTCCCTCTGAATGAGGATGGCAGCTTTAAGCATGTCAAAATACGTGGTAAGGAGTATTGGGGACGTAAATTGCTGGATAAAGCCGATCAACTGATTCGTACTGCGTACTTCGATGAAGAAGGGGAGGAGGATAAGGAATTTGCTATGGATTACATTTGGTATATGTGGTGTGGTCCGGAAGCTCCCTTGTTCGATAAGGATAAGATGGCAACCTTTGAGCGTTATTTCGTAGAAGATAAAGAATTGCATAAAGAGAAGAAAGGTTATTATTATACATTGCGTAACCGGGAAGATGTCTGCGATCAAATTTTGGCAGAGTTTGGAGCTTCCGGTCCTCATTCGCATATCATCAACGGTCATGTGCCTGTGAAAACGATTCAGGGAGAACAGCCAATGAAAGCCAATGGCAAGCTTTTCGTTATTGATGGCGGATTCTCAAAAGCTTATCAGCCGGAAACGGGAATTGCGGGATATACGCTTGTTTATCACTCTCATGGTATGCAGCTTGTGCAGCACGAGCCGTTCCAGTCTCGTCAGAAAGCTATTGAAGAGGGGCTTGATATCAAATCTACCAACTTTGTCTTGGAATTCAATTCGCAACGGATGATGGTGAAAGATACCGATAAAGGAAAAGAACTGGTGACTCAAATACAGGATTTGAAGAAATTGCTCGTTGCTTATCGTACTGGTTTGATTAAAGAAAAGGTATAATAGATAAAAGTGAACTGCACTCCTAAAAGTTAGATACAAAACTTTAGGAGTGCAGTTCAACTATAATAAGGGGAGATTTTCTTTTTAGGGACCATTCGAGTGCCCCTTTTTTATTACAAATCAATGGCCATTATATTCCATACTATACATATCATAACCTTTGGCCCAATAGTCTTTTCTTATTTCTTTCAATGTAAATCCCTGTTTTTCGTAGAATTTATAAGCTAATTGTGAAGTTCTAACAGTTATTTTTTGAATACCATTAATATACTTTATTTTTTCAATTCTATATTTTAGTAATTGTGCTCCTAGTGATTTACCTTGGTGCTGGGGATGTATGATATCCCAACTTATTTTTCCAGTGGTTTTGTCATCTGTGAAGTTTATTCCACCACATCCGACAATCTCCTTGTTAAGCAAAAGAACAAAATACAGCTCACGTTCACTATCCAGATAATTGCTGAAATCAGCTTCTTCTTCCAGTGCAAAATATTCAGGTGTGTTCTGTCTGATTAAATCTATTACGGCATTTTTGTCTGTTTCCCGGTATTCTCTAATTACAGTCATGTACATCTCACGTTAATTGGTAAGTTTAGAAAAGAACAATACCCGCTTCGATAATAGCTCCCTTATCGTAATTGCTCGATTTATTATAGAATCTGGTTAATCCATATCCACCTGTTGCAAAGATGCCGAACTTCCTGGTAAATTGATATTCCAGATTTGCACGTGCCTGCAGTGCGTACAGGCGTTTCGGGATGACCTCATCTTTGTTGTCAAAAGCCTCGATATGCTGGTATCCGAGGTCTCCGCTGATGGATAACCCTTTGTAAAGGGGGAAAGACAGACCGGCACGATAGGATGCGCTGGCCGAAAACTTATCATTCAATCCCTGATACATGGAACCCACTCCCAATATGGTATAAAACAACTGGTTCTTGAACCGTACCCCGATATTGGCAGGCGTTGCGTTTCCACCGTATACCATCATTTGCACTTTTGTATCAGGATTTGCATTCACCAAACCAAGTTGGAAACCTTTCATATCTTCTTTGTAGTAATTGACAAGACCAATTTGAAGTCCGCGCGCTTTCGTTGCGTAGTTGCATAATGCTACTTGCACTCCATTCAGCTTTGATGCGGTTATATTGGCAATTCCTGCTATCTGCAAGCCGTTCATGTGTTCGCCTACCACATTCAAAAGTCCCGAAGCCATCAGACCACCGAAGCTCTGTCCGGTGATATTTGCTGCTCCGGAAAACTGTAAGCCCGAAGCCATATTGCCCGTCACATTCATGAAACCACTAATCATTAACCCCGAGTTGTTGTCTCCTCCGATGCTCGTTAGCCCGGATATGACTACTCCCTGTGCTTTGTCGCCGGTGATATTTACCAATCCGGCAGCAGAAAGCCCTACGGTGTTATCGCCGCTGATATTACTGATACCAGCCAGCTGAACGCCCCGCATAGTACCCCCTGCCAAGTTGGCTAATCCGGTGATTTGTACTCCGTTCATGTCACCATGAACCACGCTTCCCAATGCGTTGATACCCACACCGTTCAGACGGTTCATGGTAGACAGGAGGCCGATGTTTACATAGGTCGTCTGTGTACTGTCATGCGGTTGCGTGCATATATCTTTCCAGATGGATATATTGATCCCTGCATATAAACGTCAATGAAAATATTTTCGTTGAAAAACTTTATTCTAATTACTTATA
>ENA-ORUN01003185-ORUN01003185.1-human-gut-metagenome-genome-assembly--contig:-NODE-3185-length-12043-cov-2.351185_pt1 | contig 12043 bp, 10 predicted proteins | sample MGYA00242080_ERZ509209 | MGnify/ENA primary metagenome ERZ509209 (study PRJEB26280, sample SAMEA2338786) | human gut metagenome | biome: human gut; feature: human-associated habitat; material: faeces... | reverse complement strand
TCAATTTCTTCCTTTATCAGACTTCCTACACTTGAAAAGTGCGAACATAAAAATAATTTCATCAATATTCTCCTTTATAAATTTCGATTTGTATAACAGTAGTCTAACACACGTTGTTTAAAAATACTACAGCCAAGCCAATGTCTGTAATTTGCCCTAAAATTTCATTTTATGGAATTTGGACTACTTGATTTTCTAATTGCATACGCAATTCGTGAAATGTATCATTATACTGTTGATACATCAGACACACAAATGTAAATAGGGACTTTAATAAAAAGACTCTTGTAGAACAATCGCATTCTGTGTTAAAATATGTTCAACAAAAGCATATTTCTTACGAGTTCAGGGTGTTCGCACCGTCTATTTTCTTATCACATTTCAGAGGTCTATGCTTTTTATCCAATCAACGAACGAGAAAAGCAGGGACGCTGGGGTGGTGGTTCCTGCAAAAAGGGGGAACTGCATATGGAAGAGAAGAAGCCGAAGGCGAGGCGGGAGTACAAGGATACGGTATTCCGCATGCTTTTCTCAGACGAGAAGAATCTGTTGTCGCTTTACAATGCCGTGACTGGAAGGTCATATGAGGATGCGAAGGAACTTGAGATTGTCACGTTGGACAATGCGGTCTACATGGGGATGAAGAACGATCTGGCATTTTTACTGGATCTGCACATCTCTTTGTACGAACATCAGTCGACGAAGAACCCGAACATGCCGCTGCGGGATCTGTTTTATATTTCTCTGGAATATCAGAAGTATGTGAGTGACAAGTCGCTGTATTCGTCCGCATTGCTGAAGATTCCGGCTCCCGTGTTTATCGTGTTTTACAATGGCGCGGAGGACATGGAGGAGCGCACGGAGCTTCGACTGTCACAGGCATACGAACACTTTGAGGGAGAGCTGAATCTGGAACTGAAAGTCATGGTACTCAACATCAATGCCGGACATAATGCAGAGCTTATGGAGCAGTGCAGGATGCTGAAGGAATATGCACAGTATGTGGCAAGAGTCCGCGGGTACACCGCTTCTATGAAGCTGGAAGAGGCGGTGCGGCGGACGATTAAGGAGTGTATTGCGGAAGGGATCTTAGCGGATTTCCTTCGGAAGAATCGTGCGGAGGTGGAAATGGTGAGTATTCTGGAATACGATAAGGAATATGAAGAGAAGAAGCTTCGCAAAGCGGAGTACGAAGCGGGATTGCAGCAAGGAGAAAGACTGGGGATTGAAAAGGGAGAGCAGGAAGGTCTGAACCGAGGGCTGGCACAGGGGATTGTGGAGACCGGATGTGCCTACGGTGTATCGAAGAAGGAGATTCTTGAGCGGCTGCAGGAGAGACTGAACATATCCTGCCAGACGGCGCAGGAGTATTTTGCAATGTACTCGGGTAAGAAGATCTCTTAGTCCGAGGCTGCCAGAGACAGGGTGCTGACACATAGGCGCACAAGTACACAGGTATAGACGGACGGAGACAGACTGTCACAGACATCGGAGCCTGGCATGCTGACAGACACACCACAGCATGCCGGGCTCTTTTTGCGTTACCGCGTTACATTGCGTCGCATCTCATTTCGTGGTAAAATAAAGCTATCTTATGAGCTGATCGGGATCTAAGGGGGTCCGATGAGTGTAAATGGGGAGTATATTTCATAATTAAGGAGGGTTTTTGAATGAAAAACAAAAAAAGAATTCTGACAGGGCTGCTTGCGGCAGCCTTGGTTGTGCCGCTGTTTGCCGGCAGCGCACAGACAGCTGCGGCTGCGGAGGCGGCCGGGAAGACACTGGATGTGGTGTTTACACACGATACCCACTCCCATCTGAACAGTTTTTCCACAGTGATTGACGGAGAATCCACAGAGGTGGGCGGTTTTGCAAGGATCAAGACAGTGATCGATGAGCAGAAAGCGGAGAATCCGGACACGCTCGTGGTTGATGGCGGTGATTTTTCCATGGGTACGCTGGTGCAGACCGTCTATGAGGATGAGGCGGCGGAGCTTCGGATGCTGGGCGCAATCGGCTGTGAAGTGACGACGTTTGGTAACCATGAGTTTGATTACCGTTCCAGCGGACTGGCACAGATGCTAAAGAGTGCAGCCGAAAGCGGCGACGTACTGCCGGAGCTTGTGGTGTGCAATGTAGACTGGGACGCGATGGAGGCTGCGGGATTAAATGACGGACAGCAGCAGATCCAGAGCGGATTTGAGGAGTACGGCGTGAAGGATTATGTCGTGCTGCAAAAGGGAGACGTCAATGTCGCTGTGACAGGTGTGTTCGGTGTGGACGCACTTGCCTGCGCGCCGACCTGTGAACTGTTATTCCGCGATCCGGTGGAAGCGGTCAAGGAGACGGTGGCAGAGATCAAGGCAAATGAAGATGTGGACATGATCGTCTGCGTATCACACAGCGGTACGTGGGAGGATGAGAGCAAATCCGAGGATGAGATTCTTGCCAAGAGTGTGCCGGATCTTGACCTGATTATCAGCGGTCATACCCACACAGAGCTCGCGGAGCCGATCGTGCACGGAGACACGTATATTGTATCCACGGGAGAGTACGGCAAGAAGATCGGAGAACTTTCCATGACCCAGAAGAGCGATGGCAGATGGGAGATAACGGATTATAAGCTGGTTCCGATTCTTTCGACCATCACTGCGGACGGAGCGACCCAGGAGAAGATTGATGGCTTCATGGAAGCGGTGGATACCGGTTATCTCGCGGATTTCGGTTACACCAAGGATGAGGTGCTTGCAACCAATAATGTGCAGTTTTCCACGCTGCATGATCTCGAGTATGAGCACACGGAACACAATCTGGGTGACCTGATGTCGGACGCCTATGTGTATGCCGTGGAGAACTCCGATGATTTTGACGGAGTACCGGTGGACGTTGCCGTGGTTCCGAGCGGTACGGTGCGCGATACCTACACGGCCGGGGACATTACGGTGGAGCAGGTGTTTAATTCTTTTTCCCTTGGCATTGGTCCGGACGGCGTGCCGGGATACCCGCTGATCAGTGTCTATCTGACAGGGAAGGAACTTCGCACAGCCGCGGAGATTGACGCGTCCGTTTCTGATTACATGACGACAGCCAGACTTTACATGAGCGGACTTCATTTTACATACAATCCGAACCGCATGATTTTAAATAAGGTGACGGATGTTTATCTGACCGATGAGAACGGAAGCCGCGTGGAGCTTGAGGACGATAAGCTGTACCGCGTTGTGGCAGATCTCTACAGCGGACAGATGTTAAGTGCGGTGACGGATATGTCGCACGGACTGTTGTCGCTTGTGCCAAAGTATGCGGACGGAACGCCGATCGAGGATTTTGAGGACGTCATCGTGATGGAGGGGGACCGCGAGTTAAAAGCGTGGGATTCGATTGCCAGATATATGCAGTCCTTTGAGAATACAGACGGCGACGGTATTGCCAATGTGCCGTCTTATTACAGCCAGATGCACGACCGCAAGGTGGTGGATGAGAGCCGCTCGCTCGGAGATCTTGTAAAGAGCCCGAATAAATATGCGGCTATGATTATCGCCGTGATTCTGATTGTGATAATTCTGGTTGTATTACTGATTGTGTTAGTGGTAAAATTGATAAAACGTATACGGAGACGGAAAGCAGATACAATACATAAAAGATAATTGAAATACAGGAGACCATTATGAGTGCGCAGGATAAGACAGAGCAGGTGTTGCGGGAAATGCATATCATGTATGCCAACAGCGAGGTGTATGATAAAGCGACAAATCGGGTTATCATAGACAAAAAGGAGGCGTTAAATCTCCTGCAGCGCCTGAATGTCTGCATCTACGAACTCATGGAGGAACATGAGCTTACCCAGCAGAGCCGCGATGCAGCGGAACGACAGTTCCGCAAGAAGACGGACGGAATCGTCGAGGATGCGAACCGCATGGCGGAGGATGTGTATGCCGGATCGGTCATGTATACGGATGAGGCGCTTCACCGCGTACAGGATATCATGCAGGATGCGATGGACTCTGTCCGGGAGATCTGCGATAAGATGAATGATGCGCTTGCGCAGGAAAAATCAAATGTGCGCAGAGATCAGTCGGAGTTAAAGAGCCACCTTGAGGATTTAAGGGATACGAACAAATACATGAATCTGATCGAGCAGCGCAACAAGGAGATTGCAAAGGAACGCGCGAAGCGTGAGCAGGAGGAAGAAGAGGCGACTTCCGTCTATGCATCCGTAAAGCCGGAGATCAAGATAAACGAAGAGTATTTTGAGAAGAACGGGATTCCGTTAGAGACAGAGGAACCGGAGGAAGAGCCGGAGAAGAACACCGGTGAGACCGGGGCGGAGATAAAAGTAAATCTTGATGCGGAATACTTTAAATGGAAGGAAGACGCTGACGGCGGGAAAGAGGAGAAGAAACCGGAGCGCCATTCTTTCTTTGGCAAGCGGTCGAAGTAAGAGAATCAAAAGGAGCAGATCCGGAGAAAGATATTTCCACCATTCAATTTCATACAGGAAGCAAGGAAGAAGTATTGCCGGGTTATACGCCTGAGTTCCCCTATATTGCATCTCACGAGGTGCTTGGGGGACTCAGGCGTTTTGTTACGTCAGCCGGTAGGCGCGCGGCGACATGCCATAGTGTTTCCGGAACGCGTCCCCGAAATAATTGCCGTCGGAAAAACCGCAGATCCCGGCAATTTCAGTGATCGAAGTGTCCGTCGTGCACAGAAGGTGCGCGGCGTTCTGAAGGCGGATGTGCGTTAAGTATTCCTTAAATCCGAATCCGGTTGTCTCCCGGAATTTTTTGGAAAAATAAGTGGGATTCATATGTGCGACCGCCGCGGCGGCTGCCAGTGAGACCGGTTCCTCGTAATGTTCGTAGATGTAGCGCGCGCTTTCCTGGATGGCGGTGCTGGTCTCGTCCAGAAATTGCGGAGTCTGGTGGACATCCTGGCAGCGCGCGATCTCAACCAGAAGCTCTGAAAAAAGACTTTTGGTCATGAGCGGTGCATAAGGATCGCTGCTTTCGGATTCAAGGCGCAGACGCGTCATCAGGCGTTCTAACTGCGGACGGCTGGAAGACGGAATGGTGAGTCTGCTGCGGGAAAAAAGCCCGACGCAAAGATCCGGGCCGCTGGCGGCAGACACCCGGTGTAATCTTCCGAAAAAAAGATGTTGATGCGCTCGGCAGGACGCTTGGTTTCATAGAGAACGCGGTGCAGCACAGAGGGAGGAATCATAATCAGATCCCCTGGAAAGAGCCGGTAAATGCTGTGGCTGATAAAACAGCGGCACTGACCGGACAGCAGGTAATAAAATTCGTAGTACGGGTGATAATGGGATTCTCCCATATCAAAATGCGAATCGCGCTGTACCTGCGTAATTTTAAAATCGGCAATGCGGTCGTGACAGCTGGAGGAAGCGAAATCGTTCATAGGTATAACTCCTGTTCCTGGTTCCGTGAAGGTTTCTGCGGAATGGTGATTCTGGATTTTTGCCTGCAATGACAAAAAATCAGTAGTATAAAGCAAAATAACGGAAAAAATTCGTATAAATAAATATATTTTTGTTATACCATGGGAGAACAGAAAAGTAAAGAAACGCAGATACAACAAGAATGGAGAAGAACATGCAGGCAGATCTTTCAAAAAAGGACGAACAATTTCGCGAGTTTTCCCTGAACGGACCCATGTGGCGGGTGGTATTGTATGTGGGATTTCCACTGGCGCTCTATGAGAGCCTGAACCAGCTTTTTAAGATACTCGATACCATGATGGCGTCACATATCGGCGCATCCGCAGTGTCCGCGGTCGCGTATTTGTCCCAGATCAACATGATGATCTCGGCGGTGGGAACCGGGCTTGCGGTGGGCGCCAGCATCAAGGTGAGCCAGGCATATGGGGCCGGCGATTTCATGCTGGTAAAAAAGCGTGTCAGCACAATGTTTGCCATGTGCGGGGCGCTCGGTATCGCAATACTGCTTGTCCTGGTGCCGTTCACGCCGGAGTTCCTGCGCCTGATGAATACACCGGAAGAATTTATTGCGGACGGGAGCACGTATTTCAGGCTGGAGTTGTTCGGAATGGTCATCACGTTTTTCAATAACGTCTACATCGCCATTGAGCGTGCCAGAGGAAATTCCAAACGGATTCTGATTCTCAATACGGCGGTCATCGTAGTGAAACTGGGGCTGACGGCATGGTTTGTCTACGGGCTGGGCGGAGGCATCAATATGATCTCCTGTGCGACGATCATCTCGCAGAGCCTTCTTCTTCTCGCTGCGTGCATCAATATGAACCAGAAGGGAAATGCGTTTGGCTTCTCATTGCGTGCCATCTCCATAAAAAAGGAGGTCATCTGCCCGATGCTCACGCTGTCGTTTCCGGTCATCGTGGAGCGGATTGCGTTTGCGGTTGGAAAGGTGATTGTCAATTCGATGAGTACCGTCTACGGTTCCTGGACGGTGGGAGCGCTTGGAATCTCCAACAATATCGGCGGAATCACGACAAACCCGCAGAACGGATTTCAGGAGGGAGGCTCCTCCATTATCAGTCAGAATCTGGGGGCTGGCAGACCGAAGCGCGCGCTTTTGGCGTTCCGCTGGGTGCTTTACATTGACATGCTCATCGGACTGGTCATCATGACGGCGTCGCTGTTATGCTTAAACCAGCTGGCAGGTCTCTTTGCCGGGGACAATGCAGAGTTTGCCGGGATGATCAAACAGATTTACCGGTTTGAGGCGGTCGGAGCAATCCCGCTCGGCGTCAACGCGGCGGTCATGGCGCTGCTCTATGGATTTGGAAAGACGCGTGTGACGCTGGTCATGAACTTCTGCCGTGTCTTTCTGTTCCGCGTGCCGGTACTTTGGGCGTTGCAGCAGTTCACGGATCTCGGAAACGTCAGCGCCGGCATTGTCATGGCGGTGAGCAATGTGGCGAGTGGCGTGCTTGCAGCGGTGGTGGGCGTCATCGAGATACGCAGAATCTGTAACACATACGATGTGCGGTATTTTGGCGGAGAACGGAAAAATTAAGAAATAAAAACTACACCTATAGATTGCAAATATTTCAACTCTATGTTAAAATGTCTAAAACAGTATCAATTCGATAGAATAAAGGACAGGACATGAGTATTAAAGATAGAATTCTGAAAAGGCGGGAAAGATTTGCATACGAACGCGCACACTGGGTGGATGCGGATCCCGAAGAGAGCTGGTTTTATCTTATGACGAACATACAGCGCAACAACCTGTATTCGCTGGTATTGATCGGACCGGCAATTTTTTGCATCCTATTTTACTATTTTACAGGGATTACGCCCAATATTGCGCTGTCTTATCTGATCATTGACATGATCGTCATCTTTGCCAAGAGGCATTTTGCAATCCGAAGAATCCGGGAGGATCAGGCGTATGCCCGGCTCGGTGACCGCACAGAGGTTCTTTTGCAGATGGCGCGGGAACTAAGTGAAAAAGACCAGATGAAGAGGGAACAGAATACAGATCACACAGATAAAAGGGATAAGAATAAAAGACACAGGAGAAGAGGAGGGACAGACAAAAGAGACAAAAGAAAGAGTGACACTACGACCGGGTAGCGTCCGTGTGCTTCATGACTTCGACAAGTTCACGCAGAATACGGATCTGCGCATCGGTGAGGTCTTTTACCTCGATGATCGTAGCGTAGGAATCGGTCGTGGTTCGTCCGAGAATATAGTCCGTGGATGTGTGATAGATATCAGCCAGCGCGATCAGGCGCTCCAGACTGGGGTTACGCTCCGTTTTCTCATAAGCGCTGATTAAGGCAGGCGTTACACCGAGACGATTTGCGACTGCACTCTGGGACAGATGATTCTTTTCACGTAATTCAATTAAACGGTCTGCCATATTCTTGTCCATAATCAACGCCTCGCTTTCCTGCTTAGTCTAGTGCATGTTTCCCTTACTTGCGGTTATGAAGAGTTCAACTGTAAGTTGAAAACGATACTACTTAGAATATGCAGGACATGAAAAAATACACCCGCTGAAGATAAAGAATATCATAGCAGGTGTATTTTTATCATTAAAGGCGCAGTTGTCACTGATATGGCAGAAAGCCCATTTGAAGCGGGATCAGAAGCCGTCGCCCTCGCGGTAACCGGTTTTGCTGGTGATCATTTCACTGTTGTTTTTCACTGTATCGGAAGGCGTGTAAGCCATATCTGTATAGAGGAACTGATGAAGTGCCGTGACATTGGACGATAGGTCGCAGGGAATCACGACATCTCCCACTTTGTCATAGCGGTGGGCGGTTTTTTCATATGGGAACCCGTTGGTCTCGCTGAGCTTGTAATTAAAAATATTGGTGGCGAGTGCAAGCAGATCCGCATTGGAGAAGCTGGTCTGAATATCGCTGAAGAGAGTGTTGATTAGTGCGTTGAGCGTCTTCAGATCGGATTTTTGTGCTTTGGCAATCATAGCTGAAAGTACCGCACGCTGACGTTCCGTGCGCTTGTAATCATCACCGCCGCCGTAACGGATTCGTGCAAATGCCGTTGCCTGCACGCCGTTTAAGGTGTAAGTTCCGCCGGAAGACGGGCAGGAAGCGGTATTTCCGGTAAGGCGGTTTAATTCCTGAATATAGCCGAGCATCAGGCTGGCTTCGTCATCGGTGATCGTCATTTCCACGCCGCCCAGCAGATCCACACATTCGACAATTGCACTGAAATCCACCGTCACATAATCTGTGATTGCAAGATCGAGATTGGTATTGAGCATTGAGAGCGCCTGCTCGGGTCCTCCTTTTGCGTAGGCGGCGTTGCATTTTTCAAAGACTCCGCTGCCGGTGTCCAGATAGGTATCCCGGTAGATGGAGACCAGTTGGACCTCGTGCGTTTTGTTGTTGATATTGGCGAGCATAATGACATCGCTCCGCCCTTTGGACAGGGAATTGTTTGTACGGTTGTCCAGACCGAAGAGAGCAACTGTGCGATAGTCTGACATGGCATCCATTGTTTCGGAGGACAGATCTTCATTGATGGCGACCTGATCCATGTCAAGCTTTGTTTTCTGTATTTTTGAAAGTTTTACAACTGCAAACAACAAAAGAGTCAGCAGAAGAATCAGAATAATTTCTGCAATCAGCAAAATGACTCTGCGGCGTTTCTTCGTTTTTTTCTTTTTCATATCAAAGATCCTCCAGAATAAAAGCATGGTTGGGTTACCTGCTTATCTTAAAGCGGGAATATGCCGCCCGCAATAAAGATTCTCTTAATTTTGCGCGCAGATTTTTAAAAATAATTAAGAAATCTCCTCTATAACAATTTGCGCGTGTCTGTTAAAATGAAGAAAACAGGCAATAGAAAGGCTGATATGCAGTGCGATATCTGCCACGTTAGAATGGAGAGAAGAGAATGCAGACAATTCTGGTATGTGATGATGACAAAGAGATCGTGGAAGCGATCGACATATATTTACAGCAGGAAGGCTATCAGGTATTAAAGGCGTACGATGGAGAGGAAGCGCTTGAGATCTTAAAGGAAAAAGAAGTCCATCTTCTGATCATCGACGTCATGATGCCGCGGCTGGACGGCATCCGGGCAACGTTAAAGATCCGGGAGGAGAGCAGTATCCCGATCATTATTCTATCTGCGAAAACGGAAGATGCGGACAAGATTTTAGGACTTAATATCGGCGCGGACGATTATGTGGAAAAGCCGTTCAATCCTCTGGAACTGGTGGCACGTGTAAAGTCGCAGCTTCGCCGTTATACGCAGCTTGGCAATGCGGCAGAGAACGACGCGTCCGTATATACCGTCGGCGGTCTGTCGATCAACGATGATTTAAAAGAGGTCGCGGTGGACGGGGAGACGGTTAAGCTGACGCCGATTGAATACAACATTCTGCTTCTCCTTGTGAAGAATCAGGGGAAGGTATTTTCTATCAACCAGATCTATGAGAGCATCTGGAACGAGGATGCGATCGGTGCGGACAATACGGTGGCGGTTCATATCCGCCATATCCGCGAGAAGATCGAGATCAACCCGAAAGAGCCGCGCTACCTCAAGGTAGTCTGGGGCGTGGGCTATAAGATTGACAAGAACTAGAGGAGCGTCTTTATGGAGAAAAGATCCTACAGTTACGGAATGAAAATAACGGGAGTGCTCCTTCATTCCTTTTTTACAATCGTTCTTACAGTGTCCGTGTTCCTTCTGGCATCGCTTGTCAGCAAGAATATTCTGGAGCTTACCGATATTGGAACCGATGATTTCCTTAGTTCCGGGTATTATCTGAAATGCATGGAGCAGAAGTGCAATGATCTGAACGATTATCTGTTTCTGACGCAGAAAGGCGCGCTTCGGACAGCGGAGGATGAGAAACGCTATCTGCAGTATACCAATGAATTTAAGCAGGAGAGTACAAATTTCTGCTACTGGTATAAGATCAATGGCGCGTGGTATACTAATCAGCCAGATACCAGAGAGGGGCAGCAGTTCGATACGCAGACGGTTCTCATGGAGGCAAAGACCATGGGAGATTATCTGCTTTACGATATGGAAGACAAGGAATTCGGCACGGATATCCGGGGACTGGAGAATTATTTTTTCAGCAATAACGGCAATCAGATCTACTGGCCCCTGGAAGACGTGGTGCTTGTCATCGGCGTGGACACACAGCTTTCGGCAGGGGATGATCTGCGGGATGCCAAGATAGAATATGAAAGGCTTCATCCGTGGATCAAAGTGAGCATTGCAGGGGCAATTATCAGTCTGCTGGGCTGGATTCTGACGCTTGTGTACCTGACACTGGCAGCGGGACACAAGGAGGGGGAGGAAGGCATCGCCTTAAGCTCCATTGACCGCATCAAGACCGAACTTATGATTGCTGGCTTTGTGTTTTTATCGGCGGAGCTGGTTATGCTGCTTGCGAGAGCAAGCAGCCGGGAATGGGAGGTTGCAGGTCTCCTTGTCGCATCAGGGACCATCAGTTTTCTCATTGATACGCTGTTTCTTATCTTCTATCTGAGTATGGTGCGCCGCCTGAAAGCGGAAGTGATGTGGGAGAACAGCCTTGTGTGCTGGCTTGGACGCGGGATTGGGAAGACGTTCCGGGAAAGGTCTGTCACAGTTAAGATTTTGATGATCTTTGCGATCCATATGATCGTCTGCTTTTTCCTGGCAGCGGGAGCATTTTACTACAGAAATGTGCCGGCACTCATTGCCCTGCTCTTATTCAGCGCCATGGAGGCATACATTCTGCTCCGGAAATCGGTGGAGCACTATCAGATCCTGCAGGGAGTTGAGGAGATTGCGGACGGTGATCTCTCTGCCAAGATTGACGTCGAAGAACTTCACGGTGAGGACCGGAAGCTGGCGGAGACGATCAACAATATCGGCGCCGGACTGTTGCATGCCGTGGACGACAGCACGAAAAACGAGCGCATGAAAGCGGATCTGATTACCAACGTCTCCCATGACATCAAGACACCGCTGACATCGATTATCAATTATGTCAACCTTATACAGCGCGAGGATGTGGACAACGAGCGCGTGAAAAATTATGTGAAGATTCTGGACGAAAAGTCCCAGCGCTTAAAGCAGCTCACAGAAGATCTGGTGGAGGCATCCAAGGTCAGTTCCGGGAATGTGAAGCTTGAGATGCACAAGATCGACATTGTGGAACTGGTGTGCCAGACTGGCGGCGAATTCAATGAAAAGTTCGAGGACAAAGAACTTACGATAGTGACAAAGCTTCCGCGCCAGGCGGTCTACATCTGGTCAGACGGACGGCACCTCTACCGCGTGATCGAGAATCTCTATAATAATGTCGCCAAGTATGCACTTCAAAAGACGCGTGTCTATGTGGAAGTGCAGGCGGAAGAAGAACGTGCCGTCTTTTCTATTAAGAATGTTTCGGCGCGGTCACTGGCAAGAGAGAACAGCGAAGTGGAAGATCTGACGGAACGGTTTATCCGGGGGGATTCCTCCAGAACGACGGAGGGAAGCGGTCTGGGACTTTCCATCGCGAAGAATCTCACGCTTCTTATGGGAGGAATGTTTGATATTTCTGTGGATGGAGACCTG
>ENA-ORUN01003183-ORUN01003183.1-human-gut-metagenome-genome-assembly--contig:-NODE-3183-length-12052-cov-8.506127_pt1 | contig 12052 bp, 10 predicted proteins | sample MGYA00242080_ERZ509209 | MGnify/ENA primary metagenome ERZ509209 (study PRJEB26280, sample SAMEA2338786) | human gut metagenome | biome: human gut; feature: human-associated habitat; material: faeces... | reverse complement strand
GTAACTTTATGTATTCATCAGTAAACACTATATGGGTGCTTTTTGGCGCCGCGCTTGTCTTCTTTATGCAGGCCGGATTTGCAATGGTAGAAACCGGCTTCACCAGAGCAAAAAACGCTGGTAACATCATCATGAAAAACCTTATGGACTTCTGTATCGGTACTCCTACTTTCTGGATTGTCGGATTCGGGATCATGTTTGGAGCAGGAAACGGATTCTTCGGAAAGATCGGCGGGATTGCCACAGAGGCAAATTATGGTTCCGCAATGCTTCCTGACGGCGTTCCGTTCTGGGCATTCCTGATCTTCCAGACAGTATTCTGTGCAACCTCCGCTACGATCGTATCCGGAGCCATGGCAGAACGTACTAAATTTTCTTCCTATTGTATCTACAGTTTCCTGATCAGCCTGATCGTTTACCCGGTATCCGGACACTGGATCTGGGGCGGCGGATTTATCAGCCAGATGGGCTTCCATGATTTTGCAGGTTCCTGTGCAGTACATATGGTCGGTGGTGTTGCAGCATTTATCGGTGCCATCATCCTTGGACCTCGTATCGGCAAATACGGAAAAGACGGCAAGTCCAAAGCGATTCCTGGACATAACCTTACCATCGGTGCTTTAGGTGTATTCATCCTCTGGTTCTGCTGGTTCGGATTCAACGGTGCATCTACCGTCAGCATGGAAGGCGATGCTATCGTAAGTGCAGGTAAGATCTTCGTAACTACTAACCTTGCAGCAGCTGTTGCAACTGTCACTGTTCTTCTTATCACATGGGTAAGATACAAAAAACCTGATGTTTCCATGTCCCTCAACGGATCTCTTGCAGGTCTGGTAGCGATCACAGCAGGTTGTGATACCGTTTCTCCTACATCTGCAGCTATCATCGGTATCGCTTCTGGTTTTGTTGTAGTATTTGGTATTGAATTTATTGACAAAGTACTCAAAGTCGATGACCCGGTTGGTGCTGTCGGCGTTCACGGATTAAACGGTGCCTTTGGTACTCTTGCTGTTGGTCTTTTCTCCGATGGTACAGGTACGGAATGGAAAGGTCTCCTCGTAGGCGGCGGTTTCCACGGATTTGGTGTACAGTTTATCGGTATGATCATCACCATCGCATGGGTTGCTGTTACTATGACGATCATTTTCCAGGCGATCAAACATACGGTTGGTCTTCGTGTAACTGCTGAAGAAGAGATCGAAGGTCTGGACTCCAAAGAACATGGTCTTACAAGTGCATACGACGGATTCGTTGTACACGACACTATGACTGTTCCAACACCTATGGGTGTTACAAAAGCAGCTCCTTCCGCAAACACTTCCGCAAATGTTGCACCTGCTGAAGTTGCAGCCACCATTCCAGAACTTCCGAAGGAAGGCGTACATAAACTGACAAAAGTTGTTATCATCACACGACAGAGCAAACTTGAAGAATTCATGCATGCAATGAATGAGATCGGTGTTACCGGTATCACCATCACAAACGTTATGGGATGCGGTGTACAGAAAGGTTCCCGTTCCTACTACCGTGGTGTTGAGATGGATATGAACCTGCTGCCGAAGATCAAGATCGAGATCGTAGTCAGCCTCGTTCCGGTAAGAACCGTCATCGAAACAGCCAAGAAAACACTTCACACCGGTCAGTACGGCGATGGAAAAGTCTTCGTATATGATATCGAAAACGTTGTCAAGATCCGTACCGGTGAGGAAGGATTTGAAGCACTTCAGGATACTCAGCCGCTGGAATAAGATTCCCCCGGCAGTATTAATAGATTTTCCTCTAAGCAAAAGCAGCTCTTCTTTCTGTGTAGAAGGGCTGCTTTTCTGTCGTCTTTTATTCTTCTCTTGTAAGTTTTGGCAAATTCCACCGGTAATGCGCTGCCAGATAACGGATCAGTATTACCACCGCTGAGGCTCCCACCATCGCTGCGACTGCCCCAAAATTCCGGTACAGTACCACACAGACGATTGCTCCGACGATAGACGCGCATGCATAAATATGGCGCACCAGGATATACGGCGGCACACCTGCCATGACATCACGGAGAAGTCCTCCGCCGACACCTGTGACGGTGCCAAGGAACACCAGCAGGAAAGTATAATCCATATATCCATGGGCGATCCCTGTATTCACACCTACCACAGTAAAGATTCCAAGCCCGATTGAGTCCATGACAAGCATTACTTTGTCATAAGTCTCCCTGTTATGTCCCTGAAGGAGTTCCTTCTTAAGATACAGGATCATAAAAACAACACAGGATGTGACCGTTGCGACGACCGTATAAACCGGATGCTGGAACATTGCCGGCGGCACGATCCCGAGGATCACATCACGCACTGCCCCTCCTCCTACAGCTGTCGTGACTCCCAGCACGATCACACCAAAAATATCCATTGCCCGATCTACCGCAACCATGGCACCGGATGCCGCAAAAGCGATCGTCCCGACCATTTCCATAATAAATGTAATGAGCTGCTGATAATCCATAACTTCCCTCTCCAATTCCCCTTTATTTGTTTACTTTCTCACAAGAACTTCTCCGCTTCCTGTGTTTGTCCATCTGTCATCCCTGACTGCGATCTTCCCTCCTGTCAGAACGTAGTCAAATCCCTCGCAGAACTGATCCGGATCATCAAAATCTGCTTTCACCTTGAGATTCTCCAGATGGAAAATATTGATATCTGCTGCCTTCCCTGCCTCCAGAACGCCACGGTCCAGATGCAGAGGTTTCGCTGCTCTTCCTGTCATCTTGTAGACAGCCTCCTCGATCGTAAAGATCTGTCTGTCACGCACATAGTCCGTAAGCACCTTCGGAAATGCGGCATAAACCCTCGGATGATATTTGCCACCTGCCGGATAGATCGCATCTGAGATCAGATTTGCATATTCATCCTTCAGAAAATGCAGCATGTCTTCTTCCGATGCGATCGTGTCAAGCATTGTGACCTGACAGTTTTCTTCGATCAGAATGTCATACAGTGTATCATACGGATCATTTCCTGTAAAGTCTGCGATCTCCTGGATCGTTTTTCCTGCATAGGCTTTGTATTTCTCTGTATGGAGCGTGCTTGTATAGATCTGGTTAAAACCTGCCAGTTCCACGATATTTTCGAATTCATCAGATGGTGTTTTGAGGACTTCTGTCAGATGTTTACGGTATGTTCTGTCCTTCAGTCTCCGGATGATTTCATCCGTACCGCCTTTCTGGCATTCCGGTGGAAGCACATGCACGAGCTGTGTGGAACCTGTCAGATACGGATACAGGTCAAAATCAAGCTGCACACCCTCTGCCCTCGCCTGTGCAAAAAGCCGGAGGGCTTCTTCACATTTCGTTCCCCAGTTTTTCTTTCCGATGCATTTCACATGACTGATGTGCAGCGGGATATGAAGTGCCTTTGCTGCATGGAGGACTTCTTTCTGTGATTCGATCAGACTGTCGCCTTCGCTGCGCACATGCGTCGTGATCGGGATCCCGGTATCTTTGAGCGGACTTAAGACTTCGATCAGGCTTTTTTCATCGTATTCAAATTCCGGCGCATAGGCAATACCAAGACTGATACCGAGTGCTCCTGCGTCCAGGCTCTCCTCGATCTGCTTCCAGGCTGTTCTTAATTCTTCTTTCGTCAAACTTCCTGTCCTGTAGCCGGCTGCACAGGCACGGATCGTTCCGTTTCCCGCGAGCATTCCTGTATTCACGCTCCGCTTCGTCGCTTTCAGGGCATCCATATAGGCGTGGAAGGACTCTGCTGCCGGGCAGCTTTTGTCTTCCTTTATATATTTCTCCGGCGGATTTCCGGTAACGCTACTGATAAAACCAAGAATCTCCTTCTGATGTTCTGTTCCAACCGGTGCGACCGAAAGGCCGCAGTTTCCATTCACAACTGTCGTAAGTCCCTGACGGTTCAGAAGTTCATCGTCACCGTTTTCCAGTGCCTGCCAGTCTCCATGTCTGTGGATGTCAATAAATCCCGGCGTCACATAGCCGCCCTTCGCATCCAGGATCCGCTCCTTCGGAAAATCAGAAGGAAACTCCGTCGTCTTTGTGATTTCTTTGATCCGGCTTCCTTCTATTATGATATTGCCCTCAAAAGGAGCCTCGTTTTTTCCATTTACGATCTTTCCATTACAGATGATATAATCTGCCATTTTGCTCACCTCTGCCGTCATTATAACCGTAATCATGTATTCTTGCAATTGGATATTGCAAAAACTTTTTATTTGCCAAAAATATTTTTATATTGTTATAAAAAAGCAGAAAAAAGCGATACACACCCGCTTCCTTTAAGAAACAGGCTATATCGCTCTGTCTGTGATCGTGTATTTTATTGTGAGGATCACATTCCCAGGGAATCTGCCCATACTTTGAGAGCATTCTTGTCCGCACTTCCGAAACGTTTGCCTTCTTTCCAGTTGGCAGATGCTGCGGCTCTTTTTGTTCATCCAGTCAAGGTCTGCATTGGTGTACGGTACTACAGGCTGGATTTCAAAAAGATCTGCTCCTGTAACTTCTGCCAGGGCTTTTGCCATCTTTGCTGTTACTCCGCTTGCTGAAAAATATGCTACTAATTTCTTTGCCATGATAAAGTTTCCTCCATTCTGTTTGACATTAAAATTTTAATTTGTTACTATGAGTATAACACTTAAACCTGACTTTAGGTCAATACCTTTAGGTAAAATATAGAGTAAATTCCGGTTTTATTTTATGGTTTTACAGATTATGGAGGAATGTAATGGACGTTATCAGTATCAAAGACTTTCCGGGGATCCGCATTGGAAATGCACAGAATGTCGATGGAGGAACAGGATGTACCGTTATCCTGAGCGAAGGCGGCATGTGCGCGGGACTTGATGTCCGCGGGGGCGGTCCTGCTTCGAGGGAAAGCGAACTTCTCAAGCCGCTTGCCAATGCACAGACGATCCACGCCGTACTCTTTGGTGGAGGAAGTGCATTCGGGCTGGATGCCGGCGGCGGTGTCATGCAGTTCCTGGAAGAAAAGGACATCGGTTTTGATGTAGGCGTGACTAAGGTACCGCTTGTCTGCCAGTCGGATCTTTTTGACCTGACCGTAGCTGATCCACACTGCCGCCCGGATAAGGCGATGGGATATGAAGCCTGTAAGAATGCTTATCTTGACAATTACCAGGATGGAAACTTCGGTGCAGGTACAGGAGCAACCATCGGCAAATTTAAGGGGATGGATTTCTGCATGAAATCCGGCATTGGAAGTTATGCTGTGCAGATCGGTGAGCTTAAAGTCGGCGCGATCGTTGCGGTAAATGCACTTGGTGATATTTACGATCACCACTCTGGCAGGATCATCGCCGGTCTACTCAATGAAGACCGTAATTCTTTTGCTGATTCTGCGAAACTGCTCTATCAGTCTTATGAAGTACGCGAAAACAAATTTACAGGAAATACTACGATCGGTGCCATCATCACCAATGCAAAATTCGACAAAAGCCAGCTCTGCAAGATCGCCGGTATGACACACAATGGCTATGCCCGCTCCATCCGTCCGGTGCACACTTCTGCTGACGGCGACAGTATCTACGCCCTTTCCGTCGGAACTGTTGCTGCAGACTGCGATATGGTCGGCACGCTTGCAGCCGATGTCATGTCAGAAGCGATCCTCTGTGCTGTTCGTAGTGCGAAGTCCGCTTATGGTTATCCTGCGCTTCGCGATCTTAACTTTTAATGGAAATCGAAATATCTGAATTCAGGAGGTTTTTATTATGTATTCTATCGGAGAAGTATCTGAAATGTTTGACCTGCCGGTCTCCACGCTTCGCTACTATGACAAGGAGGGACTTTTTCCGGATATGATGCGCGTCTCCGGGATCCGCAAATTCAGCGACCGCGAACTGGAGACTCTGCGTGTCATCGAATGCCTCAAAAAATCCGGCATGGAGATCAAGGACATCCGCCAGTTCATCGAATGGTGTGCCATGGGAAAGGAAACTTACCCGCAGCGCCGTGCCATGTTCCAGCGTCAGCGTCAGAATATTGAGACAGAAATTGAGCGTATGAACCAGGCACTTGATATGCTGAAATACAAATGCTGGTTTTATGACCAGGCAATGAAAGGTGTCAGCGAAGATCAGCTTCATGCGATGATCCCGGATTCTATGCCGGAAGAGATCCAGGTAGCCTACGCTCACGCCCACGAAACAAAATCCGCATAATTTTTTATTCATAAGCAGCACAAAAGCCATACTCCGGGATCATGGCAGTAATCCTTCGGTATGGCTTTTGTTATGGCAAAATTTTGATTTACTTATTAAGTACGTTACTTATATATGTCTGAACATTTAATTCTAAGGAATTATTTGATAAAGCTTACGTGCTTGCAGATTTCTTCTACTGCTTTATCTTTTCTCTGGTTGAAGATTACTTTGTTCTCTTCGAAGAGGTTACGTCCTTCTGTGTCGATGGATACGATCAGAGGTCCGAATTCTTTGACACGGCAGTGCCACAGTGTCTCAGGCATTCCGAGGTCTCTCCACTGAGCATCTACGATCTCTTCTACTTCTGTTGCTGCTACAACTGCGTTTCCAGCCGGGAATACACAGTGGATCGCACCGAATTCTTTGCATGCACGCTCTGTGTTTTCTTTCATACCACCCTTACCGATGATAACACGAACGCCTGTCTCTCTTACGAATTCGTATTCAAATTTTTCCATACGCATACTGGTTGTCGGTCCTACAGATACCATTTCGAACTTATCATTTTCCAGTGGACGGATGATCGGGCCAGCGTGGAAAATTGCTGCATCTCTTACGTTTACAGGAAGTTCACGGCCTTCTTCAACAAGACGTCTGTGAGCAACGTCACGACAGGTTGTCATGCTTCCGTTTAAGTATACGATATCTCCTGCATGGATATCCTTCAGATCTTCTGCTGAGATCGGTGTTGTTAAAATTTTCTTTCCATCTTTCATTTCCAGCATTATAAAGTCACCCCCGAATGTGTTGTGATTGTGTAGTTAAGGTCTTTATCAAAGATAATATGTCCACGTCTGTGGGACCAGCATCCAACGTTTACGGCTACACCGATGGTGGATGGATGTCTTGCTGTGTTTTCGATGTGAACACCCATTACGGAATATTTACCGCCCATACCCTGAGGTCCAAGGCCGATCGCATTGATACCGTCTTCGAGCAGTTTTTCCATGGATGCAGCACGCTCGTTTTCGTTGTGGCTTCCAAGCGGTCTCATAAGAGCTTTCTTGGAAAGCAGTGCAGCTGTTTCTACGGATGTTGCAACACCAACACCTACAAGGAGTGGCGGACAAGCATTTAAGCCATAAGATGTCATGACATCCATAACGAATTTTGTTACACCTTCGTAGCCTTCACCTGGCATCAGGACCATAGCTTTTCCCGGAAGAGTACATCCGCCACCGGCCATGTATGTGTAGATCTCGCATTTGTCGCTGTCCGGAACGATATCCCAGAATACGGTAGGAGTTCCTTTACCAACGTTTTTGCCTGTGTTGTACTCGTCAAATGTTTCTACACTGTTATGACGAAGTGGTGCTTCGAAAGTAGCTTTGACAACTGCTTCTTTGAGGAGTGCTTCCAGTTCTCCGATGAGCGGGAAGTTTGTTCCACATTTTACCCAGAACTGTAATACACCTGTATCCTGGCAGCTTGGTCTGTTGAGTTCTTTTGCCAGAACCTGGTTTCTCTGCATGGTCTGGTAAATTACTTTAGACAGCGGGCTGTCTTCTTTCTCTGCAAGTTCGTTGATCTTTGCCTTGATGTCGTCCGGCAGCACTTTACCAATATAGGAAACAAAGTTTGCCATATAAGTGGTAAGCTGCTCTACCTGTTCTTTCTTACCCATTTGTTTGTCCTCCTGGTTATTATAATTTTAAAGTTAATAATTGAGTTTGAGTTTATTTATCAAATTCCTTTCGCGTTTCTCATTCTCACGGGAAGAATGGGAAAGCGATCGGAAGAATGATCATACTTACGATTGTTGCGATGATGATGAGCGGGAATCCGGATTTTACATAGTCCATGAACTTGTATCCGCCGGCACCTACTACCATTGTGTTTGCTGGCATTCCGATCGGTGTTGCGTATGCGCAGGAACCGCCGATCACACATGCCATCAGTACTGCTCTCGGGTCAGCTCCCATTCCCTGTGCGATTGACAGGCAGATTGGAACCATAAGAGCGGTTGTTGCTGTGTTTGACATGAAGTTTGTCAGGATACAGCAGAGAATGAATACTACAAATGTCAGGATGTATGGAGATGGATTTTCACCAAGTGCTCCAATTACTTTGTTGGCGATCAGTTCACCGGCTCCTGTTTCCTGCAGTGCAGCTGCAAGAGAAAGTGTACCGCCAAAAAGGAAGATCGTCTTGAGATCGATGGATTTGAGTGCATCTTTCTCAGAGATAACTCCTGTGAGGATCAGAAGCAGTGCTCCGATTCCACCGGAAATACATAATTTAATACCAATTTTGTCTTCAAAGATCATTGCCAGCAGTGTCAGGATCAGGATGATCAGGGATAACCACTGTTTCCATGCCGGAACGTCGCTGAAATCTTTTTCTGTATCGAATGCTCCCTCATCTTTGACATCGTGATTTGGAAGAAGTCTGTAACCGATGGTTGCGTAGAACAGAATTCCTACGATCAAGATCGGAAGAGCGCGTAATTTTGGAACACCAGACCAATGCCACGGTTTTCCGTGGTCGAAAAATCCGAATTTCATTCCAATTTCCTGAAGTGCACTCTGTGCGATCAGGTTTCCTGGTGCTCCGATCAGAGAAAGGTTACCGCCCATAGCTGCTGCGAATACCAGCGGCATCAGGAGACGGGATCTCTTGTATCCGGATTTTGCTGCGATACCGATCACTACCGGGATCAGAACTGCGGCTGTACCTGTGTTGGATAAAACACCACTCATAAAACCTACGATCACCATGATCGCGATGATCAGCATTCTTTCTGATTTTGCAAATTTTGTTACAATACCTCCGACCTTGTTTGCCATGCCAGTTTCAAATAATGCCCCACCTACGATGAACATGGATACAAACAAGATGACATTACTGTCGATGAATCCTGCAAAAGCTGTTTTGACATCCAGGACTCCGGTTACGACAAGACCGATACAGACGATCATGGATGTAACTCCCAGCGGAATCTTCTCAAGTACGAACATGATTACCGCAAACAGGAGAAACAGCAGTGTAATTGTTGATGGACTCATTGCCACACCCTCCTACTTTTTTGTTATGTAATTTTTCAGTAATCGTTCGGCCGATTCATTACTGTTTTGTTATGAGCTTATTATATATAAAGGTTTCAGGATTGTACATTTATAAAAACATATGGTTCCATAAGAAAAAGTTATTGACTTTTTAGTATCAATAGCGTAGCCTTTTTGTTAATAATGAGAAACTTACCTGCTGATAAAAGCGATGGAGGAAAACGCGCTTATGAAATTAACTCAGTTAGAATACTTTTGTGTAGCGGCCCGGTATCACAATATTACCAAGGCTGCCAAGGAGCTTTTTGTGACTCAGCCTTCGATCTCCAATGCGATCAAGGCGCTGGAGGAGGAATTTGGTGTGAATCTTTTTTTCCGGAATAATAATAAGCTCACCCTCACACCGGAAGGCGAGCTCTTTTATAAGAGTGCAGAAGGACTTCTTGCGCATGCAGATTCTGTCGAGATGGAATTTCATGAATTAAGGAAAAAAATCACACCGATCCGCATCGGGATCCCGCCTATGCTGGGGACGATCTATCTGCCTGAATTGTATTTATCCCTGAAAGAAAATTTCCCGGAAGTCGATTTCCGGCTTTTTGAGTTTGGTTCTATCAAAGCGTGTGACCTTGTTTTGGAGGAAAAACTGGATATCGCGATCGTCAATGCGGAACAGCCTGCAATTGACAAATGTAATTCTCGCATTATTGATACAGAGGATCTTTATTTCTGTGTTGCACCAGATCATCCTCTTGCCGAACAGAAGACAATTCTTCTCACTATGCTCGCAAACGAACCTCTGATTCTCTTTAACACAGATTCTGTGCAGGTCATGACACTGACCCGGCAGTTCAAAGCAGTCGGTGTAACCCCGCGTGTTATCCTAAACACCAGCCAGATCACGACACTCATCAATATGGTCAAATCCGGTCATGTAGGAACCTTCCTGTATCGTTCTATTGTGGAAGCACATCCAGATATTGTCGGGATCCCGGTCATGCCATCGATTGAGCAGCGTATCGGTGTCATCTGGAAAAAAGGCAAATACCAGAACACCACTGCTGAAAAAGTGATCAAATACATAGAGAACTTCTGAATTTTTCCATAAAAAAAGATAGCCGAACTATTTATTGTCAGCTATCTTTTTTTATTGCTATTTCCAGGCTCCGGTCTCATCTTCGATTCCGAATTCTTTCGGATCGAAGGCTGGATCTTTGCCTTCTTTCTTTTGTTTTTCGTAATCTTTAAGAAGTGCGACGGCTTTTGGTGCGAGAAGTGCAATCGCAATGATGTTTGCCCATGCCATCAGGCCATAGCCGATATCGCCCATCGCCCATACTGCATCCGCATTTACAATGGCTCCCATGAATGATGCCGCAAGAAAAATTGCCCGTGCGATTGCAATGGCTTTCTTGCTGTTGCCGGTGAGATAACGGATATTGGACTCTGCCTGATAACAGTATCCCGTCATGGATGTGAATACGAACAATACAATGATGATCGCCAGCGCCTTGCCGCTCCAGCTTCCAAATGTGCTCATCAGCGCATGCTGTGTCCATTTGATTCCGGCTTCGATGCCGCCGGTCTGGCTCATTAGAAGATTTCCTGCACCATCGGTGACATCAAAGGTTCCTGTCAGAAGAACGATCAGTGCAGTTGAAGTTCCGATAAATAAAGTATCTACATAGATAGAAAATGACTGGATCAGTCCCTGTTTCACCGGATGGGAACATTCTGCCGCTGCGGACACAATCGCACCACATCCCATTCCAGCTTCATTTGAGTAAATTCCTCGTTTGACACCCCAGGAAACAGCAGATCCGAGAATACCGCCAAGTACTGCATGTACACCAAACGCAGACTGCACGATCATCAGAAGGATCCCCGGAAGTTTTGTGATATTCAGTCCGACAATGATCAGCGCTGCCAGAATATAGATCGCGCACATTGCCGGTGCCAGCATTTCCGCGATATGGGCAATACGTTTGATACTTCCATATACTACGATTCCAAGTACGATACAGCAGATCGCGCCCACAAGGATCTTATTTACAGAAAAAGCTTCCTCAAACACAGTTACCAGTGAGTTAATCTGCACACCCGGCATGAGGAATCCAGGTCCCAGAAAGGCAACTACTGCAAACACGACCGCATATGGTTTGCACTTCAGGCCTTTTTCTATGTAATATGCCGGGCCGCCGGTGAATTCTCCGTCAGGACTCTTGACTTTGTATGCCTGGGCAAGTGCCGATTCAACAAAGGCAGACGCTGCTCCGATCACAGCGATCATCCACATCCAGAAAACAGATCCCGGTCCGCCATAAAAGATCGCAGAAGCGACGCCGGCAATATTTCCCATACCTACGCGGGCACCTACTGTTGTAGCAAATGCCTGAAATGGAGTGATTCCGCTCTCACTGTCTTCTTTGGATGTCAGAAGTTTGACCATTTCTTTCACTAAGCGGATCTGTGGAAATTTAAGACGCAGTGACAGATAAAGTCCAACTCCAAGACACAAAACAACCAATACCATGCTCCAGACTATCGCATCCATCTGGTTTACAAACATTGAAAATTTCTCCATAAGCCCCTCTTTCCTAATACTATACTTTAATACTACTATATTACGCTAAATCGTGAAAAAGCGCAACGAAATATTGATATTATCTATGTTTTACTTTCTTTTTTTCTATATTTCTCCCGATATCTCATTTTTTCACAAAAAAAGAACAAAGAAGTTCTATTTAAAACTTCTTTGTTCTTCTTAAATAGCAGGGGATGAGAGAATCGAACTCCCACCAAAGGTTTTGGAGACCCCTATC
>ENA-ORUN01003162-ORUN01003162.1-human-gut-metagenome-genome-assembly--contig:-NODE-3162-length-12110-cov-3.580091_pt1 | contig 12110 bp, 11 predicted proteins | sample MGYA00242080_ERZ509209 | MGnify/ENA primary metagenome ERZ509209 (study PRJEB26280, sample SAMEA2338786) | human gut metagenome | biome: human gut; feature: human-associated habitat; material: faeces... | reverse complement strand
ATCGGCTACATCGAGAAGGAAACGCCGGCAAAGCCGCGTCATGAGGGCTTAGTTTCGATTACCGAATAATCGAAATAATGGAAAATTGAGAATGGAAAATGCCGCTATTCTTGCGTGCATTAAATTATTCGGCTGTGCCAAATACCTTAATTTTCAATTCATTAGCGACGAAAGGAGCTAATATCATGGATGAGAAGATTGCTAAATTAAAAGAGTGGATCGACGGCAGCGACAACATTGTCTTTTTCGGCGGTGCGGGCGTATCGACCGAGAGCGGCATTCCGGATTTCCGCTCGGTGGATGGTCTATACAACCAGCAGTACAAGTACCCGCCGGAGACCATTCTCAGCCACACGTTCTTTTTGAGCGAAACCGAGGAGTTTTATCGCTTCTATCGGGCGAAAATGCTGGCTCTTGATGCAAAGCCGAATGCGGCTCACCTCAAGCTGGCCGAGTGGGAACGCGAGGGCAAGTGCCGTGCCGTTGTAACGCAGAACATCGACGGTCTGCACCAGAAGGCAGGCTCGAAGGAAGTGCTTGAGCTGCACGGTTCGGTGCTGCGCAACTATTGCATGCGCTGCCGCAAGCCATATCCGGTTGAGGATATCGCCAAGGGCACCGGCATTCCGCGATGCTCCTGCGGCGGCATTATCAAGCCGGATGTCGTGCTGTACGAGGAGGGACTCGACAGCTACACGATCAACAAGAGCGTAGACTACATCTCCAAGGCTGATATTCTGATTATCGGCGGCACATCGCTGGCTGTGTATCCGGCCGCTGGTCTGATCGACTATTACCGCGGCAATAAGCTGGTTTTGGTCAATAAGTCCCCTACTCCTGCGGATCGCCGTGCTGATCTGGTCATTCACGCGCCAATCGGCGAGGTTTTCTCGCAGCTGTAAAAATAAAGCTCCCTTTTCCGGTTATATAAACTGCAAACCGAAAAAGGTGGTATTATGCCGATTGATAGAATTGCACTCATTTTTGCCATCATCGAGGGATGAAACTGCTGTACAGATAGGAAAAGACCCGCTTTCAGCGGGTCTTTTCTCGTCAAATTGTAAGAGGTAAAATAGGAATACGCGATATTCAGCTTAGTTGAATGCCTGCTCGAGGTCAGCCAGAATATCATTGATATTCTCGGTGCCGATGGACAGACGGATGGTGCCCTGATGGATACCCTGATCCTCCAGCTCCTCTGCGGTCAGCTGCGAGTGAGTGGTGGTTGCCGGATGGATGACCAGGCTCTTAACGTCAGCAACATTTGCCAACAGAGAAAAGATCTGCAGCTTGTCAATGAACTTAAATGCTGCTTCCTTTCCGCCCTTGATATCGAAGGTGAAGATGGATGCGCCGCCGTTCGGGAAGTACTTCTCGTACAGAGCATGATCCGGGTGATTCGGCAGAGACGGATGGTTCACATGCTCAACCTGCGGGTGATTGGTCAGGAACTCAACAACCTTCTTGGTGTTCTCAACGTGACGCTCGATACGCAGAGACAGAGTCTCAGTGCCCTGCAGCAGCAAAAATGCGTTGAACGGAGAAATGGTAGCACCGGTATCACGCAGCAGGATAGCGCGGATGTAGGTTACGAAAGCAGCAGGACCAACTGCATCTGCGAAAGAGATGCCGTGATAACTCGGGTTCGGCTCAGCGATCGGTGCATACTTGCCGGATGCCTTCCAGTCGAACTTGCCGGAATCAACAATGATGCCGCCGAGGGTCGTGCCGTGGCCGCCGATGAACTTGGTAGCAGAGTGAACAACGATATCAGCGCCGTACTCAATTGGACGGATGAGGTACGGGGTACCGAAAGTGTTGTCGATTACGAGCGGCAGACCGTGCTTGTGCGCAACCTTTGCGATAGCCTCGATATCCGGAATATCGGAATTCGGGTTGCCGAGAGTCTCGATGTAAACCGCCTTAGTATTGTCCTTGATAGCGCCTTCCAGTTCTTCCAGATTGTGTGCATCAACGAAGGTGGTCTCAACGCCGAACTGCGGCAGAGTATGTGCCAGCAGGTTGTAGCTGCCGCCGTAGATGGTCTTCTGTGCTACGATGTGGTCGCCGGCCTGAGCAAGTGCCTGAATGGTGTAGGTAATCGCTGCGGCGCCGGAAGCGGTAGCCAGAGCGGCAACACCGCCCTCGAGTGCTGCAATGCGCTTCTCGAACACATCCTGCGTGGAATTGGTCAGACGACCGTAGATATTGCCTGCGTCAGCCAGACCGAAACGGTCAGCCGCATGCTGGCTGTCATGGAAAACGTAAGAAGTGGTCTGGTAGATCGGAACTGCACGGGAATCGGTAACCGGATCAGCGGTCTCCTGACCGATGTGCAGCTGCTTGGTTTCAAAGGACCAGTTTTCGGTATTCTTGATAGTTGCCATGATAATAATCTCCTTTTTATATACATGTTTGAAGTGATTGATTCGTTTCGTGTACTAAAAAGAAGGTTCACATTCGCCCAAATCGGAAATTCGAGCGGAGCAGCTTTTCAAAGTAGTATCGCATAACCGCGTCTCCTAAATTCATATTATTTCACTGGGATTGCTATGATTATACTAAACTCCCCCTCTTCTGTCAACCCTTTCCGACAAACTTTTTTCGTTCCGGCAGATTGCCCAATTTCCGATGGTCCAATCCCTATTTTTTCGATAGGTTTTGGGGTGGTGTTTCCTGTTCGCCATCCAAATAAAAGAAAACCGCCGCACAGGGATTGTGCAGCGGTTTTGATGATCAATGTTCAGCAGCGAAAAATCAGAACTCGATCTTCTTTGCGATATAAGCAGCAACTTCCTCAATCTTGATGCGCTCCTGCTCCATAGTGTCACGGTCACGAACGGTTACGCAGCCATCCTGCTCGGTCTCGAAATCGACGGTTACGCAGTACGGCGTACCGATCTCGTCCTCACGGCGGTAGCGCTTACCGATAGAGCCTGCATCGTCAAAATCAACAGAGAACTGCTTAGCCAGCTCCTGCCAGATCGGCATAGCCTTGTCGGTCAGCTTCTTGGACAGCGGCAGTACAGCAGCCTTGAACGGTGCCAGAGCCGGATGCAGACGCAGAACAGTACGAACATCGTCCTTGCCGTTCTTGTCCTGACCTACGACTTCCTCGTCGTAAGCGTCGCACAGGAAAGCCAGTGCAACACGGTCAGCACCAAGCGAAGGCTCGATAACATACGGAATATACTTCTCATTTGCTTCCTGATCGAAGTATTCCATCGAAACACCCGAGGTGTTCTGATGCTGGGTCAGGTCGAAATTGGTGCGGTCGGCAATGCCCCACAGTTCGCCCCAGCCAAACGGGAACATAAACTCGATATCGGTGGTAGCGTTGGAGTAATGAGACAGCTCCTCCGGATCGTGGTCGCGCAGACGCAGGTTCTCGTCCTTCATGCCGAGAGACAGCAGGAAGTTGTGGCAGTAATCCTTCCAGTACTTGAACCACTCAAGGTCGGTGCCCGGCTTGCAGAAGAACTCCAGTTCCATCTGCTCAAACTCGCGGGTACGGAAGGTGAAGTTGCCCGGAGTAATCTCGTTGCGGAAGGACTTGCCTACCTGACCAACGCCGAACGGAATCTTCTTACGGGTGGTGCGCTGGATATTCTGGAAGTTTACGAAGATGCCCTGTGCGGTCTCCGGACGCAGATACAGCTCGTTCTTCGCGTTCTCGGTAACGCCCTGGAAGGTCTTGAACATCAGATTGAACTGACGGATGTCGGTCCAGTTGTGCTTGCCGCAGGTCGGGCATGCGATCTCATGTTCGTCGATGAATGCCTTCATCTCAGCCTGGCTGAGTGCGTCAACACTCTTGCCGAGATCGTAGTTGTTCTCAGCACACCAGTCCTCAATTACCTTGTCGGCACGGAAACGCTCCTTGCACTCCTTGCAGTCCATCAGCGGGTCAGAGAAGCCGCCAACATGACCGGAAGCAACCCAGGTCATCGGGTTCATCAGGATCGCGGAGTCAAGACCTACATTGTACTGGCTCTCCTGCACAAATTTCTTGCGCCATGCTGCCTTGACGTTGTTCTTGAACTCAACGCCCAGGGGACCGTAGTCCCAGGTTTTTGCAAGACCGCCGTAAATCTCCGAGCCGGAGTATACAAAGCCGCGGCCCTTGCAGAGCGCTACGATCTTTTCCATTGTTTTTTCGCTGTTTTTCATGTTAAATTCTCCTTTTGGCACAGCTGGCTGCTGCACGCTGTTTTTGCTTTGCACCGGAAAAAGTGCTTGACATGAAATTATTCTACCGTTATAATTAATCATTGTCAAGAGTAGTTTAACGAGTTAAACGAATAGAATTCGGTTTGATCAGTAAATTGCTTGCGAGAAGCTGACATTAAGGCGATTCGCTCAGTTGGGAGCGGAAGCGGTACAGAAAGCAGTCCCCGTTCTTCCCTGTTCAGTTGAGTTTGCTCAAAACGCTTTTCTTGACACATATATTCGGGCTTGTAGCTCAGTTTGGGAGAGCGTTCGGTTCGCATCCGAGAGGTCGAGGGTTCGATCCCCTTCAAGTCCACCATAATGCGAAGATACAAACTTTTTTTCATAGTTCGGAATGTTTTCGCATTAACCATCAGAATAGAGCACACCTGATTGCGGGTGTGCTCTTTTTCTTTGCCCTCCTCTCTGTTATAATAAAAATATAGGATTGGAGGAAATATGAATGGTTTCAAGAAAAATTTTTGTCGGTGAAAAATACTTGCACTTTAAGAACAAGCTGTATCAGGTACTCGCTATCGCCACGCACACAGAAACCGGCGAACCGCTGGTGATCTATCAGGCGCTCTACGGCGACTTCAAAATTTATGCGCGGCCGTATGATATGTTCGCCTCCGAGGTGGATCACAAGAAGTACCCTGATGTTACGCAGCGTTTCCGCTTTACTCATGTAATCTTTGACGGAGATACGCCGAAGGCAACTGAATAAAAACAGCCCCTCCAGGAGCCAGCATAAAACCAGTTCTCGGAGGGGTTTCGCTTTACTCCTGCATAGCCTCGGCAGGCTTCTTCACAAGGTCCTCACCGTACTGATACCGCGCCCAGACCGAAGCCTACGCCGCGGTTGCCGGAAGCGTCATACGGGAAGAAGTTGACGGTCACGCGAGCATACATACCGGAGTAAACATCGGTCGGCAACAGGTCGGCATGGACGTTGGAAATATGCACGCACTGCGGCTTCTGCTTGTGACCCAGTGCCCCTTGCACTCCCAGGACGAACGGCTCACCGGACGGACGGGTGCCGTCGCCGCCGCAGATAACCAGATAGCGTATCTGCAGACGTTTTCCCTTCCACAGCTCCTTGACGTCGTATCCCACAGAGCGGTCAGCTGTTCGAGCTGCTCCTCCGTCCAGCAGAAGTAAAGACGCTTGCTCGGCTTGATGCCGCAGCTGTGCTTCCCGACTGCAGCCAGATTGGCTGCGAAATTGTTGTTTTACATTGAATCTTCTTTCTTGTGTATTTTATCGTACAATGCCAATACGCCGCTTGACGATGTCGGTCGCAACGTCGCCAAGATAGTACATCACGCGATGCTCGCCGGACGCTCTCGGTGCGCCGATTATGCGCTTGGCTTTGTGCTTGTCAGTAAAACCGTAGATTTTTGCGACTTGCTCCAGTGTCAGCAATACCATGTTCGAATACATCCGCATCAGGTCGTTCTTGCCCCCCTGACGGAGTTCCTGATAGGTTCAGGCGTTTATGTTTTACACCTCCTTGTGTGATTTATAATCACGCAGGTGGTACACTAATTACAACCAATCGAATGTTTGATGTAAAGTAAGGGTGTTTGTTCTGACATTAGGAGAAAGAATCAAAAGAGAAAATGGTCGAAGTTCCCGACACCTATCTCAAGGGCCGCAAGCCGGAGGATTTCTGCGCTATGCATGTCCGCGGTGGCAGTATGTATCCTGATTTCCGTAATGGTGATATCGTGCTGGTGCTCAAGCAGAACACCAGGGAACCACAGCGGCGAGATCGGAGTCATCAGCTATGGCGATGACGAAATGACCATCAAACGCATCAACTATGTTCAGAGCTAGGATTGGCTAGAGCTTGTGCCCCTGAAACCCGTCTCACCCGCCCAGACGGATCGAGGGCACCGACCCGGAAAGATGCCGTATTATCGGTATCCCGCGCGTACTGATACGCGAGTTCTAAATATAAAAATTACGCCCACCGGCTGCAACCGATGAGCGTTAGCGAGTGCATTCTACCCTCTTATTTTACAACCAAAGATGTTTTACAATAAAAACAAACACATCAGACGGATGTTTCCGCAAAACGTTTACCTATAATGGCAAGCGGTACTCCGTCCGGGTAAAGACCGCGCGCGATCTCTGGCACAAGGTCGAGGAAAAGAGTAGCGGCTATCTTTTTACGCAGCCGACTACCGGCAGACCGCACACCGAAACGTCCATGAAGCAGATGTGGCGCTCGTTCAAGCAGGCACTTGATCTCGATATGGGCGCACAGATGGCCAGCGGCGCAATCGACCCGGAAACGTCGTTGTGGCTGATGATCTCACGCCGTACTGCCTGCGGCATACATACGCGACTGATTTACAGTCCGCCGGCGTCCCTCTCAACGTCGCAAAGGATCTTCTGGGCCACCAGTCGATTGCCATGACGTCGCATATTTATACGCACCTCTCCGATGAAGCGTTCACGAACGCCTCGTTAAAGGTGCTCAGTTTTGCGACCGAGAGCAGGAAGAAAACGCAGAAAAAAGTCGTCTCTATCCGTTGATTTTTGCTCCCACACTTAGTCCCACATCCTGCACCCGTAAAAACCCCCAAAAAAACCGCATTCACACAAAAACAAAAAAAGCGCCGCTTCCCTTGCGACACTGTAAAAAATTCAAATAAACAGAGAAAAAGCTCCCAAACCACAATGTTTAGGAGCTTTTCGTTTGGTGGAAGTTACAGGGCTCGAACCTGTGACCCTCTGCTTGTAAGGCAGATGCTCTCCCAGCTGAGCTAAACTTCCATCGGGTCGTTGTCGTCTCATCCCTGACGACTTGTTTAGTATATAACAGAATTACGAATCTGTCAACACATTTTCTGAAAAAATTCCAAAAAATTTTTAGACCCGAAAATTTACGCCGCGCACAGCGTTCTCCGACATGCGCGGCGTAATGTATTATCGTTCCATCTTTTCACAGAACCTCATCAGCATTGCCGCGACCTGTGCGCGGGTGGCATTCCCATGTGGATTCAGTCTGCCGTGTGAACCGTTGACGATTCCGTTCGCTGCCGCCCATCGCATAGCATCGACCGCGTAGGCGCTGACGGTATCTGCGTCTGCAAAGGCATCCAGTGTGCCGCTGGCTTCAGGGACATCCGCATAGCGGTACAGCATGGTGACGAGCTGCTCTCGTGTAATGCCGGCCTCCGGCGCGCGGCCATCCGAAATGCCTGCCGACTGCGCCCACGCCATGCCCTTCTCGTACCAGTTTGCACCGCCGGTCGTATCCGCACCCGCGTACCGTGCGAGAATCGTCATCAGCATACCGCGCGTGGTCGTGCCATCCGGCGAGAACGCATCCGTACCTGTGCCGCTCATCAGACCCTTTTCCACAACACAGCGTACGGCATCGGCGTACCACTCGGTTGGCTTGACGTCATCGAAGCTCACATTTTGAGCAGGCTGTCTCTCGAAAATAGGTGTAAGCGTGACATTGCACGCAGGCATGACGAATGTAAACCGACCGTCCTTCTCCGTCACTGCGACCGGCTTGCCGCTCTGGTCGGTAACCGCGATTGTTTTGAGCGCATAGCCTTCCTTTGGCACAGCTTTAATCATCACTGTGCTGCCTTTGGCTGCGTTTTTCGGTGTGATTGAGACCTCGCCGTGCTCGCTCTTAGCCGCAGTCACCGCACCGGTCGGCGTGCGGACCGGACCGCCGCCGCCACTGCCGCTCGTTCCGCCACTCTGCTGAGCAGTGAACACCGGTGCTGCAGTCTGCGTGCCGTTCAGTTTAGTAAGTGCTTCCTCCGTCAGCGTCGTGTACGTTTTATCACCGATTTTCCACCCGTCAAACGTGTATCCGCGCTTACTATCGGTCGGAAACGCCGTTCCGATATCTCCCGCGCCGTAAACGTTGGTCTGCGCACTGCTGTCCGCAAACACGAACGTGATCTCCGCGCGGCGCATATCCACTGCGGAACGGTCGATCGTGTACGTCACGCCATGGATGGTCAGCGTATCGCCCGCGGCCACGGCATCCGGCGCAGAAACCGTGATCGGCTCGGTCGCAAAGCCGGTCAGTCGAATCGTCAGGCCGTCGATTACGGCAGTAACGGTACTCGGCGTGACAGTTGCCGTCTCGAGCGCCTTCTTGATCTGAAACGAGAAGGTTTGTGCCTCGGGCAGCACATAGTTGCCCGCCTTTCCGCCTGCCAGAGCGACCGCACGTGCGGTGTACTCCCCGATTTCGGTCCGGCTGCCGTCCTCGATTATGACAGTAAGCGCATCTCCGTTCACCGCGCCAATCGCTTCTGCCGTGACCGATTTCGGCGTACTATCATAATAGAAAATACTCTCGCTGTTCCATTTTATCTCAACAGGCTTCGGCTGTACGGTCAACACGCCGTTTTCGTATGTAATTTTGTAATTTTCAGCTTGTGCATTCATCGGGATAATCGTGTAAGTTCCAATATCGCTAAACTGCGCATAGTCAAACGCATAGTGCAGACCCGAAAGCACAGTTTCGTTCTCATTATTCACGAATCCGTTGATTTCCACACCATTATCACTTAACGTTTCCCCATAGGTTATGGTTTTATCCTTGGCACGAATACACAGCGGCGCTTTTTCAATATGAAACCGAACCGCTTGCGAGGTTGCGGAAGCCGTGCTGCTCGTTTCCGATGCATACGCTTCCACCCAGTAAGTTCCAGCGTTGATCGGCGCACCATCCAGCTGATTGCTCTTTGCACCGTTGCTGTCGGCGTAGTAGCGATATGTCGGCGCGGACGTGCCCGAGCAGGTCAGATTGCTCTCGCTGTACGGCAGACCGGTATAGACTGCATCCTTCGCGCTTACAATAAGTTCGACCGCTTTCGGCAGGATTTTACCCTTTACAGTGCAGTTTTCGTCCTCTAACGTGTAATTTTTATTCGTAAGTGTAACTGTAACCGTCACGTCCCACTCGCCAGCTTCGGCAGATGCGTACCGTGTTGAGAGCGTGTAATCCGTGCCCTCGCTCAGTGCCGCGCCTTCCGGAAGATTGCTGAACGCCAAACCGCTAATCCGTGCATCATCATCGCGTCCGTTGCATGTCTTGTCCTCAATTTTAAGCGCTGTTGTATTCAAGGAGATCGTGCGCTTATTGATAGTAAAACTACCGATATTCATCCGTTGAACTGCAGAAAAGTTTTCACTTGATGCAATCTCGACCGCCACGTTGTAAGTTCCGGCACGAACCGGCAAAGCTGTGCTGTCGTTGTACCAAACTGTGACCTCGCCAACGCCTGTTCTCGTCCACACCGACGCCTCACACGGCTTGCCGTCGTAGGTCGAATCAACAGGCAATGCAATCTTGTAATCGGTGTCCTTTTCGGGTGTTTTCGGTGTGATTTGGAATGTTTTCTCAACTTTTCCGGTATAATTTCCCTTGCCGGTAATTGTCACCGTTCCTGCACCGCAGTCTCTGTTATTGGTGTAAGAAAGTTCGTAATCTACGTTGATTTTCAACGTTTTATTGTCTATTGCGATGATTGGCTTGGGATTATGCTCGACTCCGTCATACACATACTCGGTCTGCTTCATATCAATCTGCGCGTCTGCAATATCCCGCGGAGTAACTTTCAGCGTGCCATTGGCATAGCTGATTGCGTAATTTTTCGTCTTATCTGTACCGTTTCCGCATATTTTTGCATTATGTGGTACATTTTCTGCATTTCCTGCATTCGTCTGCGTGCCGGAAACCTTCACCTCGATGATTTTGTCGCCGGGCACCAGTTTGCCTGCTGTGTATCCATCTTTCACCAGAGGTTCGCCATCGTACACTTTCTCTGCACTTTCCGCCGTAATTGTCAGCGGTTTCGGCTGAATTTCTGCAGAAAACTCCTCGCTTTCCACAGTGTACTTGCTGTCTTCCGACATAAATTTGAGCCGATATTTGTCCCCGACATTCGGGACGGTTTCACCGTTTACGACCTCGAATGTGCCGGAAAGTTCGGTGCCGTTCAGCGTTGCACTGCAACCGGAAATATCAACCATTTCATTCCAGGTCTGTCCGTATGTGCCGGTGGCCACTGCAGACCAGTTAATAACCGGGGTTTTCTCTGTATTTTCTTCGGCTGAGCACAAAACGATGTCAAGTTTCTCAGGTGTAATCTTCATACATGAAGCCGTCAAGTGATAGACAGCTCCTGATTTTGCAAATCTTGTGACGTACATAAACCATTGACCGCCTTCTGTCCTGAAAGAAACTCCATCCAGTCCGTCAGACGAAACCGCAGTTCCATCCGCAGTATTCAGTTCAATATCACAAGACGCCTCTGAATTGACCGTTTTATCCTCAAAAAGCGCATCTGCCGTATAAGTATCCCGACATGGCTCATCATTAGTTGGAATCGAAACAGTAATCGACTTTTCAACTACAGGTGTACCATTTCGATTGATTCGGATTGATGTAGTTGGTTGAGCCTTTCTACATATCCGTTCCGGATAAACCGCATTCTGATAAGTGCCGTCGGCCGCTCCCGCAGGAACGACTACCATGCCGAGCGCCATCGAGAGCGCCAAGACCACCGAAAATGCCGTTTTAAGACGTTTCACGTTTTCCTCCTGACCCGCAAGCTGGTATTTGACGATTGCGTGCGCTTTGTTCACTGCACTCTGCACAATTTTTCGCAGAGAACACATATATTTTTATTCAGCTTACCATGAGGTTTCATATGCGTCAATGTTTTAATCGACAAAATTCGACATATAATATTCATCATTTTCCATAAAGGCACAGCCAGTCGTTAGTCTGTTTCTTTGTGTCTACTCCGCTTATACAGTGAGCCTTTCATCGGCAGAATATTCATATTTGCATATTTATGTTATTATCTTAAAAGCGACTACTAATTCTCTATTATGGCATTTCCATATATATATTGTCTGATGTTTTTCGTTTAATAACTATACGTTCATTTATCTGTGTTTCGCATAAATATTCTATAAGTGCAAAAAGCTCCGTGAAGCTTTCCACAGGGCTACGCCGTTGATGAGTAATAATAAGACGAAAAACACGAGCGCTGTATATTAATTTTACCCGACAGTTTAGTTTCTCCATAAATCCATGCTATTCTTCCTGATTCATATGATAAGGTACAATAAGTTGCGCAAATTGAAAACCTCACCACGACCTCCGGTAATGTCACGCTCCACATGACGCGGCTCAAGGGCGTGTCCTTCGAGACAGCCATCATCGAACGGTATCGCTGCCGGGAGAGCAGCGTGGAGGAAGCGCTCATCGAGATGTATCTGGCAGGCGTTTCCGTGCGCCGTGTGGAGGACATCACCGAGGCGTTGTGGGGCAGCAAGGTTTCGCCCGCTACCATCAGCGAGCTGAACAAGAAATCCTATGTCCACATCGAGGCCTGGCGGAACCGTCCGTTACAGGGCGGACGCCATCCATACGTCTACGTGGACGGTATCTACCTGCGCTACCACTGAGGCGGAGAGTACGAAAATGTAGCTATTCTGGTGGCAATCGCCGTGAATGAGGATGGTTTCCGTGAGGTTTTGGGAGCTGTCGAGGAAATGAAGGAGGCCAAGGCCAGCTGGGTCAGCTTCTTCCAATGGCTCCGCGGCCGCGGTCTGGACGGCGTGAAGCTCATCGTCGGCGACAAGTGCATGGGGATGGTGGAGGCCGTGGGCGAGGTGTTCCCGGACGCCAAATACCAGCGCTGCACGGTGCATTTCTACCGCAATGTTTTCTCTGTTGTGCCTAAATCCAAGGTCAAAATTGTAGCAAAAATGCTCAAGGCGATCCAGCCAAAAGACGCCCCGCGACAAGGCTAAAGCGGTCGTTGCCGGACTGCGCGCCATGAAGCTAAAGGAGGCTGCCAAGAAGGTCGAGGACGGCATTGAGGAAACTCTGATCTACT
>ENA-ORUN01003161-ORUN01003161.1-human-gut-metagenome-genome-assembly--contig:-NODE-3161-length-12114-cov-3.104320_pt1 | contig 12114 bp, 13 predicted proteins | sample MGYA00242080_ERZ509209 | MGnify/ENA primary metagenome ERZ509209 (study PRJEB26280, sample SAMEA2338786) | human gut metagenome | biome: human gut; feature: human-associated habitat; material: faeces... | reverse complement strand
GCGGAGCCACGCCCAGGAATCATAGATGTTGTGGTAGGCCATCAGCACGCCGTCATGCGCTTCGTTCGTTACCCACGCCGAGGCCGTCATGTGCATCCGGTCATTTTCGCGCGTGAACACATCTGCTTCCTCGCGCAAGGCACGGAGCAAAAGCGCGCGGTCGCGCGCTTCCTGCTCGTTGTATGGCTCATAGCGTTCCAGCTGCTCAAAAAGACACATTGTTTTCTCTCCCGGTTGAAAAAGGCGGTCTGTGCGGACCGCCTTTCGGTTTATACCCATCCGTTGTCGGTTTCGCGCTTCGGCGCGCGGCTCATCAGCCTGTGGACCATGCCCCGGACCTCCGCGCTGTTGTAGAGAACGTCGTACATCGCCTCGCAGATCGGCATTTCCACGCCCAGCGAGTCCGCCAGCTCCTTAGCGCTGACGGCGGCATAGTAGCCCTCGACCACGCCGCCCATGTCGGCGACGACCTCCTGCGGCGTCCGGCCCTCCCCGATGGCGATGCCGGCGCGGCGGTTGCGCGAGTGCATCGACGTGCAGGTGACGATCAGATCGCCCATGCCGGCCAGACCCGCAAGCGTGACAATACTTCTTTCGGAAGTTCGGCCAGCCGCGAGGTCTCCGCCATCGCGCGGGTGATCAGCAGCGCCTTGGTGTTGTCGCCGAGGCCGAGACCGTCGCTCACGCCGCAGCAAAGCGCCGCCACGTTCTTGAGCGCGCCGGCCAGCTCCACGCCGACCATGTCGTCATGCGTGTAGACGCGGAAGCGCTCATTGGTAAACACGCGCTGGACAAGCTCCGCGGTCTCCGCGCGGTTCGACGCGGCGACCACGCCGGTCGGCATGGCGCGCGCGACCTCCTCCGCGTGCGAGGGTCCCGAGAGCACGGCGATGGGATGCTCCCCGCCCGTCTCCTGCGCGATGACCTGCGACATACGCAGATGCGTGCCGCGCTCGATGCCCTTTGTGAGTGACACGAGCAGCGTGCCCTTTCGGATATGCGGCGCGGCCTCGTGCGCGACCGAGCGCAGCGCGAAGGACGGCGAGGCGAAGACGACCATCTCCGCGTTTTCGAGCACGGAAAGGTCACTCGTGACGGCGATACGCTCGGGGATGCGCACGCCCTTGAGTAAAGAATTTTCCCTTGTCTTATTCAGCAATTCCGCCTTTTTCGGGTCATGCGACCAGAGCGTGACGGTGTGGCCGTTGTCTGATAACAGCATCGCGGCGGCGGTACCCCAGCCGCCCGAGCCAAGCACTACGATGTTCATTGCTCCTCCCCCGGCTTCGGCGCGTTCACGTGGAAGCGGAACTTGCTCTCCGTGCCGCTTAAAAGCCTCTTGATGTTGCCGCGGTGCGCCCACAGCACCAAAAGCGAAATGGCCGTGCCCAGCACGGTGCAGACCGTGTCGTGAAAGACAAAATAGGTCGAAAACGGAAGGCTGATCGCCGCGGCGACCGAGCCGAGCGACACATAGCGCGTCGCGGCGCCGAGCACGACAAACGCCCCCCATCCGGCAAGCGCGATGCGCCAGTCAAGAAGCAGCAACAGCGTGCCGCTGCACAGAATGCCCTTGCCGCCCTTGAAGCCTGCCGTGCACGGGAACATATGCCCGATCACGCAGAACAGGCCCGCCCAATACTTGAAATGCAGCACGTACATCGCCTGCTGCGCCGCGCTCAGCGGCACATCCGGCATCAGGCGCGGGTCAAAATGGCTCCCCAGCCAGACCGCCACGCCGACGGCGACCACCGCCTTGAGCATATCGCAGACAATGACCATCAGCGCGTAACGCGCGCCGTAGGTGCGGTAAAAGTTCGTCAGCCCCGCGTTACCGCTGCCGTGCGTGCGGACGTCGTCATGAAAGAAGACCTTTGACGCGAAAATCGCGCCGTTGAAGCAGCCGCAGAAGTACGCGACGACCGCCGCGAGCAGATACGGCAAGCGGCTGAGAAAAAAGGAACCGAATGCGACCATGCCTTACTCCTCCTTGTCGCCCTTTTCGCGAATGGACATGATCACCGGCGTGCCCTCGAGTCCGAAAACGTTGCGGATGCAGTTTTCAAGGTAGCGCTGGTAGGAGAAGTGGAAGAGCTTGCGCTCGTTGCAGAAGACAACAAAGTGCGGCGGGCAGACGCCGACCTGCGTCATGTAGTAGATCTTCAGGCGCTTGCCCTTGTCCGTCGGCGGCTGCACGCGCGTCTGCGCGTCGGCCAGAATGTTGTTGAGCATGCCCGTCGAGATGCGCATACAGGACTGGTTGTGCACGTAGTTGATCATCTCGAACAGGCGCGGCACGCGCTGGCCCGTCGCCGCCGAGATGAAGAGGATCGGCGCGTAGGTCATGTACGCCAGGTCACGGCGGATATCGTCGCGCATCTTGTCCATGGTCTTGCCGTCCTTTTCGACCAGATCCCACTTGTTCACGACGATGATGCAGGCCTTGCCCGCGTCGTGCGCAAGGCCCGCGACCTTCGTATCCTGCTCGGTCACGCCCTCCTGCGCGTCGATCATGATGAGGCAGACGTCCGCGCGGTCGATGGCCATTGTAGCGCGCAGCACGCTGTAGCGCTCGATCATATCGTCGACCTTCGACTTTTTGCGCATACCGGCCGTGTCGATGAAGACGTACTTGCCCTGCTCGTTTTCAAAGTACGAGTCGATGGCGTCGCGCGTCGTACCCGCGACGTTGCTGACGATCATGCGCTCGGTGCCGAGAATGCGATTCGTCAGCGACGATTTGCCGACGTTCGGCTTGCCGATGATGGCGACCTTGATGACATCCTCGTCCTCTTCCTCGTCGTCCTCGGGCGGGAAATATTGCAGGCACGCGTCGAGCAGATCGCCTGTTCCGTGGCCGTGAACGGCGGAAACAGCGATGGGATCGCCGAGGCCCAGGTTGTAGAACTCATAGAAATCGGGGTCGACCCGTCCGGTCGAGTCCATCTTGTTCACCGCCAGCACAATGGGCTTGCGCGAGCGCAGCAGCATATTGGCGACCTCCTGATCGGAAGCCGTCAGGCCGGTCTTCACATCCGTCAGGAAAATGATGACGTCCGCGTGCTGAATGGCGATCTCTGCCTGCTCGCGCATAAACGACAAGATCTGATCGTCCGTGCGCGGCTCGATGCCGCCGGTGTCCACCAGACGGAATTTGCGGCCGCACCACTCGCTCTCGCCGTAGATGCGGTCGCGCGTGACGCCCGGCGTATCCTCGACGATAGAGAGCCGCTGGCCGATGAGCTTATTAAAGAGCATGGACTTGCCCACGTTGGGCCGGCCCACGATCGCAACCAAAGGTTTCATCTCTCTGCCTCCTTTATTCCGAAGCGACGCGTGATCGCACCGCTTTTTATCGCAAAGCAAAATATTACAAATACAGTATAACCGAATTTTTCCGGTTGCGCAAGGCAAACCTTCGCCTGCGCCGGGATTTCCCGCCGCATAAGAAAAAGCTGAGCGGTTTCCCACTCAGCTTTTCTTAACGATTTTCGTTCCGAATCATTATTCGGCTGCGACCTTGGACTCGATGACCTTGACCTGACGGCCGTTGTAGGTACCGCATTCCGGGCACATTCTGTGAGGCTGGTGCAGAGCACCGCACTTCGGGCACGCGACGAGCGCGGGAGCGGTGAGCTTCCAGTGAGAAGAACGTCTCTTATCACGTCTCTGACGGGATACTTTCCCCTTGGGGACTGCCATGTTGACACCTCCTTAAAGTTAAGCTGAATGAACAGCGAATTTATTGTTCCAAAAGCTTTGCGAGGGCTGCTAAGCGGGGGTCTACTTCCTTTTTGCAGCGGCAGGCCTCAAAATTGAGGTTCACGCCGCAGCCGGAACACAAGCCCCTGCAATCCTCGCGGCAAAGGGTCTTGCTCGGCATATTGAGGATGAACGTCTCCCGCGCGAGCTCGCTGAGATCAACGGTCCCATTGTCCAGCAGCAGGATATCGTCGTTATCGTCCTCCTCCAGCTCCTCAGCGAGCATACACTCGAAGGGAACCTCATAGGGAAGGTCGAACGGCGTCCCGCAGCGATCGCACACGGCGGAAAGCGTTGTAGACAGGTCGAACTGCAATCGCAGCATCCCTGCAATGTTCTCTGCCTGCCCTACCACTGAGACCGGCCGAACCGCAGGACACACGCCGCCGAAGTCCACATCAGAAAAGTCCTCTGAAAAGTCAAAGGGTATCCTGCCTCCGGGGGTGTTAATGATACGCTTTACATCTAAAACCATGCTACACCTCGCAATGACACGAGTGATATTATAGTGGACGTTTCCCCGCTTGTCAAACATTTTTTGCTTTTTTCGGCGAAAATTTTGGCAGTCTGTTGCCCCTTTGCGGAAATTATGCCTTTATTTTTTCCGCTGTATCTTTTATAATAGCAGAAAAACGCGCACTGCGCAAGCGGAGGTACCGCCCATGCGGGAATTTCACATCGGAAAAAATGACGAAAATCAGCGGCTCGACCGCTTTCTCGGCAAGGCTGTCCCCCTGCTCCCTGCCTCGCTTGCGCAGAAGTATATCCGCTTGAAGCGCATCAAGGTCAACGGCGCGCGCGCCCAGCGCGACCAGAAGCTCCGCGCGGGCGATATTTTGCAATGCTACATCAACGACGAGTTCTTCGAAACGCCAAGCGAGGAAAACGTCTATCTCACGATCACGACGCCGCGGCTCAGCATCGTCTACGAGGATGAGAATATCATGCTGCTCGACAAGCCTGCCGGCATGGTCGTCCACGCCGATGAGCACGAGAAGGTCAACACGCTCGTCAATCATATGCTCGCCTACCTCTATCAAAAGCGCGAGTGGCGGCCGCGCGAGGAAAATGCCTTCACCCCTGCCCTCTGCAACCGCATCGACCGCAACACCGGCGGCATCGTCATCGCGGCGAAAAATGCCGAGGCGCTGCGCATCCTGAACGATAAGATCCGCGACCGCGAGATCGCAAAGTACTATTTATGTATTGCGCTCGGCCGCATCGAGCCGCCGAAGGGGAAAATCGAGTGCTTTTTGCGCAAGGATGAGAAGAGCAATACCGTGCGCGTCTATCACCGCCCCGTGCCGGACGGCCGCAGCGCCGTCACCTTATATCAAACGCTCCAAACGCGCGGCGAGCTGTCGCTTTTAGAAGTTGAGCTGCTCACGGGACGCACGCATCAGATCCGCGCGAGCATGGCAGACCTCGGCAATCCCCTGCTCGGCGACGGCAAGTACGGCGTCGGCAGTGTGAATCGCAAATACGGCGAGACGCAGCAGGCGCTCTACTCCTATCGGCTGCGTTTCGACTTCCCCACCGACGCGGGCATTCTCGAATACCTGCGCGGGCGGGAATTCCAGGTGGATGAAGTGCCGTTTCAAAAGAAATACTTTGGTTAAACCCCACAAACGGAGAGCCATAACATGGCTCTCCGTTTTCTTATTTTGCAAAAGTTCAAAATATTGAACTTTTTGTTAAATATACTCTTGCAATTTTGCGTGCTGTGTGTATAATGATTTCGGTTTAGCAAAAACTGACCAAAAGTTTAGTATATCAAACGAGGAGGCGTGTGCATGGACATCGGCAATAAGATCAAACAGCTGCGAACACGACAGGGACTGACTCTGGAGGAGCTTGCCAGCCGAAGCGAGCTTACGAAGGGGTTTTTGTCCCAGTTAGAGCGCGACCTCACCTCCCCCTCGATCGACTCGCTCAGCGATATCCTCGAGGCCCTCGGTACCAACCTCTCGGAATTCTTCCAGGAGGATAAAAACGACCAGTTCGTCTTCCGCGCGGAGGACTTTTTTGTAGACGAGCGCGAAAGCTGCACCGTCAACTGGATCGTTCCCAACACGCAGAAAAACCAGATGGAACCCATCCTTTTAGAGCTTCCCGCCGGCGGTGAATCATTTGAGGTCGAGCCGCACAACGGCGAGGAATTCGGTTATGTGCTCGACGGCGGCATCGTTTTGGAGTGCGACGGCGAGCGCAGCGTCCTGCGCCGCGGAGAAACCTTCTACCTTCACGGAAGAACGTTCCATTGCCTGAAAAATGAGCGCAAGACCGCCGCGCGCGTCCTCTGGGTCTGCACACCCCCGCTTTTCTAATTTTTTACATCAAATAAGTGAGGATATCGGAAATGGCTGAAGAAAAGAAGAAGCTGATCCAATTCAAGAACATCGTCAAGAGCTTTGAGGACGGACAGGTCGTCCTCAAGGGCGTCTCTCTTGACATTTACGAAAACGAGTTCGTCACGCTGCTCGGACCCTCGGGCTGCGGCAAGACGACGCTGCTGCGCATCCTCGGCGGCTTTTTGCAGCCGAGCGAGGGCAAGGTGCTCTTCGACGGCGAGGACATCGTCAATATCCCGCCCTACAAGCGCGAGATCAACACCGTCTTCCAGAAGTATGCCCTCTTCCCCCACATGGACGTCTATGACAACATCGCCTTCGGCCTGACGCTCAAAAAGGAGCCGAAGGACGTTATCGAGCAGAAGGTCATGCGTATGCTCCGCCTTGTGAGTCTGGAGGACTACGCCCACCGCAACGTGACCGAGCTTTCCGGCGGCCAGCAGCAGCGCATCGCCATCGCCCGCGCGCTCGTCAACGAGCCGAGCGTGCTGCTGCTCGACGAGCCGCTCGGCGCGCTCGACCTGAAGCTGCGCAAGGAGATGCAGCAGGAGCTCAAGTACATCCAGCAGGAGGTCGGCATCACCTTCATCTTCGTCACGCACGACCAGGAAGAGGCGCTGACGATGTCGGATAAGATCGTCGTGATGAACGCGGGCGAGATCCAGCAGATCGGCACACCGACCGAGATCTACCGCAACCCCGTCAACGAATTCGTCGCAAAGTTCATCGGCGAGACGAACATCATCGACGGCGTCATGCTCGAGGACGATCTCGTCATGTTCGAGGACAAGAAGTTCGCCTGCCGCGCCCGCGGTTACGGCAAAAACGAGAAGGTCGACGTGGTCATCCGCCCCGAGCACCTTGATATCGTCCCCCGCGCCGAGGGAATGCTCAAGGGCACGGTCAAGTCCCAGCTCTTCAAGGGGATGCACTATGAAACGATGGTCGAAACGCGCGTCGGTACGTCCATCACCGTGAAGATGCAGGTCTCGCAGGACCGCCCCGTTTATAATGAGGAAAAGGGCGAGAAGATCAGCGCGAACGCGTTCCTGCTCGACGTGGAGGACGTCGAAGAGCTCGACGACGCCAAGGTCGTCGCCCTCGCCTCTGCCGAGGCGTGGGACGCCGAGACCGAGGAACCCATCTCCATCAAGACCGTCGAATACGACATCAAGCCCGAGACCGGCAACTACACCGTGACCTTTGCCACCGCAAACGACACGTCCATCACCGTCAAGGTGCTCGTTGTGGCGCAGAACCGCGTCGAGAGCAAGGTCTATCAGGAAGAGATCTACGCGATGAACTTCTTCAAAAAGGTCGAGGATATTCAAGAGAGCATCGCCCTCGACACCGACCTTGAGACCTGGGCCAGCGCCTCGGCGTGGTCCCTTGAAGACGGCGAGCAGGTCGAGATCACCGACGTCAAGTACGACTTTGACCCCGAGACCATCACCCCGGGCGTCTACGATGTGACCTTCTCCACCGAGGGCTATGAGTACAAGGTCTCCACCACCCACGCCTTTGAAGAGGGCGAGCAGGTCGGCCTTGTCTTCCGTCCCGAGGACATCCACGTGATGAAAAAGGAGGGGCAGTGGTGAAGCGCTTTCGTTCCATGACCTATCCGTATATCGTGTGGATCTGTGCGATCATCGTCGTGCCGATGATCCTGATCGTGCTCTACGCGTTTACGACCTCCGGCAACTCCGTGCTCACGTTCCAGTTCACCCTTGATAACTTTGCCCGCTTCGTCACGGACAAGGTCTTTATGGACGTGCTGCTGAGATCTCTCTATATCGCCGTGATCACAACGCTCATCTGCGTTGTGATCGGCTATCCCATCGCCTACGTCATCGCCCAGCGCAGCAGCCGCAGCAACACCATCCTCATCCTGCTCATCACCATGCCCACATGGGTCAACATGCTGGTGCGTACCTATGCCTGGATGGGCATTTTGCAGGATGAGGGTGTGCTCAACAGCATCCTTTCGTGGTTCGGCATCGGCCCTGCTTCGATGATCCACACAAGCTTTGCCGTCATCCTCGGCATGGTCTACAACTTCATTCCCTTCATGATCCTGCAGATCCATACCTCCCTCGACAAGATGGACAAGAGCCTTTTAGAGGCGGCAAACGACCTCGGCGCAACGCCGGTGCAGGCCTTCCTGCGCGTCACGCTGCCCCTCTCGCTGCCCGGCGTCATCTCGGGCATCACGCTCGTCTTTTTGCCCGCGGTGTCGAGCTTCTTCATCCCGAAGCTCCTCGGCGGCGGACAGTATGTTCTCGTCGGCAACATCATCGAATCGCAGTTCCTCACCTCCGGCGACTGGAACTTCGGCTCTGCCATCTCGCTCATCATGGCGGTCATCATCATGATCTCGATGTGGCTCACGCGCAAGGCGGACGTTCAGGTCGCCTCGCAGGGAAAGGAGTGAGAAGCGCATGAAAAAGAAACACTCTGTTGCCTCGAAGATCATCCTGATCCTCACGATGCTCTTCTTCTACCTCCCCATCCTCTATATCATCATCTTTTCGTTCAACGATTCCCGCTCACTCACGAAGTTCAGCGGCTTCTCGCTTCGCTGGTATGAAAAGATGTTCTCAGACTCGACGATGATGGAGGCCGTGCTCTATACGGTCGTCATCGCCCTTATTGCCACCGTTGTCTCTACCGTCGTCGGTACGATCACGGCCATCGGTCTTTCGAAGTCCCGCAAGGTCGTGCAGAAAATGGTCGAGCGCATCAACGACCTGCCCGTGATGAATCCCGATATCGTCACGGCCATCTCACTTCTGATGTTTTTCAGTGTGCTCACGGTCAAAAAAGGCTTCGGCACGCTGCTCATCGCGCATATCATGTTCTGCATCCCCTATGTGATGCTCTCCGTCACGCCCAAGCTCCGCTCGCTCGATCCCAACCTCATCGACGCGGCAATGGACCTCGGCGCAACGCCGTTCCAGGCGCTCACGAAGGTCATCGTCCCGCAGATCAAGCCGGGCATCGTCTCCGGCGCGCTGATCGCGTTCACGATGAGCTTTGACGACTTCGTCATTTCCTATTTTACGACGGGCAACGGCGTGAGCAACATCTCCATCCTCGTCTACACGATGTCCAAGCGCGTCAATCCGTCCATCAACGCACTCTCCACCATCGTCATCCTGCTGATCACGCTGGCGCTCGGCGTGGTGAACATTGTGCCGATCGTGCGCGAAAAGCGCGAAAAGGACGGCAAGGCGTCCCGCGGTATGAGCCGCAGGGCCGTCGCCGCTGTTGCCGCCGTGCTGGTGCTGGCCGTTCTCGGCGGCACTGTGGGCGCAGGCATCGCACAGAATCGCAAGAGCGCCGCCGCCATCGAAAAATACGGCAGCAACGTTCTGAAGCTCTACCTCCCCGGCGAATACCTCGGCGAGAACGTCATCTCCGACTTTGAAAAGCAGTTCGGCGTGCGCGTCATCGTCGAAAACTTCGACTCCAACGAGATGATGTACACCAAGCTCATGGCGGGCGACCGCTACGACGTGGTCATCCCGTCTGACTACATGATCGAGCGCCTGATGAAGGAGGACTATCTCCAGAAGATCGACAAGAGCCTCATCCCGAACATGGAAAACATGGACGAGGCCGTGCTCGGCATGAGCTATGACCCGCACAACGACTGGTCCATCCCCTACTTCTGGGGCAGCGTCGGCCTTGTCTACAACCACGAGAATGTCGACCCTGCCGTCATCGAGAGCGAGGGCTGGGAGATCCTGCGCAACACTGACTACGCCGGTCACATCTACATCTACGACTCCGAGCGCGACTCGTTCATGATGGCGTTCAAGGCACTCGGCTACTCGATGAACACCGAGGATCCCGACGAGATCAACGCCGCCTACGAGTGGCTGCTGCAAATGAACAACACGATGTCTCCCGTCTACGTCACGGATGAGGTCATCGACAGCATGATGAACGGCTACAAGGACATTGCCGTCGTCTACTCCGGCGACGCGACCGTCATCCTCGACGAGAACGAGGAGATGAGCTTCTATATGCCGGAGCAGGGTACGAATATCTGGTGCGACGCAATGGTCATCCCCGCCAATGCGGAAAATCCCAAGCTCGCCCATGAGTTCATCAACTATATGCTCACCTACGAGGCGGCATTTGACAACACCGAGACGGTGGGGTATACTTCTCCCAACGCGGAAGTATTTGAAGAGATGACCACGTCCGAGGACCTCTACGCCGAGAATGCCGCTTACCTTCCGCGCAGCGGCTATGACAAGGACGAGATGTTCCACGACAACCAGATCCTCATGCGCGAGCTGAGCAGGCTCTGGATCAAGGTCAAGGCAGCAAAGTAATTGCAAGCAAAGGAGTCAGCCTTATGAACATTGGAGATACTTTTACCGTCAAGAAAATCGTCACGGAAGACATGACCGCGGCCGCGCTCGGCAGCGGCGGCCTCCCGGTCTTCGGCACGCCCTACCTCGTCGCCATGGTCGAGAACGCCGCCTTCACCTATCTTCAGCAGGAGCTGCCCGAGGGCAAGAGCACCGTCGGCACGAAGGTCGATATGGCCCACGTCTCCCCCTCCCCGGTCGGCATGGAGGTGAACGTCACCGTCGAGGTCACGGACATTTCCGCAAACGGCAAGATGGTCGACTTCAAGGCGACCGCGACCGACACTGCCGGTCTCATCGGCGAGGGTACGCACCAGCGCGCCGTCATCACCGTGGACCGCTTCATGGACAAGTGCCAGGCGAAGCTCGGCTGATTTTTAAGGAGGAACTATGCACTATTCCGGAGCCGTTTATCGTCCCCCCAGCGAGGCACGCAGCCTGATCGTGCAGTGCACGCTCGGGTGCAGCCACAATAAGTGTGCCTTCTGCACGATGTACAAGGACAAAAAGTTCTCCATCAACCCCATCGAGCAGGTCCTTGCGGACCTCGCCGAGTCCCGCGCCTATGCGGGCTATATCGAAAAGATCTTTCTCGCCGACGGCGATGCGCTCATCCTGCCGATGGACTATCTGCTGACCGTTCTCGACTATATCCGCGATAACTTCCCCAAGTGCAAGCGCGTCGCGGCCTACGCCACCACCAAGGCCATCCAGCGCAAGACGGACGAGGAGTTGCGCACGCTGCGCGAGCACGGGCTCGGCATCGTGTATATCGGTCTTGAGAGCGGCAATGAGGAGCTTCTCAAAAAGTTCTGCAAGGGCGTCACAGCCGAGGAGATCGTCGTGAACACCCTCCGCTGCAAGGAGGCGGGCATCGCCACCTCCGTTACCGCCATCAACGGGATGGCGGGTGCGAACGGCGATTGGCGCTCCCACGCCATCGACACGGCGAAGGCCGTCTCCCGCATGAAGCCCGACTATATCGCGTTTTTGACGCTGCGCGTCTACTCGGGTACGCCCCTGCACGACTGGATCGAGAGCGGCGAGTTCAAGATGATGGAGCCGCCGGAGCTGATGCGCGAAACGCGCCTCTTTTTGGAGAACATCGACTCAGAGGGCAGTATCTTCCGCTCGAATCACGCCTCAAACTACCTCCCCCTCGGCGGTACGCTGAATCGCGACCGCGAATCGCTCATCCACACGATCGACGAAGCGCTCGACGGCAAGGTCCGCCTGCGCCGCGCCGTGGAACTGGGACTGTAAAGAAAGAATAAGACCTGCCGTTCGGCAGGTCTTATTCTTGTCTTGACACAGCTCGATTCAACCTGCGGTTAAAAGATATTTCTACCGATTCAACCACCGATTGCTGTCCTTTTTCCGCCCCGGACGCTATACTGAGGTCACAGCAAAAGAAAAGCCGCCCGCTGGGGCACGAAAGGAGCACAGGATGGAAAACCGTATTGCAGATCAGATCCGTTTTTACCGCAAGCAGAAGGGGCTGACGCAGGAGCAGCTCGCCGAGGCGATGGGCGTCTCCGTCGCGGCAGTGAGCAAATGGGAGCAGGGAGTTTCCCATAGTTAAAGATACCACACCAAATATGATGAACCCACGCTTATAC
>ENA-ORUN01003155-ORUN01003155.1-human-gut-metagenome-genome-assembly--contig:-NODE-3155-length-12149-cov-2.721432_pt1 | contig 12149 bp, 8 predicted proteins | sample MGYA00242080_ERZ509209 | MGnify/ENA primary metagenome ERZ509209 (study PRJEB26280, sample SAMEA2338786) | human gut metagenome | biome: human gut; feature: human-associated habitat; material: faeces... | reverse complement strand
CTAACAATACACGCTTCTTCGATTTCATGGATGCAAAAGTAACAAAGGAAAAAGAAAATCACTACATTTGCTACCTTTAAAAACAACAACGCCAATGAACTACTATATCTGTGATGATATCACCTGGAAGAAATCCCTCTCACTACTAAAAAATGACATGGAAGGGCAACGTGTCTATTCCAGCCTCTGGCAGATGACACGAGACGTACTGATGCTTTCACTCAGCCTTAGCGCTATGGCAAGTCTCGCCATATTAGTATTCGGACTCATAAGGTTCATAATCGATACCATGTCCGGGACTACAGAACAGACAATGACCCTGTTCGATGTAATCATCTTCTCAATGACTTGTCCGGCAACATTTGTTGTCCCCCTCACTTGGGTATTAGCTTATTTCGGATGGTATAAAAATCTCCGAAAGATCAATTCCCTTTTACAAAAGTTCATAGCCTCTCTTTCCGAGACAGAGAATGTCAAACGTACTTCTCCGGTATCTTATACTTTCCGCTACCATCAAAAAGAGTTTCATGCACTATTCGAAGAAAAGGAAAATTCGACAACCGTGGCAGTAGCAAAAGGCGATCTCATACTCCTATTGCCTTATCAAGATACGCAACAACGAACTACAGATGAACTATTTGAAGAAATAAAAGGTTTCCTTATAGGGAAACAATTCGCTTCCTTTGCCATGGGGCCGAAATATATGCTGTTCGCATTCAATAGCCGCCCTGCACCCGCTCAGACAGAGGTAAAACAGTCCGCAGAGATGCTACTCTACCTAACAGAACGTTTTCAACTACAGGACCCCATCCCTGAAGAGGAGGAAGAATAAGTTCATCCGATAGTCACTTCCCTCTTAACTATCAGCAAGAAAAAGAATGAAAGAACTTATTATCTTATGAAATTGTTGTAACTTTGTGCTCTTTAAAGAACTAAAATTCAAACGTTATGGAACATCAACTGACAATTTACAACACCTTAGATAGGAAAAAGGAGCTATTCGTGCCACTGCACGCTCCACATGTAGGTATGTATGTCTGCGGTCCTACCGTTTACGGTGACGCGCACTTGGGACATGCACGTCCTGCCATTACTTTCGACTTGCTTTTCCGCTACCTTACCCATTTGGGATATAAGGTACGTTATGTCCGCAACATCACCGATGTAGGCCATCTGGAACATGACGCTGACGACGGAGAAGACAAAATAGCCAAGAAAGCACGACTGGAACAATTGGAGCCGATGGAAGTAGCGCAATACTACATCAACCGTTACCACAAGGCAATGGAAGCGCTGAACGTACTTTCACCCAGCATCGAACCGCACGCTTCGGGACACATCATCGAGCAGATAGAGCTGGTGAAAGAGATCCTGAAGAATGGCTATGCTTATGTCAGTGAAGGCTCTGTCTACTTTGACGTAGAGAAATACAATAAGGATTACCATTACGGAAAACTCTCCGGCCGCAATCTGGATGACGTACTGAACACCACCCGCGAACTGGACGGACAAGCAGAAAAGCATAACCCCGCCGACTTTGCCTTATGGAAATGTGCCCAACCGGAGCATATCATGCGTTGGCCCTCTCCATGGAGCGACGGTTTCCCGGGATGGCATGCCGAATGTACGGCCATGGGTAAGAAATACCTCGGCGAACATTTCGATATTCACGGTGGTGGTATGGACCTTATCTTCCCTCACCACGAATGTGAGATTGCTCAATCGGTTGCATCACAGGGCAATGACATGGTACATTACTGGATGCACAACAATATGATTACCATCAACGGACAGAAGATGGGTAAGTCTTACGGTAACTTCATCAATCTGGACGAGTTCTTCAACGGCACACATAAGTTGCTGACACAAGCATACAGTCCGATGACCATCCGCTTCTTCATCCTGCAAGCTCACTATCGCAGTACGGTAGACTTCAGCAACGAAGCTTTGCAAGCAGCGGAAAAGGGATTACCCCGAATGAGGGATGCCGTGAACGGACTGGAAAAGATCACTCCGTCCGCCACCACTTCCAGCGTAGATGTAAAAGCAGTGCGTGAGAAGTGCTATGAAGCCATGAATGATGACTTGAATACCCCGATAGTCATTGCTCATCTTTTCGACGGAGCCAGAATGATTAACAACATCATTGCAGGCAACGATACCATCACTGCCGATGATCTGAAAGAGCTGAAAGAAACTTTCCATCTCTTCTGCTTCGACATTTTGGGACTGAAAGAAGAAAACAATTCCAATGAAGAACGTGAAATTGCTTTCGGTAAAGTAGTAGATATGTTACTGGAAGAGCGCATGAAGGCCAAAGCCAATAAAGACTGGGCTACCAGTGATAAGATTCGCAATGAACTTACAGCACTCGGTTTTGAGATAAAAGACGGTAAAGACGGTTGCGAGTGGAAGCTGAATAAATAAGCTCCACCACCCTATAAAAAAGCTGCCTCCCTCTGATCCAAGCGAATCGAGGGAGGCAGTTTCATTTAGAAAAGAGAGTTTTAGTAAGGTATCATGTCGGAAAGAATACGTTCCTTATACCAGGGATCATCTATCGCCTTCAACTCCTTGCCCATCTCACGGCAAAGTTCTGCAACGATTTCTTTATTTTCTTCCAATGGAAGATTATTCATCTGATAAGGGTCCTTTTCATCATCAAACAACAGGCTTTTCTTCAGCTTATGGTCTTTCTTATCAATATAGAAAGCCAAAGTATAGCGTGCCGTCTTATATCCTCTTGAAGAAGGGAAGTAAGTCTGCACTTTACCATCCGCATCCTTTTCTCCGTCCAGATTCTGGATATACAAAGCACCACCGGGACGTTCAATTTCCGCCTTTTCATCGAAGAAAAGAGGTGCCCAGTTGCGTCCCTGCACATTAGACGGAATGGAATCGCCCAAACCACACAGCCCCAGGACAGTCGGCATAATATCCGGCGCGGACATCAGAAGATTGTCTACACGCGGCTGGATATGACCGGGATAACGTACCAGGAACGGTATATTCATAGATTCGGAATAAGGAGAATTCTTCGGATCATCCGTGAACTGGCTACACATCGTTTCACCATGGTCGGAAGCAAAGATCACAATCGTATTCTTATCCAAACCCTGCTCTTTCAGTGTTTCAAGGATCTGTCCGAAAGCACGGTCTACACCGGTAACAGAGGCAAAGTAGTAGCGAACGCTCTCTGCTTTTTCACGCTTCTTATCTGCATTGGGACGGATAAGAAGGCTGTCCAGAGGTTGATCTTTGTACAGATTGAAATCTTCTTCCATACAATCATCCAATGAACGGTACGGGCTGTGGGGCGGATTCATACCCACCATTATAAAGAAAGGTTTCTTCGGATCACGTACATTCCCTTCGTTCTTCAGATAGGAAACCACCATCTTGGACTCATGCAACGGTGACCATTCTTTCGGATCGTGACGATTTCCATCCGTATCCCAGTAACGGGGATTCTTATGTTCATCAAAAGTACCGTAGGAGTACCAGTAATTAAAGCCGTGACGGCGTTCTTTCGGCGTATAGGCATCCCAGGCAGGTATGCGATCTTCTACATAGTGACCGGGACGTTGCGGATCGTTCGGTGTAGGGAAGTCAGCATGTAACTTACCAAAATAAGCGCAGTCATATCCGGACTTATTAAATACATCACCTATACAATCCACGTCGGCACGCAGGGAACTGATAGGCCGGTTTGAATTACAGTTCAAAGGTATTCCGCTTTTATTGGGATACATCCCCGTCAACAGCATACCCCGATGAGGACTACTCAACGGACAGTTACTTTGGGCAGAACTTAACACCAACGCTTCACGGGCAAAGCTATTCAAGTTAGGAGTATGCACCGGATCATTGCGGAAGTTCACCTTGTCGCGAAACCCATCCTGTCCCCAGAACTCCATAGCCTGATTACGGTACTGGTCGGGGAAGACATAAATAACATTCGGAAGTTGTGCCTGCTCTCCCTGCTGAGTTTTGCAGCCTTGCAGGGCAAACAGGCCCAAGCCTCCCAAAAACAAACTAAACCGATTTATCATTTTATTCTTATTAAATTACGTTGAAATTATAAATGGGAATTTATCGGTGAGATACTGTTGCTATCACACCGAATGGAAACTTTGCCGGGGTGCTACGCCCCTAAATTATCATTTATAGTTTCAGCATGTGAATTAAAACAGCTTCTTGTTTGATTCCAAGTCTCTTTTGCGCATAATTCCTTCCAGGAAGTAATAGTCCGCATAATTCAACGGAACATCAATCTCAGCACCATGAGGGATACTGCCTACAGAGTGCATCAGAATGAAATTACCGTTTGTGCCCACTTCTGCACGATAAGCCGGAGAAGCGAGATTTTCCATAATCTTATCTGCTGTTTCCTTATAGTTTTTGCCGGGAATGTATGTACTCAACTCGTACAAAGCAGATGCCGTACATGCAGCAGCCGAAACGTCACGGGGTTCGTTCGGAATATTGGGAGCATCAAAGTCCCAATACGGTACAAGGTCCTCCGGCAAGTTCGGATTATTGAAGATAAAGTTATAAATCTTTTCAGCCATATCAAGATACTTCTGATCGTGGGTATAACGGTAACACATGGTATATCCGTAAATAGCCCATGCCTGTCCGCGTGCCCAGGCGGATTCGTCAGCATACCCCTGTGCGGTTTGTTTCTTACGTACCTCACCGGTTACGGGATCATAATCCACTACGTGATAACAGCTGTTATTGGCACGGAAATGGTTCTTCATGGTGGTATCGGCATGCTTCACGGCAACATTATAATAAGTGGAATCGCCTGAAAGCTTGGAAGCTTCGAACAATAGTTCCAGGTTCATCATATTATCTATAATAACCGGGCATTTCCAACCGCGTTCTGCCTGCCAGCCTTTATCGGCATCCCAAGACTGAAGTACGCCTGCCGCCGGACGGAAACGGGTAGAAAGAGACTTAGCCGTCTGAATAATCACAGGCTTGTATTCTTCTTTACCGGCAAAACGATATCCGTTCAGATAGCTGCAACCAATCATAAAGCCCACATCATGATGCCAGGTCAGGTATTGCACGGAATCCAGCGCTTCTGTATACTTCTCAGCCAGTGGCAACCATTTCTTATCACCGGTCAACTCATACGTATACCAGATATTACCGGGGAAGAAACCGGAACACCAGTCATCAATGGGTACATAAACAATGCTACCATCCTTGTTGATAGTTCTTGGATTCAGAATTTTCCCTGACTTTTCGATAATGTCGGTCTGAATGGTCTCCTGCGCCACCGCATTATCAATATTCTCTTGGATAAAGTTGCTCTCGGTCTGCTTCTGACCTGTGCAACCCGCCAAAACAAGGAGGGATATTCCCAATGTCGTGAGGATTGTTTTCATAATAATGATTTGTTTATTAAAGTTTCGTATTCTTTCGTCAGCAAAAGTAGCGCAGGTTTACAGAAAAGACCCTCCTAAATTATACAGGAAAAGGGCAAAATTGTTACATTTGCATATAAATCATACAGATTGAACTTTTTAATCATATTGAAAACATGACTCCACAAGAATTTTTCAAGAAGGATCTCTTTGCAGAACAAACCGGCGTAGAACTACTGGAAGTGCGCGAAGGATATAGTAAAGCACGCCTCGTTATCACGGAGAATCACCTTAACGCAGGACGCCGCACCCAAGGCGGAGCCATCTTCACCCTTGCAGACCTGGCACTGGCCGCCGCTGCCAATTCACATGGTGCACTGGCTTTCTCCCTGTCTTCCAATATCACCTTTTTGCGCGCCAGCGGACCGGGTGACACACTGTATGCCGAAGCACGCGAACGGTACATCGGACGTACTACCGGATATTATCAGATAGATATCACGAACCAGGACGGAAAACTGATTGCTACATTCGAGTCCAGCGTATTCAGAAAAGGGGATCCGCTGCCGTTCAGCTTGTAGCTCGTAGCTCGCAACTATCTCATTTCTTCTTTACCACCGACGTCATCGGATAACGATTTCCTTGTACGCTCTTCAGGAAAGCCTTTGCCGACCCGAAGTTAAGATACATATCCAGACGAATCGGGAGATGATTCTTATCATCTGAGATAAAGAAAGTAATCACTTCTTTTTCTTTTCCTTTCTTATATTCTACAAAAGAGAATACGAGGCAACGATAAATCGTATCATTATTGGCTTTTACATCTTCTTTGCCCCGGTAAATCAGCGTCTGTTCTTCTACCTTACGTCCGGTGGCCATAGGGAAAAGAATCCGGTCGCCTATTTTATAATCTGCCGGATCGTAAGAACGCGCCTGCGCCAGGATACTCAACATATCGAAGATGCAACGGCTGTCACTGTATTCCATCTCTTGCGGATCGCGAACCGGATTGTGCCAGATACGCCTCTGTTTCACGTTGGATACGCCATCCTTATATGAAAACCAAGCTTCATCCACCGTATAGCGGTCACCCTCTTCGGCCGCTTTACGGAAGTAGAGCGGCTCCAGCTTTTCACTGACATAACAAGTCAGCGTATCACGCATCTTAAAGAAGAAATCGGTCTTTTTACTTCCTACCGAAAGCAAGTTGAAGCGGTAGGCAGGTTGTGACTGATAAGTAGTGGAGAAGGTGGTCAAACTTGCCAGCCCCACCTTCTTCCAGATAAACTTCCAGTTAAAATATAAATCGTACATCACGTGCTCGCCGGACTGAAATGCGGTGTTTTGAGCCGTACATTGTGCCTTGGCAGGCGTGGACATCATCGTAAGCAACAGTGCTCCCAACAGGCAGAACACCCATCCGCGCTTACCGGTTATTGCCGGAGCTGCGGTTATTCTGGTTTCTCTTTTTCTTGTCTTCATCTGGTTTTTGTTTTTTGAGTTCATCCGGTTTCTGTTTATCCAGCGGCTTTTCATGTATGTTCCAATCCTGGGTCAAGTCGAAATTAGCTTTCAGTTCTATCACCTGAGGATAGTAATACACTTTCTCCGGTTGCCGTTTGTCTTCGTATTTTCCGGTGTCCCACACACCGTTTCCATTCGTATCATTTATAAGGCGCGCACTATATTTGCCGGGATTCAGGAAGTAGAAATCTGCCTTACCATCGACAACCGGCACTGTACGTACCACTTTATCCTGTGCGTCCAGCAATTCTACAAAAGCAATCGAATCCGCTCCCGTCACATTATAGAATATTTGCCCGTACTCTTCAGGTTTCTTCACCTTAAATTCTTTCTTTATCTTATCGGTGAAAAGGCCATATATTCCATGGAAAGCCGTCGAGTCGACTTCAAAAGCATAGCTTTCACCGGGCACCCAATCTGCATAAACATTATAGCGCATCAGGTTCAGAGAGTCCGGAACAAAGTCGTAAGGGACATCATTCCACAAACTGTCTACTTTCTGTTTCAGATGAATGGCACCATCAGCAACAGTTGCCAACGGTTCAGTAAACGTAAGAGAAATATAGTCATAGATATCCATCGTACCCGGTGCATATACATCTACAGGTAAGAATACCGTCGGTTCTACATACTCCTTACCCTCTTTCTCCGCTTTCTTTTTGGCTTTTTCCAGTTCCTTTTCTTTCTTCTCACGTTCCTTCTCAAGTTCTTTCTCGGACTTAGGTCGAATCTTCGATACAAGTCTCAGAGTATCCGTACGCGGTACCAACTGGTTGAGCGTATCCGTATAGAGGTAAGTGAGACTCATCTTCAAAGTATCCATCTTATAGATCAGAGAGTCTCTTATCCAATAATGAAGCGTATCAATGCGTCCGGTTGGCTTCTCCACGATGAAAGCGTTGGTTTCATCGAAATTCAGTCCCTTCAACAACGGCAAGCTGTCAGCCTGGGTAGAGAAATAGAAAGAGAATTTCCGGGATTCGGGACGTTCGCTCCTGATGAGACGTTGCGACAAAACCCGTTCTTTGAAACAGCGCAATATAACGTCATCCGGAGAAAAATGAGTATAAGCTCTCTCCATGATCGTATCTATCGTCAGAGAATCTTTCCAAAGTGTATCAAGACGTGTCCGTTCATCCATGGCAGGAATAATCAGGGAGTCTTCGAAAGCAATCATTTCAGTGGGCTGACTATAATAGAAGTTTTGGTCAGCATCTTGCAATCCGTAGATGCGGTATTCGCCCGGAGCAACACCCCGAATTGTGAAACGTCCACGACTGTCGGTACGCCCTACACGTTCAAAGGGTATCGTAGTAAAGGCCGAATCAGCTAAATTGGAATGCATACCTACCAGCATACCTTTCACCGGTTCCAGATTGGCTGCATTCAGCACGGTACCGGAAACCACCATCGAGTCGATAACGGAACCCGTGGAGAAAGTAAACCCGAAATCGGGCAATGGATTACCTTCATTATTGTCCTGAATAGCATCCGAGAAGTCTATCGAATAAGTCATATCCAGCTTTAGGGTATCCTTTAAGGTGATTACCACCTTCTTCCCATTCGCCTTTATCTCCGGTTGTTGCACCTGGGGTGGAGAAATCACAATCTTCTCCCCGGGTTTCTCAAGCTTGATGAATTCATCAAATTCAATCGTAATTTTCTTCCGGTTATTATTAAGCGCGCCCGGCGCAGGCGTACTACCTACGAAGCGTGGAGGGGTTTCATCAATAGCACCACCTTCCGGACGACCGATGCTGGCGCAGGAATAAAGCACGACACCAACAACGGCAACACCTGCCAGACGATTGAAAAGAGACTTCATATCTAAATATTTATTACGTAATATGCTGCAAAAATAAAGGTTATCCCTTAATAAACAGAATGCTTTACAGTATTTTAATCAAAAAAGAGCAAGAAGACAGTAAAAACAGATAAAACAAAGGAAAGGTTCAATCGGGAGGATGAAAGAGAAGATACTTCAGCAAGGTCCTGCGAAGAAGGGCAACTATTTGTGTGACAATCCACTGGGTGTTCCACAACAATCAGTCGCAATGAAACACGAGTTCAGTCGTAGTGGGAAGTACCTTCAGTCGTAGTGGGAGCTAGCCTCAGTCGTAGTGGGAAATAGCTTCACTCGTAATGGGAATATTATTCCCTTCTGTAATATAGAAACCGGAGAGGTAAAAGCTGATTAGAATGGCATCTTGGAGACTTATATATAAGATATGTATGAAACATAGTTAAAAATAGACGCAAATAGAACTAATCTGTTCAAAAATAGATAATTTTGCAGCCGGAAAACCCGAAGAGTGCTTTAAGTTTTCCCCTTTGTCCTCCGTATTATCCAAACTATGACAAGACAGAAAAAGCCTTTTTTACCAAGATGAAAAAATAAACCAAAAGACAGAGAATAATTACAAGTATGAAGAGTAGATTGATTTTATTGGCATGTTGCCTGTCACTGTTCAGTTGCGGACAAAGTGACAAAACTACGGGTAAAGCGCCCGAATTTGCAGTGATTACAGTAGAAACGACCACTGCCAACTTAACGAACAGCTATCCGGCTACGATCAGAGGTAAACAAGATGTTGAAATCCGCCCCATGGTAAGCGGTTTCATCACCAAACTGCATGTAGACGAAGGTTCAGTAGTACGCAAGGGACAAGTATTGTTCAGCATTGACCCCGTACAGTATCAAGCTGCCGTGAACTCAGCCAAAGCTGCTGTTGAAACAGCTAAAGCTGCCGTGAACACGCAAGAACTTACCGTAAACAACAAGCGTGAGTTGAACAAAAAGAATATCATCAGCAACTATGATTTGCAGATGGCAGAGAATCAACTGGCACAAACAAAAGCACAATTAGCACAAGCTGAAGCACAATTAGTAAACGCCAAGAACAATCTGTCGTATACCAGTGTAACCAGCCCCAGTGATGGTGTAGTAGGTAGCATCCCCTACCGTGTAGGTAGCTTGGTGAGCCCTTCCGTTACCACTCCGCTGACTACCGTTGCCGATATTTCTGAAATGTACGCTTACTTCTCCATGACCGAAAGACAATTACTTTCACAAATACGCGAGGGTGGCAGCACCAAGGAAATCCTGGAGAAGATGCCTGATGTACAGTTGCAACTCATCGATGGAACCATGTATGCCGACAGCGGACGCGTGGAAACGATCAGTGGTGTTATCGAACAGAAGACAGGCTCTGTAACCATGCGTGCCCTCTTCCCCAACCAGCGTAACGTTCTGCGCAGCGGAAGTACCGGTAATGTGGTATTCCCCAACCCGATGACGAATGTTATTATGATACCTCAATCAGCCACTACAGAAATACAGGATAAAAAGTTCGTATTCGTAGTGCAGCCTGACAACACCCTGAAGAATACGGAAATTCAGGTGTTCAAGCTGAACGATGGTAAGTATTACTACGTAACCGAAGGTCTGAAAGCCGGTGATAAAGTAGTAATGGAAGGTGTGCAAAACCTGAGAGACGGAGCATCTATCACTCCTATCACTCCTGCCGAAAAAGAAGCTGAATATCAGAAAGCACTGAAAGACCAGAAAGAGGGTAATATCCAAACTGCGTTCAATTAACGTTTAACGGTTAGTGATCAGTGATAAGCGGCTGCGCTATTATACCGCAGGTACTTATCACTAATCACTAACCCCTAATCACTAAATAACATGAAATTAGATAGATTTATTAATCGTCCGGTACTATCTACGGTAATCTCCGTACTGATAGTGATCCTGGGTCTTATTGGTCTGGCAACCTTGCCTATCACCCAATACCCGGACATTGCACCGCCAACCGTATCGGTGCGCGCCACCTACACGGGTGCCAACGCCCAAACGGTGTTGAACTCCGTTATTGCACCGCTGGAAGACCAGATCAACGGTGTAGAGAACATGATGTACATGACTTCCAATGCCACCAACAGTGGTTCCGCCGATATTTCCGTTTACTTCAAACAGGGAACCAACCCGGATATGGCTGCCGTAAACGTACAGAACCGTGTATCTATGGCACAAGGTCTGCTGCCTGCCGAAGTAACCAAGGTAGGTGTGACGACACAAAAGAGACAAACTTCCATGTTGATGGTATTCTCTATTTATGATGAGACGGACCAATACAACATCGAGTTCCTGGAAAACTATGCCAACATCAACCTTATTCCTGAAGTAAAGCGTGTGGCCGGTGTAGGTGATGCGATGGTGTTGGGTACTGACTACTCCATGCGTATCTGGCTGAAGCCTGACGTGATGGCTCAGTATAAATTGATACCTAATGATGTAGCAGCTGCTTTGGCAGAACAGAATATTGAGGCTGCCCCCGGACAGTTTGGTGAACGTGGTAACCAGACATTCCAATATACAATACGTTACAAAGGACGTCTGCAACAGTCGGAAGAATTTGAGGACATCGTTATCAAAGCAATGGAGAACGGAGAAGTACTCCGTCTGAAGGATATCGCTGATATCGAGCTGGGACGTCTGACCTATAGTTTCAATAACACCGTAAACGGTCATAAGGCCGTCAGCTGTATTGTATTCCAGATGGCCGGAAGTAATGCTACACAAACCATCAGTGACCTGGAGACATTGTTGAATGATTATTCCGATAAACTGCCCGCAGGCTTGCATATCAATATTGCACAGAGTGCCAACGACTTCCTGTTCGCCTCTATTCATGAGGTAATCAAGACATTGATCGAGGCCTTTATCCTGGTGTTCATCGTGGTATATGTCTTCTTGCAGGACTTCCGTTCTACGTTGATTCCCGCCATCGCTATTCCGGTAGCATTGATCGCAACGTTCTTCGTACTGAAACTAATCGGCTTCAGTATCAACTTGCTGACCCTTTCAGCCATGGTGCTCGCCATTGCGATAGTGGTCGACGATGCCATAGTCGTCGTCGAGGGTGTCCATGCGAAGTTAGACCAGGGGTATAAGTCTGCCCGTGCCGCTTCCATCGACGCCATGAGTGAATTGGGTGGTGCCATCGTTTCTATTACGCTGGTCATGATGTCTGTATTTATCCCTGTAAGTTTCATGGGTGGTACGGCAGGTATATTCTACCGACAGTTCGGTCTGACGATGGCTATCGCTATCGGTTTCTCCGCATTGAACGCTTTGACGTTGAGTCCGGCATTGTGTGCCATCTTCCTGAAACCGCATGACGAGCATGGTGAAAAGAAATCGACATTTATCAGTCGTTTCCATACAGGCTTCAATGTAGCTTA
>ENA-ORUN01003154-ORUN01003154.1-human-gut-metagenome-genome-assembly--contig:-NODE-3154-length-12164-cov-2.402758_pt1 | contig 12164 bp, 10 predicted proteins | sample MGYA00242080_ERZ509209 | MGnify/ENA primary metagenome ERZ509209 (study PRJEB26280, sample SAMEA2338786) | human gut metagenome | biome: human gut; feature: human-associated habitat; material: faeces... | reverse complement strand
GCCGGCATGCCAACCGCGCAATTGCGGCCCGACCGGCAGTTCGACATCCACATCGAGCAGTCCTTTTTGGATATTGTTCACCGGGAAGGGACCATCGGTGACGATGGCCTGGTACGGCGCGCCGATGTTGGCGACGAACCATTTGATGTCGTTGAGCGCGATCTCTTCGGAGCCGCCGAACAGTATACGTACGCGGTGGCGGAAACGGTGGTCGTGTTCCTTGAAGAAACGGAGTAGGAAATAGCTGGTCAGCGCGACGCCTTTATTGTCCAATGAGCCGCGACCGATAACAATATCGCCAATAGCCTGCGGATCGAAGGCATCGTGCGTCCAACCGTCGTCGGCGGGGACTACGTCGAGGTGGTCGACGAAGGCGATGTCACGGTCGGTCTCCACGTTCTCCTGTGGATAAACGACTTCCATGACGTGGCCGGTGTAGTCGCGCGTAGGCAGCCCGTCTCGTCCTGCCTTGGCCAGCATATGGTCGAATACACGGCGTACTTCGGCTCCATAAGGCGCGCCCGGACGAGGATTCGGGTCCGATTCGTCGGAACAGGAATCCCGGGCTCAACGTCGACTGCTACCCGGGATTGGCTGGAGGGCTTGGTTCTATTCGCTCAGCAAGTGCGCCACAGCATCGAGCGCGAGCTTGTAGCCGTAGAAACCCATGCCGGTGATGGTGCCGGTGGCCACAGGGCTGATTACGGAACGCTTGCGGAACTCGTCGCGGGCGGACGGGTTGGAGATATGGACTTCCATAAGCGGCAGGTTCTCGTCAATGACCATGTGCGCGGCGTCGGCGAGAGCATACGAATAGTGCGTGAAGGCGGCGGGGTTCATGACCACCGGGGTTTTCTCGTCGGCGGCTTGGTGCATCCAGTGCACCATTTCGGCTTCGTCGTCGGTCTGGCGCACCTCGACTTCGAGGCCGAGGTCCTTGCCCCATTCGGCGCAGAGCTTGCGCAGGGTGTCGAGGTCCTGACGACCGTAGACGTCGGGCTGGCGGACGCCGAGACGTCCGAGGTTAGGGCCATTGACAACGATGACTTTGGTCATTGGGACTCCTTTTGTTTGTGCTTCTCTCCCTCCACCCCTTCGGGGCACCTCCCTCATCAGAGGGAGGTAGAAGGTAGATCCGACTCCGGGGCACCTCCGTTAGAGGGGAGCCAAGTACTTTTTTCTGAGGGGATGGCGAACGGCACGGCCTACGGCCGTTCAATTACTGCTGGATACGACGGAATGCTTCTTCTACGGCTTCGGCGGGCGGGTTGTCGAGGTGTACGACGTGACCAATCTCGTCGAGGACCACGAAGCGCAGTTCGTTGCCACGGGCTTTCTTGTCGCGATGCATCAATGCGAGCACGTCGTCGAACGAGCCGCCATTCCACGACGTCGGCAGACCCAGCGAAGCGAGCAACGAGCGGTGATAGTCAACCAGATCCTGATCGATGTAACCGATCAGATGGGCCAGCTCGGCGGCATACACCATACCGACGGCCACCGCATTGCCATGCCTCCAGCGGAAGTGCTCGAGCCTTTCGATGGCATGGCCCATCGTGTGCCCGTAGTTGAGGAATTCACGCAGCCCCTTCTCCTTCAAATCGGAGGAGACGTGGTAGGCCTTGACCTTTACCGTGCGCTCAATGAGCTCGGCAACCACGTCTTCGAGCGGCGAGCCGAGGAATGTAGAGCCGCCGAAAGCGCGCAGTTCAGCTGCGTGGTCTTCGAGGATATGCAGGATTTCGGGGTCGCGGATGAAACCGGATTTGGCGACTTCGCCGAGACCCTCGATGAAGATGTCATTGGGCAGCGTAGCCAGCGTCTTGGTGTCGGCCAGCACACCGGCAGGCGTGTAGAACGAGCCGACGAGGTTCTTGCCCTGCGGGGTGTTGATGCCGGTTTTGCCACCGGTGGAGGCATCGACCATGGCCAGCAGCGAGGTCGGGCAGTTTACATAGCGCACGCCGCGCATCCACGTGGCAGCCACGAAACCGGCCAAATCGGTTGCGGCACCGCCGCCAAGCCCCACCACGGCATCGGACCGGGTGAAACCTTCGTCGCCAAGGCGTTCCCAAATGCCGTTGGCCACGGTAATGGTCTTGCCGGGTTCGGCATCCGGAATCACGATGTCGGAAACCTCATAGCCGCCCTGACGCAACAGGGCGCGGGCACGATCGGAGTGTCGCTGCACCGGCTGAGTGTGGATAAGCGCGATTTTGGCGGGTTTGGGTCCCAGCACGTCGACCAGATGGTTCATGGCACCTTCGCCAATGACCACATCATACGGCTCAATTGCCGCTCCGGTAACATGCACTGCTCGCTCAGATACCATATCAATCACTTTCTTCGCTGCGCCCTGAGGCGTAAGCCCCCGGGTATGGACATGAACGTTGGCGACCTCGCGGAATACTGGGTCACGCTGCTTGAACAGTTTTTTCCAACGGGAGTTGGCGTTGCCATTGAGCATGGGCCGGCCTCCCCCACGGTTCGCGCGTTCCATGGCTTCCGCCGGATCGGCATCAAGGTAGACCACACGACCGCCATGGTCGATGTAGGAGGCGAGGGCATGCTGGGTGGATGGCGTCATGGGAGCGCCACCGCCCAGCGAAAAGATACCGTCGAAATCCTCAAGCATATCGGCGATGAGATCGGCCTCGACCTCGCGGAATGCCGGCTCACCGTATTCCTCGAAGTAGGAGGGAATCTTCATGCCCACTTCACGTTCGATCTCCACATCGGCATCGGCGAACGGCAGACGCAACATATGCGCCACTTCCTTACCGACACGTGTTTTGCCGGCTCCCATCATGCCGATGATGACGGCGCGGGGGCGTGCGGTCATAATCTACGAATCCTCTCGACGATTGGTGGGTACAGTTGCTGATGGTTCCGCGGCAGTCGTCACGAAACCATACGCCCTTCGTTCAGCGCATGTGCTCCGGCCACGAGGCGAGATACGACTCAAGGTTGCGCCGTGTTTCGGCAACACTGTCTCCACCGAACTTATCCAGCGCGTACTTCGCCAAAGTCAGACGCACCATGGCCTCGGCCACCACGGATGCCGCAGGCACGGCGGTGCTGTCGGAACGCTGGTTGATGGCTTGTGCGGATTCGCCGGTCAGCACGTCGACCGTACGCAGGGCCTTGGGGATGGACGGAATCGGCTTCATGGCACCGCGTACGCGAATCACCTGGCCATTGGACATACCGCCTTCAATGCCGCCTGCGCGGTTGGACAGACGGTCGATGCGGCCGTCGGCGTTGACCACGATCTCATCATGCGCCTGCGAACCGGGGCGGGAGGCTTCCAGGAAGCCGTCGCCGATCTCCACACCCTTGAACGCCTGAATGCCCATGATCGCGGAGGCCAGAGCCGCGTCCAGTCGACGGTCGGACTCCACATACGTGCCGATGCCGGCAGGCACACCGTAAGCCAGCACTTCAATCACGCCGCCCAACGTATCGGAGGCATTCTTGGCCTCGTTGATGCGTTCGATGATGCGGGCTTCGGCCTCTTTGTCCAGCGTACGGACAGGCGAGGCGTCAAGCGCTTCCAGATCGTCAGGTGTGGGCAACGGCAAATCAGGGTTGGTCTGCACGCCACCGAGCGCCACCACGTGGGCTACGGTGCGGATGCCGAACGCCTGATCCAGGAACTGCTTGGCCACCTCGCCCAAGGCCACACGGGAGGCGGTCTCACGGGCGCTGGAGCGCTCCAGTACCGGGCGGGCGTCGTCAAAACCATACTTGCGCATGCCGGTCAGATCGGCGTGGCCCGGGCGCGGGCGGCTCAGCGGCGCATTGCGGCCTTCGCGCGGCAGGTCATGGTCGAGTGCATCGGCGCTCATGACCTCGGTCCACTTCGGCCATTCGGTGTTGGCGATTTCGATGGCCACCGGCGAGCCGAGGGTCAGGCCGTGGCGTACACCGGTCAGCAGACGGACCTTGTCTTGCTCGAACTTCATGCGGGCACCGCGACCGTATCCAAGTCGACGGCGTGCCAGTGCGGAAACGATATCGTCCGTGCTAATACGCACGCCGGCCGGCAACCCTTCAATCATGGCCACCAATGCTTCTCCGTGCGACTCCCCTGCCGTCTGCCAACGCAGCATAACTTCCCTCGTTTCATGTGTGTACGCCTATGTGTACGTCTAACTAGGGGTTAATGTTAAGCCATGCCATACCTGTTCACGCTACCCGGTCTGCTATGTGGGCTTGCGCTGTCCATTGAGGATGTTCGTCACCGGCGGGTGCCGATCGCGTGGGTGGCTGCGGGCGCGTTGCTTCAGCTGGCCGCCGATTTCGCGTATGGAGTGGTGATGAACGACCTGTTCGTGCTGTTGCAGGCGCTGTTGTTCACCGTGCTATGTTGCCTGATCCAGTTCGCGTTGGCATTGCTGGTGCCGCGGTCATTGGGATTCGGCGATGTGACCGCCTTGATACCTATGGGATTGTCTGTCGGACTGTTTGGCCTGTTGCCTGTGGTGGTCTGGTGGCTGGCGATGGGCGTTGCCGGCATCACATGGATTGCCTTGTGGACGCGATTCGATCCACAACGCACATCACCGACACATGCGGGCAAGGTGCCGTATGTGCCGGTGATATTGGCGGGCGCGATTGTGGCGGTGGCTGTTGGGGTGTTGTCCTAGATTTCTTCCATCCGCTTCGCGGGAGCCCCGGGCTTAAGTTGAGCGTTACATTCCCTGCAGTGCTCCCCTCAGTCCGCTTTTTTGCGGACAGCTCCCCTCGGCGAGGGAGCCAATGAAGAGACCAACGTCCGATCAGCTTCCCCAAGCGAAGGAAGCTAACGGGATGACTACTGGTTTTCGGCTTGCCACTTGCGTAGTTCGGCCACGTTCTGGTCATGTTCATCGGCGGTTGCGGCGAACTTGGTTTCGCCGGTGTCCAGATTGACCGTGCAGAAGTACAGCCAATTGCCGCTTTCGGGGTGCAGTGCCGCTTGAATGGCGTTATCGCCGGGATTGCTGATCGGCGTAGGCGGCAGACCGGAGATCTTGTACGTGTTGTACGGGTTGGACTCGTCTTGGGTCATCTCGGTGGTCACCTGCGCGGGCTTGACGTTATTGCCATAGGCCACGGTGGAATCCATGCCCAACGACATGCCCTGCTCCAAACGGTTCTCGATGACTCGCGTCACTTTGCCGTAGTAATCGGCTTTGTTGACCTCGGCCTCGGCGATAGAGGCGATGATCATCACCCGTTCGCGGTCACCGCCGGCCGGCACGCCCAATTCATCCAACTTGGCGATACGCTTATCGACCATGGCCTTGAGGATTTCCGAAGCGCTCTTCATGCTCTTGACGTTGTAGGTTCCCGGCTCCAGCCATCCTTCAAAGCTACCGCCCGCTTCATTGGGCAGAATATCCTTACCCTCGTTCTTGATAATCGTGTCGAATTCGCTTTGGGCAATGCCGGAAAGCTTCGCGGCGTTGGCGAACACATCGGTGGCACGTTCACCGGGACGAACCTCGAGGAAGCCCGCCGCCTGGTTGGTGTCGGAGAGAACGTCGATCACTTTGGATGCGGCCATATGCTTCTTCAATGTGAACGTTCCCGGATAGAGTGTCGTGCTATTGGCGTTGACCACGCTGGTGAACGCGGCAGTAGACTTGATGACTTCGGCCTTGAGCAGATTATCGGCGATCTCCGCCGCGCCTTGGCCCTCGCTCACGGTGAATTCGACCTCGCCATAGCCCGGTCCCGGATAGTCCGCGATGGCCGTCGACTGGTTGCTCCGACTGTCACGCCATGCGATGAGCTTGGTTACGCCGAAATAGCCGCCGCCGATAAGCAGGGCGACGATGACGATAGCGATGATAATGCCACTGATACGCTTGCGCCTGCGCTGTGCACGTCGCTTGCGCATCTCCCTGCGGGATTTCGGCGGTTCTGGCGGCTCGGCCCCGCGCATTGGTTCTGACCCCTGTTCGACCCAATGCGTGTTGTCATCAAAGAACTCGTTAAAATCATCGGTCATAACCGATACCTCACTGCTCCCGGGTACGGTCGAGTGCCGTCTGCAAAATCACCACTGCCGACTGCTGGTCAACCACCGGCCTGTGCTTGTTCGAAGCTTTATGGGCCTCGAACAGCTGACGATGCGCACTGACTGTTGTCAATCTCTCATCTATCAATGATACCTGCGGAATCTGATACTCCGTAGAATCACTGTCTTCACTCTCTGCTTGCAGCCTCTTCTCCAGATTGGCCGCCCACCTGCGCGCTTTTTTGGCGCTTTTGCCTTCTGTACCGTCCATCTGCAGGGGCAGTCCGACGATTACATGGTCCACATGTTCGTCTTCGATGACGTTCAGGACCTCGTCAATAGCAAAGAAATAGTCGCCGGCAACATGAATGTTGCCAGCAGGATGTGCAAAGGTAAGCTCCGGGTCGGACAGTGCCAGTCCGACCCGGGCATTACCCAAATCAACGCCTAACCACACCACTGGCGGAATCAGGCTTTCTGCGCCTCGTGCTTGAGCGCTTCGAGGGCCTCGTCGATCTTGGAGGCATCGACACCGCCACCCTGGGCGAAGTCCGACTTGCCGCCGCCACCGCCGCCGAGGACCTTGGCTGCGCCACGCACCAGATCACCGGCCTTGATGCCGGCCTTGCGGGCGGCCTCGTTGGTGGCCACGGCGACCATCGGCTTGTCATCCTCGTTCACGCCGGCAAGGGCCACCACCACGGGGGCGTCTTCACCGAGCTGGGCGCGCACGTCGAGTACGGTCTTGCGCAGGGCATCGACCGCGCCAAAGTGGCCCACGTTCTTGACGGCCACCTTGACCGGGGCCGCGGAGTTCTTGGTGTCAGCAACCAGCGCCGGAACCGAGGCGGCCAGCTGGGACTCGTACATGGAGGCCAAGCGACGATCGGATTCCTTGAGCTTGGCGAGCAGGGCGTTCACACGCTCGGCGAGCTCGTCCGGACGAGCGTTGAGCTTGTCGGACAGCTGGGAGACCAGCGCGTGCTCACGAGCGTTGAAGTCATAGGCACCCTGGCCCACGACGGCGTCGACACGACGCACGCCGGAGCCGATGGAGGCTTCGGACAGGATGTTGACCATGCCGATCTTGCCAACGTGGTCCACGTGGGTACCACCACACAGCTCGCGGCTCCAGCCGTCTTCGCCGATGGAGACCACGCGTACGATGTCGCCGTACTTCTCGCCGAACAGGTGCATGGCACCGAGGGCGATGGCGTCGTCGAACTTCATTTCCTTGGTGGTCACGGCGAGGTTGTCGCGCAGCTTGTCGTTGACGCGCTCCTCGACTGCGGAGATCACGGACTTGGCCGGGGCCTTGGACCACTGGAAGTCGAAGCGCAGACGGTTCGGGGCGTCTTCGGAGCCGCGCTGGGTGGCCTGCGGGCCCAGCTCCTCACGCAGCGCCTTGTGCACCATGTGCGTGGCGGTGTGCGAGCGGGCGATGGCGCCACGGCGGGCCAGGTCGATGTTGGCGTTGACTTCGGCGCCGACGACCAGCGTGCCTTCGGTCAGACGGCACTGGTGGACGATGAGGTCCTTGATGGGCTTCTGCACATCGTCGACTTCGAGCACGGCGCCGTCGTCGGACAGGATCTCGCCCTGGTCGGCGAGCTGGCCGCCGGCCTCCGCGTAGAACGGGGTGCGGTCGAGGATGACCTCGACGTTGGCCGGGCCGGTCACGGCGGGCACGGAACCCTTGCCTTCCTGCATGATGCCGATCACCTTGGCGCGGGCGGACATGTCGGTGTAGCCGAGGAAGTCGATCGGGCTGACGAGCGTCTTCTTGAAGTCGTCGTAAACGGAAAGATCCACGTTGTGACGCTTCTTGAGGGCGTCGGCGCGGGCGCGGGACTTCTGCTCGGCCATGAGTTCGCGGAACTTGGCCTCGTCCACCTTCACGCCCTGTTCGGCGGCCATCTCGAGGGTCAGCTCAATCGGGAAGCCGTAGGTGTCGTGCAGCTTGAAGGCGTCCTCGCCGGCCACGACGGGCTCGGCGGAATCGCTCTTGGCCTTGTTGACGGCCACGTCGAGAATCGTGGTGCCGGTCTCAAGGGTGCGGCGGAAGGCGTCTTCCTCGCCATACGCGGATTCGGACACCTCATGGAAGGTGTCGTTGAGCTCCGGGTAGCTGGCCTCCATGGCGGCCTTGGAGGTCGGGAAGAGGGTGGGCAGCACCGGATCGGTCACGCCGAGCATGCGCATGGAGCGCACGGTGCGGCGCAGCAGGCGGCGCAGCACGTAGCCACGGCCCACGTTGGACGGGCGCACGCCGTCGGACATGATCATCAGGGCGGAGCGCACGTGGTCAGCGACCACGCGGAAGCGCACGTCGGCGTCCTCGTTCTCGCCGTACTTCAGGCCGGAGAGCTGCTCGGCGGCCTCGATGACCGGGAAGACCTCATCGGTCTCGTAGATGTTGTTCTTGCCCTGCAGCAGGTAGGCCAGACGTTCCAAGCCGGCACCGGTATCGATGTTCTTGTTCTCAAGCTCGCCCACGATGTGCAGGTCGGTCTTGGACTTGACGTTGTCGACCTCGTAGTTCTCGAACACGAGGTCCCAGATCTCGATGTAGCGGTTCTCGTCGGCAATCGGGCCGCCTTCCTTGCCGAAGGCGGGGCCGCGGTCCACGTAGATTTCGGAGCAGGGGCCGCCGGGTCCGGGGCCACCGGTGGTCCAAAAGTTGTCTTCCATGCCCATCTTCTGGATGTGCTCGGGGTCCACGCCCTCGTTGATCCACATGGAACGGGCTTCGTCATCGTCGGTGAACGTGGTCATCCACAGCTTCTCGGGGTCGAAGCCGTAGCCGCCCTCATCCTGCGAGGTGGTGAGCAGCTCCCAGGCGTAGTGGATGGCCTCTTCCTTGAAGTAGTCGCCGAAGGAGAAGTTGCCGAGCATCTGGAAGAAGGTGCCGTGGCGGGTGGTCTTGCCGACCTCGTCGATGTCGAGCGTACGCACGCACTTCTGGTTGGAGGCCATGCGGCGCTTCGGCGGGGTCTGCTCACCCATCAGGTACGGGATGAACGGCACCATGCCGGCGATGGTGAAAAGCGTGGTGGGGTTCGGGGAAATCAGGGATGCCGAGGGCACGATGAGATGGTCGTGCTTGGCAAAATAATCGAGGTATCGCTTTGCGATGTCCGCAGTGCGCATGAGCGGATGAACTCCTTGTTTGGGTAATGGGCGCAGTTGCGCCTGGTATTGGTGGAAAAGACTGGATTATGAGGATTAGTTTGTTCTAGCTGATTCAGTGACTAGATGGCAAGGCGGCATGCGCGTGTCAGTTGGCGCGCTCGATGTACTGACGGTTGAGCTCAGCCTCGCGGGCTCGACGGGTGGCATTGAACTCGTTGACCAACCCTTCGAGTGTTTTCATCGGCACATTGTCCTGATCGGGGCCAAGCAGGAACTGGCGTGCCGCATCAGGCGTATTGGCCTTGACATAGGCCTGTGCCTTGGTGACGGCAACGATTCCGATGGCCACGCCGACGCCGACCCAGAAGATGCGTTTGAACATCACTCCCCCTTCTCGGCGGTGTCGTTGACGGTGGTTTTCGCGGCGTTCTTCGCAAGGAAGGACTGACCCGTGGTTTTCAGCGCGTAGAAGGTGGAAGCGATCTTGATGATGGGCTTACCGAGGAAGGAGCCATACAGATCGGTCAACGCACCAACGTTGTTGGCGGTGGTGGAAGCCGCGGCGGAAATCTTGTTCACGTCTTCGAGCGACTTGTTGACCTGCTTGACGGTGGTCACGCCTTCGTCCAGCGCGGGGATGGCGTGTTCACCGGACTCCCGGACCGTCTGCGATATCTGATCAAACATCTTGCCCAGCCTGATCAGCGGATAGATCATGAAACCGGCCAATACTGCGAACGCGATGGCCGCGATCAGGCCAGCGATCTCTCCGACTCCCATTGTTTCCTCCTTGCGGTCACACTTACTCGCCTAAGGGTAGCACTCCTTCCCTATTTCTTGGCATACCATTGCATGCGCAGGGCGAAAACCGTGCGCGTGGGCGTATGCGGCTATAGGCGAAAGGCTGTCCTGCTGACGCTTTCGTTTGCGGCGTGCCGCCGTGGACCGTACGTGCTATTCGATATGTATTGCTTGCTATTTGCTACTTGCCGTACGAAACGATGGTCACGGCTTCGCCGAACGGCTTGTCGGTGTCGAAGTCGATCACGGTTACCGAACCATTGGCCGGGCGTTCGTTCAGATCGAGGTCAGGGCCGCCGAACCGGTGACCGAGGCTAAGCAGTGTGTTGCCATGCGAAATCTGCAGCACATCGTCGCCGTCCTTGAGATTCGGGTTGTCGGCGATAAGACGGAACGCACCTTCGACGCGCGTCCAATATTCCTCATCGGATTCCGCGTCGTGGAAGGGATCGGCTTCCTTGAGAAAATCACGCGAGGCCCCCAACCCGAACTTCTCGACGATTTGGTTGTAGGTTTTGACGCCGTGGGGCGCTCCCGCGGCGTACCAGGCCATGGCCATGTCAAGTCCCTCGTAGTAGCCGTAGAACTGCTCGCGGAAGTGCATGTCCGTCACGAGTGCGGGGCGCGGGTTACCCGCGGCTTCGTTGATGTCGAGAATTTTCTCGGCCGTCTGCTGGGCACGCGTGGTGTCCGAACAGTAGGCGGCGGCGAACGTCAATCCTTTCAGTCGCTCACCGGCCTTGACGGCATCGGCGACGCCCGACTCGGTCAGCGGCGAATTCGACCATCCCTGCAGACGGTTGTATCGGTTGAAATAGGTCTGTCCGTGACGGACCAGATGCAGATGAAGAATCATGGTTCTGATTATGTCACCATTCCGGCGGTTTCGGTGCGGGTTGCCGGAAGTCATAAGTCATAACGGCATAGGTCACTACCTGAGATATGCGTAATCCGGGCAGTATACCTAACGATTCCTGAGAGTACACTTAGAATACTGTGAGCATAACCTTGAAACCTGCACCATCTCGATCGTCTGTGCCTGCCCATTTCAGGGGTATCGATGGACTGCGCGCTCTGGCGATTCTTGGAGTCATAGCATTCCACACCCGCCCGTCGCTATTGCAGGGCGGATTCATTGGCGTGACGATGTTTTTCGTTATCACCGGTTTTCTTGCCACACGTTCGGTACTGAACATGGTGGACCGCACCGGGTCCTTTGGATATGGCCGATATCTGATCCGCCGCATTACTCGTTTATGGCCGGTGATGCTGGCGACCATTGCCGTGGTGCCTTGGCTCACTTGGATGTTCGCTCCCAGCCTGTTGCAGAAAGTGGTTTCCGATTCGCTGCCGAGCGCCTTGTTCGCCAGCAATTGGGTGTACATCTTCCGCAAGGTGCCGTATTTCGAGGCGGCCGGATTGCCTTCTCCTCTGACCCATCTGTGGTTCTTGGGCGTGACGATGCAGTTCTATCTGGTTTGGCCGTTGCTGATGGTGGTGCTCGGCAAAATCACCAAGTCCAAATGGGTGCGCTCCATGGCGATTCTTGTCATCATGGCTGCTTCCACCGCCGACATGGTGCTGCTGTTTGACCCGGCCAATACCTCCCGCGTGTATTACGGTACCGATACTCGCCTCGCCGAGCTGGCCGCCGGCGCGCTGTTGGCTATCTGGATTGCGCCTTCCTCGCGAGGTACGGAAGCTGCGGAAGCTGGAGCGGCTTCGCAAACAGTGCAGATCGAACGTCAGGCCGGCGACAAGACGGGCGCCCGTCTCACTATCGTCTGCAATGTTCTTGGCACCGCGGCTTTGGCGGCACTGCTGACCGGATTCTGGTTCGCCAACGGGTATCTGTCGTACATGTACCAAGGCGGGTACCTGATTACCGCGTTCATATCGTTGTGCGCCTTGGCCTGTGCCGTGAACAATGACTCAATCTGGTCGCACGTGCTGGGTTGTGCTCCCCTACGCTATATCGGGTCGCGATCGTTCTCGCTGTACGTCATGCATTATCCGCTGCTGCAGTTCATGAACCCGGCGACACGAACGCAGGCGTTGCCGTGGTGGGGTTGGGTTCTTGAGGCCGTCGTGGTGTTGGCGGCGTCGGAAGCCTTCTACCAGCTGGTCGAGGCGGCCCGTAAATCGGTGCAGATGCCTCGTAGCCAACACGCCAAGCCGCTGCCGAAAGCCGGCTACCGGGTGCGCCCGGGCGCGTGGGTCATGT
>ENA-ORUN01003153-ORUN01003153.1-human-gut-metagenome-genome-assembly--contig:-NODE-3153-length-12170-cov-2.444738_pt1 | contig 12170 bp, 12 predicted proteins | sample MGYA00242080_ERZ509209 | MGnify/ENA primary metagenome ERZ509209 (study PRJEB26280, sample SAMEA2338786) | human gut metagenome | biome: human gut; feature: human-associated habitat; material: faeces... | reverse complement strand
TGAACCTGCAATCCGCTATAGCAGGGGTGATGTTGTGCCGAGGGCATTGGTCTGGTGAAGCCGCCCCTGGTATGTGGCGTTGATATCTGGGTCTTACGCGACGAAAATCCATGAACCGTGTCAGGTCGGGAACGAAGCAGCACTAAGTGGAATCTTTCGGGTGCCGTAAGGGTGCCTGGGTTGAGTTTACTGCCAGGGTAACGTTCGTTGGATCGTGTTCGACGCACAACGCACGAAAAAAATATTATTCGTGCACAAATAAAAGCAATAATCCAAAGTTACGGATTATTGCTTATTTTTTTTACGTTTTTCTCTCAGTTCTTTAAAAAATGTTTTCATCATCTGACTGCATTCTTCTTCCAGAACCCCTGTTGTAAGCTCTACCTGATGATTGAACTGCGGCATCTGCAATAGATTTAATATAGATCCTGCGCATCCTGCCTTTGGGTTCATGCAGCCAACTACAACTCTTGTCATTCGAGATTGAACGATTGCACCGGAGCACATCTGGCACGGCTCCAGAGTCACATACATCGTACATTCTTCCAGCCGCCAGTCTTCCATTTTCTTACTTGCTTTACGAATTGCCTGAAGCTCCGCATGAGCCAGTGTATTTTTATCGATTGTTCTTCGATTATATCCGCGAGCAATAATTTTGTCCTGATACACGATTACACAGCCAATCGGAACTTCTCCAATAGCATATGCCTTTTTCGCCTGTTTGATTGCCTCCCGCATATATTTTTCATCTGCAGTCATTTTTACTCCTTACTATCTCGGCGGTCTTCGCCCCTGCCGGCACCAGTAGCCGAATTGCTGATTTTCATTTCGTTCCTGTGGTTCAAGCGTCACATTCACATCTGCTTCTGCAATAAATTCCGGAAATCCAAATGTTGCCGCCGCTCTTGCTTCCCGTTCATGATAAATGCCAGGAACTCCCAGCTTTAATTGATTACCTTCGTCGATCAGAACAAGATGCCGGTAATTATAATATCCATGAAGTAGAAAATTATTATTGGCAAGTTTCCACTCGCATCGTGGCAGGATACTGATTTCTCCGCGCTGGATTTTCATAATCTGCCGCCGGAAATTTTGTAAATCTATGTCTCTATCGTCTTTTCTCAGATCTTTTTTCTCCGAGGATTCTTCTACTGTTTCCTGATCTTTTTTCTCCGGGAGCTCTTCTACTGTTTCCTGTTCCTTTTTCTCCGAGGATTCTTCTACTGTTTCCTGTTTCTCTGGCTGTTCTTCTTCCAGATTTTCTGTCTCTTCATCGTCCCCGAACTGCGTTTCTACCTCTGCCTCTTTTTCGTCTATACTCTCAATACTCTTAGATTCCCCGGCAATTTTATCACTATCGAATTCTTGAAAGACCTTCGCCCTCGCAATATCAAGGTCTCCATACATTTCCTCATTCCAAAGCGCTACATAAAATGCTTCCTTGGGATCACCAAGACCAAGCCCACAAATGTCGTCTTTTTTCTCACACGTCACTCTGCTCTGTCTTTCCATAACCAGCTCTTATCAGTTCTTCTGTATAGCAAAAACATCCCCCGCAGGAAATCATTCCAATCTGTATCTCTCCTGCCGGAACGAAAAGTATATTTCCCATCTCAGAATCCAATTTTATAAGATAACAGGAAATGTTTTCATTGCTTTTTCCACACAGCCCTTTCCCATGTACAGAAATCGTTGTTTCTTTCCCATCTTGTTCGACTTTTACAAACCCGACATTTCTTTTTTTCTGATTCCCTTCATATTCATACAGATATCGAATAAACCTCTTCAATCCTATCCGTCCTGACTTGTATCATTTACCACAGTCTATTCTGTTCCACTCAAAAACATTCCTCGCATTTCCTGATAAAGACGCATTGCATAGCTGTCCGTCATTCCACATATATAATCTGTCACAAGCAGAATCCTCAAATACAGTTTTTCCGCCTCCGTCTTGCCCTCTGCCTGACAATGATATGCCCGCTTATAGTTATCAGAAATAAATGACACAATCCTAAGATCCATGGAATTTAATTTCTGCGACGGGTCATCATATTTGATGATTGCTGTCATAAACTTATCCAAAAGATCACTCAGCATGACAGATTCTGTCACTTCCATTCGATAAATAGGTTCCGATGTAAAGACTTCTCTGTATGCCAGGTCACCAAGAAGCTGCATCAGCCTCTCACAGTAAGTACCGTGAAACAGATCATACTTATATTCACCCTTCATAATTGCATCATAATTCGATGTAAACCCATAAGTTGCGCAGTTGATCACAAATCCCTGCACACGGATGATCCAGTTCTTTACTGCATACTCCTCTGGATTTGCCACATGCATCTCTTTCCCCCGAAAATATAACTCTTCCAGCTTATCCGCCGGACGAAATATATTCGTTTCCTGATGATACATCATTTGCAGTTCCTTAAGTTCCTCCAGCAATGTATGATAACTTAAGTACCCTTTTACAAATGCATCCTCGATATCCGCAGTCTTATATGCTATGTCATCTGCCGCCTCTAATATAAACGTCAACGGATGCCGACAGCCATTCGTTCCAGTCTCCCTCTCGATCTCACGGAACATTTTCTCATCTGCCAGATAATATCCCATCTTGCGCGTCTTAATATCCCCGGAATCCAAGTCGATTCCTGTGGACGGCACCGGATATTTTACAATGGTGCTCAGAAGCGCATACGTCAGGTTCATACCTCGCTCATCCACTAGAAAATGCAGTTTCGTCACAAGCCGGAACGCCTGTGCATTTCCTTCAAAATGATACAGATCCTCTACCATCTGCCGGCTCATCACTTGTTCCATCGGCTTTCCATGATATGTCATAAGTGGCAGCTTCCGTTCGAACCACTCCCGGATCACATCTTCTCCAAAATGCCCAAAGGGCGGATTCCCGATATCGTGAATCAGCCCTGCGCATTGCAAAATATTACATATATCTTCTTTCATCTGTGGTGTAAACTCAGAATCTTTTTTGTAAACTAAAATGTTTTCTCCGATGTTCTGTCCAAGAGATTTTGCAAAAGAAGAAACCTCCAGAGAATGAGTTAGTCTTGTCCGGATAAAATCACTTTTATCCAGTGGAAATACCTGTGTCTTATCTTGAAGTCTTCGAAATGAAGCACTGCCAATAATTCGATGGTAATCTTTTTCAAATTCACTCCGCAAGTCTGAACTTTTAGCATTTCTCCCTCTCGTCTGTCCACCACGACATCTCTTTGCCGACAGAAGTTCTTCCCATCTCATCTTCTTATTTCTCCTCACAAATGATCTACTATTACTTAATCCAGATAAATCGGAGGCTCGTAATCCTTGCCGAGAAGCGCTTTCTTGCGCTCCTGATATCCAAGGAATGCCCACTCTGTCATGTCGGTCCACTGATGATCACTTCTGTCATAGACCTGGACATAACCGATTCTCTTTGGATGCATTCTCACACTGTTGGATTCATATTCCATGCCCGTATATGGGTTGATATCACCCACATTTTCTTCTTCCGGAGCTTCCCAATCCTGTGCGGTATCAGCAAACTCTTCTTCCATATCCTGTTGATTTTCCTCAACATATTCTTCGTATGCCTGCTTCTCTTCCTGATACGGTTCTGACTCCTGATACTCTTCAGCTTCCTGATATTCTTCCGGCTCCTGATGCTCTTCAGCTTCCTGATATTCTTTCGGCTCCTGATATTCTTCTGACTCCTGATACGGTTCTTCTGATACAGCCTCTTCTGTCTTGTCTTCCGGCTGCGCCTGATTCATCGCAGATTCTGCCTCCAACTGTTCTGTGGCAGCTTCCTGCTTGTCCTCATGAACCGCCTCTGCTTGCTTTTTCTTACGGCGCGGGAAATAAGCCCTCCAGCCACGTGGCTTCTCCTGCTCTTTTTCCTGTTCCTTTTCTCGCTCTCTTTCTCTTTCTCTTTCTTCTCTGTCTTCTCTTGCCTTCTTCTCTTCAGCCTCTATCGCAGCCATTTCTTCCAGAATATCCTTCACATCCTCCTGCTTGTCATACTCAACATCTTCCGAAGACTGCGGCTCTTCTTCATATTCTGCCGGTTCTTCATATTCTGCCGGCTCCTCATATTCTGCCGGTTCTTCATATTCTGCCGGCTCCTTATATTCTGCCGATTCTTCATATTCTGTCTGGTCTGCATATTCTGATGTTTCTTCCATCTGATCTAAATCTTTATGGATATCTACCAGTTCTCCAATTGTAATATCACGTTCTGCTCCAGATATGCCAAATTCCCTTGCTTTTACCGGCTGTTCTTCCTGTACCTGCTCTGGTTCATCATACTCCAGATTCAGTGTCAGCTGTTGTGGTTCTTCATCTATAATAATATTATTTTCAGCTCGCTTATCGATTTTGATATTTTCACGGGTTGTATATTCACTATCCGCATTCTCTTCCAGTATACTCAGATGAAATGGGCACTCTAATATAGATGCAATTAAACGCATGTCCTGTTCCTGAAAATTATCTCTGGCCAGTCTCTGCGTCAGATTCTGTCTGGACATTTTCTTTCCTGTTCGTTCTTCAATCATCTCCGCAAGCTGCTTGATCGTCATATCTTTACGGTTCAGAACGATTTTGACCTGTTCCCCAAATGTTAACTCTAACATCGCATTTCCTCCTTATTAAATTTCCCTTACTCTCCCTTGAAAATTTTCTGTCTTTGTAAACTTTTTTGTTGCTAGATAAACCCTTATTTTTCCTCTTTCATTTTAGCAAATGCCCTGTATCAAGTCAACTTAATTAAACTGGAACATAATGAGAGATATTTTCATAAAACCCATTGACAAATGCTATTCTAACGGGGTACTATATGTATTAGTTTCACACTTTAAACAACTAAAATTTTACAGTGCGAATATTATAGATGTTACATATATAAAGGTATAGAAGGAGTTACTATTATGATTATTGTATTAAAACCACTTTCCCCAAAGGAAGATATTGAACGTGTTGAAAATATGGTCAAAGCAAGAGGTCTGGACACTCACGTAATTGAAGGAGCAGAGATGACGATCATCGGCTGTATCGGTGACACATCACGTATCGACGCGAAACTCTTCGAAGTTGATCCTGCTGTCACAAAGGTTATGCATGTGCAGGAGCCTTACAAATTAGCAAGCCGCGCTTTCCACCCGGACAACTCCATCATCGATGTGTCCGGAGTCAAGGTTGGAGGAGATAATCTGGCGCTGATCGCCGGACCTTGTTCTGTAGAGTCTGTAGACCAGGTTCTTGAGATTGCAAAAGCTGCGAAAGCTTCCGGAGCCAACATGCTCCGCGGTGGTGCTTTCAAACCTCGTACAAGTCCATATTCATTCCAGGGACTCGGTCTTGAAGGTCTGAATATCCTCTGTGAAGCAAAAGCTGCAACAGGACTGCCAATCGTTACAGAATTGATGTCCGCCGAATATCTGGATGTATTCAACGAAAAAGTTGACCTGATACAGATTGGTGCAAGAAACATGCAGAACTTCGATCTGTTGAAACAGTTAGGACAGGTAGACCGCCCGATTCTTCTGAAACGTGGTCTAAACGCTACCTACGAAGAGTGGCTGATGTCTGCAGAATACATTATGGCATCCGGTAATGAAAATGTCATTTTATGTGAGCGCGGTGTCCGTACATTTGAATCCTATACAAGAAATACACTGGATCTCCAGAGTATCCCGGTTATCCAGAAGCTTTCACATCTTCCGATCATCATTGATCCAAGCCATGCCGGTGGAAAATGGTGGCTGGTTGAACCAATGGCTAAGGCTGCTGTTGCTGCAGGAGCAAACGGTCTGATGATCGAGGTTCACAACAATCCTGAGATGGCACTGTGCGACGGTTCCCAGTCTCTGAAACCTGCGAAATATGATGCACTGCTGAAACAGGTTGCTGAGATCGCAAAAGTAGTCGGAAAAACATTTTAACTATTCAAGACCCGTTCGCGGGTCTTGACGTTTTCACAGGTGTAAAAGAAAGAAGAGGATTATCAGCATGGAATTATATGTAGACCTCGGAGCACACAGCTACTCCATTTATATTGAAAATAATATTTTGAAAGATACCGGAAGCTATATCGAAAAAGTTTACTCCGGAAAAAAAATCATGATCATCTCAGACGACAACGTATTTCCTCTGTACGGAGATACTATTGTAAAAACACTGGAAGATAAATATGAGGTTCATTCTCTTATTCTCCCACACGGTGAGCCAACCAAGAGTTTTCAAAGTCTTCCGAAAATCTATTCCGCACTTTTGGAAGCCCGTTTTTCACGAAGTGATCTGATCATTGCCCTCGGAGGCGGCGTCATCGGAGATCTGGCAGGATTTGCAGCCGCAAGCTTCCTTCGCGGGATCAAGTTTATCCAGATTCCGACCTCACTTCTGGCACAGGTCGATTCTTCCGTCGGTGGAAAAGTCGCCGTAGATCTGCCGGAAGGCAAGAACCTGGTAGGTGCTTTTTATCAGCCGGCTCTTGTGCTCATCGACCCACTTGTGTTAAATACACTGCCAGAGCGTTACATCAACGACGGTATGGGCGAGGTCATCAAATACGGCTGCATCTGGGATGCTGATTTATTCAAAAATCTGGAGGCACACACCTCATTTGAAGATTTGAAGAAAGATCTGACCGAAGTTATCTATCGCTGTGTAGATATCAAGCGAATCGTTGTTGAGCACGATCAGTTCGACACCGGCGAGCGCATGCTCCTGAACTTTGGTCACACTCTGGCACACACAATCGAACAGCATTACCACTACACACGCGAAAGCCACGGTGAGGCAGTTGCCATCGGAATGTATCAGATTACAAAGATTGCAGAGGAAATGGGACTGACGAAACCCGGCGAAGCGGAACATATACGCAAAGTCCTGGATATCTATGGACTTCCACACAAGTGTGACCTTATGCTCCACGACCTGATTGGAGCCATTGCCCTCGACAAGAAAAACCTGGGTGGAAAATTAAATGTCGTGCTGCTCAAGGAAATTGGTAAGAGTTATACCTACCCGACTACAACGGAATTTTTCACAGAGCATGATCGGATGGTGTAAACGAAAATATAAATTGTAATTTTGACCCTATATATAATAGTAACCCCTGAATAAAATATGAGACAATTTTCTGTAGTTGCTGCGCCGCTTATCTCTGTGTGATTATACAAACTCGCCATAAAGACGGCTCAAACAGTGTATAATCACACAGGCTATGCTCGCAACTACAACGCAAATTGCTCAATTATTTTATTCAGGGGTTACTATTTCTATAGCCGGGAATTTACAATTTATATCTTCTTCCCGCCACTAAGCAGTTATCTGAACCGCAAGCAGACCTTCATGAAATTTTCCTATTCTTGAAACTTCCGCCGACTCCCACTACTCCTTCTTCTTATGAAATATAAAATAACCTAACCTTCACAACTTTCGCATACGCGAAGCGAAAAAGGCAAGAGCTCCCTCTCCTCCCGCATAAATTTAACGCTATATACAAAGCACCAAATAGCTGCTCTACAATAATTGAGTCATTTTCGTCATAGTTGCGAGCATAGCTTTGCTGATTATACACTGTTTGAGCCGCTTTTGGGCGAGTTTGTATAATCAGCAAAATATAAGTGGCGCAGCAACTATAGAAAATAACTCATATTGTAGAGCAGCTATTTGGTGCTGTATATATCCTTAAATTTAATTTTAGACAATAAAATAGGACTGCATGTTTGGGAGGTTGCAGCCCTGAGGAAAAAGTTATGAAAAAGAAAATTGTTTTGTTCTTTCGAACAATTAATAGTATAGACACAAAGTGTGATGAAACTATGTTTAAAATGAAAACTAATTGTGAACAAAATATGACTGAAACCATTCATATAATTCTTCCATAGTCCCTTTGTACTCTGTCTCAACTTCTTCTAATGGAATGTTCTTTTTATTTTCCAGTGTATCTGTTAATAAATATGTCTTTACGCCAAGGGAGCGGATCGTCAGGTCTTCCTGCACATCATTTCCTACCATGAGGCATTCTTTTGAATTAAGTCCAAACTCCTCCATAACTTCCTGAAAATATTTCGGATTCGGCTTGCAGTAATGATATGTTTCATAGGTCGTAATAACTTCAAAGTCTTCTGCATCGATTCCTGCCCAGCGGATACGGTTCATAGTTCCCACACGCGGGAAGATCGGATTGGTCGCAAGGTACACTTTCACACCATGTTCTTTCAACAGTTTAACAACCTGGTCTGCGCGCGGATTCGGTTTTGTAGATGCAATTGCCTCATTAAATTCATTTGCATAAAAATCCAACGTCTCCTGCTCTACCTCTGCTTTGGAAAGCCCGGATATTTTTTCAAAACATTTCCAGAAGGCATCCTCGTTGGTCGTGCTTCCATCATTCAGTACCATTGCCTCCACACCTTTCCAGATCGTCCCGATCAGCGCTTTCGGCTCCATTCCATATTTTACAAATCGTTTTGCCAGAAGTGGCATATAATACTTTACAAATTCATTCTGATCCATAGGAAGTAATGTCCCATCCAAGTCAAATAATACATGTTTTATCATATTTCGTTTTCTATCATCCTTTCTATTTTCGCTTATGACAGTTACAGGGGCAAAATCGCCCGTCAGGCGCTTCTGCCCCATTCATTACTTTAATTACTATTCATTTTCAGTCTTTATTTTAGCATTTCAAGAAATCCTGTACCATCACCATGATACTCGATTTCAAATATCTGTGCAAGGGTGGCCGCTATATCAGCGTAAGTATCTCTTGTTCCGATATTCACGCCCTGTTTCCAGCATTTACTGTAACCCAGAAGCGGTACAGACTCACGCGTATGATCAGTTCCTTTATATCCCGGATCACAGCCATGATCAGCTGTGATAAATAACACATCATCGCCGCGCATATTAGCAAGAAATATTTCAAGATCCTTGTCAAATTCATTTAATGCAGTTGTATATCCTAAAATATCTCTTCGATGGCCATATATCATATCAAAATCAACCAGATTAATGTAGCACAGTCCATTAAAATCTTTCTTTTGCAACTCAAATACTTTCTCCATGTTCTTTTTATTTCCATGGTTCGCAGTTGTCTCTGTAATTCCTTTCCCGGCAAATATATCATATATCTTGCCAACACCGATAACATCTTTTCCGGCATCTTTCAGATCATCCAGCACCGTCTGTTTTGGCGGCACAAGCGAAAAGTCATGTCTACGGTCTGTTCTTTCGAAGTTCGGATATTGTCCTACAAATGGTCTTGCAATGACTCTTGCTACTGCATGAGCGCCCATCAGAATCTTTCTTGCTATTTTGCAATATTCATACAGGGTTTCTACCGGCACAACATCTTCATGAGCTGCAATCTGGAACACACTGTCAGCGGATGTATATACGATCAACGCACCTGTTTCCATGTGCTCACGCCCATAATCCTTGATAACTTCTGTTCCGGAATATGGTTTATTACACAGCACTTCCCGTCCTGTCTGCTTTCGGAATTCATCCAGCACATCCTTCGGGAATCCGTCTGGATATACCGGAAATGGTTTCGGAGATATCATACCTGCCATCTCCCAATGCCCGATGGTCGTATCTTTTCCCATAGATTTTTCATGAAGTCTTCCGTAACATCCAATTGGACTTAAAGACTTATCCCCATAATTCATCTCGTCAATGTTATAAATCCCCAATTTTTCCATATTCGGAATATGCAGTTTTCCGGAATCATAACAAGTCTTCCATGTATTGCTTCCCTCATCACCAAATGCTTCTGCATCCGGTGCATTTCCTATTCCTGCACTGTCCAGTACGATCCAAAACGCTCTCATAATAACCCCTGCCTTTCGTATTATGCGTTCGCTTTTTTATAAGCAACAAACTCTTCGGGACTCAAAAAATGCATCCTTATATCCAAGCTCATAAGGATTGATCTTCTCCGCTCCCTTCAAGCCTACCATATCCAGTGCTTTTAATGCAACTTCTTTCGCCTGCTTTTTGCTCATTCCAATCTGAAGCGGGCCAAACATCACTTCATCCAAAACTGTATTTTTGAAAATCTGATCATTCGGATTCTGGAACACCATTCCTACTTTCTGGCAAAGCTCATCTACCTCTATATTCTAGCACCAATATTTCTTTTTATTTAGGACAAATGTCCTTTTATTTCTCACCTTTTACAAGGGTGTGCGTTCCACTTAAGAACAACACACCCTTATAATTTTTATTACATATATTTTTTTAGTTTCTCGGTGTCAGCTCTACATACAAATCTTTGTATTGTTTTGCACTCTTTTCCCAGGAAACATCTTTGTTCATATCCCGGATTACCATATCATCCCAATACTTTCTGCTCTCAAAATAGAGCGTCTTTGCCCTGTTAATGGCATCGTAAAGAAGTCCGCTTTCATACCGGTCAAATGTAAAACCATTCCCTGTATTGTCGTACATATTATAAGGGGAAACGGTATCTTTAAGTCCTCCTGTTTCTCTGACAATCGGAATCGCACCATATCTCATAGCTATGAGCTGTGTAAGCCCGCATGGTTCAAATCTTGACGGAACCAGGATCGCATCACAGCCCGAATAAATACCGTGAGCGACATTTTCATTGTAATCAATGTATGCGCAAAAACTGCCTTTATATTTATATTCATAATAACGGAATGTATTTTCATACCAGGCATCACCGGTACCAAGAACCACCACCTGTGTATTCCCATCCATAATCCCCGGAATTACAGCATTTACAAGATCAAGGCCTTTTTGGTTGGTAAGACGTGAAATAAGTCCGATCACCATCTTATGGTCATCCACTTCTAATCCCAAAGATTCCTGGAGTGCTTTCTTGTTTATCTTTTTATTTTCTACTGCTGACTCGGCATCATAATTAGCTGTCAACAGTTTATCTGTTGCAGGATTCCAGTTATCTGTATCAATTCCATTCACAATTCCTCTGATTTTATTATTATGATATCTCAAATGTTCCGCAAGACCTTCACCGTACTCTTCCGTCTGAATCTCGCCCGCATAAGTATTGCTAACTGTCGTAATTTTATTACAGTAAGCGATACCGCCCTTTAACATATTGGCATCCAGCCAGTTCTGAATCATGCAGTCTTTATTGAATACATAATCCGGAAGACCTGACCAGTATTGAATCATTTTTCTGTCATATATTCCCTGGAATCTCAGATTATGTATCGTAAGTACTGCATTTGCCCGTCCAACATTCGTATTCTGAAAACAGGTTCTTAAATAAAGCGGTACTAAAGCTGCCTGCCAGTCATGACAATGTACGATGTCAGGTGTCCAGTCCAGATAATTGAGTGCGGCAAGCGATGCCTTAGCAAAATAACAGAACTTCGGAATATCATCTATGAGGTTCGTATACGGATTACCCCAGGAAAAGAACTCGTCATTGTCGATAAAATCATAGACAACTCCATCTTTCTGATATTCCATGATTCCTACATAATACTGTTTCCCGTCAGAACAAAGATCCATATAAAAAGAACCTCTGTACTCCATCTTTTCCTGAAACTTCTGAGGAATACATTTATATCTTGGAAGAATTACCTTAACATCCAGATTTAACTTCGCCAGAGTCTTTGGAAGCGCAGACATAACATCTCCCAGTCCGCCAGTCTTAACAAATGGATAGCATTCCGAACCGATGAACGCAACACTTCTTCGCGGTCCTAAATCCAGCTGTACCATCTGTTCCTCCTGTTTCACAGGGGTTTTGTTTACAACTGCTATTTGCTTAACAAAATTCTTTTTTCTATTCTTTTTTCTACTCATATCTGTTCTCCAATCTGCAAAACATTTGCCCCATCACGGATAATATCATCCTATTATATTATTTCAAGAATGCCTCTGCAATCCTGCCGGAGGCTATATCAGCTGGGGGGATTGACTCCCACCACTGATACCAGCTTGTTTCTCACCACCTATAGGACGCCACTGAAAAAGTGGTAAGTTTAGTCCCACAGGGCGTCAAATATGTGTAAAAATGTTCCTTGATAATAAAATATTGCTAAAATAGTGTTTTGAGAGATGCAAAATCTACCCTTTTGAGAGATGATTTTTCCTATTTTTCCTCATTTGGGCAGACTTCTCCCTTTAGTTTTAAAATTCGTTTTAAATTGACTGCA
>ENA-ORUN01003136-ORUN01003136.1-human-gut-metagenome-genome-assembly--contig:-NODE-3136-length-12237-cov-3.897554_pt1 | contig 12237 bp, 14 predicted proteins | sample MGYA00242080_ERZ509209 | MGnify/ENA primary metagenome ERZ509209 (study PRJEB26280, sample SAMEA2338786) | human gut metagenome | biome: human gut; feature: human-associated habitat; material: faeces... | reverse complement strand
TAGGTGTAAATGTTGGTTTGTGTTTTCCTCTTAATAATTTGGCAGCTTCTGTTGCAACTCTACCTAATGGTTTGTTAGCTGCATCAATTATGTACCATTTGCTTTCTATTTCAGCCTTTTTTGGGCTATATGTTGTATTATTCATGGTAATAATTACCCTCCTATTTAATATTTTATTTTTTTTATATATGAAACTTAAATTTAAAACCACCGGGGAGAAGTTATAAATTTAAATCATATTTTAACATAATTGCTTAAATATTTTATTACAAAAAAGCACGTTTGTCAACGATTTTTGAAAAATTTGTGAAAACTATTGCTAAAAAATAGATTTAAAATTATAATAATTGAAAAAGCTTATGCAATATTAGCATAAACAAATAATTTTGAAATAAGAATAAATAAAGCAATAAATATACTTGAGGAGGAAAAATGAGTTTTATAAAAAAAGAAAAAAGTACGCGAGGAAAAAAAGAGGGATTTATGCAAGGTGTTGTTACATTGATGTTTTCTCAAGTTTTAATAAAAATATTAGGCTTAGTATATACTTTATATTTAACAAATAGACCAGGCTTTGGTGATAAAGGAAATGGAATATGTGCTAGTGGATATCAAATTTATGCGTTACTATTAACAATTTCATCTATAGGTCTTCCGAGTGCTATATCAAAATTAGTATCAGAAAGAACTGCAGTGGGAGATAACAAGGGTGCTCATAGAATATTCAAAATAGCATTTGCCACATTTGCAATAATTGGATTAGTAGGAAGTTTATTATTATTCTTTGGAGCAAAAGTTATTGCAAATAATTGGCTTCAAATACCTGAAGCAGAAATGACATTAGTGGCATTATCACCAGCAGTATTTTTCGTTACAATAGCATCAGTTATGAGAGGGTATTTTAATGGAAGACAAAAAATTAGTATTGGAGCCAAATCACAAACATTGGAGCAAGTTTTTAAAACATTATTAACAATTATAGTAGTAGAAATTGTAGCAATATTATCGAATGTATCAACAGAATGGATGGCCGCTGGAGCAAATTTAGCAACAACACTTGCAACATTTTTAGGATTTAGTTATTTATTTTTATATTATAAAAGTGAAAGCAAAGAAATTGCTACTGAAATAAAAAATACAGTGAATTCCCAATACGAAAGAGTATCAGAAGTTATTAAAAAAATATTATTTGTATCTATACCAATAACACTAACAGCAATAATGTCATCAATAAATAAAAACGTTGACTCATTTACTGTTGTTAGAAATTTGAAAAAATTCTTACCAGAAGACATAGCAACAGCACAATATGGTATTTTAGGAGGAAAAGTAGATACATTAACAAGTTTACCACTTGCAATTAATGTTGCCTTCGCAACAGCTTTAGTACCTGCAATATCAGCAGCAAAAGCAAAAAAAGATAATAAAACAATAACACAAAAAACGTCATTTTCATTATTAGTTTCAATGTTAATAGGATTACCTTGTACAGTAGGAATGTTTATATTTGCACAACCAATATTAAATTTATTATTTCCAAATGCAAATGATGGAGCTTTAATATTACAAATTAGTTCACTTACTATAATTTTTACAATATTAGATCAAACTATAAATGGAGCGTTGCAAGGTTATGGTAAATTAATGCTTCCAACTGTTTCTTTGGCAATAGGAGTATTTGTTAAGTTTATATTAAACTTAGTTTTAATACCAATTCCAAGCATTGGAGTATATGGAGCTGCAATAGGCTCAGTTGCATGTCACATGGTAGCATTTACTATAGCGATAAATGCTTTGAAAAAAAATATAAAATTAGATTTAACATTTTCAAAATTTGTTATAAAACCAATTTTAGCAACAACAATAATGGGAATATGCTCATATTTTATATATTCAACATTAAGTGGAATAATTGTGGAAAGATTGGCTACAATAATAGCAATAGTAGTTGCTGTTATAATTTATATTTTAGCAGTAATTGCATTAAAAATATTTACAAAAGATGAGTTAAAAATGATGCCATCAGGTGATAAAATTACACATTTTTTAGAAAAATTAAAAATTTATTAGAAAAAAAGAAGGATTTTATCGAAACTTGGCGAATAGTCATAATAGTAGTACAGTTATTGCTTAGTTCAGGCGATAAAAGTACATAAATATTTAAATCTTATAGGAGGTAATTTAAATGAACAAAGCTGAATTAATCGCAGCAATAGCTGCAAAAACAGGAGACACAAAAAAAGCAGCTGAAGCATCAGTAAACGCTTTTGTTGAAGTTGTTACAGAATCTTTAGTAAAAGGAGACAAAGTTCAATTAGTTGGATTTGGATCTTTCGAAGTTAGAAAAAGAGCAGCTAGAAAAGGAAGAAACCCACAAACTAAAGAAGAAATCAAAATACCTGCATCAAAAGCTCCAGTATTCAAAGCTGGTAAAGCATTAAAAGATTTAGTAAACAAAAAATAAGAATTTTATATAAATAATATAAATATATGAATTCATATAAGGAGATTTCCAAAACGGAAGTCTCTTTTATTATTGTAACAACTAGTAAGTATTTTATAAATGAAAAAGATTTAACTTGACTATAAAAAATATATATTGTATACTAAAAAGTATACATAAATTGTTGTATGAAGACACTAAGGAGGTCTAATTATGAAAATTAAAACAAATGAGGAATGGGCAAAAAAGATAATTAATGAAGGAAGGTTTCATTTGCGGAAATTATTAGAAGACTATCCAACTGATAAACCTAGAATAGGGGTTGGGTTTGGCAAAAAGGAATGGCGGTTTATAACAAACAATTTTGAACTGGTAAAAAATGCTGGTTTGCAAGGAAATGTTTCAGTTGAGCTTGCCAAAGACGGAAGCCAATATGTGTATTTTACATATATTTTGCAGAAAGTAAAATAATAGTGTCAACCAAAAAAGTCGGCAAAAAGCCGACTTTTTGGTTTATACATAATAAATTATTTTTCTTTTATATCTAAAGCTATATGAACATCACGTAACTGTTCTTTTTTTACATTGCTTGGAGACCCCATCATTAAATCTTGTGCTTTACTATTTAATGGGAATGCAATAACCTCTCTTATAGATTCTGAATCTGTAAGAAGCATAAGCATTCTATCAAATCCTGGAGCAACTCCTGCATGAGGTGGGGCACCAAATTGGAATGCTGTATATAAAGCACCAAATTTTGTTTTAACTTCTTCTTCAGTGTAACCAGCCATTTCAAATGCTTTTAACATTATATTAATATCATGGTTTCTAACAGCACCTGAAGATAATTCTATACCATTACATACAATATCATACTGATATGCAAGGATATCTAATGGATTTTGTTTTTCTAAAGCTTCTAATCCACCTTGTGGCATAGAAAATGGGTTATGACTAAATGCAATTTTTCCATGTTCATCTAATTCAAACATAGGAAAATCAACAATCCAGCAAAATTGGAATACATCTTTATCAATTAAATTTAATCTATTTCCAAGTTCAGTTCTTATTTGGCCTGCAAGTTCTGTAGCTCTTTTTTCATTATCTGCTATAAAGAAAATTGTATCTTCTTTTTCTAAACTAGCAAGTTCTAGTAATTCTTTTTTATATTCTTCTGGAATAAATTTATCAATAGGACCTTTAAAACTTAAATCTTCTTGAACTTCTAAATAGCCAAGTCCTCCCATACCAATACTTGTTGCATATGCAAGCATTTTTTCGTGGAAACCTTTAGATAGATGCCCTTTAACTTTTATTGCTCTTACAGTTCTATCTATAAATGGCTTAAAAGTACATTTTTTAAAGAAGTCTGATAGGTCTATAATATATAATGGGTTTCTTAAATCTGGTTTATCAGTACCATATTTAACCATAGCTTCTTTATATGCTATTCTAGGGAATGGATATTTTGCAATTTTTTTAGTAGAAAATGTTTTAAAAGTATTGTACATTATTGGCTCAATTGCTTCAAAAACATCTTCTTGAGTTGCATAACTCATTTCCATATCTAATTGATAGAATTCTCCTGGGGCTCTATCTGCTCTTGCATCTTCATCTCTAAAGCATGGGGCAATTTGAAAATATTTATCAATACCAGAAACCATTAATAATTGTTTAAATTGTTGTGGTGCTTGAGGCAATGCATAAAATTTTCCAGGATGTAATCTACTTGGAACTAAGTAGTCTCTTGCACCTTCTGGTGAAGAGTTAGCAAGTATAGGTGTTTGAACTTCTAAAAAACCTTGTTCAATCATTTGACTTCTTAAATATTGTAAAACTTTAGCACGTAAAATTAAATTATTTTTTAACCTATCATTTCTTAAGTCTAAAAATCTATATTGAAGTCTTAAATCTTCTCTAATATCTTGATTTGAATTTACTTCAAATGGCAAATCTTTTGTTCTTTTTCCTAAAACTTTAATTTCTTCTATTTTAATTTCAACCAAACCTGTTTTAATTTTTGGGTTTACTGTTTCTTCATCTCTTTTTCTAACAGTACCTAGAACAGTAACTGAAGATTCAATTGGAATATGTGATGCAAAATCAACATCTGCAGCTTCAGCAGAAGTAACAACTTGAGTTATTCCATACATATCTCTAATATCTAAAAATACAAGACCACCAAGGTCACGAATAGTTTGAACAAAACCAGCTATTCTTACTTTTTTACCAACATCATCTAAGCTAATTTCGTTACAATTGTGAGTTCTGTACTCATTTTCTTTCATAAAAATACCTCCTTAAAATTTAGGCACAAAAAAACGCCCAATGCATAATGCAGGGACGAAATAATTTCCGCGGTGCCACCCAGCTTGAAAATACTTATGTATTTTCCACTTTATTTAAATTGCTTCAATATGTTTTACAAATTAGGTTGACCTAAAAGGGCTTTCAGCCTAAGACCCTTATTCTCTTATTAGTAACTTCTAAATGCTTTGTATTGTAATAACGCAATAATTATTTTATTTATGTATATTATTTTACATAGTATTTGCAAATTTGTCAAGTATAATTAAGGGAATTTTTTCCATATAAATCTAAAATTTAAACTTGACTTTATAATGAAAAGGAATATAATTAAAAAAATAAAAAATAGGAGAAAAAATATGAAACTATTATTTGCAACAGGTAATAATAAAAAATATGAGTTGATGAAAAATCGTCTAAAAGATATAAATCAGATAGAAGTACTAATGCCAAGACAAATAGGTGTAAATATAAAAGTAAATGAAAATGGAAAAACAGCAAAAGAAAATGCTATAAAAAAAGCTATAGAATACTTTAAAGAAACAAAAATGTCTGTTATTGCAGAAGATTCTGGGTTATATATAGATAAATTTTCAAAAGAGGAGCAACCTCGGGCTATATGTGCGAAGAATAAATGGAAAAGAAGATTTAGATGATGAAGAGATTTTAAATTATTATTTAAATAAACTACAAGAAGTGGGTGGGGAATCTATGGCTCATTATCAAACTGGGATTGCAGTGGTTGATAATAAAGGAAAAACTTATGCAATAACAATAGATGAAACACCTTTTTTAATGACAACGAAAAAAAGCAATAATGATTTTATATCTGGAGGAATATTGGATTTAATAAGTTATGACTTGGAATGTAAAAAATATTTTAATGAATTAAATGAAGAAGAAAAGAATAATAGATATAAAGTATTAGACATAAAAACAAGAAATTTAATAAAAAATATTTTATAATTAAACTTATAGTTTAGAACATTAATAAATGTTCATAATAAAAAACAAGATTATAATACTTGTTTTTTTTTATATTACAGTATATAATAATAACCAAATTGAAAAATAGGAGATGATAACATGCAAGAAGTAAGCAAAGAAGAAATATTGCACATAGCAAATTTAGCACGTTTAAACTTAGAAGAAGACGAGATTGAAAAATATCGTGAAAATTTACAAGATATATTAAATTTTGCAAACGTTGTAAATAATGCTCCAGTTGAAGGACTAGATGTAACAATAGGAGCTAATGAAGCAAAAAATGTATTTAGAAAAGATGAAATAAAGGTATTTGAAGATACAGAAAGTTTATTACAAAATGCTCCATCACAAGAGAAAAATATGTTTAAATTACCTAAAGTTATTCAATAAGGAGGAATTATAATGGACATTACTAAATTAACAGTGCATGAGTTACAAGAAAAATTAAAAAACAAAGAATTAACTGTAACACAAATAACTAAAGCATATGTAGATAGAATTAATGAAAAAGAAAAAGATGTACAAGCATTTGTAACAACTTTGACAGATGAAGCTTTAGAAAAAGCACAAAATATACAAACAAAAATTGAAAATGGAGAAATAACAGGAGAGTTTGCAGGTATTCCGATAGGAATAAAAGACAATATGTGTACAAAAGGTGTAAAAACAACATGTTCATCACGTATGTTAGAAAACTTTGTATCACCATATGATGCAACAGTTATAGAAAAATTAAATAATGAAAATATGATTGATTTAGGAAAATTAAATATGGATGAATTTGCAATGGGAGGTTCAACAGAATATTCATATTTTAAGAAAACAAGAAATCCTTGGAATCTAAATAAAGTTCCAGGGGGATCATCAGGAGGTTCTGCAGCAGCAGTTGCGGCAGATATGGTACCATGGGCTTTAGGATCAGATACAGGAGGATCAATTCGTCAACCATCAAGTTTTTGCGGTGTAGTTGGATTAAAACCAACATATGGTTTAGTTTCAAGATATGGTTTAGTTGCATTTGCATCATCACTTGACCAAATAGGACCTATAACCAAAGATGTAAAAGATAGTGCAATGTTATTAAATCTAATTGCAGGGCATGATGAAAAAGATACAACATCAGCTAACATTGAAAAAAAGGATTATACAAAATGCTTAAAAAATGATGTTAAAGGCCTAAAAATTGCTGTTCCAAAAGAATTCTTTGGAGAAGGAATAAATAAAGAGGTAAAAAGTAGCTTAGAAGAAGCAATGAAAAAGTATAAGGAATTAGGAGCAACTGTTGAAGAAGTTTCATTAGATATTGCTCAATATGCATTAGCAGCATATTACATTATAGGATGTGCTGAAGCTAGCTCAAACTTAGGTAGATTTGATGGAATTCGTTATGGTTATAGAACAAAAGAATTTAAAGATTTAAGAGAAATATACAAAAAATCTAGAAGTGAAGGATTTGGAGCAGAAGTTAAAAGAAGAATTATTCTTGGAACATATGTATTATCTTCTGGGTATTATGATGCTTACTATAAAAAAGCACAACAAGTACGTACATTGGTTGTAAATAAATTTAATGAAGTGTTTGCAAATTATGATGTAATATTAACACCAACATCACCAACAGTAGCATTCGATATTGGTTCAAAATCAACAAATCCACTAGAAATGTATTTAGCAGATATATGTACTGTATCTGTAAATATTGCAGGACTTCCAGGAATTTCAATTCCATGTGGAATAGATAAAGAAGGTATGCCAATTGGAATGCAATTAATAGGAAATAAATTCCAAGAAGAAACAATACTAAATGCAGCATATACATTTGAGCAAGCAATAGATTTTAGAAATAAATATAAACCAGAATTTAAAGGAGGGGCCAAATAATGTCAAGAGAAGATTATGAAGTAGTAATAGGATTAGAAGTTCATGCAGAACTTTCTACAAAAACAAAAATATTTTGTTCATGTCCAACAGCATTTGGGGCGGCTCCAAATACACACACATGTCCAATATGTATGGCAATGCCAGGAACATTACCAGTATTAAATGAGAAGGTGGTAGAATATGCTGTAAAAGCAGGACTTGCTACAAATTGTGAAATTTCAAGAAATAGTAAAAATGATAGAAAAAATTATTTTTACCCTGATTTACCAAAAGCATACCAAATATCACAATTTGATAAACCACTTTGTGAACATGGATATGTTGAAATAGACACAAAAGAAGGAAAGAAAAAAATAAGAATAACAAGAATTCATATAGAAGAAGATGCAGGAAAATTAAATCATGATGAATTTGGAGGAGGATCTTTAGTTGATTTAAACAGAGCTGGAGTTCCTTTAATAGAAACAGTTTCTGAACCAGATATTAGAAGTGCTGAGGAAGCTGAAAGTTATCTTAGAAAATTAAAATCAATATTTGAATATATTGAAGTATCAGATTGCAAAATGCAAGAAGGCTCATTAAGAGCAGACGTTAACGTTTCTGTAAAGAAAAAAACAGATACAAAATTAGGTACACGTACAGAAATGAAAAATATGAATTCATTTAGAAGTATAGTAAGAGCTATAGAATATGAAGTAGATAGACAAATAGATATATTAGAAGATGGAGGAACAATTACACAAGAGACATTAAGATGGGATGATGTATCAGGAAAAACATTTCCAATGAGAGATAAAGAAGATGCACAAGATTATAGATATTTTCCAGACCCTGACCTTGTTGCAATAAAATTATCAGAAGAATATATACAAAATATAAAAGATAATTTACCAGAACTTCCAGAAAGCAGAAAACAAAGATATCTAGAAGAATACAATTTATCTGAAAAAGATGCAAAACTTTTAACCTCTTCAAAATATTTATCAGATTTATTTGAAGGAGCAGTTAAAGTATGCAATAATCCAAAAGCAGTAAACAACTGGATTATATCTGATATATCTAGAATTTTAAATGAAACAGAAACAGAACCAATATCAATTCCTTTTGATAGCAATCAATTAGGAAAATTAGTTATATTAATTGATAAAGGAACAATCAGTTCAAGTATTGGTAAAAAAGTATTAGTAGAATTATTTGAAAATCCAAGAGATCCAGAAGAAATTATAAAAGAAAAAGGATGGATCCAAATTTCAGATGAGGGTGCAATAAAAGAGGTTGTAATGAAAATATTAGAAGTAAATCCTCAATCAGTTGCAGACTTTAAAGCCGGAAAAGATAGAGCTTTAGGATTTTTAGTTGGTCAAGCAATGAAAGAAACTAAAGGTAAAGCTAATCCAAAAATGTTAAATGAAATGTTCTTAGCTGAATTAAATAAATAGAAAGAAGAGGAGCTTAAGGCTCCTCTTTTGTGCATTTTATATAATTTGTTTCTTAATTCCGTCAACAACAATACCACAAATAACAAACTCAATTCCAAAAATTAAACTTAATCTAAATAAAACAAAGCCAACATAAAACAAAATAGGAATAGTCAAAGAAAAATTATATGTAACAAGAACAGAAATAGAAATTAACCCTAAAAATAAGCAAAATTTCAAGCCATTATTCATAATCAATTTAGTCAATTTATCTAAATTTTTAAAACAATCAATAATTTTATTAAACATAATTATCACCTATACCAATAATAGCATTAATAAAAACAAAGAGCAATGGAAATAAATAACAAAAAAATCCCAAGAAATATTGGGATTTTCTAAAATAAAAACTATGCATAATCTTTATTTTGCTTAAGCCATAGCTGCATTTAATTTTTTAGATAAACTAGATTTTTTTCTAGCTGCTGTGTTTTTTACAATAACACCTTTTGTACAAGCTTGGTCAATTTTTTTTGTAGCTTCTGATAATAATACCTTAGCTTCATCTATTTTTCCAGCTTCTACAGCTTGTTCGAATTTTTTAACAGCTGATTTATATCCAGATTTTATCATATTATTTCTTAAAGTTTTCTTTTCAATTACTTTAACTCTCTTTTTTGCTGATTTAATGTTTGGCATATTTGCACCTCCTCTTAGTCATTATTACACTATAACATAGGTTATTTTAACATAATTTTTGATATTTTGCAATAGATTTATAAAAAATTATTTTTTATCTTCAGATTTTTTATTTAAGTGTTCAGGTTTATGGTCTTTGTTAGACTTTGGAATTACAACATTTTTTGGCTTTTCATCATTACATTTTGGCTTACCAGAATTTAAGTGATCATATACATCAGAAATATCTAAGTTTGAGCCATCACCATTAATTATTTCAATTTCTTTTTTATTTTCGTCCATAAAATTACCTCCACGAAATATAATTATTAATAATACTAACATAAAAATAAAACAAAAACAAGATAAACATTGATTTTTTTGGAGAAATATTATATAATTCTTTAGAATACTAACGATTAAGGAGAAATTTGTGAATATTTTTGAAAAAATAGCTAATTTATTTAAAAAGAGATATAAAGCATTACCAGAAGCTACAACATATAATGAAAAAGCAAAAGATAAATCTTGGATATTAAAAGGAAACATGGATAGTCAACAAGAAACAAAATTAGATCAAGACATTGGAAGATTTTTAGAATCTTATTATAGCTTAATGGAACAAATCGATACAACATATCCAATCGACGAAAGGCAATTACCAAGAGCATATGATGCTTTAGTTAGAATGAATGCGGAACCAGTAACAAGAGATGAATATTCAAATAACCTTTTTGAAGAAAATGAATTACTTCAAGAAGTATATAGTCAAAACAGATATAATATAGATATGCAAAAAAATAGAGCTGGGAGAAATGTATTTTATCATATAAGATCAAAAGGGTATCAATTACCACCTGATAATGAAATTATTAGAATATATGTTAATTGTAATAATGCTAATATTGCAGAATTATCCAAAACAATATTAGAATATAATCAAAATAATAATTTTTATTTGAAATTATCTCCAAATGAAGAAAATGCAATTAACCCAAGAGGAGAAAAAATTGTAATATATTGTAATGAAAATGAATTCGAATATAATATGGAATTATTGCAATATGTAAAATCAATAAAACCAGAATTATTTAAGGGAGCAGAAAAAACATTACCATTTTTGAAAAATGAAGATAATATTGCAAGTGTGGCAAGACAGCCGCTTACAAATCAATATTATGATTTATATAATAGAAATCGCACAATAGCTCAATCACATAATACTTTTTTGGCTAACATATTACAAGATAGTTATATGGAAACTGCTAGAGAGATTGCTAGAAATGATTCTAATTTATCATTTTTATTGGATGAACAATATGAAAATAGTAGATTGTGGTATGTGAAAAATTATCCATACATAAACGAAAATTATCATGATTACTTATTAAAAAGTATGGAGGCTAAAATGGATATGTTATCAAGAAAAAATAATATTTATATTGATGGATTAGACTATAACAATCAATATGATAGAGAGACAGGACAAACACAAGAGTTATATGAAGAAAGGTATTAAAAATAAAAGATAGGAAGAAAAAATGGAAATAGAAAAAGTGAAATCTATAGTAGAAGCGATACTATTTGCAGCGGGTAGACAAGTAAATATAAAAGAACTAATAGTAAGCTTAGAAATGTCAAGAGAAGATATAGAAAATATAATTGATGCAATGAAAGAAGAGTACAAAGCACAAGAAAGAGGAATAGAAATAATAAAAATAGAAGACAATTATCAATTATGTACAAAAAAAGAATTATATGATTATATATACCCAATTTTAGACAAAAGAGCAAAACCAAATTTATCAAATGCTGCATTAGAAACATTAGCGATAATAGCATACAATCCCAAAATAACAAGAGCTGAAATAGAATCAATAAGAGGAGTAAGTGCTGATGCATGTATCTATAAATTACTAGAATACGGATTAATTGAAGAAACTGGAAAATCAGATTTACCAGGAAAACCAATGACATATGGAACAACAAATAATTTCTTAAAAATGTTTGGTTATACATCTTTAAATGATTTACCAGAACTACCAAGATATAAATTAGATGAAAATCAACAAATAGTAATAGATGATTTAATTGAAAAAGATACACCAATAGAGGCTCCAGAGCCCCAAGAGGGAGAAAATGTAGATAAAAATCAAGAAGAAAAAAAAATAAAAAAAGAAGAATAATAAAAAAGGAGAGATAAAAATGAAATTATCAAACACAGGAATGGGAACAACAAAATTAAACAATATAGATGAAATGTACCCAGGACAAAGTATATTATTACAAACAGGACAATTAGTTCAATATGGAGCAGGACTATTTGGTTATAACACAATACCACTATTAGTAAAAAGAAATATAGAAAAAATAATAGTAGACACATTAAACAAATATGATTGTATAGAATGTTTACTACCAACATTACAACCAGACACAATTTGGAAAAATTCAGGAAGATATGAACACTATATAGGTGATGGAACAATGCTAATCACAGAATCAAACAAAGGAACATTCTGT
>ENA-ORUN01003134-ORUN01003134.1-human-gut-metagenome-genome-assembly--contig:-NODE-3134-length-12240-cov-4.005827_pt1 | contig 12240 bp, 13 predicted proteins | sample MGYA00242080_ERZ509209 | MGnify/ENA primary metagenome ERZ509209 (study PRJEB26280, sample SAMEA2338786) | human gut metagenome | biome: human gut; feature: human-associated habitat; material: faeces... | reverse complement strand
TTAGTACGACTGGGCAGTTACAAGCCCATGACCTTTAGGTCGTGGGTAGTTGACAGAATGGTTGATATGAAATCATGTAATGATACTCCTTTTAAAATAGAGTATCACCAACAATAGATTGAGTATGCTAAATGAATTGAGTATAAATAAAACATAAAAATTATTCTGTAAAGTGAAGATATGTGATATAATACCTAAGCTGCCGAACCTCCAGCAGAAAGGAGGTGAATTCCTATGGGAGAAGTATTTACCAGTTTTCTTATCTCTGTCATAGCAGGAGTAGTTAGCTACTACATATGCAAATGGCTGGATAGGGATAAATAGGCAGCCACAGCCTAAACGGAGTAGTTCACCGTAACGAACAAGAAAACCCTCAGAGTTGCCGCTCTGAGGGTTTTCGTTTTGCCTATGGGAATTTACCAGTTTCCTTAGCTACGTTCATTATATGCCAGAGCAGGGAAAAAATCAACTAAGAAAAAGAAAGATATTACTTTTTTTGTTGTCATACAGAGGGAAGATGAGGAAGGATATAATCAAGAGTATAAAAATAAGCGACCGAGTGTCGATGCACTTGAAATTAAAGGAGGAAAATCATGAAAAAAAGTAAATTTTTATTGCAATGCCAAGTATAAAGATAAGTAATGAGAGGGGCAATTTTTTTGTTGTGATTATCAAAAGATAAAGTTGTTTTTTCTTCGGTTCTATCAATATCCATATCAAATTCTTCTTCAAACAAAAAGAGTGTATGCATGACATCTTCATAGGTTTGGATATTAATATCAGAGAGTGCGGATAAATCTGCATCAAGAGCATCAGCTAGCTTATTTCGTATCTCTGTTTTGGGAGCCATTATATTTTTTTTATATTTTCTTATTCTTGAGTCGGCAGTTTTAGAAGAAAAGCCAACTTTTTCACCCAACTCTTTTTGAGCGAGTTGGCGTAATAAGGGCCAAAGCCTATGAGGTGATAAAGCAACTGAATAAGGAAATGAAAGAACAGAATCCAAGAGCAATTGTAGTATGATGATGCCGGAAGATGATGAAATTCTCAAGAATGGTACAGTAGATTTTGTTTCCATCAGTTATTATTCCAGCAACTGCGTCAGTGTCACCCAAAAAGGGGAAATTACTGCGGCAAATGGAGGAGAAAATATTAAGAATCCATATCTTGAAACTTCTGCATGGGGATGGCAGATTGATGTTTTACTGGTACAAAAAAGTCATTGAATCCTGCGGAGAAAAATTATAAAAAGATTCAGACAGAAAGCCCTTTTGGAGAATAATATTTCTTCAAAAGGATTTTTGATATATATGGATAATTCCTGATGAAAATCTATGTTAAACCATGTATAATAGGATTTGTGGATAATAAAAAATAAAAATGGATGAGGAATGAAAATGGAGGGAAATTTAACAAAAGGTCCTATTCTAAAAACGCTGACGAAACTTGCGGTTCCGATCATGGCGTCATCGTTTCTGGGGACTTTGTATAACATCACGGACATGGCATGGATTGGTCTGCTTGGTTCGAGGGCAGTTGCAGGTGTAGGTGTTGGAGGTATGTTTACCTGGCTTTCGCAGGGACTTGCAGCTATGGCTAGAATGGGTGGACAGGTGCATGTGGCACAGTGTATCGGACGTGGAGACAGAGAAAGGGCACACGGATTTGCACAGGCGGCAGTACAGCTTGCTGCATTTATGGGAATGGCATATGCAATTCTTTCGCTGCTTTTTACCAGACAGATGGTAGGATTTTTTCAGCTTGCAGATGCACAGGCTCATGCGGCGGCAATGTCATATACGAGGATTGCCTGTGGGCTGATTGTATTTTCTTTTATGACGCTGACACTGACTGGACTTTATACGGCACAGGGAGATTCAAAGACACCTTTTATAGCGAATCTTGTCGGCCTGGCCACAAATATGGTTCTGGATCCTGTGTTGATTCTTGGAGTGGGGATGTTTCCGAAGCTTGGTGTTGTCGGGGCTGCAATTGCGACAGTGACAGCACAGGCGATCGTTATGAGTATCATGATAGTCGGAATTGTCATACAAAAGAAAGAAAATGTACTAAAAGGAACCAGGATTTTGGCAAAAATCCCGCGGGAATATCTGCAGGGAATCTGTAAGATCGGAATTCCGACAGCAATACAGGGAATGGCATATTGTGCAATCTCCATGGTGCTGACACGTATGATCTCCGGGTATGGTGCAGAAGCTGTTGCAACGCAGAGAGTCGGAGGGCAGATTGAATCGATATCATGGAATACTGCAGACGGTTTTGCAGCGGCATTAAATGCCTTTATCGCACAGAACTATGGTGCGGGCAAAAATGACCGTGTCAAAAAAGGATATAAGGCTTCTTTGTGGACGGTTGGTATCTGGGGACTGCTGATCTCCGCTGTATTTATATGTATTCCGGAACCGATTGCCAGAATCTTTTTTCATGAACCCAAAGCAATCGCAACATCAGTTGAATATCTGATCATCATAGGTTTCAGTGAAGCTTTTATGTGTGTGGAACTGACGACAGTCGGTGCATTATCAGGGCTCGGCAGAACCCGACTCTGCAGTATCATCAGTATAGCTTTTACCAGTGCAAGAATTCCGCTGTCGATCATTCTTGGAGGTATTATGGGTCTGGATGGAATATGGTGGGCTATTTCTTCAACCTCAATTGTAAAGGGAATTATTTTTACCTGTACATTTTTATGGATCACAAGAAAACGGCGGTAAACTTTCAAAAACAATGTGTGTAATACAGAACGGCAGAAAGAAAAGATTGCGGAATGGATGTTTCAGGCAATCAGAGAGTATTATATGAAAAAATGCACTTTTCCGAATGACAAACTGCATCATCCGGAACTTGCCGGAAAGCCAATGGCAGCCAGTGGTGATCCGGAGGCAAGACATGGAATTGTGCTGACTGCGAATTATATTGCAAAGCGAGCCGGAGTAAAAACAGGTATGGCATTGTGGCAGGCAAGGCAAGTTTGCCCGGAAATAATTTTTGTACCGCCTCGCATGGATCTTTATTTGAGGTTTTCCAGAATGGCACAGGAGCTTTTGGCAATGTGCAAACGAACGGTATCTTTTTTTGCAGTATTGATGCCGTCGTTAAATCCATCGGCAACACCAGCCTCATATTCTGCTTTTCTGAGTTTTCGTTCTTCCTCTTCTTTGTCGTATTCGAATATACTCATCGAGATCACCTCCGATTTATTTGCACGAAGAAATTCAGAAAGATATGCTTGAAAATAATATTAACGCATAACTCTCATTATTTTAATATATTTTTAAAATACAATTAAAGTCAACATAAACAATAAGAATCTGGACAAATCTTCCAAATGGTACATTGTATCCGGCTCCGCTTCGTGGTAGACTGTTTTCATAGTGATTTTTATGAAAAAAGGGAAGGAGTGTTTTTATGGGAAGTAAGATAAAAGCAATACAGATTCTTCAGGCAGCAGGCTATATCCTTCTGGGACTGTTTCTGGTGCTGAAGCCTGATACCAGTGTGCGGGCGATCTGTTATGGCTGCGGCGTGATTGCGGCGGCATACGGACTTCTGCATGTGCTCCAGTGCCGGAAAGGTAAGGCAAAGGGCGAACTGATCCTCGGTGTGATCTTTATTGCACTTGGCGTGTTCTGTCTGATCACGCCGCAGACGGTGGTATCGTTTTTGCCGTTTTTGCTTGGCGTGGTACTGATGCTGGACGGTATCAGCAAAATCCAGAGAGCACTGGATCTGCGTGTGTTGGATGCAATCGGCTGGGGCAAGCTTCTGACGATCGGGATTCTTTTGATGATCGTTGGTGTGGCTTTGCTTTTCAACCCATTCGGGGCTGTGAAGATGACGATGGTATTCTTCGGAGCCTGCCTGCTGATCGACGGGGCACTGGATTTGTTATTTTTGCTTATCGTTTTGTAAGATGTCAGGGTAAAAAGGTTCAAAAGTCGGTTTTTTCTTGTAAGAAAAGACATTTAACTTTGACATTTTTGAAATTCCAGGAGTGTGATCTATGAAACCGGAACTTGACAATCAGTCTGTTCACCGCTATATGCGGGTATATAATTATTACAAACAGCTTATTCTGTCGCAACAGCTTGCACCTGGAAGCAGGCTGCCGTCGATCCGGCGGTGTGCGGCAGAATTGCAGATGAGCCGGACAACGGTGGAGACGGCATACATGGTGCTTGCGGCAGAGGGCTATATTATTTCCAGACCGCAGAGCGGATTTTATGTGACGGACATCGGCAGGACGCGAAAAACGGCAGAATTTCAGAAAAGTGCCGATCAAAAAGAAAAGAAGCCGGTGCTTTACAATTTTGCGTCTGCAAGTGTTGACAGAGAAACCTTCCGGTTTGAACTGTGGAGGCGGTATATCAAAAGTGCACTGCGGCAGGATGAGCGTCTGCTCTCTTATGGAGAACCGCAGGGAGAATACGATCTGCGGGAGGTTCTGTGCAGATATTTGCAAAACAACCGAAATGTGGTTTGTACGCCGGAACATATTGTGATCGGAGCGGGTGTTCAGAGCCTGCTTCACATTCTGTGTCCGTTGATTGAGGGACGTAAAAAAATTGCGTTTTATAATCCGGGATTTCGGCAGGGGCGTGCCGTTTTTGAGGATCATGGTTTTAAACTGTGCGATCGAAAACAGGAGCAGCCGGATGTCTGCTATGTGTCACCTTCGCAGGCGACTGCCTGGGGCGATGTTCTTTCGGTCGGAGAGCGGATGAAGATACTGCGTGAAGCATCTGAAAAAAATATTTTGCTGATCGAGGATGACTACAACAGTGAATTCTGTTATTATCATCATCCATCGCCGTCCATTCAGGGTCTGGCGGGCGGAAACGGAGTCATTTATCTCGGAACATTTTCCAGGCTTTTGCTGCCGTCGATCCGCTTAAGTTTTATGGTGCTTCCGCCGGATCTTCTGGAAAAATATCAGAGACGCAGAGATTTTTATAATCAGACGGCATCCAAAACGGAACAGATCGCATTGTGTCAGTTTATCCGGGATGGTCATCTGGAAAGTCAGATTCGCAAATCCAGGAAACACTATTTGGCGAAAACAAAAATTTTGTGCAGTGAAGCGAAAAGGATTTTTGTAGAAGAGGCAAAAGTTACGGCCGGGGAGACCGGATTTGTAAGCCTTCTGGAAATTTTCGGAGCAGGAAATCTGCGGGAAGTTCTGTACAGAGCAGAAGAAAAAGGTTTTGCTTTTTTATCTGCGGATGAAAGTGAGCAAGGGATCCGTCTTGCTCTTTCCTGTGCAGCAGTTCCGGTGGAGAAGTTTTCAGAGGCGTTACAGCTGCTGAAGCAGTGTTTCTGAATTTTGCAATGAGATTTAAAAATGCTTTCGATGGAAATACCGTTTCGCATGCAGATGTGGTGATGCGAAAACATTATGAAAGGAAAAGAAAATGGCGAGACAAAAGAATAAAATATTGATGTTTTTGTTTTCTCTGATCCCGGGAGCAGGACAGATGTATATGGGATTTATGAAGCAGGGATTGTCTTTAATGACAATCTTTGCAACGTTATGTGCAGTGGGTATCTGGCTGGATATCAAGCCGCTGCTTTTCTTTGCACCGATCATTCTGCTGTACAGCTTTTTCGATGCAACCAACAAGAATTCGATGGACGCAGAAGCGTTTAAAAAATTGGAGGATCATTATCTCTGGGGCGATGACTGGATGGACTGGAGCGAAGGCTTAAAGGACAGCATCAGCAGACGGGATGGTAAAAAGGCCATGGGAACGGTTCTGTATATCGTGGCGGCGTGCATGATCTGGAGTGTTGTCAAATATTTTGCGGACATCATCTACGGGCCGACCAGTCTGCCGGGTGCTGTGATCGCAAAGATTCCGGTTGCTGTTGTTGCTGTATTTGTTTTATGGGCAGGCCGCAAACTGATGAAGAGTGCTTCTGATGAAGAAAAAAGATTCTATCGTGGAATGCCGTATCCGTATGCACAGAGCATGGGGATCCATATGAACGGTGAGCGTATGCCAAATCCATGGGAGCGTGTGTGGAGTGATCCGCAGAGAATGCAGCATCCGGAGCAGGAGCCGGTCAGAGAAACGGTTGTGGAAGAAGCTGCAGCTGCACAGGAAACCGCAGAAAAAGCAAAAGTAGAACTTCGCAAAGAAAACGAAACAAAAGAGGTTGTGAAACCACAGGAAGAAAAAGCGGAGACTGCACAGGAAAATGAGACACAGACAGGCACAGAGGAAACCGATGTGGTCGAAGAAGTGACAGAAGCTGAAAAAGAAAGAGAAATCAAAGAAACGCTTGAAACCATGGAAGCGGAAGCAGCTGTGGAAAAATCCTGAAGCATGTTTTTGTGTTTCTGGCAGCAGAGCTGAGCAAGTAGCGAAGCGGATTGTGAATGTCCGCTTTACCTGAATAGTTACAAAAATCCCTTCATAAGATACAGTAAACGGACGGACTTATGGAGGGATTTTTCTGTCATTTCTGCTCTTTTTGTCGATGTATATGATACCGTTTGTTCTGCTTTACGTTGTCGGTTATGCCTTTCTGAAAAAGAGAGATGCATACGGTGATTTTGTGCGTGGTGCCGGGGAAGGAATCCACACGGCATTTGCGATCCTGCCGACACTTGTCGGGCTGATGACAGCCGTAGGGATCCTGCGGGCATCGGGTTTCCTTAAATGGCTCTCGGATATCCTTGGCAGGCTTTTTGCCGGAATCGGATTTCCGGTGCAGCTTGTGCCGCTTGCAGTGGTGCGTCTGTTTTCCGCCAGTGCGGCGACCGGATTTCTTCTGGATATTTTTAAAGAATTCGGGCCGGATTCCAAGATCGGAATCATAGCATCACTGATGCTCAGCTGCACGGAAACGGTATTTTATACGATGAGCGTTTATTTTATGGCAGACAAAAACACGGTATACGCTGGCAGGGGCACTGCTTTCTGTTTTTGCCGGGATTGCCGCCAGCTTTTTCCTTGGAAATTTTCTACAGCTTTAAGGACCATTCCTGGCAGTTCCAGACGGTTGTCACGATATCATGATAGAATTCCGGCTCATGGCAGATCAGCAGAATACTTCCCTTATATTCCTGAAGAGCTTTTTTCAGTTCTGCTTTTGCGTCAACATCGAGGTGGTTGGTCGGCTCGTCCAGCAGCAGAATATTGCTCTCACGGTTCAAAATCTTGCAGAGACGTACTTTTGCCTGCTCGCCGCCGCTCAGTACACGCACCTGACTCTCGATGTGTTTGGTGGTCAGACCGCATTTTGCCAGCATGGAACGGATCTCGTACTGTGTCATTGCCGGAAATTCGCTCCAGATCTCTTCGATACAGGTCGAAGTGTTCTGCGTATCGGACTCCTGCTCAAAATAACCGATATGCTGATAATCGCCAAGATGCACTTCGCCGGAATACGGTTTGATCAGCTGCAGAATGCTTTTCAGAAGCGTGGTCTTACCGATACCGTTTGCACCGGTCAGGGCAATGCGTTCGCCGCGTTCCATGCGGATATTTAACGGTTTTGTCAGCGGTTCGTCGTAACCGATCACCAGATCGTTTGTCTCGAAGATCATCTTTCCGGAAGTACGGGCCGTTTTAAAGTGAAACTCCGGCTTTGGCTTTTCACGATCCAGTTCGATGATGTCCATTTTGTCCAGTTTTTTCTGGCGTGCCATCGCCATATTCCTTGTAGCGACGCGGGCTTTGTTGCGGGCAACGAAATCCTTGAGGTCGCTGATCTCCTGCTGCTGGCGGTTGTAGGCAGCCTCAAGCTGGGCTTTCTTCATGGCGTAGACTTCCTGGAATTTATCGTAATCGCCCGGATAGCGGTCAAGTCTGCAGTTTTCCATATGATAGATCAGGTTGATGACGCTGTTCAGGAACGGAATATCATGGGAGATCAGAATAAAGGCATTTTCATAATCCTGGAGATAGCGTTTCAGCCATTCAATGTGCTGCTCATCCAGATAGTTGGTCGGCTCGTCCAGAAGCAGGATGTCTGGTTTTTCCAGCAGAAGCTTTGCCATCAGTACACGGGTACGCTGTCCGCCGGAGAGGTCGGTTACATCACGGTCAAGCCCAAGCTCTTCCAGACCGAGTGCACGGGCGATCTCGTCTACTTTTGTGTCGATCATATAGAAATCGTGCTGCTCTAAAAGCTCCTGATATGTGCCGGTCTCGGCGAGCAGACGTTCCATTTCTTCCGGTGTGGCATCGCCCATCTGTTCATACATACGGTTCATTTCCGCTTCCATTGCAAATAAAAACTGAAAAGCAGAACGCAAGACATCACCGATCGTCATGCCCTTTTCCAGGACAGAATGCTGATCCAGATAGCCGACACGGACATTTTTTGCCCATTCGACCGTTCCCTCATCCGGTGTCAGTTTTCCGGTGATGATATTCATAAACGTGGACTTGCCTTCTCCGTTTGCACCGATCAGGCCGATATGTTCGCCTTTGAGGAGACGAAAAGAAACATTGTCGAAAATCGCACGGTCACCAAAACCATGCGTCAGATTTTTTACATTTAAGATCATAATTACTCCTGTCAAATTTTGTGAAGTTATGAAAGTTATGAGATGCCATATGAATTGTTTCGTACTTCGTACTTTCACAATTCTTTCTACGCTCCGCTTCGATCGGGGCGGGTTTCAAGGTCTTTCATCCACTTATGAGCAAGCTCATGTGGATTTAGATCTTTTGATCCTGGCATCTTATTATCTTACCATAAAAGAAAGGGGTTGCACAATCGAAAAAAAAGGAATATCCTTACTGCGATTCTTGTGATAAAATAACGGGTACAAAAAGATTTTTGAAAATATATAAGGAGGAGCATATGACAAAAAAACAGCTTGCGCTGGAAGTGATCGAGCGTTTAAAGAAGGAATATCCTCTGGCAGACTGTACGCTTGATTATGATGCGGCATGGAAACTGCTGGTCAGTGTCCGGCTTGCGGCACAGTGTACGGATGCCAGGGTAAATGTTGTGGTTCAGGATCTCTATGCGAAATATCCGGATGTAGATGCTCTTGCGGAAGCGACACCGGAAGAGATCGAGGCGATCGTAAGGCCATGCGGTCTTGGAAAAAGCAAGGCACGTGATATCAGTGCATGCATGAAAATGCTGCGTGATGAGTACGACGGCAAAGTGCCGTGTGATTTTGATGCGATTTTAAAGCTTCCGGGCGTGGGAAGAAAGAGTGCAAACCTGATCATGGGCGATGTTTTCAAAAAGCCTGCGATCGTCACGGATACGCACTGCATTCGTCTGACAAACCGTATCGGTCTGGTAGATGGGATCAAAGATCCGAAAAAAGTCGAAATGGCACTCTGGAAGATCATTCCACCGGAAGAAGGTAGTGATTTCTGCCACAGACTCGTTTATCATGGCAGAGAGGTCTGTACAGCGAGAACAAAGCCTTACTGTGACAGATGCTGCCTGGCGGATATCTGTGCAAAAAATGGAATTTAAAATATGGAGGTAATTAAGGAAATGAGAAACGCGGCAACAGATCTGACAGAAGGTACACCTTGGAAGATTATCATGCGATTTTCGATTCCATTGTTTTTTACGTTTTTACTGCAGCAGTTTTATAACATGGTAGATACGATCGTTGTAGGCCAGTTCCTTGGAAAAGATGCACTGGCGGGCGTTGGTTCTACCGGGGCGATCAATTTTATGATCATCGGATTCTGTATGGGACTTGCCAATGGTTTTGTCATTCCGGTCGCACAGCGTTACGGGGCAAAAGATTATAAAGATATGAGAAGGTTTGTGGCAAACAGCATCTGGCTGACTGTTTTTTTTGCGGCGATCATGAGCATCACAGTCTGTATTTTATGCCGCAGCGTGCTGATCGCCATGAAGACACCGGCAGATATCCTGGATCTTGCATATGATTATATTTTTATCATTTTTGCAGGGATACCGATCACACTTGCCTACAATCTCCTGACCGGGATCATCCGTTCTCTTGGGGATTCCAAATCGCCGCTGATCTTTCTGCTGATGGCAGCAGTGGCAAATATCGGATTTGATATCCTGTCAGTAACGGTTTTGAAACTCGGCGTTCGTGGACCGGCTTTTGCGACACTGCTTGCACAGGCATTTTCCGTGGTACTGTCTCTGTGGTGTATAAAGACAAAGTTCCCGATCCTGAAAATGGAGCCGGGAGAATGGAAATTGCATGGCAAACACATCGGTATCCTCTGTAAAATGGGTATTCCGATGGGACTTCAGTATTCGATCACAGCGATCGGCAGTGTCGTGCTTCAGACCGGTATCAATACACTTGGTTCGGCAGCCGTTGCCTCGGTTTCGGCGGCATCGAAGCTTTCGATGTTCCTGGCGTGTCCGTTTGATGCGATCGGTTCGGCCATGGCAACTTACACCGGACAGAATGTCGGGGCAGGCAAGATCGAGCGTATCGGTCAGGGATTAAAGGCATCCGTTCTGATCGGTATCACATACTCGATCCTGATTTTCCTGGTCATGCTTTTTTCTGCAAAATACTGGATGCTTCTGTTCATAAATGCATCCGAAACGGAGATCATACATAATGCAGTGCTGTTTATTCTTGCAAACAGCGGATTTTACATTGCACTTGTTTTTGTCAATGCGGTTCGCTTTACCATTCAGGGAGCGGGATTCAGCGGTCTGGCAATCCTTGCAGGTGTCATGGAAATGATCGCAAGAGCCATTATCGGCGTGATCATGGTTCCGTATCTGGGATTCGCAAGCGTATGTTTTGCCAGTCCTCTGGCATGGATCATGGCAGACTGTTTCCTGATTCCGGCGTACTGTCATGTGATCCGAAAGCTGAAACAGAGAAGGGCACAGGGTGTGCCAAATATGTAGATTTTGTTAAGAAGTGTTAAGAAAAGTTGACATTAACCGCATCTTCATTGTACAATGAAAAAGGGAGTGGACTTGAAACACACTGAAAATCAGAGAGAAAAGGGGGATTTTTTATGTATAATAAAAAGAAAATTGCGACATTACTGGTAATCGGAATGGCCGCAATGTTTATGATGAACGGCTGCCAGAAAAAGGCATCTGAGACGGAGACGACGAAACAGACGACAGCTCAGAGCGAAAGTACTGCACAGACCGAAGCAGCCACAACATATACCTCAGAGAGCAATTCATTTTCTTTTGATCTTCCGGATTCTGCATGGGTGGCGACAAAGGAAGGCATTGAGAATAAATGGGCATTTATGAAAGAAGGCGTCGGCACGATCCGGATCACGCACAAAAAGTCAAAGATCAAGGAGAAGAATCTGCCGCAGTCTCAGGAAGATGCGATTGCTCTTTTAAACGATATCCAGGAGAATGCATTTTCTCAGGTAGAATATAAAAAAGACAGCACCAATGGTACAGAGCTTTATTATTATGCTGCATCCACGCAGGACGCAGATCTTGGTTACGTTTATCTGATCAAGTATCTGATCAATACGGACACCGAGAGTTATACGATCACGGCAAAACTGACATCCAGTGACAGTACGGTGCAGCAGGCAGTGAAAAGTGCCGTTACCAGCTTCAAAGTTTTAAATGATGACAGTAAAAAGACAGATTCTGGTGCAAACTCCGGATCTTCGGCAGACGGCAGTACATCTTCGGATAATGCCGGTAACAGTTCTGATCCGGAAAATACAGGTGATACTGCTTCAGACAATACTTCCGGTGAAAGTACAGGCGATTCTTCCGGTGCATCGACCGATGAGGAATACCGCTATTTCTTTGATGCAAACGGAAATACGATCTACGCTTATCCGTCTGAGGACGGCAGCTGGCGTGATGATAACGGAACTTCTTATATTTTCCTGGAAAACGGCGTAGAAGATTCCAACGGCACACAGTATTATTATGATCCGCCTCAGGGAACAACAGGTTCCGGATCAGAGTCGGATTCTTTGACAGGTTCCGGCAATTCTTCAGATAATGGCATGGTCATTGGTTTCTATGATATCAATGGAAACTATCAGACAGCGACACAGGATGCAAACGGAAACTGGATCGGCAGTGATGGAAAAACCTACACTTTCGATGAAAAAGGGGCAACAGACAGCGACGGCAATTTCAGCAAATGGTAAAACAGGATATAAAGGAGTGTAAATATTATTATGAAAAATAAGGCATTACATTTTATGGCAGCAGCAGTCCTCTCATCGGCTCTTCTGATGACAGGATGCGGCAGCCACAGTGGGGATACGAACAGCAGCACAAAACAGACCC
>ENA-ORUN01003056-ORUN01003056.1-human-gut-metagenome-genome-assembly--contig:-NODE-3056-length-12454-cov-7.288814_pt1 | contig 12454 bp, 9 predicted proteins | sample MGYA00242080_ERZ509209 | MGnify/ENA primary metagenome ERZ509209 (study PRJEB26280, sample SAMEA2338786) | human gut metagenome | biome: human gut; feature: human-associated habitat; material: faeces... | reverse complement strand
CTCATATCGGGGCGGGGCGCAAGGTCTTTCACCCACTTATGAGCAAGCTCATGTGTGTGAAAGACTTTTTGACCCTGGTATCATAAAAAATATGTAAATGTAAGCACTTACATATTGATAAATGCATTATACAATGTTATGATAATAAAAACAAGTGTGATGTTCTAACATTTATGCAAAAGATTGAAAAAGTAGTTGACTAATTACGCGTTTCAGTTTATTTTAAATAATGTAAGCGCTTACATTGCACTTATGTTTGATTACCATAAACTGGTTTTACTAAAGGGCGGTGCCAAGAAGCGGACCCTGTAAAAAAAGGAGATTGAAAATGCAAAGATTAAACAAGAGTATTACACATGCAGTTGACAGACCGGTTAAGGTTATGCAGTTTGGTGAAGGTAACTTCCTTAGAGCATTCGTTGATTATATCTTTGATGTAACGAACGAAAAGACGGACTTCAACGGCGGCGTTGTAATTGTTAAGCCTATCGAATTCGGTACACTGGAAAGATTCCATGATCAGGAATGCCAGTACACACTTCAGTTAAGAGGTTTTGTTGACGGACAGCCAAAGGAAATCACCCGTCAGATTACATCTGTAGTAGATGCTGTTGCTGCAATCGAAGATTATGACAAGTACATCGAATACGGAACAAGTGAAACTCTTAGATTTATCGTTTCTAATACAACAGAAGCAGGTATTGTATTTGACGAAACAGATAATGACCCGAATGCACGTCCTCCTAAGACTTATCCGGGTAAGCTGACACAGCTTCTTTATAAGAGATATCAGAAGTTCAACGGAGCAGCAGACAAGGGTCTTATCCTGCTTCCATGTGAACTGATTGCCGACAACGGTATTGAATTAAAGAAATGCATCATGAAGTTCATTGAACTCTGGGGACTTGAAGACGGATTCAAGGACTGGGTAAACAAGTACTGCTCATTCTGCCCGACACTGGTAGACAGAATTGTTCCGGGTTATCCAAGAGAAGATGCTGCTAAGCTTTGCGAAGAATGGGGTTATGAAGACCAGTTAATCGACAGAGCAGAGGTTTTCGGACTCTGGGTTGTTGAAAGTGATTCAAACCTTCCGCTTGAACAGTTAGAGAAGGAACTTCCATTCAAGGAAGCAGGCTTAAATGTTGTATTTACAAAGGATCATCATCCATACAAGGAAAGAAAGGTAAGAATCCTCAACGGTTCCCATACTTCTTTCGTATTGGCATCATTCCTTGCAGGCAATGACAACGTTGAAAATTCAATGAAAGACCCTGTAATCAGAAAGTACATGGAAGAAACTCTTTACAACGAAGTTATTCCTACACTTTCACTTTCAAAGGAAGACTGTGAAGAATTTGCAAAGGCTGTTATCGACAGATTCTTAAACCCATTCGTAGACCACAGATTATTAAGCATTTCCTTAAACTCTGTATCTAAGTGGGAAGCAAGATGTCTGCCTTCATTCTTAGGCTATGTAAAGAAATTTGACAAGCTTCCGAAGTACCTTACATTCTCTATCGCAGCATTAATGAGCTTCTATACATCACAGACAGAAGCTGAATTCAACGGCGGTATTGTATTAAAGGGTGACAGAAACGGTGAAGAATATAACATCACAGACGATAAGGCTGTTCTTGATTTCTTCAGAGATAATTCAGGAAAGTCCGCAGAAGAATTTACACATGCTTACTTAAGCAATACAAAGTTCTTTGGTGGAGAAGATCTTACAAAGGTTGCAGGTCTTGAAGAAACAATTACTGAATATATCAAAGACATCAGAGAAAGAGGCATGAGAGCAGTTGTAAATGATTTAGCACTTGACTAATTCATATTGCAGTTTAGAATGCTTATCAGTGTATAAGAACAGGCTCTGAATACTTATAAGAGCGGGTGTGTCAGTATCATCCGCTCTTACTTTATAATAATCAAAAGATTTAAAGAGGTATATATGCAGGATTTTATTAAAATTAATAAAGATGATAATGTTGCTGTAGCATTAAAGCCGATTGCAAAAGGTACAACGGTCAACGTAGCAGGAACAGAAGTGACAACGGTTGAAGATATCCCACAGGGACACAAGTTTGTCATCAAAGAAATCAAGAACGGTGATCCGGTTATCAAATACGGTTTCAGAATCGGATTTGCACAGGCTGATATTCCGGTAGGTGCATGGGTTCATACACATAACTTAAAGACAGGTCTTGGCGAACTGTTAGAGTATACTTATGAACCGGAAGGACATAAGGATGTAGAACCGACAGAACCGGCTTACTTTGACGGTTACATGAGAGAAAACGGTAAAGTCGGTGTCCGTAACGAAGTATGGATTGTTCCGACAGTCGGCTGTGTAAACTCTATTGCAAGAGCAATCGAAGCAACAGCAAGAATGAATAAGCCGGAAGGCGTTGATGAAGTTGTTGCATTTACACATCCTTACGGATGTTCACAGACTACAGAGGATCAGGAAAATACAAGAAAGATTCTTGCAGACCTGATTAACCATCCAAATGCAGGTGCCGTGCTGGTACTTGGACTTGGATGTGAAAACAGCCGTATTGAAGTATTAAAAGACTATATCGGCGAAGTAAATTCCGACAGAGTAAAGTTTCTTCAGGTTCAGGACGTTGAAAATGAACAGGAAACAGCTGAAAAGATGATGGAAGAACTGATGGCTTATGCAGCGACCTTTAAGCGTGAAAAGGTCAATGCAAAGGAACTGATTATCGGTATGAAGTGCGGTGGTTCAGATGGTTTATCCGGTATCACAGCCAATCCGACAGTCGGTCTGTTCTCAGATATGCTCGTATCAAAGGGTGGTACAACCATTCTTACAGAAGTTCCGGAAATGTTCGGTGCAGAAACGATTCTTATGAACCGTTGTGCAAATAAGGAACTCTTTGAAAAGACAGTACACCTGATTAACGATTTCAAGGAATACTTCATCAAGAACGGTCAGGAAATTTATGAAAATCCTTCACCGGGAAATAAAGACGGTGGTATTACAACACTGGAAGATAAGTCTTTAGGATGTACACAGAAGTCAGGAAGCTCTTTAGTAAAGGGTGTTCTTGCATATGCTGAACCGGTTCATACAAAGGGACTCAACCTTTTAAGCGCACCGGGTAATGACCTTGTAGCAGCGACAGCCTGTGCAGCTTCCGGCGCACAGATGGTTCTGTTTACAACAGGCCGCGGTACACCGTTTGCTTCACCGGTACCGACCGTTAAGATTGCAACAAACTCAAGACTTGCAGGTAACAAGAGCAACTGGATTGACTTCAATGCAGGAAGAATCGTTACAGATGACCTTCCGCTTGAAGATGCAGCAAAAGAGCTGTTCCAGCTTGTATTAGACGTTGCTTCCGGCAAGAAGGTAAAGGCTGAAATCGCAGGATTCCACGATTTAGCAATCTTTAAGCAGGGTGTAACACTGTAAGATATGATATTATAAAAGGCAGACTGCCGTTTTCCTGTTTGGATAGTGAATGGGAAACGGCGGGGCTGTCTTTTTTGCTTTGCCTAAAAATAAAAAATCGTGTATAATAAATATATGATGTTGGGGACACAAGCCCCACCTATGAGTAAGCTCATGTGGGTTTAGACCTTTTGACCCTGATATCAATATATTTGGATTTTTACATCGTGGAGGATTTGTGACCAATGACAGAGGGGGTTTCAGTGGGAATTTGTGATGATGTCCTGTTATGGAGAGAAGAAATTACAGATAAAGTGCTGGCATATCAGACAGAAAAACAAATTCAGATTACGATAAAGCAATATAGCTGTGCAGAAGATTATCTAAAGGCGCAGGATGATATAGATATTTTGTTTTTGGATATTGAGATGTCCGGAATGTCCGGAATTGCGTTAAAAGATATTTTGATTCAAAATAAGAGAAAAGAAATGATTGCATTTATAACGTGCTATGACGGATATATCCGGGAGGCTTTTGGCAAAAATGTATGTGGTTTCATAGATAAACCGGTTTCAAGGGAAAAGGTATTTGAGGTTCTGGATAAAGCTGTTGAGGAGAAAAAAGAAAATGCAGTCTGCCGGCTTACGGCAGAAACAGGGGTTTCATTAAAAGAGATTCAATATATTAAATCAAACGATAAATATATTGAGATTTATACGGAAAATGGTGTTGTGCCGGGATATATCAGTTTAAAGGAGTGTGAGGACATACTTCCGGTTCAGACATTTATACGGGTTTCGCGATTTTATATTGTGAATTTTGTGGCAATTAAAAATATTGCGGGAACAATAGAAATGAATGATGGACAAAAAATCAAAGTCAGCCGCGGAAAGTTAAAAGAAATCCAAAGACAGTATGCCGATTACCTAATGGAAATCCGTTTCCCGTATATTTAGTAAAAGTGTGAGTTTGGGAGGGTATGCATGAACTTAACGTTTAATGAAGAAATTTTTAAAAATTGCAGGAATAAGGAACAATATTTTCAATATATAGAAGAACTTGTTTGGCTTGGCAGGGAAGTTCAGAATAATGGTATTATGGCTTTTGAAAGTGAAAAGTGGCAGAATGTTACAGCATATGAGCGGGAAGCAATAGATTTGCTGTGCGAAGGCTGTCCGCCAAACAGACTGGAATTCATGCTGACAAACCTTTTAAATACATCGGATTTTACAGAAGATGAATACATAAAAGCGGTACTGTTCAGGGTATTTGTGATTTTCTTACAGTCCGGCGGAATCAGTGAAACAGAGATGAAAAAGCTGCTGTTATCGCATTTTGGCATACAGGAGTATTATAACAGAATATAAAAGATACAAACAATAAAATGTCCGACAGGGGAATGAATCCTGCCGGACATTTTTCTTTTAGATAAGATGAAATAAATCAAAAATGTATTGGAATATTGAACATTTATGGTTTCCGGGGGCAGAATGGTTCGGGAAAGACCATGCTGATGCGGTGTATCTGCGGACTGGTGATTCCTGATAACGGAGCAATTATTGTAGACGGAGATGAACTGGGAAAAAGAATATCATTTCCGGAAAGTCTTGGCGCACTCATTGAAAGTCCGGGATTTATAGAGCATTACAGTGCATTGGATAATATGAGGGCAATCGCATCCATCAAAGGAATTGCTTTGGAAAATGAAATGCGTGAAATACTACAGGAAGTAGGATTAGACCCTGATGAAAAGAAGTCCGTAAAGAAATATTCACTTGGAATGAGACAAAAGCTGGGAATTGCCATTGCACTAATGGAAAATCCCGAACTGATTATTTTAGATGAACCTTTTAATGCTTTAGATGAAAAAAGTGTGGAAAAAGTAAAGAAAATTATAAAACAAAGAGCGGAAGTAGGTGCATTAATTATTGTCAGCTGTCATGACAGAGAAATATTAGATCAGATAGCAGACAGCATTTATTATATGGAGGAGGGGAAGATTATCCGAAATGAAGAAAAGTAGAACAAAGACGATGATAGTTGCCGTATCGGTGATTGCCTTTTTGGTGTATCTGGTGCTGGTAATCGGTATTAACCTGAAATATCCGAAAGCGCAGTTAGAGGAAAAACAGCTTGGAGAAGCGATGACGGCTGATGATTTTGAAATAACGGCAACCGATGTGTCTTTTATGAGTCAGGAAGATTTTTCTGATATATATGCTTTTGAAAAGGAGATATTTAAAGAAGCAGAATGTATTATGGTTACAGTCAATATAAAAAATATATCAGAAGAGAAACAGCGGGTAACATTAGACCGTTTTGCATTGACATCACAGGCGTGGACAAATTGTGCAATGCCTGATAAGTATATGGCGGTAAATAAAAAATGGAACAGTGAACAGTATCAAAGCGGTCCAATCTATATCGAATCAGGCGAAGAACGGACACTGATTCTGCCATTTCTTTTAGTAAAAAAAGGATTCAGACAAAAACAGTGGGAACACGTAAAAGAACGAAACTATGAACTGGTATTGTCACTGTATCCGGTAAAAAAGCAGATAAAACTCAAATGTGTGTAATAGCATAGAAAAAAACCGGCAGGGTATGGTACCCTGCCGGTTTTTTCTTGAACGCTCTAATCAAATGAAAGCTAAGCTTTAATTATCTCTGAACTCTTGCGCCAGCACCACCAACGATACCTTCAACTTCCTTGAGAGAAGCCATTGTTGTATCACCAGGAGTTGTCATAGCAAGAGCGCCGTGAGCAGCACCGTAATTAACAGCCTTTTCAGCATCTTCAAATGTCATAAGACCATATACAAGACCTGAAGCGAATGAATCACCGCCACCAACTCTATCCATGATTTCAAGACCGTCATACTGAGCAGCCTTATAGATTTCACCATCAGCCCAGCAGATAGCAGACCAATCGTTAACTGTAGCTGTCTTAACCTGACGAAGTGTTGTAGCAACAGCCTTGAAGTTCGGATATGTAGCAGCAGCTTCGTTGATCATCTTCTTGTAACCATCAAGGTTCAGAGTCTTAAGGTTTGCATCGTTACCTTCGATTTCAAAACCAAGGCAGGCTGTGAAGTCTTCTTCGTTACCAATCATAACATCAACGTACTTAGCAACTTCCTTATTAACTTCCTGGGCCTTAGCTAATCCACCGATAGCTTCCCACATAGAAGGACGGTAGTTTAAGTCGTAAGATACGATTGTACCATACTTCTTAGCTGCCTTACAAGCTGCGATAACTGTTTCACAAGCCTGTTCAGAAAGAGCAGCGTAGATACCGCCTGTATGTAACCAGCGAACACCTAAACCACCATCGCTCTTGTTCTTGAAGATGTAGTCGAAATCGAAATCATCCGGTGTAGCCTGAGAGATAGCTGTGTTAGCTCTGTCAGAGCAGCCCTTAGCGCCACGGATACCAAATCCTCTTTCTGTGAAGTTCAGACCGTTTCTGCAAAGACGTCCGATACCATCAGTCTTCTTCCAGCAGATGAGGTCTGTTGAAACGCCACCCTGCTCGATGAAGTCTTTCATAAGAAGACCTACTTCGTTATCAGCGAAAGCTGTGATAACAGCTGTGTTCATTCCGAAACACTTGTGAAGACCACGGATAACATTGTATTCTCCGCCGCCTTCCCATGCTCTAAAGCTTCTTGCTGTACGGATTCTTCCTTCACCCGGATCAAGACGAAGCATTACTTCACCTAAAGATACGGCATCAAATGTGCACTCTTCGGCTGGTCTTAAATTTAATTTCATTTTTTAGATACCTCCAAAATATTTTATTACAAATGTATTCTATCATACTTGTCCGATTTAATCTATATTTTTTACCGAAAGAATTTCATGAATTTACAAAACTATGAATTGACAAAAAAATGTACCAACTCTATAATAAAAAGAAATTACATATTCTAGTAAAAGGAGAAGTTAAAATGAATAAAGTTGTAGAAGAATTGAGCAAGATTGGTATTGTACCGGTTATCGCATTAGATGATGCAAAAGATGCAGAACCGTTAGCAAAGGCTTTAATTGAAGGCGGACTTCCTTGCGCAGAAGTAACATTCAGAACTGCAGCAGCAGAGGAATCTATCCGTATCATGGCTGAAAAGTTCCCTGAACTTGTTGTCGGAGCCGGTACAGTATTAACACCGGAGCAGGCAGACAGAGCCATGAATGCAGGAGCAAAGTTTATTGTCAGTCCGGGACTGAATCCTAAGGTTGTAAAGCATTGTCTGGACAAGGGTTATCCGATTGTTCCGGGTACAAGCAATCCTTCTGATGTAGAAACAGCGATTGAATTAGGACTTGATGTCGTAAAATTCTTCCCGGCTGAAGCAGCAGGCGGACTCAACATGATTAAGTCTATGGCAGCACCATATACAAATATGAAATTTATGCCGACAGGCGGTATCAATGCAGGCAACTTAAAGTCTTATCTTGACTTTGGCAAGATTGTATGCTGTGGCGGTTCATGGATGGTAAAGAAGGACATGGTTGCAGCAGGTGATTTTGAAGGCATTAAGAATCTGACAAGAGAAGCTGTTGATACGATGCTTGGATTTGAAGTTAGACACGTTGGTGTCAACTTACAGAGCGGTGAAGAGGCAGAAGACCTTGCAGATACATTCAATAAGATGTTCAGCTTTGAAAAGAAAGTCGGTAACAGTTCAGTATTTTCAGGAACAGGCTTTGAGCTGATGAAAAAGCAGGGGCGTGGAACACATGGCCATATTGCAATCGCAACAAACTATATTGAAAGAGCAATCTATCATTTAGAGAAACGTGGATTTGAATTTGACAAGGATTCAGCCGTTATTAAAAATGACAGATTAAAGGCAATTTATTTCAAGGGCGAGTTCGGCGGATTCGCTATACATCTTGTTCAGAAATAATTGCAGGAATTGTTTTTAAGTCCATGGGACTGCCGTGCTTTGAAAGTGCGGCAGTCTGTTTATGTAGTACCTTTGTAACAGAAGCCTCCCATGCGGGGGAATTAAAACGTAAATTTTGTGGAAAATGTTGAAAAAATTGTGAAAATATAGTAAACTAAACACAAAATGTAGTCGATAGACTAAATAGGTATTTAGAATACAGTAGAAAAGAGGTCTGTTATGAAAAAAATTTATCAGATTAGAAGATTGCGTAAGGGCTGGAAGGTGCTGGCAGCTGCAATCTTTGCAATCGCTCTGTTAGGAGGATATATGCTCTATGCCAACGCTGCGACCAGTGTTGCTATGAGATTGTCAACGACTTCTGCAAGCATTGCATTCAATAAAGAGTCTAACTCGGTTGTACAGGTTAGTTCTCTTACCGGTACGGATGATAATGGGGATCCGAACCAGAATTACGCACCAAATGGTAATAATATCGAATGGACATCTTCTAATAACGATATTGTTACATTTCGCAGAGAAAATGATGTAATGGATCACGACACTGCAAAAGGTATGATTCCTATTATTAAGGGTGCACATGCCGGTAAAGCAGATGTGACAGCTACATACTATTCTATTCAGTATGACAGCACAGGTTCCATTATCAATAAGTCACTGGTTACCAGCCTGACGGCAAAGGTTGTTGTACCGCTTGAAGTTACGACAACTCATTCCAACAGTACGATTTATACAGTTGGTGATCAGATTACATTTACAACCAATACCTGTGATTCTAACAAGATTTTTATTGAAACAAAGAACGACACCAGTGGAAACGTTTCTCATGACGGTGTAGTTGAACTGGTTTCATCATCCAGCACACAGGCAACTTTAAAGGTTGTCGGCGGTGGACAGGCAACGGTTATTGTAAGAACAGCAGACGGCGGCGGTGAAGATGCTCTTTGCAAAGAATTTACAGTTCGTGCAAAAGTAGAATTTAATGATTCAAACATTTACAGAGACAATAATAACCGCAAGTGTTTAAAGTTAAATGATGAACCATATGTAGAGTTTACGAAGTATGTTATTGGTTCTAACATCAATAATCCGGCAACGGCAGGTGTTTTTTACGAGTCATCTGACCCGAAGGTTGTTGAAGTTGCACAGGACGGTTCAGTACTTGGTAAGTATGCAGGTGTTTCTACGGTAACAGTAGGTATTCCGGCATATGATGCACAGGGCAATAAGACATGGTATACGCATGATACCGTTGATGTTGTTGTACCGTTTAAGAAACTGGGCAATCAGGTCAGCAATATGAACGTTGATGACCAGCTGCAGTTATCAACATCAGCAAATCCGACAGAGATTACATGGACAACATCGAACAATGCAGTCCTGCAGGTTGATGCAACAACAGGTCTTGTTACGGCAATTGGTGCCGGTACTGCAAAGATATATGCATCAAGAGCAGCAGATGATTTCAGTACAAAGTACAATCAGCCGATTCAGCTGGTGTATGAAATTACTGTTATTGATGATTTTGCATTAAGTGCAGATAAGACATCTGTTAACATGGGCGAAACCATTGAAGTGTCAGCCCTTGTAACAGCTACAGATATTACAGCCAATCCAATTACTTATAAGCTTGAAAACCAGCCAAAGGATGACGGAACAATTCCGACAGGTGATCTGGTTACAGTAGAGCAGGACGGTAAGACATTTAAGATTACCGGTGTGAAGTCCGGTACGGTACATTTGATTGTTACACAAAACGTTAACGGCGTTATGAAGACAGCAACCTGTGTTATTTATGTAACGACACCGGTTAATGAAGTATCCATTAATCCGTCGTCTATTCAGATTGACAGAGGTTCAACCGGAACGGTCCAGCTGTTATTTAATCCGGCAGGACCAACCAATGATAAAGTATTATGGTCTTCTTCAAATACAAGCGTTGCAACAGTTGAAGGTGACAGCTACACGGCAACTATCACGGGTGTAGCCGGCGGTACAGCAACCATCAGTGTTATTACAGAAGATGGATTAAAGACAGCAACTTGTGATGTTTATGTAAGAGAACCGGTTACAGGTGTTGTATTAAATGAAACATCGGTAGAATCTTCTATGTCTATCGGACAGTTCCAGTTAGTGGCAACTGTTCTTCCAGCAGGGGAAGGTGTTAACAGAAATGTTACATGGCAGTCTACAGATGAAAGCATTGTAAAGGTTGATGAGAATGGTCTTGTAACATTTGTAAAACCGGGACATGCAGCAGTAGTTTGTAAAACTGAAGACGGCGCATTTCAGGCATTCTGTAATTTTGTCATTGATATTCCGGTAGAAACGATTACACTCGATTATACAGATGAAATTATGAGAATCGGAGATACATTAAGAATTACAGCAGAAGTACTTCCGTTAGAGGCATCTAACAGAACAGTACGCTGGACATCTTCTAATACCAATGTTTGTATCGTAGACTCTAACGGTTTAGTACAGGCAGTTGGAACAGGAAGCTGTACAATTCTTTGTGAATCATTAGATGGCAAGGCATCTGCAATGTGTAATATCTATGTAAAACAGCCGGTTACACAGGTTGTTTTAAATACAACAGATATTACAGTAAGAAAAGGTCAGGTATTCTGGCTGAATGCAACCTGTCTTCCGGAAAATGCGGATAACAAAATCATTACATGGGAAAGCCGTGATGAAGATGTGTGTACAGTGGAAAGCGACGGTAAGGTAACAGCTACCGGTGCAGGTACAACTTCTATTATTGCAACAAATCCGGATTCCGGTCTGACAGCATACTGTGTTGTAACAGTTACACAGCCGGTAACAGGTATTACCTTAAATTCTGATTATCAGGAATTATGGGTAGGTGCAAAGTATGCGATTATTCCGAATATCGAGCCGTACGATGCTGAAAATAAGAATGTAACGTATCGTTCAAGTGATCCTGATGTTGCAACCGTTGATGAAATGGGTGTTGTAACAGCAGTAAAGGGTGGCTCCTGCGTAATCATTGTTACAACAGAGGAGTGCCAGCTGACAGCAGCTTGTACGATTGATGTAAAAGAATATGTTTCTTCTATTACATTAAGTGAAACACATAAATTTATGAATGTCGGAACTTCCGGAACTTTAACAGCAACGGTAGGTTCTGATACGGCAACCAATAAAAATATTATATGGACCTCATCCGATAATTCAATCTGTTCCGTAGACTCTTACGGTACATTAAATGCGGGTGAACCGGGTATTGCAGTTATTACTGTAACAGCAGCTGATGGCAGCGGTGTATCCGCTACCTGTGTTGTTCAGGTCGTAAATCCGGTGACATCTATCCGTATTGAACCGGATACAGTCCGTATGTTAGTTGGAGAATCCCGCATTGTACAGGCAGTTATTGAACCGGACGATGCATCGATTAAAGATGTAACATGGGAATCTTCTAATGAAGAAATTGCAACAGTTGATGAAGCCGGCGAAATCTTTGCTTTAAGTACAGGTAAGTGTAAGATTACAGCGACTTCGAAGGATGGAAATAATGTAAAGGGTGTCTGCTGGGTATATGTAACACCGGTAGTTAATATTACATCCATTAAGATTAATTCAAGCGAAATCTATATGCTCACCGGTAAGTCAAGACAGTTATCTGTCAGAGTGCGTCCGGCAATTAATACGGATTCCTATGAATGGTATTCAACAGATACCGGTATTGTTGTAGTAGATGGTAATGGCGTAATTACAACAGTGGGTCCTGGTACTGCGGAAGTTGTGGCAGAAAGCGTCAATGGTACTGCACTTTCATCTTGTACAGTCCATTCACTGGCTATCAGCCGTTCAAGCATCACTTTGGAACAGTATGATTCATACTGGCTGGATGTTATCGGTAACGACAGTAACAGCAAGGTGACATGGAGGAGCAGTAACCCGAGAGTCTGCACAGTCGACTCAACAGGTCATGTAGTTGCCCGTAAGGCAGGTACGACAACTGTAACAGCAGTCTTAAATAATAAGACTTTGTCATGCACAGTAAGAGTAACAAATATCCGGTAAGAATAACACAGTAGTGGTATTCCGGTATTAATAAAAGCAGCCGCAGGCGGTTCGTGAAGAACGTCTGTGGCTGGTTTTT
>ENA-ORUN01003054-ORUN01003054.1-human-gut-metagenome-genome-assembly--contig:-NODE-3054-length-12454-cov-10.078877_pt1 | contig 12454 bp, 10 predicted proteins | sample MGYA00242080_ERZ509209 | MGnify/ENA primary metagenome ERZ509209 (study PRJEB26280, sample SAMEA2338786) | human gut metagenome | biome: human gut; feature: human-associated habitat; material: faeces... | reverse complement strand
AAAAATCCTGCGGGTTGTCGGCGGTAATGCCGACGTTCCGCATAGCTTCGTGCAACTGCTCCTTTGTGGCGGGCATATCCAACCAATAGCCGCCGGGGTCGCCCGCGTCAAAGCGGCTGCGGTTGCCTATCATAATAGAAAACTGTTCGCTCATGTGTTCACGCTCCTTTTCCTGCCCGGTATTTTCGGGGATAGCTGCCGCCTGTTGCTGCTGCGGGGGTTCTTCGCCCTCTATGGTGTAGTCCGGCATGAGCATACCGTTTACTTTGAAATAGTCGGCGTACTCCTGCGGGATAGGCGGGGAGATTTCCGTAAACAAGCGGTCATACGCTTTGATACGCCCATTCAGATACTTTTCCATAGCTGCCTTGTCGGTGAAAACCTTTCTATCTTGTCCGGCAATCTTCGCTTGGGTTCTGCTTGGGCTGTTGGTGCGCACGCTCCATGTAAGCGTCCATGAATACGGGATAGATTTCTGCGCTTCTTTGTCGTAGCGGGTATTCTCGTAAATGTAGTAATTCATCTGATATACCCGGTTGCTGCGAATATGGCGGTTATGCTCGGTGGTCTGCCACTCGTTAGCGGTGTGCTGGACGTGCGGCGTTCTCACATATTCAAGTGTTTTATCCAGCAAAAGCGTTCTTCCCGCCTGTTCTTCCCATGCGGCGGCGCGTTCTTTAAGGTCGTCAAAAATCGCCTGTTCTGCCGCCGCGCTTTCGCTGCGCATGGAAAGTAGCTGCGCAATCGGCAAGGAAGCATAAGGGGCAATCTCCCTGTCCTTTGCTTCAAAATATATCCGGCGTTCTATCCGCATGGTTTCGGCGGCTTCTAATTTGTCATGGTCGTATGAGGAATACGGCATATTCTTTCATCACGTCCTTTCTCGGTCATATAAGGGTTTGGGACTATCCCAACAAGCAAAATGCCCGCGCTCTCTATGGGAAGCGCGGGCATTTCTCGCAAACGGGTACTCGTTTGCTGTGCTTGCTATGTAGTTGTTTTTATCCGTAAACGCCTGTTTCTCTCGCTTTGGGCTTTCTGTCTGCGGCGTATCTTTGCCGCGCAATCGGGGCAGTATTTCGCCCGGTTGCTGCCCGCCGCAAACGTGCTGCCGCATACCGCGCAACGCTTCAAATCGGTTTCCCCGCTGCGGGTGATCTGTTCGCAAAGCTGCCTGTCGGCGGGTAATACCGCTTCGCGGAAATAGCGGCATAGCAGCGAATAGCTGATACTCTGCACACAAACGCAAGTTTCCCCGTCGTCCAGCAGCAGACAATTCCCGCAATCGTTGTTTGCACAAGCGGCGCGGGTCATTTTCTTTACGGCGCGGTATTGCTTTTCATCAAGCCTTATCATTTTCGGTTCTGCTCGACGCGGAAGTTTACATACTTGCCGCCTGTGTCGGCAAGCAGCACAACTCCGTCAAAGGTCTTTCCCGTCTTGGTCGAGTACATACCTTTGATTTTTACCTTTCCGTCTTTCAAAAGGGCGGCGGCAATCGCCTTTGTGAAAGCCTTTTTGCGCTGCTCAAAAAAGCGGTCATTCTTCCACATCACAAAGCTGCAAGCCCTGTCGGAGCAGTAAAAGTTTTTCTTGCCCTCGTAAACCGCCGCGCCGCAACGGGGGCAAGTGCCGATTGCTTCCCGCTGCGGGGTAAACAGCTTCGCTTTATCCTCGGAAATCGCGGAATAGGTCTTGACAAGCCCCGCTGTCATTTCCTCAATCCCGCGCATGAAGTCGGCGGGGCTGTCGCTGCCCTTTGCAATCCCGGTAAGGCGCGTTTCCCATTCTGCCGTAAGCTGCGGGGACGTAAGGCTGTCGGGCAGAATAGCGACAAGGTTATACCCGTCCTTTGTGGGGATTAGCTTTTTGCCCTTGCGCTCGGCAAAGCCCGCGCTAATGAGTTTTTCAATGATACCCGCCCGCGTCGCGGTGGTGCCTAACCCTTTGCGCTCCGCGTCCTCCGGCGTGTCCTCCTTTCCCGCACTCTCCATAGCCGAAAGTAACGTATCTTCGGTAAATGCCTTTGGGGGCTGCGTGTAACGTTCGGAGATCTCCGCTGCCGGATTGTCAAAGGTCTGCCCCTCGGCAAGCGGGGGTAAAACCGCTTCCGGCTCTGCGTCCTCGTCCTGTTCCCCGGACGCGGCGCGGGATAGTCTTTCAATCTCGCGCCAACCCTCGCAAAGCGTCGTCCTGCCCTTTGCGGTAAAGGTATAGCCGCCGCAAGTGAAAACCGCCGTAACCGCTTCATACTCATAGGGCGCGGCAACGGCGCAAAGCAGTTTTGCGCACACAAGGGTCATTAGCTTTTTCTCACTTTCGGCAAGGGAAGAAAAGCCCGTTTTCACAAACTCCGCTGTCGGCAAAATGGCGTGATGGTCGGTTACTTTGCTGTTGTCGCAAATCCTCGCAAGGTCGGCTTGCAGCTTCACGCCCTGCATAAAGGGGAGAGCAGCGCAAAGGCCGGTGATAAGTTCCTTTGTGCTGCCCTCCATATCGGAAGTGATATATTTGCTGTCGGTGCGGGGATAGGTCAAAAGCCGTTTTTCATAAAGGGCTTGCGCATAGTCAAGGGTCTGTTTCGCCGTAAACCCATACAAACGGTTTGCTTCCCGCTGCAAGGCGGTGAGGTCAAACAGTTTCGGCGGGGCTGCGGTCTTTTTCTCTTTTTTAAGGGAAGTACAAACGGCCTGCGATTTCTCGCAAGCCGCTTTCATCTGCCGCGCCGCCGCTTCGTCGTCCTGCCTTTCGGAAAGGGCGGCAACGCCGCCAACGTCCAGCCGGACGACATGATATTTCTCTTTCTTAAAGCTGCTGATTGCATAGTCGCGGTTTACCAGCATAGCAAGGGTGGGCGTTTGCACTCTGCCGACATTCAATGTTTTATGGTAGAGGATAGAGAAAAGGCGGGTCGCGTTAATGCCAATGAGCCAATCGGCCTTTGCTCTGCAAAGCGCGGATTGATAGAGGTTGTCATAGCCGCGCCCGTCTTTGAGATTTGAAAAGCCCTCGCGGATTGCACTTGCTTCCATGCTGCTAATCCAAAGGCGGGAAAAGGGCTTTTTGCAATTCGCCTGTTCATAGACAAAGCGGAAAATGAGTTCCCCCTCGCGCCCGCTGTCGCAAGCATTGATAATCTCGGTAACGTCGCTGCGGTGCATAAGGTCTTTGAGAATGGAAAACTGCTGCTCCTTGCCGCTGGCAACAATAAACTGCCACTCCTGCGGGACAATGGGAAGATCGTCGTACTTCCATTTACGGAATTGTTCATTGTAGGTCGCCGCGTCTGCAAGGCTAATCAAATGCCCGATACACCACGACACAAGGTAGCCGCCGCCCTCAAAATATCCGCTGCGCTTTTCATTCGCGCCCATAACGGCGGCAATCGCCGCCCCGACGCTCGGTTTTTCTGCAATTACAAGTTTCATAGATTATCGTCCTCCTGCTCGGTCTGTTCGGTTTCGACTACTTCCGTTTCCTCGTCGTCCTCGTCAAAATCAAGGTCGTCAAGGCTGCTGCTGCCTTTCGCCGCGTCCTTTTTGGGCTTCAAAATCTTAAAGTAGTAGAACGCGCCGCCGCCCGCTGCGGCAACAAGCAGCACGACAAGCAGAATACCCATGCCGCCGCCTTTTTCTTCTTCCGGCGGCTGCTCGGTTTCTTCCGGCTCCGGCTCGGCTTCCACACCCGCGCACTCGCTCATGTTGACGCTGCAAACCGGGCAAGCGGTGTTGACGCTTCCGGCAACGCATTTATCGGTGCAGCTACAAACGGGGGCTTCGGTCTGCCCGTCCTCCATAAGGGCGGTTAAATCCGCTTCGTCCACTTGGTTAAGGAAATGGACGGTATTTTCCCCGTCCTCGGCGCGGTCAATGATGATGTAAAAATAGTTGCCACTTTTGGTAACGACGGTGATAAACTGCTTGTCGCCGGACGCTTCACCCGTTATATCGTCCACAAGGGACATATTCCCGTCCGGGGTAAGGGGCTGCGGCTCATAGCCGCCCGTCGTTTCTTCCGGCTCGGTTTCCGGCGCGGGGGTTTCCTCGGTTACGGGGGTAGGCGTGTCGTCGCTTTCATCGCCACCGCCCGCATAAGCGGTAACAGAAAAGCCGCACATGATAACCAGTGCGGCAAGCAATACGGTAAACTTTCGGATTATCTTTTTATTCTTCATTGTCGTTGTCCTCCTGTTCGGCGGGGTAAGTGGCTTCCGGCTGCGGCAAGGTGATTTCGCCGCTGGCGTAAGCGGAGAGGAACGCGGCAAGCTGCGTCCCGTCAAGGTGTACCGCCTTTACCATTTGCACGATCTGCGCGTTTTCTTCCTCGACTTTCTGCGCTTCAAGGTCTTTCAGCTTCTTTTGCTGTTCAAGGATTTTTGCCCTCGTTTTCTCAATATCCCTTTCGATACGGTCAAGTTTCGTGTTCGCCATAGTCATTTACTCCTTTCCAAACTGTTCTTTCCATGAATAGCTGCGCCCCAATCCCTTAACGGTTTTAAGATAGGGCATAGCGTTTTCTTCCAAAGTCGCCGCCCGGTTAAATAGATCGGGATAGTGTTCTTTGAGATATAAAATCTCTTGTTTCTTCATGCTCGGACAAAAGAAACAGGACGATTTACCCGGCTGCGGCAATCCTGCCGCTTTGATTTCCCGGATACAATCGTCCCTGTTCCAGCCCCATTCTTCAATGAGGGGGTAGCGGTTATGATATTTTTTGTCGGCTTCGTTGTACTTGCGGGAATGTTCATACCGTTTCACTTCTCCCGCGTCATAGCCGATATAGCGGTTGACTTTCTCGCCGCGCTGCCATACTTCGCGGCAAGGCGCATAGTGGTTGCAAAACTTTTCCTGCGGTGCGATTTTGTGTTTCTGCGAACAACGCTTATGCCCGTAGGCAATCGACGGGAGCGTATGAGAGCGCAAGCACTCGGTTTCAAGAGATAGGCGGTTGCCGTAGCGGTCAACATACTGCACAACGGTAATCTGCGGCATACCGTGTTCCGCAAGCCATTGATTGATTATCTCGATAAATTGATAGGTATGCGGGTGTTCCGCGCCCGTATCGGCAAAGGTGATAAGGTCAATCGGGATTTTGTGCTTGTATAGGCCAATAAGTAAGGCGGCACTATTCGTGCCGCCGCCAAAAGATACAATATTCATTTTTCAACTCCTTTTAATTGTAATTTAACCGCCCGTAGGCGTAAAAGTGGGATTGCCAATAGCTGGTGTCCAGCTTTGAATACTGGATAGGGTCGCCACAATGCAGCATGACGGGGCTTCCGTCCCCGTCCTCGCCCACATAAATCCCCACATGGGAAACGCCGGGGGTGTCGTATGTACCCGTAAAGAACACCAAATCCCCCGGCTGCGGGTTAGAAACAGGGGTTGAGATGTTGTAAAGCCCTTGCGCCCCAAGTCTGCCCGTATTGTATAGGCCGCTGTTCGTCAACACATAACTCACAAAGCCGCTGCAATCAAAAGAGGTTTCCGGGGTGCTGCCGCCCCACACATAGGGAAAACCGACGTATTTATCTGCTTCCTCCATGAGCCGCGCAAACTTTTCATCGGAACCCAGCAGCGCGGCGGGTACTTCATAATCGGCGGGCGGGTTTTCATAGTATTTAGACACATAGCCGGATTGCGGGAAAAGGTCGGGTCTGTTTCCCAGCGACGACATATACATAGCGTACATGGATAGCTGTTCTTCGCCCATGATGTAAACGGGGACATGGGAGAGGTTGAAGTTTTCCAAATCCACATGAAGAATGTAATAGTTATAGGGGACTTCAACCGTATAGGGGTTGCCCTCGCTGTCCGTCCTTGTTTCGGTGCGGTAGCGTACCTGTACTTCTTCCTCGACCGTCAAGATATACTGTTTCTCAAAGAGCATTTCAAGGGTGCTTTGCACTTCATCGAGTGTAAACACGCCCTCATGCCACGCGGAAAGGATAGAAATTAGCACATAGGGGTCATGCTCGATCTCGTCCGCGTTTACCCGGTATTCGTCATAGCCGGGGTATTCGCTTTCGATATTGTCCAGCATATCTTGTAACTCGGCTTCCATAGCGGCATACGCGCTTTCCGCGCCCGTTATATCCGCGTCCTCGGAGAGATAGGACGACGCAATCAAGCCGCTGCCGCTGTTGCCGCCAAAGAGGGAGCAAGAGGACAGCCCGCCGAAAAGCAGCAGCACGATAAAGGCAATCCCGCCCACAATCAAGCAGCCTTTCCAATGCCGGACAACAAAGAACGTCGCCCGTTTGGTTTCCTGCGCGGTTTTCTTCGCCGCCTTTGCGGTGGCTTCAGCGGTTTTTTTCGCTTTGCCGCCCGCTTTCAGCGTTTTTGCATACTGCTTTTTAATGCGCTGCTTCTGCCAAAAACGGGAAATGGGGTTGGAGTGCGCAAGCGCGGGGTTATCGTGCAACGCCTTTTGATAGAGAAAATCTGCGTTTGCCTTTACCGCTTGTTTTTCCGCTGCCGCCGCTGCCCGGTAGGGTTTCAGCTTATGGCGGCGTATGCCGCCCTTAACTGCCCGCGCCGCCATGCCGCCCGCTTTCTCTCCGGCAAGTTCTACCCGGTGCCCGCTTTCCACACCGACGTTTTCTTTCTCTACCTCGTAGATTTTCCCATGTACGGTACTGTTTAACTCCTGTGCCGGACGGGATAAGGGGTTATGCCGCAACTTGCCGTTTGGGGGCTTATCCGTCTTTTCAAAGGAAAGGCGCGTCTTTGCCTTGCCTTTCGCTTCGTCAAAAACGCGCTCTTTCTTGATTTTGGTCTGCTTGGGGATAGCCGCCCGCGCTGCGTCTAAACAGTCTGCCGCCTTATCCGATTTCTTGATCGCTTTTTGAAGTTCCGGCGTTGCCCGTTCCGCTTCGGAAAACTGCAAGCGGGAAGAATGGGTTTTAGGCTGCGTCGCGTCAAGGGCTTTTTTCTCCGCGCCTTTTGCTGCGTGTCGCTCAATCTCTGCGCCGATATGCTGCACAACCTTTTCCGCTGCCACCCCTGCGGGGGCTGAATAGTTTTCTTCCTGCGGCCTTTCGCTGATACTGGACGTTTCGCCCGTCGTGAGGTTTTCCGCAACCGCACCGTCGCGGGTCATTTTTTGCGTTACCTTGTCGGGGGCTTTCAGTTCCTTGCTCAATCTTCATCACCTCCAATCCGCTGTTTTGCAAGTTCGCAATAGTCGGGGTTTAACTCAATGCCGATATAGCGGCGGTTAAGCCGTTTTGCTACCATGCCCGTCGTGCCGCTGCCGAAAAAGGGGTCAAGGACAATCCCGCCGATGGGACAGCCCGCCAAAATGCACGTTTCCGCAAGTTTCGGCGGGAACGCTGCGAAATGCCCGCCATGATAGCCGACATTGTTAATCTGCCAAACGTTGCGGCGGCTGCGGACGGGAGAAATCAACTCGTCGGCGTATGCGCCCTTTTCGCGGGGGCGGTTGATTTTCTGCGGTTGGTTTTGCCCCGGAACAGTAACGTTATACTTATTTCCTTTGCTAACTCCGCTTTTCAGCCGCCCCGCCGTTGTGGGGGCTATCGGCTCGGCTACTGCTTGCCAATCGTAATAATACTTCTTTGACTTGGTAAGCAGAAACACATATTCATAGCAGCGGGTCGGCCTGTCCCGCGTGCTTTCCGGCATGGGGTTTGTTTTGTGCCAAATGATAGAACTGCGCAAATACCAACCGTCGCCCCGCAAGGCGAGGGCTACAAGCCACGGAATACCAATTAAATCTTTGGGCTTGCAGCCGGGGGCGCGGTGGTTAAACGCCACTTGCTGCCCGTTCCTGCCTTTGGGGTATTTGGGGTCTTGGTGGTCGGCTTTGCTGCCTGTGCCGCAATAAGTGTCCGCGATATTCAGCCAACAAGTACCCTCCGGCGTAAGCACCCGCTTTACCTCATGGAATACCGCCGTAATACGGGAAACATATTCCTCCGGCGTTGCTTCCCGTCCGATCTGCCCGTCTGCGCCGTAGTCCCGCAAGGCATAGTAGGGTGGGGACGTTACGCAACAATCAACTGCATTTTCCGGCAAGGTTTGAAGCACCTGCAAGCTGTCGCCGCAATAGATTTTGTCCATTTCTATCCTCATGCCGACACCTCGCCGGGTTTGGTCGTCATTACACGATAGAGTTCCGTATCTTGCGGGAAACGGTCAATAAAGGGCAAAATCACGTTGCCATAGAAGATAAGCCCCTCGCCCGCGTCGGAATGGGTTACATAGGTCATTTGCTGCTGCGAAATGTTAAGCTGCTTTGCAAGGATTTCCCTGTCGCCCTGGGCTTGGTTGAGCATATACACAAAATCGCTGTTTTCAAAAATGTTCTCCACCTCGCGGGACGATAACAAATCTTTCACGTTTTGGGTGATACCTGTCGGAATACCGCCCCATTTTCTAAAACGCTTCCAAATCTCAACGCTGTACGCTGCGGTCTGTTCCTCTTTGAGCAGCAAATGAAACTCGTCGATATAGTACCGCGTCGCCTTGCCTTCGCTGCGGTTTATGGTAACTCTGTTCCAAACTTGATCTTGGACAATGAGCATACCGAGTTTTCGTAGCTGGGTGCCGAGTTCTTTAATATCAAAGCAGACAAGGCGGTTGTGAATGTCAACGTTTGTTTGGTGGTTAAACACGTTCAAACTGCCATTTACATAGAGTTCCAATGCCGACGCGATACGCTGCGCTTCCTTTTCCGGCTGCTTCTTGATTTCATTGTAGAGGTCGCCCAAAATCGGCATATTCTCCGGCTTCGGGTCTGCAAGGTAGCTGCGGTACACGCTGATAACGGCGCGGTCAATCAAAGTCTTTTCAACCGCTTCCAGCCCGTTTTTGCCGCCCATAATCAACTCGCAAAAGGAAAGGATAAAATCGCTCTTTAAGGCTATGGGCGTGTCGCCCTCGCTGTAATTGAGGTTTATATCCATCGGGTTAATGTACTGCGTGCTGTTCTGCGAAACCTTGATAACCTGCCCTTTCAGCCGTTCCACAAGGGGGTAATATTCCGCTTCCGGGTCGCAAATGATAATATCGTCTGCGGTAATGAGAAAAGCGTTGGTGATCTCGCGCTTTGCCGAAAAACTCTTGCCGCTGCCGGGTGTGCCGAGTATCAAGCCGTTAGGGTTCTTCAGCCTTTTCCTGTCGCACAAAATCATGTTATTCGATAATGCGTTTAAGCCGTAATACAACGCTTCGCCGCTTTGGAACAGCTCTTGTACCGTAAAGGGGACGAAAATGGCGGTGCTGGAAGTCGTCAAGCCCCGCTGGATTTGGATTAGGTTTTCGCCCAATGGGATAGAGGACATAAGCCCCTGTTCCTGCCGGTAGTCAAGGCGGGTGAGCATACAGTTGTATTTCTGTGCGATACTTGCGGCCTGAAATACGTCGTTGTCCAATTTCTGCTTTGTGTCTGCCACATTCAAAACTAACAGCGTAAGCAAAAACATTCGCTCGTTCCGGCTCTGCAAATCCCGCAAAAGGTTTTTCGCTTCGCCGCCGTAGGTGGCAAGGTCGGACGGAATTATATCCATATCGTAGCCGCTGCGGATTGCCTTTTTCTGTTCCTCGATTTTCATACGGTCAAGGTCGGTGATTTTCCGCTTGATCGTCTTGATCGCTTCGTTGTGGTCGATACTCTGAATGTGCAGATTGACGACAATCCCGTTTTCCGCTTCCATGAAGTCGGCAAGCATACGGTCTGAAAGTTCCGGCGCGGCAATCTGCAAAAAGGAAACCGCGCCAAACTTCCCGCCCATTTGAAACATTCGCCCGTCGCCAAAACGGAAAGAGGACGGGGCAATAAAGTCTTTGACGGAAAGGCCGCTTACGGGTAGCCATTCCCACGCAAAGTTGAAGCGTTCCCCGTCCGGGTGGAAAAGCCCATGCAGCACTTCAAGCCGCTGCTTCCCGTCCAATACCCGCGCCGCCGCGCCGATCACCTTAAAATGGTTGAGGGTGTCCGTTTCGATACGGGCAAGCCGCGCCCGCGCCGATTTAATATCTTTTGCTTCAATGGTAAAGGTGAGAAACTTTGTCTTGATAAGCCCGTTGTTGCCGCGTTCAAGCTGTGTTTGCAGCATTTCGGTGTATTCGGCTCTGATACTGTCAAAGTCGTCATTCTGTGGGGCAATCGTGATACTGCTCTTGAAATCCTCCTTGTTCGCATGGCGGCTGATTAAGGAAAGCTGCACACTGATAGAAGCGTCAAAAGAGTTATACATATCGCAAAGGGCTTCAAAAATGGCGGTCTTGTCGTCCGGCTGCGCAAGCTGATAGTTAATATCTTCAAACTCAATGCACTTGGAATACCGCCCGTTTGCAAGGCGGCAAATCCCGTCCTTATACATTCGTTCAAACGGTATGCTGTCCTGCGCCGTATGGGGCTTCCCGTCGCCCTTTGACTGCCGGATAAGCGCGTCGATCTGTTTCTTTTCCTGCCGCGTAAGTTTACGCTTTTTGTTTTGGGTCTTTCCCTTTTCCTTTGACAATCGCCCGTACCTCCTTATCTAATCGCTCCTGCCGCGCAAGGGCGGTATAAAAATTGTTGGTCTGATAAGGTCGCTCTTTGGGGCGAAGAAACTTCACTTCCACAAATTGCCGTATAATCACTTCCAGCGGTTGCCCGTTCTTCTCGTACATAGCGAGTAGGAACATGGGCAGCATGGCAAGCACCATGCACAAAGCCGCCGTTGTCGTTCCCGCGCTGTCCTTTGTCAAAAAGAATAGCGGTAGCCCGATAGCCACCGCCGCGCCGAAACAGAGTAATTGTCTTTTGGTAAGGTTGAACATTACCTTGCTCTTGATTTTGGTTAAATCCTTTGGGACGGTTACATACGCCATTTCAAACCTCCTTTCCGGCAAACCGTATGTCGCTTTTGATTTCATTTCCCCATACGTCCCAACCAGGGGTATGCTGCCTTGCAAACAGTTCAATACGCGGTAGGTCGCCCATAAGGGCAAGTATCTTTTCCCGCGTTATATCCGGCTTTTTGCTGTGCTGCTCAACAGGGGAAATAATAAATTGATGTACCTTGTTTGATTGTCGCTTCGGGTGTCCTTTGGTAGCAAGCAAGCAGATTTCCGCATTTCCTCGCGTCCAAAAGCCCAAGCCATAAAACCAAGTGGGCGATTTCCGATTTTGCTTTAACCATACAAAGGCAACGGATTTATAGGTAAATCCCCAAGCCTTGATTAACTGCAACGCTTCTTTAAGCTGCGGGAACGTCGCCCATAGGAATAAAATACAGTCCTTATCCGCAATTTCTTTGACGGGTAAAGCGCAAAGTTCCTCAATACTCATAGTGGGATAGTGCTTTTCCGCTGCGCCCTGTACCTTGCTTCTCGCGTATCTCCAAGGGGGATCGGCGTAAATGATTTTGTATTTCTTCATCTGCACCCCCTTAATGCGCGCTGAATACGGATTTTGCAAGGCTTCCCGTTTTGAAAAGCGTAAAACACAAGAGGACGGTATAGCCCATGCAAGACCAGATCGCGCCGGATATGTCATCGGTTGCTGCGATTGTCTGTATCAAAACCGCATAAATACCGACGCACACAAGAATTAGAAAAGCCTGAAAACCGAGGGCAAGCAAGGATTTTAAGTAGTTCTGTCCCATGCCGCCCCATTCACGATTTACCATTGTCGCAACGGGGATAGGGGCGATACTCGTTACAAGGTATATTTCAATCATGCGCCCGTACACCACCAGCATGATACAGATAGACAACGCTTTCATGGTAAGCCCCACAAAGAGTGATTGAAACCATAGCCCCAAAAGCCCGCCGACGCTCATAGCGTCCAGCTTTGCTTCTATATCGGTGATAACGGTTGCAATATCTATGCTTGTGTCGGATATGATAACGCCCGCGCTGTTGACGACGCTCTGTGTAATGTCAAATACGCCCATGACGATGTTCCAAGTATTTGTTACCAGCAGCACCGCAACAAAGGTTTTGAAAATCCACTTGAAGAAAATCCAAGTGTCGAGATCGTGCAGATTGTTTTTCTCAATTACAAGCTGGATTAGTTCGTAGCACATGACAAAGGTAATGATAACGCCCGCAATCGGCACAATGACGTTTTCCGATAGGCTGCGTATCATATTGAATATGCCCGCGTTCCACCCGGCGGGGGTTGTGCCGACTTGCGTTGCGATTTCTCCAACCTCTGTATTTACGCTGTCGAACAGCCCGGAGAGATTAGAGAGTATTCCGTCTGTCAAAATGCCGCGAAACCAATCTTCAATCATCTGCCATATCAAAAGCTAATCCCTCCTTTCCCGCGCCCTCCCGCGTGAAGCGGGAGAGCGCGGCGGGTAGTGTTAGTTTGTGGCATTATCCAAACAGGCCGGAGAGCAGCGGGACAAGGGTAAGGCCGATAAGGGCAACGCCGCCGCCCGCCATCAACTGTTTTATCCCCAATTAGGTGTAAAACTCTGCTCGATGGCGGGCGG
>ENA-ORUN01003049-ORUN01003049.1-human-gut-metagenome-genome-assembly--contig:-NODE-3049-length-12470-cov-2.377124_pt1 | contig 12470 bp, 12 predicted proteins | sample MGYA00242080_ERZ509209 | MGnify/ENA primary metagenome ERZ509209 (study PRJEB26280, sample SAMEA2338786) | human gut metagenome | biome: human gut; feature: human-associated habitat; material: faeces... | reverse complement strand
GAGTTGGATTTCGGCGATGGCGGCGTTAATGTATCCGCGTGTGTGGAAGTGTTTCGGGTTGAGGCAGCTGATTGTCCATGTGGTTTGTCCGGTGGCGTTGTCCACGTGGCGTCGCGCTTCCATCGGCTGTCCGCAGTTGGGGCAGAACCAGTTGTTTTTCATTGGTTGTTCTTTCTGTCGGAATCTGAGTGTGATGCTGCTTGGCATAGGGCTGCGCTGAAGAAGCCAAGGGTGAAGCCCGTAAAGAGGCAGATGATGGCAATTAGCATGAGGTCTCCTGTTTCGTCAGATGGTTTTTGCGATGAGGCTGATCGAGACGATCAGCAAAACCCATAGGATCGCGATGCCGACCGTCCAACGGTTGAGGTTCTTCTCCGCGACCCCGGATGTGCCCGCGTTTGCGGTCAGTCCGCCGCCGAACATGTCGGACAATCCCCCGCCCTTGCCTTTGTGCAGAAGAATCAGCAGGGATAGCAGGACGCTCAGGACGGCGACGATGGTTTTCAAAACGATGATGAGAACGGCCATAGGGTTCCTTCGGAATAGAAGATGACGATGAAGACGATCAGGGCTGTCAGGTATGCGACAGCCCAACGGAGATAGGTGCTGCGATGCTGTGGATTATCCGTCCATACGCTCATGAGAAGAAACGTGAGCAGGGCGATACCCATCCATAGCAGCATGGCAAGGGTCACGGGATGTGTTACCGTCACCCGAACACCATGAGAGTGAGTTTGCCGAGCCCGAAATCCATGCCCGTGACCAATATCATGAGCAGGATGACGAACACGAATGCGGCAATACTCCAGGCCAACCATTCGCGGGCGGTTGGAGTCACCGTCTTACGGGTTTCATCGATTACCTGCCGAACATAGCGTCCGATGGTCAGGAAAGGATTACGGGACTGCTTGAGGGATGTTTTTTCAGTCAATGATCAGCTCCTTGGTCAGGAGCATGAGACCCAATGATCCGGCAATGACGCACAGGAACGTCAGGATGACGCACAGATAATATGCGATGTTCCAACAGTGGGCTTCCTTGATTCGGTCCAGAGAAGCGGCGTTCTTCGCGCCTTGCCCGAACAGCATGCCGACATGGAGGATAAGCCATGAACTGGCATATCCTCCGGTCATAACCATTACGTATTGGAGGATCAAGATTCTCACGTTCCGGGAATGGTCTTATTGGGCGTCAACAGGGGTCGCGGGTGCTGATGCGGTGTTCTTCGCGCGGATTTGAGCGAAGGCGATGGTCCTATCGTCTTCAAGATCTGCCTCGTTCGGATTAGTGGCCTGGCCGGCGATGACCGGTGTTGGCGCATCCTTCGGAGCTGACTGGACTGTAGTGGCGTTAGGCTTGCGTCCGGACTGGTAGGCGTTGTCAAGCACTTTGCTTGCCTCCTCAAGACGGCCGAGAATCGCACGAACCCTTGCATCGGCCTGCTCCGCGATGTTTTGTCGTCCAGTGGCATACGAGTCGGCTTCCTTACGCAACTGTGCGGCGGACTGCTGCGCGGATTCGATGATCTGCTTCGACTTCGCTTGGGATTCCTTCACGTTCTTTTCGGCGACCTGCCGCGCGTCCACTATCGCTTTCTCCGCGGCGGACTGGCTCTGCTTGCGAATGTTTTCAGCTTCCTGTAGCGCCTTGTTCTTGATGTCGGCTGCGTTCTTTTCCGCAGCATGATAAACGGTCTGGGTGTCTTCGAGGAGTTTCCTCACATCGTCGCCCACGCTCGTGTACTTGTTCTTGAGTTTTGCTTCCAGATCGTCGTTCTGCTTTTCGAGTTCTTCGATCCGTTCGGAGAGCTTCTTGTTTTCGGCTTGCAGCTGATCGATGTCTTGGTTTGCCTGGGTGAACTGGTTGTTGACCGTATCCAGGGTTCTCTTCAGATCAGTGTTTGCTTGCGCATACTTGTTGATGGTGTCCTGGAAATTGGTTACGGCGTCATTGACTTGTTGGGGATCGTAGCCTCGCATCTTCGTGTCGAATTCGATGATGGGCATGGTGGATTTGGGTCTCCTGACTTCACTTTTTTCTATGTGGACAGATTCAGTATAACAGGTAAAATGCCGGGGAGAAAAAAACCACCCGGCATTTTCCTAGAGTCAGCGATTCGGCAATTCTATGAAATCTCCGGCCTCGTTGTAGCCGTAAAGTTTTCCGTTGCGGCTACGAGTCCCGCGGGTAGTGGACAGGGATGGCGTGTAGAACGTTTCCTGACCGTTTTTCCGGACGCGGAAATTACCATCCGACAAGACCTTCACGTTGTCGGCGGTGATACGATTGGCCGGACTCTTGCCGTTATTGAACATGGATGCGAAGCCCTCCGCGTCGGCCGGCTCCTTGCCGATGCAGACACCGTTCCCGTTGGACAGCATGCGGGCGTGTCCGCCAGGAGTGTTGACGGCAAAGGCCACTCCCGCTTTGCCGTCGCGCATCTGGATGTCGCTGCTGTAGAACCGATTCGTCCCATACTTGGCCCGCAGCAGTTTCGCGGCCGCCTGTGGGGATTGCGGATCCACGTATGGTGCGGCCGCCCGTTCACGGACTGCTTGCACCTTGCGCGTATAGTCTTGGAATTCCTCGTTGGTGGTGAACTCCCTGCGTGCCTTGACCGGCTGCGTCCCGTACTGTTTCGCTTCGATGGAACCCCATACGGTGATGTCGTCTCCGCTGTGGGGGTTCATATAGTCGGTGCGGAAATGCAAGGCGTTCTGCAACGGTTTGCCGCTTTTTGTGGATACCTTGGTGCCTCCCCTCACGGTGAAGTCGACGCCCTTGAGACCATCCTTCTGCATGGCCCTGGTCATGCGAGTGAGGTCACGGCCACGGAGACGGACGCTGCCGCTGCCTCCATGCGTGTTGGGGCTCCGCTGGGGCACCATGGCGACGAGATTGTCCCCGTTCACATGGAAGCCTTCCGGCACCGGGTCGCCTGGCTGCATTCCCAGTTCGCTCATGGGAACGCTTTCAGGCTTGTATGCGGGTTTCACGGTGACGTTGCCGTTCTTGTCCGCATACACGTAGACCGGCATTTCCCGGGCTTGGGATTCGCTGAGCCCGAATTCCTTCTCGTAGTAATGCCGGGCTTGGACCGCAGCTTCGGCGAAGTCGCCGGGGTCAGCGGAATAGACGCGGTTGCTTGGGTCTGCGAACGCCGCGAGGTTGGCTTGTTCGGCTTTCTGGGCGTTCAACGTGTCATAGGTTTTCCCGTCCGGACGGCCGGTGATTTGAGCCGCTCTTCCCCCAAAGGATGTTTCCCCGTCCGGCAGGTTGGAGCCGACCGGTTGGAAATCATGTCCGCGGTTGAGGCTGAACACATCCGGTGGGGCGGCCTTGCTGTGGTTGATCACGCCGAATGTGGTTTCCCCGGACGCCGCGACGGCCATCTGTTCCATATCGCTGTTGCCGATGATGTGGATGCGTTCGATGGGGTTCTGGGTCTTGAAACTGCCGAACACCTTGCCTTGGGCGCTCATGTGCAGGATGGTGGACCCGTCTGCCAGCTGGTTCATATCGTTGACATAGTATTTCTTGACGATGCCGCTGCGCGTGGTGTACGTGTATTCGCCGGGGACGAGATTGGTTTTACGGAATCTGCCAAGGGGGTCACGCGGCTGTGTCGCTGGAGTCCATACCATTATCGGCTCTTTCTCTGAGATTGTCGGATGTGCTTCCTGTCCAATCGTATGGTTGCGGTCGGTTCATTTCGAAGAATTTTCGGTTTTTGCCAAAGACCTTTCATCTCGGATTCGGCGTCGCGGATGATTCGTTGATCGATTCTCCGGCGTGTGAGATGACGGATATAACGGGCCCAGACCGTGATGATGTATCCGGTCGCGCAGATTATGACCGATATGGTGACGACTGATTCCCTGGAGTCGATGAACCAGTCCTGCGGGACGATGAACATCGCATATAGGACGGCTATGAGGATAGCGATGAGTCCTATCACGGTCTGGACTAGCACTTGTCTCAGGTTCAACGCATCCTCCGATCATGTTCGCCCCAAGCGTCGATGGAGCTTTCGGCTATGCTCTGCGCCATCTGAAAATTCTCGGGCACCGGGAAAACAAAAAGTCTGACCATGTGGTTTCCCGTCATGAGATTCGGCAGACGTACGAAAGCCACTCCCCTGCAATGCTGGCTGTTCACATCCGGCCAGGCTCCGATGCGGCTGCCCGAATGCAGTATGGTGTTCACCGTTTCCGCCGCATTGTCAGGGTCGGCGGTTTTCACCCCGTACGGGTATGCGATTCCGGCGATGATGGCGAATCTTTCATACGGACGGTAGGCTTGTCTTTTCCACTGGTGGAAGGCCAGTTCGATGAGTTGTGCGCGTACTCGTTCCCGAATGCCGAAGCTGCCTCCCCTCCCCCATGTGGCTGATTTCCGTTCGCCGTTCTGTCTGGCGATGAGGTCACTATCCGTATAGTTGCTGGTTATCCACTGTTTGTCGGGAATCGTGAATGACACCGAGTATCCGTCGTGCCATGCCGGCGGATTGGGATTATTTCGCCAATGCTGGTCGATGTTCGATGCGAGACGTGAGGTGATCTGGTATTTCGGCATTGATTCCGGCACCGGGATGATGAGCACGCTCAGCCTGTAATGGTTGACTGGTGCCGGTGTTGGCAGTTGGATGTATACGGTGCTGTGCCGGTGCTGGCTGTCATCGTCGTCCCAGAGTCGGGCATCACTGCCACCGTCGATGATGGGTTTGATGGTTTCGGCCGCTCTCGCCGGGAAAATGTTTTTCTGGCTTGGACAGCCTACGCCTATAAGGGCGATGAACCGTTCCACTTTCCAGGCTTTTCCTGTTTTCTTGAGGTTGCGCCATTCGTTTTTCGCGTAGTCCCTCACCCATGCCCTTCGTCTGGCTCGCATGCGTTCCGTCTGTATGGTGTCGGTCGTACTCCACCATTCGATTGGGATGGTGAACTCGTGGGTGTAGCCTTCGCGTTTGTAGTTGGCTGGTTTTCTTGGATTGCTGGATGTTGTCCGGCGTGTTCGAGGTGCTGATGGCATTGGCGTTGGTTCTGTCGTCTTTACTGTATGTGGACATATTCAGTATAACGAGCAAACATAAAAAAGAAGAGAGGATCATCGTGCTGGATGGTCCTCTCCTGTCAAGCCTCAGGCAATCAGCTGGCGAGATCGCAGAGCATGTTTTCCGCAGTCAGCAGCTGCCAGTTCTGGAACGAAACCTCCTTGACCTTCTTGTTGAAACCATGTCGGAGCGCATACTTCGCGGCGGCGTCCACGGGGTCTGGAGTGTTCTCTGCGTAGCCTTCCTCCTTGGCTTTCTTGACCATCAAGGCGATGCCCAAGAGTGCTTGGCGGATGCTGGTCGCGGCAAGATTCGTGATCGGATTGTCATCGCTGATGCTGAAAGGCTGCCAGTCGCAGGCATCGGATTTCTCGAACACCCAGAATTGCATGGTGCTGGGAGCCTTGGATCCACGGTCGAAGGCGTCCGGCTTGCATGCGGCTACCGCGGCGCGGTAGAAAACGGTCTGAATGTGATAACCGTAGTTGATGACTTCCTTGGCGAATGATTCCGCGTCGGCCTTCTGGGCGGTTTTCAAATCGACCAGGTAATCGGTGCCGGCAGGAATCAGATCAGGCTTCGCCTTGAGCATCAGACCGGTTTGACGGTCCTTCCATTCGATGCACTGTTCCTTGGTTCCCTGTTCGATGATTTCCATGTAATCGGGGTATTCGGGCATGAGACTGGTCTGTTCGATGCCTTCTTTCATGCGTTTGAGCAGTTGCATGTCATTGTAGGAGACGATGATGTTTCCTGCTTCCAGCTGGTCTGCTCGCCACTTCTGGTTGTCTTTGCTCCTGAAGCTCTCTCCCTCAGGCAGGCTGACAACGTCGCTGGTGCCGAGCAGGTAAGCGTGGAACGCCGTACCGAACTTCATGGCGTCGGTGGGCTTGTGGTCGTCGTTGAGACGGTGATATGCCCAGTCGGCCGGGTTTTTCAGGAATTGTTTCAATTGGCTTTGGTCGATTGATTTCAACCGGAAGTAGCCGGGGTCGTCGATGTCGATGATTTTCGCGTAGGCCATTGGTGTCTTTCCTTCTTGGATTCAAGTTCCGGGCATGCCTATGGACGGAGCATGCCGGAACGGATGTGGGGAGGCTACTTGTTGTTCACTGGATCGGATTCGGCGATTTCCTGGGCTGACATGTCAGCCTCGTCGACGTACACGCTGGTGTTGCCGCTTTCCGGATCCACGACGACGTGAGGCTCGTCGTAGGTGATGGGTTCTCCGGTCGTCTCGTCGAACTCCGGGCTGACGGGCACCGGGTCGGAGAGGTGGAGATATCCGCCATCGGCTTTCTGCTGGGCGCGGTTGACCTCTTCCCAAGCGTTCTCCCAGTTGAAGAATTCCTCCGAATAACCCGGGTATGGTTCCTTGTTCTTGGTTTCCCAGTCGAGGAGCTGCTTCGGTGTGACGGGTTGCGAGGGGTGGAATTCCTCGGTCAGTCCTTCGGGGATCGGCACTGTGTAGTCGCTGAGACGGTCCTCGTCGTCTTCGTCGGGTGCGACGAATCGGACTTTCGCTTTGATGGGGGTGTTCATAGGTTGCTCCTTTTCCAGTTTTTTCCTGATTTGGATTGCTGTTTCGAGATATTCGATGAGCTGATGGTATGCGGCGTAGGACAGGCTCATGGGGTTGTCCTCGTACTTGCTGTACGTGTTGACGCTCATGCCCAGCAGGTCGGCTATCTCGTTTTTGGTTTTTCCTGCTAGCTGGCGCAGGCGTCTGATTGATAGCTGGTTCATTCGCCTCTCCTGGATGCAGTGGTCGGACTGGTGTCGTCCAGTCTTCTGGTTGTGTTCACGCTCCCATTGTACAACATGCAGAAAACTGCGTTTTTCAGCATTCTCTAACAAGGAGAAACGCCTTGGAAATAAAGGCAACACGCCGAATAATATACATGTTCAGATAACTGCGTATATTTGAATATGTCCACATAGAAAAAAAGAAGAGAAGACGAAAACTCCCATCCTCAATGCACTGTGGAGCGATCGTCAAATCGTCAAGGAGGAACCATCATGGCAACAGAACTGCTAACTCACGCGAAAACCGGAGTCATCCAGATGGGATGGCCCAAGCTCTACGAGGCGGTCACATTCAAGGGAAACAAGGACGATGACAAGTCCGCCAAGAAGGACGATAAGAAGAAAAACGAAAGCACGCCTGCATACGGGTTCCCTGTGCTTCTCGACAAGGATGACCCCGATCACATGCGAACCGTCCGAATCCTTCAGAAGCTGAGCAAGAATGCGGAAGCCAACGCCATCGCCTTGAAGAAATGGGGCAAGAAGGATCGTATCGTTTCCAATGACGGTCTCAAGGATGCCGACGAGGATGAAATCCTTGACGGTGATAAAACCGTCCTCATGACCGATAAATATCCGAATCGAGCCAACCATTTTTATGTGAACTTCAGTCGTAGCTCCAAGGCTGGTCGTCCCGGAATCCGCTACATCGACGATGAAGGAATCCTGCGTGAGCTCCCCGAACCGATTCTCGGGACAAAGGAGGACATTCAGGCCGCTCAAGCCAATCTTAATGATGCCCGAGCCGCTTACGCTACGGCTGATGAAGACGCTCGGGAGGAGGCGAAGACGCTCGTTCTGGAGGCGACGCGCAATCTTGAGGAGGCTCAGGAGCGTGATGCCAAGGCCAAGGAAGTCAAGGTCTTATGGGATAAGCTGGTGTATCCCGGTCAGAACGTGCAGGCTTCGGTTACGGCACGTGCGTGGAAGACTCAGACCGGTAGCGGTGTCAGCTATCGTTTGGATAATCTCACGATTGTTGGCGGAGGCGTGCGAGATGGAAGCTTCGAATACGATGAGGACTTCACCGATGAGGATATCGAGGCTCTTATCGCTTGGCGAGACAAGCATGTGAACGCAAAGCCTTCCAAGGCCGATGATGAGGCGGCCCTTCTTGCGGATACTGACTTCGATGAGGCTGATTCCGATGATGAGGTGGACGAGGATACCGGTGAAATCGCGGTCAAGCCACGTCGCAAGGCTGCCGTTTCCCGTCGTCGTCCGAAGCCTGTCGAGGTTGAAGATGATGACGTGGACGAGGACGAGGACGAGGAGGAAGCTCCGCGCCATCGTCCGAAGAAGACCTCTTCGCGGGGCCGTCGTAAGCCGGCTCCTGTCGAGGTTGAAGATGATGACGTGGACGATGAGGATTATCCCGACATGTTCTGATGTTTGACGTCCTCCCCACGCCTAAAGGCGGGGGCACCCTCACGGCAAAACGATGGGATTAACGGGAAAGCCGAGGTCAATTGCCTCGGCTTTCCCGTTTTTTTCAGCCGACGTTGCCGCCACTGTTGCCCTTGGGTGGCGTCTCCTGCTGCGGTTGCGGGGATACCCCTCCCCCACTGTTGCCGGTTGATCCACCAGTCGAACCATATCCCCCGCCCCAGTAGTACATGTTCCCGTATGGATTCTGCTGAGGCTGCTGCGCCTGCTGCTGCTCCTGTTGGGCTTGGGCCTGTCGTTCCGCTTCCGCTTTTGCCTTGGCCTCTTCCTCGGCTTTCTTCTTCGCGTCCGCATCCTTCTTGGCTTTATCCACTTTGGAGATGAGGTTCTTCAGCTCGGTCGAAGCCGAAATAGCGTCGGACAGGTTGTCAGACGTTATTTCCGTGCTTTTCCACTGGGATGCGAGGCTTTGCATCTGCTTCTTGTCGTTGCCGTCAGGAGCGTCAGCAAGACCATTTGCCTGCTGTACCAGACCGTCGAGTGTCGTTCTGGTTTCCTTGGCTTTTGCCTGCATTGCATCCGTGTAGGTTCTGTTGGTTTTCTCATATTCGCCGTCCAGTTTTTCCAGGGCCGATGTGATGTCTTTTTCAGTCATCGGATTCCCTGTGGTTGTTTTCTGGAGGGCTTCCATGGCTTTTTGCACGTCGCTGTTTTCCGCGACGGGACTGGCTTTGATCGTGGAGACCAGGTCATCGGCCTTCCGTTTCCTCCCGTCCCATTTGTTCTGTGCCTTCACCAGGGATTGTTGGCGCTGTTTGCGGTCGGCTTCGGCCTGCTGTTCCGCGACGTGAGTGGTGTATGCGTGATAGGTGTACGCTCCCCCGCCTATCAGTGCTCCGAGGCCTATGAGTATGGCGGCCGCGACTGCGATAATCTTTATCAGCGTTCCACCATTTCCCCTATTTTCTGTATCAGTGTTTTCCTGTGGGAATGGGGAATCATACTGGTGTTCAACTGGGAAGACACTTTCCTGTGGGAATGGCGGATTGTCGAATTGTTGCGGGGGCATGCCATTCGTTTGCTGGCCTGTATTCCACTGATCGTTCGATTCGTCGTCCGTCTGGCTCCAAAAGTCATCTCCCGTCTGGAATGTTTGCGTTGGGTAATCATCCGCGCCAAGGCTTCCGGCGGATGGGGACGATGTTTGTGGTCCCCCCTCCGGAGGTTCGGATGGGTCATCCCAAAGGTCGAATGGATCCGCAGAGTCCGTGTCCTTCGGGTATGTTTCGCCAGTGTCCTGTCTTACTGGGGAACTGTCTTCCTGTTGGAAGGACGAACTGTCATGCTGTTCTTCTGTTTCGCTGTTCCATTGATTTTGCATAGGAACATTGGATGGGAAAACAGTTTCAATGTCTCCCTGTTCCTGCATATCAACGTTTTTCTTTGAATCTGCGGAACTGTCTTGAATGATGTTGTCGTCTCGACGTTCGTTCTGTTCCGTTGTCGGTTCGCTGGAATCGTCCGATTGCAGGTCGAATTGCTCGAACGGGTCGTATTTCTCCGGGCCTTTTCCTTGTTCCCGTGTTTCCTCATTGTTCTGCGGAAATGCGGAAACAGCAGACTGTTCTTCTGATTTCTTGTCGTTATGGTCTTCTGCTGAGTCGATGAATTCCTTGAACGGGTCGTAGCCGTTGGCGAGTAGGTCTATCTGATCGGGGTTTTCCGCGTTCTCCTGTGGAGTCGTATCCGCAGTGTCCTGTTGAACTGGGTCGACAGTGTTCTGGGGGGCTGCCGTCCTGATGGGACGTGAAGCTGTGCCTTTGCTGTCCTGCGAATCTGTCGTTTTGTCGGACTGTGGAACTGTGTGTTCAGTGGAATGAGGAATCGTTTCCGCGTCTTCCTGTGAAAGTGATGCGCTGTTGGAACGTGAAACAGTGGAATCATTGGAACGTGAAAACGGTTCCTCTTTCTCCTGTGTAGACAATTGATTGTATTCCTGTTGGAATGGGTCTACGTCTTCCTGTTGAAATGGGTTGCTGTCGGACTGATGGGTTGTGCTTTCGTCAGACTGTGGAAATGAGTCATCAAAATACTGTGGAAACGTGTTCGCATTTTCACCGGGAATGGATTCCCTGTTGGATTGCGGAACTGTGGGTACATTGGAACTACTTCCTGTACCATCGTTTTTCTGTGGAAGCGTTTCCGCATTGTCCTGTGGGAATGTGGAACCAGTGGAATGTGACGCTGTGCCTTTGTCATCCTGTGGAGCTGCATCATCATCCCACAAATCATCCATCAACAGGGAATCATCCAACTGATTCCCCGCCGTCAGCCAATCATCATCCTTCGCCAACATCAACACATCCTATGTCATAGACCTTTTTCGGCAGATAGGCGCCCGATATTCATAGCGGCATCGATGGCGCTCATGTGCGGCACATCAACGCCAGCCGCATACAGTTTGCTCGCATGCGCCGCAGCGGCGGCACCCTTCAACGGCTTATCACGGTCTGCGACATCACGCCCGTCCTCGCCGAAACCGTCTGTGGGGAACCCGTCGTCCTCATCCCCGCCGGGGTCAATCATGCCGTCATCTGGTTTTTCTGCGGCGGTTGGCAGGGCATTTACGATTTCATCCCATGACCAGTGTCCCGAGTTCATGTCGCCTTCCGGCGGTCGGATTGCGGTCAGACGTTCACGCAGCAGATCGCTGTATGATTTCCTTTGCTTCTGGTTCTCCTCGTAGAAGCCCTTGTAGATGACGGGTTTCATGCCGGGAAGCCTGATAAGGCCGGCTCCTCTGGAGATTCCCGGTTGCATGATGTTTTCCGGTATCTCGGGGAAGTCCTTCGCTCCTCCCAGCAGCTCTTCGACAGCGGTGGAGGGTTGCAGGGTAGGGGAGATGACCGTGGTCAGATTGACTCGCATACCGGGGTCGAAACCGTCCTGCAGGCGGATCGATTGTCCGCAGAACAGGAAGCAGACACCGGAGAACCGGGCTTTCTGGGTGATCTTCATCGCGTACGTGATATTCGCCGCATGGATGCTTGCCTCATACTCGGCTCGGATGCGCATCGGATTGTCCTTGCTGACCTTTGGAATGGTGACGCTTCCGGCCCATTGGGCCACCTCATCGCACACAAGCAGCAGCAGGGGGTTCTTTTCCTGTTCTTCCTTGGGAAGCCCCCACCAGTTTTCGACACCGTACTGTTTGATGAGTTTCGACCGGTAGGAGCAGATCTCAAGCACATGAATCAACGTCGCGGCAGCCGATTCGGGACTGTCACAACCCCAGCCGTGGGTGATGACCCATGGGCGGCACCATCGAAAATCGACGCTCTTGTCCTCGTCGTCGCAGATGGCAAGCTGGAATCCGGCTTCCAGTGCGGCGGCGATGAGCGTGTTGATGACAACGCTTTTCCCGCTGTTGGATGCGGCGGCGACCATGATTCCCGGGCCGGATTTCCAGTCGAGTGACAGCCAGTCGCCGGTTTCGCGGCCTCGTTCGGGCAGCTTCATGCCCAGATAGGCGTGACGTAGGTCGTTTTTACCGATCAGCTGTTTCGGGCAGGTTATCATCGCAGGAAAAGTCGGGGGAGTGCCGGGATACACCATGATGACGCCTTTTTCGGGGTCGGCCTTGAAGAACCAGCCTTTTTTGCCGACCACTTCGACGGCTTCCTGCATTCGCTTGTCGTATACGGAGGCCTGATAGGTGACGGTGTTCTCCTTGATGCGGATTTTCCAACCGTTCTCAGGAGTACGTGAGATACGAATTTCCCAAGGCTTGACCTTGAGAACGTTCGCGAATATACGCCGGGTGGCTGCGGCCTTCTCGTCCAACTGCTGGAGCAGCACAAGGAATTCGCTGGAACTGATTCGAACGAAATCGACGACGGAATAGCCTTCGTACTGGGGTTGGCTTTCCAGGTTCTGCACCGTCTTCTTCTGGGAAGCCGTGTCCGCGCATTCGCTGTTGCTGAGTCTGACGGCTTTGATTCCGTTGTTGATATCATCGGAATCCATATCCATCGGCGCGATGATCGCGTACCGGTTGTCGGAATCGACGCTGAATACGCTGTAGCCTTCAAACTCAGGGTTCTTTGCGGCTTTCTCTTGGATGAGGACGGTGAGTTTGATCATGTCGTCCGGATTGGTTTTATCAAAACCATTGGGGAAGAATTTTTCGAGAGGGATTTTCTTTCGACGGTCGGCCATCAGTTTT
>ENA-ORUN01003040-ORUN01003040.1-human-gut-metagenome-genome-assembly--contig:-NODE-3040-length-12489-cov-2.783256_pt1 | contig 12489 bp, 10 predicted proteins | sample MGYA00242080_ERZ509209 | MGnify/ENA primary metagenome ERZ509209 (study PRJEB26280, sample SAMEA2338786) | human gut metagenome | biome: human gut; feature: human-associated habitat; material: faeces... | reverse complement strand
CCCTGGGAAGATATGAGGATCTCCTGGATATCGAACGGGTTGACATTGTGAAAATTCATCAGGAAGAGGAAGTAGATCTCAAGCGGGATATGTACATACCGGTAGCGATGGCAGAGACACTGGGGATTGAGAAAAGTCGTATGACGGTGTACCATCTGACAAAGGAATATGAGATTACCAAACAGGGTCTGCGGCGGTGGAAAAAGGAAAATGGAAGAGTCAATGCTTTTTATTATCCTGCAGGAAATACACTGGGGCAGGGTGCCTACGTGGACGATTTCGAGGAAGATGCAGCGTTAGTGTTCTGTTAAAGAAGGTCAGAAAGGCGTGGGAATGAAATACTATGCAAAATCGAAGAAAAAGGGATTATCCGATAAAGAGCGGGGGAAACAGATAAAAGAACCGGAAGAAGAACAAAAAACACTGAATAGCCATCAGGAAGATATTGTGCGGTGTGCTGAAGCGTTTTTTGAAGAATATGGCCGGTATTTTTCTGAAAAAGAGAAACGGCTGGTCATAGAAGCCTGCCGCATTCATGATTGGGGGAAGGCGAATCTGGTCTTTCAGGTAATGATAAATCCGGAACTTGCCGGAGAACGGAAGTTAAATGTGAAATCTATCAGTCAGATCCCTCATGGACATCTTAGCGCAGTTACTCTGTCACAAAACGAATTCTTTGCAATGGACGATAGTTTTACGAAAGATGATTTTGGGGCTTTTGTCACGGCAGTCTATCATCACCATACGAGAAAAGACCAGGAAGACAGTTCGGAGCTTCGTACATATGGAAAGAAATATTATCTGGAAGAGATCAGTGATTATCTTGGACAGACCAGAACAAAACTGTACTGCAGCAACTTGAACCAGCTTCTGTTTCACAATAACGGATATAGTGGGAAGTTCCTATGTGATCCTGCAGTCTGGAATGAATATCTTCTCGTAAAAGGATTGCTGAATAAGTTTGATTATACGGTTAGTGCCGGATATGAGAATGCGGAACTGGCATGTGATATCAGGGAAAAAAGGCTGAAAAAAGAAGTGGAGAGTTTTCTGGAAGGAAAAGATTTACGGCCTGCTCAACAGTTCATGAAAGAGCATATGGATGATAGCCTTGTTGTTATTGCGCCCACCGGATCCGGAAAAACAGAAGCCGCTTTGTTATGGCTTGACGGGGAGAAAGGATTTTACACGCTGCCTTTGAAAGTTTCTTCCAATGCAATTTATTCCAGAATAAAAAACGGATATGGTTATGAACATGCGGCGATTTTGCATTCGGACAGCATGGCGATGTATCTGAAAGAAAATCCGGGATCTGCCTGGGAAAAACAGGAACAGGCAAAGTTGTTAGCGAATCCTGTTACTGTGTGTACGATTGACCAGTTGTTTACGTTTGTTTACAGGGCGCTGGGGACAGAGATCTTTGCAGCAACTTTGAAGTATTCCAAGCTGATCATAGATGAAATACAGTCTTATGATCCAAGAAGTATTGCTACGATCTTATACGGTCTGAAAACCATCCAGCAAATGGGCGGCAGATATGCGATTATTACGGCAACTTTTCCACCTGTACTGAAAGATTTTATGGAGCAATACGGATTGGCAGATCATTGTTTGTTTGCAGACTTTACAGAAGATCCGGATATTCTCATTCGTCATAAGGTAAGCATCCAGTATTCGGAAATGTATCTGGAAGAGATTGCAAAGCAGGGGAAAACCAAAAAAGTACTGGTGATTTGTAATACCGTTTCCAGGGCGCAGGAGGTTTATGAAAAACTGCGGGAAAGGAACGATTCTGTGTGGCTGTTACATTCCCGTTTTATTCGCAGAGACCGTAATTTACTGGAACAAAAGATTATGGAGTTTTCAGAATCGGATGAAGCGGGGATCTGGGTCACCACGCAGATCGTTGAAGCCAGTCTGGATATCGATTTTGATATTCTGCATACGGAAATGTGTACAGCAGACAGCTTGTTGCAGCGTATGGGAAGATGTAACCGGAAGGGAAGAAGGATTCCTGAACTTTCCAATATTTTTGTATATGATAACAAAAATGGAAGCGGAAGTATTTACGAGGAGAACTTGTATCAGCGATCGCTGGAAAAACTGAAAAAGTATGAAGATATCCTTTTTTTAGAAAAACAGAAGACGAAATATATGAATGAAGTGTATCGGACAGAAGCGATACGGAATACAGAATATTACAGGAAAATTCAAGACTGTATGGAGAAATTCTCGGAGATCCATCCGGCGGAATATACTCTATCGGAAGCGAAGGTGCGCGATATCAAGAGCATTACGGTCATTCCGGATACCATCTATGAAGAAAATCAAGAACTGTTTGAAGAAGTAGAAGACAGATATCTATCAAAAGAGAGAAAGCAGGAGATTCGGACAAAGTTGCAGGATTTAACCATGGGAATCAATCTGAGGACCTGTTTTGGACATCCGGATGGAATAGATAAGGCAGCAATTGGCTCGACAGACATCCATCGAACACAGTTTGTTTATGAGTTTGATTGTGAAACACTGCAAGGACGAGGTCTTTTGCTTGGAGAGAAGGCAGATAGTATCTTTTTATAGGAGGTACGACGTGAAAGAAAATATAACTGGTATGATGGTATATTATTACTTCGTCTGCAAACGAAAACTCTGGTATTTCTGTCATGAAATCACAATGGAGACGGAGAACGAAGATGTGTTACTCGGAAAACTGTTGGACGAGAGCAGTTACAAAAAGAATGACAAACACATTTCTATTGATCAGATAATCAACATTGATTTTATGAAAAAATTCGGAGAGCTGCATGAGGTGAAAAAGAGTAAGTCTGTAGAAGAAGCAGGGATTTGGCAGATGAAATACTATCTGTATTACCTGCAGCAGCGTGGTGTGACCGGAATGAAAGGAAAAATCGATTACCCATTATTAAAAAAGACAATGAGTGTGGAGCTTACAGATGAAGACTGCGGGGAAATAGAAAAAATCATCTGTGAAATTACACAGATAAAAAAGAGGAATATACCACCGGATGATTGTAATAAGAAAATATGCAAGAAATGTGCGTATTATGATTTGTGCTTTATATAATACGAGGTGAGTGATATGAAACAAAGTTTTTATGTTTATAATAACGGGGACTTAAAACGAAAAGATAACACACTTCAGTTTACGAATCACGATGGAGAAAAGAGAGATATACCGGTTGAACGGATTTCTGATATTTATGTGATGTCGGAAATGTCTTTCAATACAGCTTTTATCAATTATATTTCACAATATGGGATTCCGATGCATTTTTTCAATTACTATAATTTTTATACGGGAAGTTATTATCCGAGGGAAACGTTGCTGGCAGGGAGATTGCTGGTAAGACAGGTTGAACATTACACGGATTATGAGAAAAGGATTGTGTTGGCGAGGAAATTTATCGAGGCTGCGGCGGATAATATTTATCGTAATCTCAGATATTATAATGGAAGAGGGAAAGATGTTTCTGTTTATATGAAAGAAGTGGATTCGTTTCGAAAACAGATTGGCAGTACGACTACAATCGAATCGTTGATGGGTGTGGAAGGTAATATCCGAAAACAATATTATGCTGCGTGGAATATTATCATTAATCAGGAAATATCGTTTGAAAAGCGTGTGATGCATCCCCCGGATAATATGATCAATTCATTGATCTCTTTCGTAAATACGCTGATCTATACCAAGGTGCTGGGAGAACTCTACCGTACTCAGCTAAATCCCACCATTAGTTACCTGCATGAACCGGGGGAGAGAAGATTTTCTTTAAGTCTTGATTTTGCAGAAGTGTTTAAGCCACTGATTGGTGACCGGCTGATTTTTTCCCTGTTGAATCGGAATCAGATCACGGAAAACAGTTTTACGAAAGAACTGAATTTTCTTCATCTGAAAAAAGATGCCTCAAAACTTATCGTGTCGGAACTGGAAAGTCGGCTCAAGAAAACGGTGATGCATAAAGAACTGGGAAGACAGGTCTCCTATCAGTACCTGATTCGTCTGGAAGCGTATAAATTAATTAAGCATCTGATTGGCGAAAAAGAGTATGAGGGATTTCGAATATGGTGGTGAAGTATGTATATCGTATTAGTATATGATGTAAGTCAGGAAGACCATGGAACTAAGCGATGGTCAAAAATATTCAAGACATGTAAAAGATATTTAACACACATCCAGAACTCTGTATTTGAAGGGGAGATAAGCAGAGCGCAGCTGGCAAGCCTGCAGCAGGAACTGAAACAGTATATCGATCCGGAGTTGGATTCTGTTATTCTCTTCAAATCACGTCAGGAAAAATGGATGGACAAGGAATTCTGGGGCAGAAAAGATGACCTGACCAGTTTCATCTTGTGATTGTCGACCTGAGATAGAGATAAAATTACGAGAGGTCGACAAACGTGAAAAACATAAGCAAAATAGTGCTTCCGGTGAACCGTGTTATATCGAAATAAATAAAAAGATAAAAAAATACCATGGTCGACAAAATATGGTATAATATGGAAGAATTAATCGGTGGTTCAGAGGAGCGGGGTATTAATAGAAACATATTGGAATGTAAAGTGTTTTTCCTGATCCTCATGGATCTTGGACTTAATGTATTAATAGAAACATATTGGAATGTAAAGAAAAAAGAAGGGGAGTTTGTGTAACCCATACCGGAGGTATTAATAGAAACATATTGGAATGTAAAGTACGGCTACGTGAGATTGTCTCTACACGGCGTTCTGGTATTAATAGAAACATATTGGAATGTAAAGGTCTATCTCCGCCTGCTGTTCGTCATACCGCTGTTCGGTATTAATAGAAACATATTGGAATGTAAAGATAATAGAACACGAAATCTCCAGTATCTGGGATATAGTATTAATAGAAACATATTGGAATGTAAAGAAAGAAACCAAGGTGATCGATAAAAGTTCCATCAAGTATTAATAGAAACATATTGGAATGTAAAGTTCGATGCGGATGCGCTTCTGGAAATCGAGGAACAGGTATTAATAGAAACATATTGGAATGTAAAGGCAGATGAAGCAGGAGATGACCGAACTGGTAGCGGAGGTATTAATAGAAACATATTGGAATGTAAAGTAATTCTGTGCCCAGCCCAACGTGCAGGTTTTTTCAGTATTAATAGAAACATATTGGAATGTAAAGTCATTCGCAGTACAAGACCATCTCGCCGGTCTGTGTATTAATAGAAACATATTGGAATGTAAAGTTAATTTTCCTGATAAACGCACCTTTGTAGCCTGCTGTATTAATAGAAACATATTGGAATGTAAAGTGTAATAGGTCCGACCATAAGATGCTCTTGTCTTGTATTAATAGAAACATATTGGAATGTAAAGGTGCTTTCCGCTGGTGGTTCCGGCGCTCAGAGGTGGGAAAAATATTCCTGCCTTCCGGTCTTCTGACATTTTTTATCGTAGGAGGTCCGCTGTTTGGTGTTCTGACTTCGATGGTTCCGGTTATTATGTTAACCTGTGCGCAGATCCAGGCGGCAGCAGACAATGATCTGTTCCCTGCATTTGTAGCGAAAAAGAATAAAAACGGTGTTTCACCGGTGATTCTTTGTTTCGTTATGCTGTTTTCGATTGCATGTGTTGCCACCGGTTCCAGTTTTGGTGTGCTGATGACGGTATTTTCCTTTGTCAATGCCCTGTCTGATATCGTGCTTTGTATGGTGCCGTTCTTCCTGAAGAAGAAATATCCTCATGCATGTAATCACTCTACCTTTAAGATGGCGATCGGACTGGTGTATGCGCTGTCTGCCTTTGCTTTTATCGTTGCGGCTTATCTGGCCTATGCGATGATCAGTACGCTTGGTATGACGGTATGGCTGATGATCCTGGGTGCGGTTGTGCTGTTTGTGATCTACATTCTGATCCGTATCGCTTATCTGAAGAAACATGGTCGGGATCTGATCGCAGAACTGAAACAACCATATGAGCCATGGGAAGCCCGTGAGCGCGAGTGCAAAGCGCTGGATGAAGTAAAATAGCCGTTGCTATTCACGGATACAAATGAATAAGAAACCGGTCGGGAAAGGCCGGTGTTGCGACAGCGTACGGATAGTATTCCGTACGCTGTTGTCGTATCCGGGGAAATCCGGAATATGAATAGAGGATGAGAGAGGAAAGTGAATTCACTGACAATATCCGGCGAAGCGTGTTGCGAGGATGGAGTGAGCAGCAACAGAAGGGTTGTGTGAAATAAATTAAGTATCGAATCGATGTGGAATATGTTATACTGAGAAAAAATGTGAAACCCTATGTTTGTGAGGGCGGTTTACACAGAAAGGACAGATATGGAAAAAGCAAGAACAGATGCATTATATTACGCGTTGAAAGAAAAAGGCTACCCCGATGATTTCTGCCGGGAGATCGCATATAAGCAGATGAATACGGATTATACCGCAACAAGGATGCTGGGATATCTGTACCGCGTATCGAACCCACGCCCGGAAGATGTGGTGGATGAGATGCTGGCAATCTTAAGTGACCGGAACGCGATCATTCAGAAAAAAGAACTGGAACATGCACAGGCAACGATCAACCGGATCTACAGAGAGGGGCTGTAACAGTCAGAATATGGACAAAAGAAAAATTGCAGTAAATACAGGATGTGTCTGTCTTATAATTCTGTTTATCTTCGGCTTTTATCAATCGATCCAGTGGGATAATACGAGCAGAAGAGGGCAGGAAGAAGCAAAAAAACAGAAGGAACTGGACGAGGCAGAGGCGGAAGAGAAGGCGTATGAGCGGGCAAAAGAATATATGGAAAATTACCGGATCAGCCTGCAGGAAAGTATGCAGGCTGCCGGAATTGAGGATATCAGAGTATCTTATGAGCAATACAATCAGAGCACGTATTCCAGCGTTTACAATTACTGGGACGATGATCCTGACTATCAGTATTTTTATTATGAACTGAGTTATTACTGTGACTCGATAGATTCTATATTTGAAGAAGCTACGCAAGATGGAAATTATGATTCTTTTATAGAACTGATGGAACGGGAGTGCAAGATTAAAGATCAGCGGCCGGTGGAAGTGGATGGGTTTTATAAAATATTTGTTGGAGATAGAAAATACGCCGTAAAGATCAATGAAAGAGATCCGGAAGGAGAACTGACAATTTCCCGGGAGTATGGAGTGTATTACAGACTGGTGCAGGGAGAAGACGGGTATGAGCTTTATACGAACAGAGGAAAGATTTATCCGAAAGAAGACATGGAAGAGGATAATGAATCGAAAAACAATGCCGGTTCGAACACCAATTCAGGCAGTACTAACAGTTCCGGAAGTTCCTATGGGCATGCCGGCGGATACGGTTCAGGCAGCTTTTACGGAAATGCCAGTGGATCCGGTTCTGGCAGCACTTCCGGGCATTCCAGTGGTTCCGGTTCTCTGAAAAAGACAGATCCCTACGATGTGGATGATTACGATGATCCCGATGATTTTGCGGAAGAATGGGCAGAAGATTTTGGAGATGGGGATTATGATGACGGATACGATGATGCTTATGATTACTGGGAAGAAGAGTATGATGATTAATCGAAATACATAGTTTGTGATATTGTGCGTATAAATATAAGTATATAATAGGTAGATAAAAAAATAAGCTGGGGTAACAGCGTGCTCCAGGAGAGTAAGCAGTCCTGTGATGGGGCTGCTTTTTTCTGCTTAAAGACCAAAAAATGAAAAAAAATATCAATAAAAAATCTAACTGATGAATTTTTTCAATAGTCCTTTGCATTGTTGACAGGAAAAAATTTCCTTGTTATTATGCTGATACTTTCGTTAGAATACGCTAACGAAAAATAGTTAACAAGGAGAGAAAAAGATGAAAAAGACATGGAAAAAAGTCGTATCACTGCTTATGTCCGTCATGGTTGTTTTCTCTATGATGGGAGTTCCTGTTATGGCAGAAGAAGCAAAAGCAGCGCCGACAGAGGTGGCTTCCTGTACAGCCAGCGGACTCTGGACGACAGTCCTGAACTTTGCATTCAAGGACACTGCCTGGATGAATGCAATCAACAGTGTGACCGTCAATGGTACAGTGTATACGAACAAAACGATCAGCAGCTTTGGAAGTGATACCAATATCTGGGATATAGGAAGTGCAACAGGAGCTTATGGAAGCTACACAGCGCTTAGAATTGTCAGTCCGGATACCTATCCGCTGACTGTTGATATCACAGCAGCCGGTTATCAGAAGCTGACCATGCAGGTGACAAAAACAACTGTAAGCTATCAGGATGTTTATACAGCAACCATAGTACCGCAGCAGCCGGTAGAAAAGACTTACAAAGCAACTGCAGCAGCTGCAACACACGGCAAAGTTACTCTGAGCAAGAGCGAAGGCATCAAAGAAGGCGAGACAGTAACTGCAACCGCAACACCGGACGAGGGATATGAACTGGATACCCTTACCGTTGCCGCTGCAGACAGCAAAGCAGTAGCAACACAGGCTACCAAAACAGGCTGTACATTTGCCATGCCTGCTTCTGATGTGACAGTTACTGCAACCTTCAAAGAAGAAGCACCGAAAACGATCGATCTGAGCCAGGTAAGCATCGCAACAGATACATTCGGAAATGACTGGGAAGTAACTTTTAAAGATGCGAACGGCTATGTAAAAGTGATCACAGAAGTGAAAGTAAACGGAACAACATGGGAAGAAAAATCCTACAGTATTTCTTCCGGTGGTGCATATAAGAAACATACAGACGATAACAAACTGGTATTTGCAGCAAAAGATTACAGCTCTGCACCGGTGATCCCGGTATTAAAGAGCGGTGATGTGATCACCATTTCCGCAAAAGGTTATGAAGATTTTACAGCAAAACTGGTTATCGACCTTGACGGAAAAGCATCTCTGGTAGCAGATGACGGAAAGAGAGATCCTTATGAACTGCATGTAAAGATCGAAGGTACTTTCGATTCTGCCCTGGTAGGACAGGACAATTACGATGCAGTATCCAGCGCCAGTGTCGGTGGCGCTTCCAGCAACAAAAACAGTGATGTAACGGTATACGGAGCAATGCTGGAAAAAGGCAAAGAACCGACCGATAGCGACTGGAAAGAACTGGACAATATGTCCCAGATCAAACTGGACGGTAAAAAATGCAGCGTAAGTATCGTACCGGATACTGCAAGCGGAACACCGGCTGACAGCGACAGCGGAATGCAGGGTGTCTATATGACCATCAGCAGTGCCCTGACACTGAGCGGTACACCGAAGGATGCCGGTAACTATCTGATCTCTGTAAAGATTACCGATCAGCAGGGAAGAGAAGCAGTCAGCAATACCTTACCGTTCCATGTATACACCGGAGAGGAAACTCTGGCAGACAGACTGGTAACAGATAACTTCAAACAGTATGAAAGCGGTCTGTATGCATGGGATATCATGGAACCATGGGCAATCAAAAACTTTGGAAGCAATGTGGATGGTGAAACAGAAAGCGTTCGTGTTCCGAAAGACCTGGAAGCATGGTTCGGATCTCATGTGAGCGGAACTTACGGATATCTGGGTTATGATCTTCCGTGGAAACAGGTAGTGAGTGGAGACATTCCGCAGACCCTGTATATTCCGGAAGGATGCAACCTGACACTGACCAATATGAAGATTCTGAGCAGCGTTCGCATCGTCATTGAAAATGGCGGAAAACTGACACTGGATGATTCTGTGGTACAGGGTATCATCGATGTACAGAGCGGCGGTACTACAGCAGCTACAACAACGAATTTACCACAGGTGCATCTCTGTGTGGACAGCTTCGTCTGGCAGATGGCGCAATCCTGGAAAATGCAGCTATCTACTCTCATGCAAACTATCTTGCAAATGGAAACCTGACAGACCGTACCACTTCCGAGCCGGTAGTAACCGCAACCGGAAATGTTACGATCAAAGGCAAAGTATTTATCAAGGGCGATGACGGCGGAAGCGATATCGGACAGATGGCCCTGCGCGTATCCAACGGAACTCTGACACTAGAAGACGGTGCGGAACTGGTAGCTTACGGTGGAAGCGGCAAGACACTGCTGTACACCGAAGGAGGAACAGCAATTGAGCTGGATAATGCAACGATCACAGGAAACGGAAAAGTAACAGCAATCGGAGGAGATGTACTCTGGGGCAATGGCGGAACAGGTGTAACCGGAAACGGAATCATTTCCACAAAGGAAGCATTCCTTCAGGGAGCAACTGCAAACACTTCCAAAAAAGCCGTACCTGGAAAAGCAACCGACGGTAATGTAAAAGTGACAAGCACAAGCAAACACATCGAAGACGGAACCGAGATCTCCGGCGCAGACAACGATCCACTGGCAGATCTGTACTGGAAGACTGGAATTAACCCAACTCCGCCGCTGGATAAATTTGTAACAACTCCGGCACTGTCTATCAGTGATGTGGAAGTTGCAAATACAACCTATACCGGAAGTGCACTGGATCTGGTTGTAACAGCAAAAGACGGAGAAACCGTACTGACAGAAGGAACCGATTACTTCCTTACGTTCAAAGATGCAGACGGAAATGAGATTTCCGCAGATTCCATTGTACAGGCAGATACTTATACCGTAGTAGTAAATGGTGTCGGAAGTTATGGTGGAATACAGGAAATCCAGTTTACCGTGGAACCAAAACAGACCACTCTGAGCGTGACTACAGATCCGGCTTCTGCAACATACGATGGAACAAGCAAAACTCCGACCGTGGAAGTAAAAGACGGTGACCAGACACTGGTTGCAGGAACGGATTACAAAATCACTTACATTTACGGGGAAGAAACAAGTGCGAAAGATTTTGCAGGCGCAGAATTTGTAGAAGCAGGCAGCTATAAGCTGGTCATCACCGGAATCGGCAACTATGCTGGTTCCACCGGAGAAACTGTTTTTGAGATCAAAAAAGATTCCACCGGAACCGATGACACCAACAAAGGTGATGATAAGAAAGACGATACCAACAAAGGTAACGACAATACTTCCACCACCGATAAAAATGACGGAAATACAACAACCGATAACAACAAAACAACAGGAAAAGATAACCAGACGGTATTAAAAGATGACACAACAACCAGCAATACAAACAACACAAATACTACCGCCAAGACATCCACCAGAACAAACAGCGTGAAAACCGGAGATACCAACAACCTGTATATCTGGATCACACTGCTGGCAGTTTCCTGTGTTGCACTGGCAGGTCTTGTAGTATATACAAGAAGACGTAGAGCAAAATAAAAATATGAAATGAAAAAGATGTGGGCATCATGCATTATCCGGCATGATGCCCACGTTTTATGTTGCATTGCATATCAATAATTGGTCCAGTGGACCAATTTTGATTACGGGCAAAGGGCGAACGTTGACATGGCTGTATTGCTCTGGTAGAGTAATAAAAACAGAAGGCATCCGGCAGGGTGTGGTTGGGTTATCAAAAATTCTGAAAAAAGGAAAGGCGAGACAGAAAAATGGAAAAGCAGAAAATACTGGATCAGATCAAAGGGGGACTCATCGTCTCCTGTCAGGCGCTGGAACATGAGCCGCTGTATACGAAAGAGGGCGGTATTATGCCACTGATGGCGAAGGCTGCTGCACAGTCGGGCGCTGTGGGGATCCGTGCAAATACGGTGCGGGATATCACGCAGATCAAAGAGGTGGTAGCCCTTCCGGTGATCGGGATTATCAAGAAAGATTATGAAGGAACACCGATGTATATCACGGTGACGATGAAAGAAGTGGATGCCCTGGTCGCGTGTGGTGTGGATATTGTGGCGGTACAGGGAACCGGTGCCAGACGCCCGGACGGAAGCAGTGCACCGGAATTTATCCGTGCGGTCAAAGAAAAATACCCCCAGCAGCTGGTAATGGCAGACTGTGCGACGTTGGAAGAAGGAATCGCATGTGCCGAGGCGGGGGCTGATTTTGTGGGTACTACGATGCGTGGCTACACACCGGAGACAAAAGGATGCGACGATATCGATTATGCATTTATCCATGAACTTTCCGAAAAATGCCCTGCAAAGATCATTGCAGAAGGACATATCCATTACCCGGAACAGGCAAAAAAAGCGTTGGAAGCGGGTGCATTTGCTCTGGTAGTCGGAGGGGCAATCACAAGACCTGCGGAGATCACATCAAGATTTGTTTCGGCGATCCGAAAATAAGAGAGCAAATAGAACGTTGTTATAAGAAAACAGTGACGGTTGACTTTATGTAAACCAACCGTCACTGTTTTTCTATGCTGAAATTATATGGAAAAAGTTATGTTCATATGGATTACCGTTCACCGGCTGTGTCCAGACCCATCACCCATTTTCCGTTGGTAAAATCCGGAATATCAACGACAGCACCGCCTCTGGCTACAGACATCTCGGACAGGGCTGTGATCGCCATCCAGGAAGCTGCATCGTAGACATCTACCGGCATCGGGCTGTCTTCGCGCAGGCACTGGAA
>ENA-ORUN01003039-ORUN01003039.1-human-gut-metagenome-genome-assembly--contig:-NODE-3039-length-12489-cov-3.437108_pt1 | contig 12489 bp, 6 predicted proteins | sample MGYA00242080_ERZ509209 | MGnify/ENA primary metagenome ERZ509209 (study PRJEB26280, sample SAMEA2338786) | human gut metagenome | biome: human gut; feature: human-associated habitat; material: faeces... | reverse complement strand
AAGAACCTGTTGTTTTCCTGTAGATATGGCAGTTTCAACTAACTCATCAAAATTTATGTCCATATCACGCATCATAACATTTTCAATCAGCATTCCTAAATTAGTACCACTTATTATTTTAATATTTTTACTACTCGTAGCAGCAAGTTCTGCTGAAATTTTAAATGGCGAGCCACCTACAATATCAGTAAAAAATATAATATTTTTACATTCTTCTAATTTGTCTAAAGCATCTGTTAACTTTGTCTTCAACTCTTCTGTTGAATAAGTATCCAGGAAATCTACTGCTTCCAGATTTTTCTGTTGTCCTGCAACCAGTTTCACTGCACTGGCAATTCCCGTAGCGAAATTGCAATGTCCTGTTATAATAATTCCTACCATTTATATATCCTGCCTATTAATTATTTATAAAACTCTTAATTTCTTAATTGTGTGAACGTAGTCACCCTTTCCAAAAAGCGAAGATGTTCCAAGAATAAAACCTTTTACACCTTTTTGATTCAATTTTTTTCTCTTCAGAAATTCCACCATCCACAACTATTTCATAATGATATTTTTTCCTATTTTGAATAAATTCCTCTATTTTTTCGTCAATGTATTCTAAATATGATTGACCTGCAAACCCCGGATTAACGGTCATTATCATTACATAATCTACTATATGTAATATATTTTTTACAGTTTCAAATGATTTTGTAAAGGTCCAAAATACCATTAATACAATATTTTGGACCCTTTAATTTATATCTTGTATTTTCTGTCATTTGGAGTTATCTGGATATACACATCTACTCCTTTTTCTTTCAGTCGTTTCAGACACGCCTCATCCTGATCATCCACGTAAACATGGACTTCATGAAGTATATGCTTACCTTCTGATTTATGCATGTTTCCTATATTGCAATGCTTAATAGGAACTCCGCCATCAACTAACTGTTCAATCACCTGTGGAGTTTTTGCGACAATAAATATCTTTTGTGAAGGAGCAGCCTTTCCAATAATCTCAATAGTCTTTTTTATTGAGAAAAATCTAATCTGAACTCCTACGGCATCTGCAGTCATTTTCATTAATGATTTTGATAACTCATCATTACATGTTTCATCATCAACAACTAAAATTAAATTTGCACCACTTGCCGTAACCCAGACATTTCCAACCTGTCCATGCACCAAACGATTATCAACTCTTGTAAAAACAATGTTTATATCCGACATACCATATTTCCTCCTATAACCATCCTAATAATGACATTAATATTGCAAATGCTATTATTGCTAAAATTAGTACTACTATGCTTACCTTCTTCTTTTTGAAGATATAATATAGTATACCAACAAACAATGCTGGAAGCAAATTAGGTATAACTGAATCGAAGATTGATTGTACTCCAACAGTACCAAATAATTTTAATTTTTCCGGGAACGCAAAAGTTACATAACTTGGAATCATTGCTCCAACTACCATTACACCAAGAATACCTGCACCTTTAGTTAATGCTTTGGCATTTTCTGTTAATTTAGATATTGCTCCACTTCCCAGTTTGTATCCGGCTTTTAGGAAAAATACTCTTGAAACTGCCATTAAAATCCAAAATGCCAGGAAGAATATCGGTCCTAATATTGAATGCTGTTTACACAATGAGGCTGCTATACTTCCGCTAATAGGTAATAATGTAAACCAAAATATTGCATCACCGATACCTGCAAAAGATCCAAAAAGACCAGTTTTCATATTTTTTATTAATTTTCTATCAGCTCTATTTTCTTCCATTGATAGAACTAATCCCATCAGAAAAGATGCGGCATGTTGTTCCGTATTTATAAAGTCAACACCGTACTCATCCAACGCCTTGCTTACTTCTTCACTATCTTTTCCATGTATTTTCTCTAATCCTGGAAGTATGCTCCAGCCGAAACTATTACCCTGCATTTTTTCAAAGGTAAATCCTGTCTGGTAGAACATCGACCTTAAACCCAATTTTTTTAAATCTTTATTGGTAAGTTTATTTGTTGTCTCATTATATTCCTTCGCCATCATCTTCACCTCCTGTTACTACTGATGTTGTTTTTGCCTCTTTGTCTCTCATAAAATCAATCAGTACTAATGCAATTGCAAATAAAGCTACTGGTAAAACATTGTCAGGTTTCATAATGCTCATAACTAAAAATCCGATAATCAGATATGGAACATTTTCTTTTTTCACCATTACCTTTAACAATAGTGCAAGTCCAAGTCCCGGTAAAAGTCCTCCTGCTATTTCAAATCCGTGTGAAACGAATTCAGGGAATGAATTAACAAACTTTGATAATACATTCTGTAATGCATATGTACTTAAGAATGCAACTACTGCATAAAGTGATGTTAAAATAATTTCAGGTAGGAACACATAAAACTTAAATTTTTTAATATCATTTTGTTTTATTGCCTGCTCTACTTTTACGTTAAATCCTGAGAACAATGACTGACACGCGATAACTATCCACTGCATAAGCAATGCGAATGGTAAACTAAGTCCTAAAGCTGTTTCTGCCGATACTCCGCTCTTATATGCCAAAACAACTGTCATAAGACCTGCAATTAATGCATTAGGTGGTACTGTTCCACCTACTGTTGTAAGTCCTAAGTAGGACAATTCTGCTATTGCTCCGGCTTCCAAACCAAGTTTCCAATCTCCCAATACAAGCCCTGTAACAAAACAGACGATAATAGGATGGAATACAAAGAAGCATTCCCATCTGGCATCCCACGCAAATGCAAATACAATCAGTGCCAGAATCAGTCCCTGTAACAATGTAACACTCATAATTACACCTCCTTATTATTATTATTATAAATTTAAAAAGTTACCGTAGTTTTTGATAAGCCAATAGGTTCATCCGGATTATATCCCCTTGCCAAAGATAAGAGGCATGCAAATAATTGTGAAAACACAGCCATTCCAAACACTCCTGCAACGCCTTCCGCTTCTTTCGGCAAAAGAACTGCTTCGTTAGCCATTGTAATATATTTTTCATTATTTGTAACAACTAATGTACTAACAGAAAAATCCTTTTTTATTTTCTCAACAAGTTTTATTGTACTATCATTTGTTTTTTCGTCAGTCAAAAAGAATATTACAGGTATAAATCTTTTTGTAGTTGCTATTGGTCCATGTGGATAATCACAGGATGAATATGCCTTTGCGTTTGTATAGCTTGCTTCCATTATTTTAAGTTCAGTTTCATTAGCAACTGCATAACTAAATCCTCTTCCCAGTAATAAAATATCCTGAACATTTCTAAACAAAGGAATGCTTTTCTTTACCTGTTCTTCTATATTCTTACACAAACTTTGTTCTATAATATCCGGTGCTTTTTTTATCTGTTCCAACACTTTTTCATCGTGTGAAAGCACTGCTGCAAATAATAGTGTTATTACCGCTTGAGACATATACGACTTAGCTGCCGTGAAACTTGTCTCTTTTCCACATTCACAATTAATATAATAATTTCCCACATTTCTCATAAGACATTCGTGTTCATTGGTTACTGATACTGCAATGCCTCCCTGATTCTGACATCTTTCCAGTACAGTATAAACGTCCTTTGCCTCACCACATTGAGAGACTCCGATTGTCAAAACATCTGACAAATCTACTTTTCCATCCAACAATGTTACTGTTGAAGGGTAAGCCATCGATGTTAATTTATCGGTATAAACCTCAAACGCATATTTTCCCACTAATAATGCATGCTCACTTGAACCTCTTCCTACTAAAAGGACCTTACTGATGTTCCTATTATCTACCTCTTTACATATATTTTCTATTATAGGCAGATTCACATCAATTACATGTCTTATTATTTCCGGTTGTTCATGAACTTCTCTCCACATATTAGATTTACTTACATCGTACTCGTACATTTATTATTTCTCCTTTCTTATTTTGTAACTTTGTAATGACAATGTTATATTATAATATTTTTATTGAAATGTCAACATTTTTTTGCTAATATTTTATTAAGAGCATATATAGTCATAGCTCTATTTACTAAAGGAGATTTTTATTATGGATTATATTACAATTAACAAATACTCTCTGGTTCCTCTATATTCACAATTGAAAGAATCAATAAAAGAGGCAATTCAAAATGGTATCCTAAAACCAGGAGATAAACTTCCAACTGAACATGAAATATGTAACCATTTTAATCTGTCAAGAACCGTTACAAGACAGGCATTTTATGAATTAATGAGTGAAGGGTACATTGTCCGTTACAAGAGCCGCGGAACATTTGTTAACCAACAAAGTAAAGAGAATGTATTTTTTAAGGAAATTATTAGTTTTAATGATGAAATGAAAATGTATGGTTTTGAACCCAAGACGGAACTTATTTCTATTGAGAAATTTATTTGCAATGACTACATTGCTGAGAAATCAGAATTTAACGTTGGAGATGAATTAATTAGAATTCAACGATTAAGATACAGAAACGATGATCCTATTGTTTTTGTTGATGGATATTACCGGGCTTCTGATATTCCCGAAATCGAAAAACATGATTTAGAAAAAGAATCTATGTTTTACATTTTAGAAAAATATTATAACATAAAAGTCATGCATACAAAAAAAAGATTTATGGCACGAATAGTTGAAGACAAATATGCCAATTATTTGTCCATAAAGAAAAAGTCTGCTGTTCAGTATGTAGAAAGTAAAGAATATAATCAACAGGACGAATTTGTTTCTTTTGATATTTCTATTTATGTGGGGGAAAAAAATATATTTGAGACAGAAATTAACAATCTTCCTAAAACTCTCCAATAGCACACAACTTATTATTTTTAAATTATCCAATACCACCGGCTTAGCCGGTGGCTTACTCTTCACCTGAAACATCGTTTTTCATATTTATACTTAAAATTTGCAAGTTCAATATTATCTACTCTAGTCCACCAATTTAATCAGAATTCATTAGTAAAAACAAGTAAAAAGCAGAAATTTCTTATACGACAAAAAAAGCCCTTGTTTAAAGGAATCCCTTTAAACAAAGGCTTTTTAATAACAGGGGTGGTAGGAATCGAACCCACCTCTGGAGTTTTGGAGACTCTTATTCTACCGATGAACTACACCCCTATCTGCAATTTAGCACAAGGATATTTATACCATAATTGCGTAGAGATGTCAAACAAATATTGAAAATAAAATAGTTTTTTTCATATTTTTTGTTCTTTAATTTCTTTTTTATGATTATGACTGGTCTTAATTTTTTTGAAAATAAAAATTATTTTATTGATACAAAATTAACAAATTCGCTGTATAATTTATTATAGTGTAAAAAACGTGAAGCACGTAACAACCCCTGTAATAAAAGTTCAGTTGTTTCACATTATAAAAATTTTTTTAAAAAGGATTGGTATTTATATGAAAAAAGGATTGATTTTGGAAGGCGGTGCCATGCGTGGAATGTACACTGCCGGAGTACTTGATATATTTATGGAAAATGATATTACTGTTGACGGTGCCATTGGCGTTTCTGCCGGGGCTGCCTTTGGTTGCAATCTTAAGTCAAAACAGATTGGCAGAACAATACGATACAATACCAAATATTGTCGTGATCCCAGATATGTTGGACTTCGTTCTTTAATTAAGACCGGCGATATTTACGGTGCTGATTTTTGTTATAATCAGATTCCTAACCGCCTTGATATTTTTGACGTGGAAACTTATCAGAAGAATCCAATGGATTTCTACGTTGTAACTACAGATGTTGAAACCGGAAAACCTATTTATCATCTTTGTCCTAACGGCGATGCAACGGACATTAAATGGTTTAGGGCTTCTGCTTCAATGCCAATGGTTTCAAATATTGTAGAAATCGACGGTTTTAAAATGCTTGACGGTGGAATTTCAGATTCAATTCCAATTCACAAGTTTATGGAAATGGGCTACGAGAAAAATGTTGTCATTCTTACCCAACATGACGGCTACAGAAAAAAGAAAAATTCAATGCTTCCGTTAATCAGATTAAAGTTGGGCAAGAAATATCCTAATCTTGTACACGACTTGGAAGTCCGCCATATTATGTACAACAAAACATTAGATGACCTAAAAGAACTTGAACGCAAAGGACTTGTCTACATTATCAGACCTGAGAATCCTGTTACAATCGGGCGCACCGAAAGAGATCCTGAAAAACTGCAGGCTCTATATGACATTGGCCGCAAAGAAGGGCTGAAACATATTGGAAATGTGAAAAATTTCCTCGGAGAATAAATTAAATTAAAAGCATACCTGATAGCTATAAATTGTACCGACCCCAAAAAGTTAGACCTAAAAAGTCTAACGATTGGAGGTCGGTATTTTTATGGCTAGGTCGAAGCAAAAACGAATAAAAGAACAATTAGGATGGATGAGTCCTGTTCAATACAGGCTCCATCTCCTTACTGCATAAAAGAAAAACGAGACGACCGAAGTCGTCTCGTAAAAAGTCTAACTTTTGGGGGTCACCTCACATTAGTAGATAGCCTTTTTCTTTTATAATGATTTTACATTTTACTTTGTAAGTTTAATTTTCTTCTTAGCACTCCATGGACCATACTTCTTGTTTCCATTGATTACTGTGAATGCTCTTGCCTGTACATAGTACTTCTTGTTCTTCTTAAGTTTCTTAAATGTAAGCTTATTACGTTTGAATACCTTTGTAATAGTCTTCTTAGCCTTAAACTTCTTAGTTGTTGAAACTCTTACTTCATAGCCCTTAGCACCTGCAACCTTCTTTAATGAAATCTTTGCTTTAGTTGTTCTCTTCTTCTTTGTTGCCTTTGTTACTTTAGTCTTGCCAACTTTTACATTAATATCACTTGAAGCACTTGGTGCTACAGTTGTGTTGCCACCATTACCAATGTCTGATGTATTTTCACCTGACTTAGTTGTTGGGGCCTGTGTTGCATCTGACTTAGTTGTTTCGTCAGCCTTTGTTGTTGCCTGTGTTGTTTCTCCAGGTTTTGTTGTTACCTCAGTCGTTCCACTAGGGTTTATAGTAGGTGCCTGAGTTGTTGTTCCACTAGGTTTAGCTGTTGTTGTAAGTTCAGGTGTTGTTGTTGGCTGATTAGCTACTACAACTTCTTTTGTTACACCCTTTGATTCAATTCCATTTAATCTTGATGTTACCTTAACAATATGTGTTCCGGCATTAATATTGTTGTATGTATATGTTCCGGCTGATGCTAAGTTCATATCCTTAACCTTGCCATCAATGTAAACCCAATATATCTGTCCGTTATCTGCACCTGTCCATGTTACTGTAACAGTATTATAAGTTGGGCTTTCTACAACTAATCCTTCAGGTTCAACAGGCATATAAATGTCTGTTCCCATAATTGCTGCTTCTGAAATCTGATATCCCCAATTGTAACTACCATCGTTAAGTTTAACTCTTACATATCTTACTGTATCGTAATTATATGTTGAAGGGTCAATCTTATTTTCCATAACATCTTTGTACTTAGCATCCTTAACATTAATCATTTCCTGGAAGTTCTGTCCATCTGCTGAAAACTCAACTGTATAAGTCTTAGCATATGTATTGTCTGCCTTAAATGCTATTAAAAATTCTTCAATATTAGAAATTAGATAATTTTCTCCAAGGTCCATATTGATTGTTGCCGTCTGTGCTCCATGTTCTGTGTGAACACAAACACCGTTGTTATCTGATACGATACCATCTGTTAATGATGATACATCCTGGTTTCCTTCACCTTCGTATACCTTGTCAACAGTTATCTTTGCTCCCTTTGAAATATTTCTTACAGTGTTAATGTAATCCTTTAATGAACCGTCATCTACTTTAACTTCCTTTGAGATGCCCTTAGATGTTAACTTGTTGTAATATGAAACTACCTTAACTGTATATGTTCCTGCATCTAAGTTATCAATTGTATATGTTCCTGCAGTTACTCTGTCACCTACAAGGTTGTTGTTTAAGTATACCATATACTTGTAATCATCCTGATTTTCACCGGCTTTAATTGTATATGTAATCTGGCAATACTTATCAGATTTTACTGTTACTTCTGCAGGATCATCACAGTACTGTAATTCTGCCTTCTTAGCATTCTTGTCTGTACTTAATGCTGCAATTTCTCTTACCTGAACACCCCATGTGTATGCTTCAGGATAATAGAATCTAATGTATCTTACTGCGCCTGTTACTCCTGTCATATCCTGAGTATCTACACAATTCTTGTTTTCGCAGGCATCCTTTACAGAATCTCCTGTTACTTTTTTAACTGTTTCAAAATCAACTCCGTTAGTTGAGTACTGGATTTCGTAACCGTTAACAGGAGTATCTCCTCCATTGTTTTCTTTGTATTTTACAACTAACTTATCAATAGTTGCGCTGTCATAAGCATCTCCTAAATCAAGTGTATAACTTGTTCCTGTTGTGGCAAATGCTGTAGCAATATGTTTGCCTTCAAAGTTACCATCTGTAATGTCGCTTTCGCTACCGCCTTCACCATTCTGCTTATTAGGAAGTGCTACAACATTCTTACCTAATCCAATGTTAAATTGTCCGTCTGCAACCATTTCTTCTACAGTTATAGGTAAAACTGTCACTTCACATTTTGCCTCAAACTTACCTATCTTAGCTGTAATAGTTGTTGTTCCCTCTGACTTAGCTGTTACTGTTCCTGCATCATTAACTGTTGCAATCTTTTCATCCTTTGATGTCCATGTAACTGTTGTGTCATCTGTTGTGTTGCTTGGATTAATTGTAAGCTTCAATGTTTCTGAAGTCTTATTCTTAATTTCAAGATTCTGTGGAGCAATTTCAATTGATGTAATATGTACAGGATCTGTTACTGTAATCTTACATGTTGCTTTCTGTCCGTTTGCAGCTTTTGCTGTAATTGTAGCTGTTCCCTTTGAAATACCTTCAACTAAACCGTTAGTATCTACCTTGGCAACACCTGCATTATCACTGCTAAATGTAACTAACTGGTCTGTTATTGCTGAAAGCTGTAACTTGTTTCCAATTGCTACTGTTGCTTCTGTCTTATTTAATGAAATTGTTCCTTCAATAATAATATCTGACTGAACAGGATCTGATAATAACATTCCCTTTCTATATGTTGCAGCCTTAATTGTTACTGATTTGTCTACTGTAATTGGTCCTTCATAAGTAGCTGAATCTTCTGTTGGAGTTGCTCCATCAGTTGTGTACTTAATTTCAGCACCCTTTACTGCTGTTGACATTGTTACTGTCTGTGTTCCCTTATAAGTTCCACTTACAGGTGTAATTGTTGGTGCCTTAGCCTGTACTGCACCAAATACCTGCATTTCATAAATTGAGTAACCATACTGAGTTCCTCTTGAAACACCCTGCATCTTTACGTATCTTGCCTTTGTTGCCGCAAAACTTGATGTGATTTCTCCAACCATACCATTTTCCTTAGCAACTGTTGTCCATTCTTTTCCGTCTGTAGATACCTGAATTTCGTATTTTGCCGCATAAGCTGCTTCCCAGTTAATTGTAACTGCGTTAACTGCCTGTACTGAACCAAGATCTACCTGAATCCATTCATCATCTGCTTCATTGTCGGCCTGCCATCTTGTGTCTGTTGTACCATCGAAAGCCATATCGGCTGTATTTGCACCCTTTGATGAAGATGCTGTTGTTTTCTTCTTAAGTCCTAAATTATCACTACTGCTTACTGTATCTCCGGCAATTTCAAATACTGTTGCTGAATATGCTGAATCAAGATATCCATCCTTAACTGCAACTGCCTTTAATGTAGTGTTGCTTGAAATCAAAATCTTTCCTGTGTATTCTTTTGATTCTGTTGTTGGAATTGTACCATCTGTTGTGTAGTAAATCTTAGCATCTGCATCTGAGCATGATAATTCAACTAACTGTGTATCATCAAATGTTACTTTTCCTGTTACATCTTCTGTAACTTTTCCTGTTGCTAAAGCTGTAGCCTTAACTGTAGGTGTTGCTGTCTGAGTTAATTCAAACTGTTTTTCTGTGTCAATGTTAAAGCTTACAAATGCCTTTGCACCAATGTTAGCTTTACCAATCTGTTTTCCAAACTTATCTTTAATTGCTACTGTCTGTGTCTTGTCTGTAGCATTCCAAACTTCTGCTGTGTATACTGTCTTGCCGTTTGTATCCTTACGATATACAGAACCTGTAATGTTGCCTGTTACCATGTAGTCATTTGTTCTGTAGCCTAACTGATCCATTGCTGAAATAAACCATAATGTATTAGCTCTATCTTCAACCTGCACATTTGTTACGTTAGATTCAAACTTGTCATATGCACTCTGTGAATTAGTCTGTGAAAGGAATGGCCATGTAATATGCTGCCAGCCGTTATCAGGTGTTACATACTTGTCCGGATTGTGCCATGAATCATCTGCACTAACTCCGTTTGCCAAATCCTGATCAAATAATTTCTTTTCTATGTTTATTGCATAATTAGTATCATCTACTAATCCCTGATATATCTTGGCACATTTTTCCTGATTCATACCATAGTTTGTAAGGTATTCAGAAATAGGTAACCACTGGATACCGTATACATAAACAGGCTGTCCACCAAAATATGTTCCATATCCCATTGAGGCGCCATAAATCTGACCTGTTCCCTGGAACGGATAATCATAAGCCTGATCTGCTGCTCTGTCAGGATGATCACCTAACCAGTTAGTTTCATCATAGTCGAACCAGTACTGCTCAATCGCTTCCATTTCTGTTGTGAAACCGTAAGCTCCGGCATCAATGTAAGTGCTATTCTGTGATACTTCACCCCAGAGATACATACCTACCCAGCTGAACAATGCTTCTGAAGCTGATTCCTGGTTATTACCTGAATCGCTGTCTGCATATCCGCCTGCCCATGAGTGTCCTGAATACTGGTCAAATGCTCTAAACTTACAGAACATGTTGCCATCATCTTCAGGTTCCTTAGGATCTGCGTAATCCCTTACAAGAAGTTCAATCATATCTTTGTAATCGTTGTAGAACTGCTTGTCGTATGTAGCAAGTACTGCTGCACCAAACATAAAGTATCCATATGTAAAGTGGTGGTCGCAGATTGCTGCGTTGGCACCAAATGAACTTTCAGGATAATAAAGTGTTCCCCAATCCTTATTGTAGATTAAGTAACAGTCATCATCTTCACCGTCATATGTGAACCAGTCAACCATAATGCTCTTTAATTTCTTTAATAATTTTTCTCTAATTTCTGTTTCACCTAACTGGTCAGCCATAAGAGCGCTGATTGCAAGTGGGTGAACATTCTTACCTTCCCAGTAAGCATCAGCAACAGGTGCTGTGTTAATCTTAGATGCTACTACCTGGTTAAGGTATTCAACCATTTCAGTTGTATTAAACATGCTGCTGTCAGGCTTTGTAAATGTTGGAAGTAAACCTGAGAACTGCTGTGTTGTCTTGTATTCATTAGCCCAGATAGATTTCATGTCACCACGAATTGAGTAATATGTTGCATCCGGGTTATCTGCATCTGATGAATATTTCCACTGATGTGGGAATAAACAATGCATTGTTTCATTTGAGAATCCCTTTCTCATAGTCTTAGTTGTAGCTGTATATGTTGTTACAACCTTATTGTTAGCCTGATCAAATGTGTAGCCAACGTGTGTGTTTGTTACAAATGCGTAACCATGTTTATAATACTGGTCAATGTCACCTTTCTTTGTCATAGCTGCAAGTGACATATAATTTTCATTCTTTGAAGGGAATGTCACCTTAACGTTATATCTTGAACCTGCAACCATTACCTTAAATGTTGTTCCTTCAGGTACGTTCATACAATAATAAGAGCCATCGTTTTTAGCCTTAGTATTTTCATCATCCATTGACTTAAAACCAATGTGGTCTGTTGTAATTGTGTCCCCTTCTTTAGCTAAAATGCTATTTCCATTGCCATCAAAAAATTCTGTAATTGATGATGAGTTAATGAAAAATGTTGTGTTATCACAGAACTCACTGAAAATGTAAGGTGAACCCTTAACTACAGTTGACTTCATCTGCATTCCACTGTTGTCCATTAAACCTAACTGTACTGAGTAATCACCATAGCTTTCTACTCTGTCATAACCCTTTTTAGAGTTGTATTTTTCAGGTAATACATAGAAGTCAATTCCTGTTTCAGTAGACTGGTCTGTTCCAAGGTCAGTTTCCTTTCTTGTTCCAACCCATCCTGCTGTTGCAAGCAAAACTCCAAGTCCCTTAGTTGAGAACTTAGCCTTTAATGGTGTTGAACAAAGTAAGTTACTAAATGTCTGAACCATTGCTGATGACCACCAGCTGTTTGAATCGATTGGTGTCTTTATAGTTTCTTCATTAACAAATGTTGGTAACTTGTTCTTTTCCTTATACATTTCACCTGAAACATATGAACCTTTACCATTCTTGTTGTTAATAACCTGTCTTGTTGGAAGTGGAGCGATTGTTTCGTTTTCCTTACTATCGCCTTCT
>ENA-ORUN01003033-ORUN01003033.1-human-gut-metagenome-genome-assembly--contig:-NODE-3033-length-12514-cov-5.816839_pt1 | contig 12514 bp, 3 predicted proteins | sample MGYA00242080_ERZ509209 | MGnify/ENA primary metagenome ERZ509209 (study PRJEB26280, sample SAMEA2338786) | human gut metagenome | biome: human gut; feature: human-associated habitat; material: faeces... | reverse complement strand
CCCAGCCACAACAGATTCAACTCAGACAGAGGAAGAAGACAGGGAGACACAGCGTCAGAACTGTTATGCGATCGCACCAGATTCAAACAGTGTGGAGAACTGGCCACAGGGACCGGCAACTTATGCGGATTCCGCAATCGTTATGGATATGAATAGTGGGGCGGTTTTATATAGCAAGCAGATTGAAAAGAAGCATTATCCGGCGAGTATTACGAAACTTTTGACAACATTGGTTGCGTTGGACAATGCAGAGCTTACAGATACGGTAGAATTTTCCCAGGACAGCATCTCCTTTCTGGAATATGGCGATGCCCATATCGGCATGACGCCGGGGGAGCAGATCAGTATGGAAGATGCGCTCTATGCCGTTCTGCTGGCATCGGCAAATGAGGTCTCTTATGCAGTAGCTGAGAGTGTTGGCAAGAAGATGGGCGGAGGTTATGACACATTTATTCAGGCGATGAATGATGAGTCAGAAAAACTTGGATGTACAGGTTCACACTGGACGAATGCGAACGGACTTCATGATGAACAACATTATACAACGGCGCATGATATGGCAAGAATTGGTGCAGCAGTTTATCAGAAGGAAGCGTTCCGGACAATTTCCCAATCGTTAAGCCATACGATTCCGGTAACGAATCTGGTGAATGAAGAACGTACTTTTCAGCAGAAGCACAAGATGCTCTGGCCACAGAATGATAATTATTATGAATACTGCAAGGGCGGTAAGACCGGCTACACAGATCAGGCAAGAACAACGCTTGTGACAATGGCAGATAACGGAGATATGCAGCTTGTTGCGGTTGTACTTTATGATTTTGGAAATGATGCTTATATAGATACTCGTGCGATGTTTGATTATGCTTACAGTAATTTTTCGAAAATATCTTTGAAGGATCAGAAGCTTCCGGAAGGTGTGAAGTCTTATGAAGATGAAGATGCTTATATCGTACTTCCGAAGAGTGCACAATTTTCTGATGTGAAAGCAGAAGTGAAGGAAGACAGCAACAAGGATGGATCCGGAACAGTAACATTTACTTATAAAGGGCAGGAAGTAGGCAGTGTGAAAGCTGCGATAGAAAAAACAGAGGAAAGCAGTGCAGCTGTTTTGGGAAAAAAGAAAGATAAGACAACTTCAACTGTCGTAACCGGGATTTCAAAGTTTATGAAAATTGTGATCGGAGTTGTAATTGCAGTTGTGATTTTATTGATCATCATTGTTGTACTTGCGAATTACCGGAAGCAGATAAGACGTCGCAGAAGAAAAAAAGGAAAAAGAAGAAATGCAAAGAGTGGTAATGTGAAAAGAAAGAAGAAACGCCGCAGATAAGAAAACAGAAATTTGCGAAAGAACGCTGAAAACAACGTTTTTTCGCACTTTTTTTATCATAATAAACCTTGACTAGAGGCAAGAATCTCTTTATAATAAGCCGTGTGTAGAAGTTCACAGATAAAGCGATGACGGAGACAGTAGGATTTATCCGAACGTTACAGCGAGCCGGAGATGGTGGGAGTCCGGTGCAAGTAAGAGATTTTTGAAGATCACTCCAGAGCAGCAGTTCCTGAAACAGATGTAGAAATGGAGAGTAAGGACTGACGCGTGTCCGGCGTTAAAGGATACCATATGCAGGTCAGAAATCAGACCTAAGTATGATGTAACAGGTGGTTTAACGAGAGAAGTTCAGGCTTTCGTCCTATTACAGGACGGAAGCCTTTCTTTTTTTAAGAATCATAAAATAAACTCAGGAAAGGATAAGAACATGTATAAGAAAGTTTCAACTGACATGAATTTTGTCAGCCGTGAAAAAGAAGTTGAAAAGTTCTGGGATGATAATGAAATCTTCCAGAAAAGTATGGATGAAAAAGAAGGGTGCCCGGATTATATTTTCTATGATGGACCTCCGACAGCAAATGGTAAACCGCATATCGGACACGTTTTAACTCGTGTTATCAAGGATATGATCCCAAGATACCGTACAATGAAAGGGTATATGGTTCCAAGAAAGGCCGGATGGGATACACATGGCCTTCCGGTAGAGCTTGAAGTTGAGAAGCTTCTTGGTCTTGATGGAAAAGATCAGATTGAGAAATATGGTCTTGAACCATTTATCAAGAAATGTAAAGAGAGTGTATGGAAATACAAAGGAATGTGGGAGAATTTCTCCGGTACAGTTGGATTCTGGGCTGATATGGAGCACCCATATGTAACTTATGATAACAACTTTATTGAGTCTGAATGGTGGGCTCTGAAGCAGATCTGGGATAAGGGACTCCTTTACAAAGGATTTAAGATCGTTCCTTACTGCCCGCGTTGTGGAACACCGCTTTCCGCACAGGAAGTTGCACAGGGATACAAGGATGTTAAGGAGCGTTCAGCAATCGTTCGTTTTAAAGTAAAAGATGAAGATGCATATATTCTTGCATGGACAACAACACCTTGGACACTTCCATCCAACCTTGCACTTTGTGTAAATCCGAAAGAAGATTACGCAAAGGTTAAGGCAGCAGACGGACATGTATATTATATGGCTTGCGCACTGCTTGACACAGTTCTTGGAAGACTTGCAGAAGAAGGCAAAGATGCTTATGAAATTCTTGAGACTTACAAGGGAACTGATCTGGAAGGAAAAGAGTATGAGCCGCTGTATCAGTGTGCAGCAGACGAGGCAGCAAAACAGCGCAAGAAAGCATTCTATGTTGTATGTGATGAGTACGTAACTCTGACAGATGGTACAGGAGTCGTTCATATCGCACCAGCATTTGGTGAAGATGATGCGAATGTAGGAAGAAAATATGATCTTCCATTCGTACAGCTTGTAGATGAGAAGGGTGATATGGCAGAATCTACACCGTTCGCCGGTCTGTTTGTGAAGAAGGCTGATCCGGAAGTATTAAAGGATCTGGATGCAAGAGGACTTCTTTATGATGCACCGAAGTTCGAGCATAGCTATCCTCACTGCTGGAGATGTGATACTCCACTGATCTACTATGCACGTGAGTCCTGGTTCATCAAGATGACAGCAGTTCGCGAAGACCTGATCAGAAATAATAACACAATCAACTGGATTCCGGAAAGTATCGGTAAAGGACGTTTCGGTGACTGGATCGAGAACGTTCAGGACTGGGGAATCAGCCGTAACCGTTACTGGGGAACACCACTGAATATCTGGCAGTGTGAGTGTGGACATATGCACTCTATCGGAAGCATTGAAGAACTGAAATCAATGTCTGATAACTGTCCGGATGATATCGAGCTTCACCGCCCATACATTGATGCTGTAACAATCAAGTGTCCGGAGTGTGGTAAAGAGATGCACAGAGTACCGGAAGTTATCGACTGCTGGTTCGACAGTGGATCAATGCCATTTGCACAGCATCATTATCCATTTGAAAATCAGGATCTGTTTGAAAGACAGTTCCCGGCAGACTTTATTTCCGAGGCTGTAGACCAGACAAGAGGATGGTTCTACTCTCTGCTTGCAATCTCAACACTGCTGTTCAACAAGGCTCCATATAAGAATGTTATCGTTCTTGGACATGTTCAGGATGAAAATGGACAGAAGATGAGTAAGTCTAAAGGAAATGCCGTTGATCCGTTTGATGCACTGGAGAAATACGGTGCAGATGCGATCCGCTGGTATTTCTACATCAACAGTGCTCCGTGGCTTCCGAATCGTTTCCACGGAAAAGCCGTTCAGGAAGGACAGCGTAAGTTCATGGGAACACTTTGGAATACTTATGCATTCTTCGTGCTTTATGCGAACATTGATAATTTTGATGCAACAAAATATACTCTGGAATATGATAAACTTCCGGTTATGGATAAGTGGATCCTCTCCAAGATGAACACAATGGTAAAAGATGTAGATTATAATCTTGGCAATTACAGAATCCCAGAGGCAGCACGTGTGCTTCAGGACTTCGTAGATGATCTGAGTAACTGGTATGTAAGAAGAAGCCGTGAGCGTTTCTGGGCAAAGGGAATGGAGCAGGATAAGATCAATGCTTACATGACTCTGTACCATGCACTGGTAACCATTGCCAAGACAGCAGCTCCGATGATCCCGTTCATGACAGAAGACATCTATCAGAACCTGGTAAGAAGCGTGGATAAAGATGCTCCGGAGAGTATCCATCTCTGCGACTTCCCAACTGTAAACGAAGCATGGATCGACAAAGATCTGGAAGCAGACATGAAAGAGCTTCTGGAGATCGTAGTTCTGGGACGTGCCTGCAGAAATACAGCAAACATCAAGAACCGTCAGCCGATCGGAACCATGTATGTAAAAGCTGAGAAGAAAATGAGTGAATTCTACACTGACATTATCGCAGACGAACTGAATGTCAAAGAAGTAAAATTCGCAGATGATGTAGAATCCTTTATCTCCTACAGCTTCAAACCGCAGCTTCGTACAGTAGGACCGAAATACGGTAAACTCCTTGGAGGAATCAGACAGGCTCTCACAGACATCAATGGAACAGCAGCAATGAACGAGTTGAGAACCAACGGTGTCCTGAAACTGGATATCAACGGAAACGATGTAGAGCTTACAGAAGAAGACCTTCTTATTGAAACAGCACAGACAGAGGGTTATGTATCTGAATCTGACGGTGAAACATCCGTAGTCCTGGATACAAACCTGACACCTGAACTGATCGAAGAAGGATTTGTACGTGAGATCATCAGCAAGATCCAGACCATGAGAAAAGAAGCTGGCTTCGAAGTTATGGACAAGATCGTAGTATACGCTCACGGAAACGACAAGATCCAGGATGTCATGAAAACACACGAAGATGAGATCAAGTCAGAAGTACTTGCAGACGAAATGGTACTTGGCGAGACCGATGGTTATGTGAAAGAGTGGAACATCAACAAAGAAGCAGTAACTATGGGTGTTAAGAAACTGTAATTGACAACATTCGGTCAATTACTGACAAGGTAATGATAAGTTACAGGTATTTCACAGGAAATATACTACTTTCGCAATGCACGATAAAAAAATGTTATAAATTTCGGCAATTATACACATGACAGACTGTCGAAAAAAGAGTATCATTATCTTTGACAGTCTGATTTCAGAGAGGAAATTGGAGGCAGAGATTCTTTGCCCCCAATTTCTCTGATATGAGAAAACAGAAGAGTTGACGGAATGAAGAGGTTCACCGGCAATATCCGCAGGGTGTATTGCTGAGAATAAAGTGAACAGTGAAACCATTACGGGAGGTATGAAATGACAAACGAAATGTTCAAGAAAGAGGCATTCAAGAAAAGTGTAAAAGACAACGTAAAATTCCTCTATCGAAAAACAATTGAAGAAGCTACACAGGAGCAGATTTTTCAGGCAGTAAGCTACTCTGTAAAAGATGTTATCATTGATAACTGGCTTGCAACACAGAAAGCTTATGACGAACAGGATCCGAAGATCGTATACTATATGTCCATGGAATTCCTGATGGGACGTGCTCTCGGAAACAACCTGATCAACCTTTGCGCTTACGGTGAAGTAAAAGAAGCTCTCGAAGAACTGGGATTTGACCTTAACTGTATCGAAGATCAGGAACCGGATCCGGCACTTGGAAACGGTGGTCTGGGAAGACTGGCTGCATGCTTCCTTGATTCTCTCGCAACTTTAAATTACGCAGCATATGGCTGCGGAATCCGTTACCACTACGGAATGTTCAAACAGAAAATCCAGAACGGTTATCAGATCGAGGTACCGGATAACTGGTTAAAGAACGGCTACCCATTCGAACTGCGTCGTCCGGAATATGCCAAGGAAGTACACTTTGGCGGATATGTAAGAGTAGAGTACGATCCTGAAAAGGGCGGAAGCAAATTTATCCATGAAGGATATCAGGCAGTAAAAGCCATTCCTTATGATATGCCGATCACAGGATATGACAATGATGTAGTAAACACACTTCGTATCTGGGATGCAGAGCCGATCGTAGACTTCGAGCTTGATTCCTTTGACAAGGGTGATTACAAGAAAGCTGTAGAGCAGGAGAACCTTGCCCGCAATATCGTAGAAGTCCTTTACCCGAACGACAACCACTATGCAGGTAAAGAGCTGAGACTGAAACAGCAGTACTTCTTTGTATCTGCAAGCCTCCAGGCAGCAATTGCCAAATATAAAAAGAAACATGGCGATATCCATAAATTATATGAAAAAGTAACCTTCCAGATGAATGATACACATCCGACTGTAGCAGTAGCAGAGTTAATGCGTATCCTCATGGACGAAGAAGGACTCGGATGGGATGAAGCATGGGAAGTAACAACCAAATCTGTTGCTTACACAAACCATACTATCATGTCCGAAGCACTTGAGAAATGGCCGATCGAGCTCTTCTCCAGACTGCTTCCGCGTGTATACCAGATCATCGAAGAGATCAACCGTCGTTTCATCCTTGAGATCCAGGCAAAATATCCGGGAAATTATGAGAAGATCAAAAAGATGGCTATCATCTATGACGGACAGGTTAAGATGGCTCACCTTGCAATCGCAGCAGGCTATTCTGTAAACGGTGTTGCACGCCTTCATACAGAAATCCTGAAGAATCAGGAATTAAAAGACTTCTATGAAATGATGCCTGAGAAATTCAACAACAAGACAAACGGTATCACTCAGAGACGTTTCCTGCTCCATGCAAATCCACTCCTTGCAGACTGGATCACAGAGCACATCGGACCGGACTGGGTTACAGACCTTCCACAGTTAAAGAAACTGGCAGTTTATGCTGATGATGAGAAAGCACTCCAGGAATTCATGAACATTAAGTTCAAGAACAAAGAGCGTCTGGCTAAATACATCCTTGAGCACAATGGCGTAGAAGTAGACCCGCACTCCATCTTCGATGTACAGGTTAAGAGACTTCACGAGTACAAACGTCAGCTCCTGAACATCCTGCATGTTATCTATCTGTACAACCAGATCAAGATGCATCCGGAAATGGAATTCTATCCAAGAACATTCATCTTCGGTGCAAAAGCATCCGCAGGTTACGCAACAGCCAAGAAGATCATCAAACTCATCAACTCCGTAGCAGATGTAGTAAACAACGACGCTTCCATCAACGGCAAGATCAAAGTTGTATTCATCGAAAACTACAGAGTATCCAACGCTGAGTGGATCTTCGCAGCAGCAGACGTTTCCGAGCAGATCTCCACAGCAAGTAAAGAAGCATCCGGTACAGGTAACATGAAGTTCATGCTCAACGGTGCTCCTACACTTGGAACAATGGACGGTGCTAACGTAGAGATCGTAGAAGAAGTTGGCGCAGAAAACGCATTCATCTTCGGTTTAAGCTCCGACGAAGTAATCAACTACGAAAACAACGGCGGATACGATCCAAACGTAATCTACAACACAGACGAAGAAATCCGTCAGGTACTGATGCAGCTCATCAACGGAACCTTCTCCAATGATACAGAACTCTTCCGTGACCTGTACGATTCACTTCTCAATACAAAGAACACAGACAGAGCAGACCGCTACTTCATCCTCGCAGACTTCCGTTCCTATGCAGACGCACAGAAACGCGTAGAAGCAGCATACAGAGATGAAAAAGGCTGGGCTAAGAAAGCACTCCTCAACACAGCATGCAGCGGTAAGTTCACATCCGATAGAACTATCCAGGAATATGTAGATGATATCTGGCATCTGGATAAGGTTATTGTCAGAAAGAAATAATACGCTATATTTATAGAAGTAATTGCTTCTGAATAAAAATAAAGCCCCTGGCAGTACAGTTATCAGGACTGTATTGCAGGGGCTTTTTGCTACAGTAGTGACATAATACATTAATTCATTTGTGCGGGAAAATTTTGCGTACAGACATATAATATAAAGGAACAAAAAGTTCTTGAAAACATAGATTTGACTGGAAAAATGAGAAGGCATCTGTTACAATAGAAAATACAAAACAGAGTGCAAAGAGGGTGATCGAAAACAAAAACACTTTGCACAAAAGATAAAATTTCATAGATGCGAAGCATCTGGAAATAAGAATACGTCCGAAAACATAATCAAAATACAAAAGCGAACGATAACTAACAGCCAGGAAAGGTGTATCAGATGGCAAATAACACCATATTTGATAATGTTTTCAGAACAATGCTGGAGAAAATGCCAGAGCTTGTAGTGCCGCTGATCAACGAGGTATTTGGCACAAATTATCCCGCAGATATAGCAGTTGAGCAGCAGAGAAACGAACACCAGACAAAGAACGGAGAAAAGATTACAGATTCCCGGTTAAAAATAGCAGACAAGATCTATCATATAGAATGTCAGAGCACCGGAGATGCAGAAATGGTAATCCGAATGATAGAATATGATTTTGCTGTCAGTCTGGAAACAAAGCAGATTGAGAATGGACGGTACAAAATATATTTTCCTCATTCCTGTGTATTATATTTACGTGGAAAAGGCAGAAAAGATACTCTTGGAATGGATATTATCATGCCGGATGGGCGGGTAATAAAATATGAGTTGCCGGCTATTTACATAGAAAGATATACACAGGATGTAATCTTTCAGAAGAAACTACTCTTTTTCCTGCCATTTTATGTGATGAGATATGAAAAAAGCAGAGAAGATATAGAGAAAGATCCAGAAAAACTTCAGAAATTGCTGGATGAATATGTGACAATATCCAGAAGACTGGAAGAAAGTCTGCTTGAAAACGGAAAAGAAGCACTGCATCGTTACCTTGTGGAAGTAATCATAAAAATTGCAGACTACATTTTCTCAGATTCAGAAAAAACAAAGAAGGGAGTTGACCGAGCCATGGGCGGAGAAGTATTAGAGCTGAAAACAGATAAGCTGATAAATGAAATAAGGCAAGACGTGAAAGAAGAAGTGAAAGCGGAAGTGAAAGAAGAAGTGAAAACAGAGACGAAAGAAAAAATAGTAATCTGTATGCTGAAAAGAGGCAAAAGTACATTGGAAGAAATCGCTGCAGATACACAGATGCCGATTGAGCAGGTTGAAAGAATAAAAAAAGAACAACAGTTATAAAATGAGAAAATGGCAGAGAATTATAGAGGGTTCTCTGCCATTTGACCATACAGGGGTTGATACATCATCTTGTGATTAGAACGAACAACTCACCACATTTGTAACAAATTATAGATTTTTAGCATGAAAAATCAAGGAAAATAAATGCTTTTGAAGTGTATGAAATTTAAAAAAATCGTAAAATTCTTGAGCATTACCCTTGACAAAAAGTGGTGAAAGCACTATTATTAACCATAACAGACAGATTATGTCTAGGAATCTTTACCCAAAAAGAAATAGTTATATTAAGGAAAGGGGAACTATAATCATGACAAAGATTAAAAACACAAAGAAGGGCATGGCAAAAAAGACATTAAGTATGTCACTTGTTGTTGCAATGCTTGCTACTTCTAATGTGCCGGTATGGGCTGCTGAGTTCAGTGATGGTACAGATACTGCTGTTGAGACTGAAGCTCCGGCTGCTGAAACATTCTCTGATGATGCTGCTCCAGTTGTAGAAGATACTACTGATACTACAGCTGCAAAAGCTACAACAAACGGTACAGGATTTGATATTACAGCTACAGATTTTACAGGTGTTACAAATGGTGGCATTGTATGGGGCAATAAAGTTTCTACTACTGTAACTGTAACGAAAAAAGATGATAATACTGATAATGTAGATTATTACTATGTATGGAAAGACAATGATGGGCAGATTACTACTGAAGCTCCATTTTCAAATGGAACAGTAGAATATACACCAGATGCCGCCCAGAGCGGAAAAGATATTACACTTTTTGTATATGCAAAGAAAGATAATAGTGTAGTATGGAGTTGGACATCTGATTCTTTTAAAGTACAGCCAAAACAGCTGAGTGATGTTATCAATATGAAAGATGACAATACAAAACTTAGTTTGAAATCTTCTTTCAAAAAGATATATACAGGGGAAGCTATTGTTCCAACCGTAGATGATATTAACTTTGCTAACCTTGCAAATATCAAAGATGCTAATAATAATGTTATTTTTACTGCCTCTGACTTTGTTATCGGAAGTACAGAAGGTGATACTGTAAATGTTACAACTAAAGGTGTCAATGTATATCTTACCACAACAAAAGCTGGTTATGCTGGTAGCGTTGTAATTAATTATACTATTTCTCCTTTAGATTTAACAGCAGAGAATGTTTCCAATTATTTAGAGGCAACATTCGTAACTACATCCAAGCCATATACAGGAAATGATATTGTACTTAAAAATACTGATGTAAAAATTGTAGATAAAAAATCCGGTGTTGACCTTTCTTCTTATATTAAAGGGGAAGATGTAATTTATATTAGTGGAGAAAAATATATCAAAGCCGGCACTCAGTTTAATACTGGAAAAGCTGGAGATGCTGATTTAACATTCCCAATTGCAACACCAGATGAAAGTAAATATAAAAATTACACTATTAGTGGTGATCTTACACTTAAGCCAACTAATAGCTTTTCTATTACAAAACGTGATTTAAGCACTGTAAATGTTTCTATTCCGGAACAGGCTTATCAGAATGGAGCAATTGTAACAGTTGCACCTTCAGTTGCAACATATACAGATAAAACAACTGGTGAAGTATTAAAATTAGCAGGTGATGTAGTGATTACATCTACTGCAACAACACAGGGAGTTCATGATGTAACAGTTTCTCCAGCTACAAATAATACAAACGTTGAGGGATCTACAACAGCAAAATTATCTGTTGCAGCAAGTTCTCTTTCAACAGCAAAATTTAGCGGTCAGTCTTATGCAGAGCAGGCTGAAGAATATACTGGCGAGCAGATTACTAAAGATTTAAGTAAGTTAGGTACTGTTAGCATCACAGATGTTAATGGAGCAACTACTGGAACACATAATCTTGTAAAAGATGTTGATTATAAGATTGAATTTGGTAAAAACATTGATGCCGGTGTCGGAACCGTAACAATTGTAGGTCTTGGTAGCTATGTTGGAAGTACAAAAACTTATACTTTCACAATCAATCCAGCCGTTGTAGATACAAAAACTGTTACTGTAAGCAAATATGTAGAGAAAAAAGACACTACAACACCTTCCGATTATAAAGATGCAATGGGTCTTGTTGTTAAGGCAAAAAATGCCAACGGAAAAGAATTTGCTTTGACTGAAGGTACAGATTATGTAGTTGAAAAATATAAATTTACAACTAGCGATGATACTGATACAACAACTGGAGAAGTAGACGGTAAAGTAAAAGTTGTATTGAAAACGACTACTAAAAATGGTCATAAGTATCTGAAAAATACAAACTTCATTGTAAAAGATGGTGAAGATGCAATCTATTCTTCTACTATCACAAAAACAACTTTAAAATCAGAAAATATCAAACTCAAAAAGACAGCTTATACTTATACAGGTGCTGCAATTAAACCTGATTTTGATGTAGTTGTAGATGGCAGAGTTATCAACCCAACAGAATATAAGATTAAATCTCTGACAAATAACGTTAATGCTGGTACAGCAACAATGGTTATTACTGGTACAGATGGTACATTTACATCTCAAACAGATGCTAGCATTACATTTACCATAGAAGCTGCCGATGCTTCCAAACTTGTTGCATCTGTAGGAAGCCAGACATACACCGGATACAGCATCCAGCCGCCAGTTACTGCAGCTACACTAAATAATGTTGCAATCAATGTAAAAGATAACTTTACAGTAACATATGGTGAGAATGTTGCAATGGGTGAAGGTACTATTACCTTGACACCAAAGAACGGAAACTTTACCGGAACAAAAACTATCACATTCAAGATTACAGGCCAGATGCTTGAAAACGGTGACTTCAAATTCTATGATGCAAATGGTTTAAAAATAGACAATCTTTCTCATACATATGATGGTACCGCTTATACACCTGCAAAGACTGTATTTGATACTGCTAATACAAAAGTTAAAAAATATGATAATAGCAACTGGGAATCTGTTGGTACTTTAACAGAGGGAACAGATTATGAAATCAAATATGTAGATAATACATACGGTAAAAAAGATTCTTCTGGCCAAAAACAGTATGGTGTTGTTCTTGCAATTGCTAAAGGCACATATGGCGGAAATTATACAGATAGTACTACAGGTGTAACTAATGGTGTATATACAGACGCTGAAGGTAATAAAATTGAAAATGTTATCTACGCTGAAAGATTTGAAATTGGAACATTAACTATTAAAGATTCTAATATTTCAGTAGCTAACGGTGTATATGCCGGAGGACTTCCTGTTAAACCAGTTGTTGTTGTAAATGTTGGTGGAAAAACTCTTGTAGAAGGAACAGATTATGAACTTGAGTATGGTGCTAATGATGATCGTACAAAAGTTACTACTACTAAATCCTTAACAGTAAAAGTTGTAGGAAAGAACGGCTACAGAACAGACGGAACTGTTTCTAAAAATTGGGGAATTGATAAATTCAATCTTGCAAACGCAAATGTAACTGTAGATGGTGACA
>ENA-ORUN01003021-ORUN01003021.1-human-gut-metagenome-genome-assembly--contig:-NODE-3021-length-12543-cov-6.017056_pt1 | contig 12543 bp, 10 predicted proteins | sample MGYA00242080_ERZ509209 | MGnify/ENA primary metagenome ERZ509209 (study PRJEB26280, sample SAMEA2338786) | human gut metagenome | biome: human gut; feature: human-associated habitat; material: faeces... | reverse complement strand
GGGGATGTTTGCAGCCTGCTTCGCCGTACTGGCGGTGTTGTATCTGATTGCCATGCTGATTCATCCGTATGTGTACCGGATCGCACTGGCTGGAGGGCTGACACTTTTTATCTGTACCTATATCCAGGGCAATTTTATGATCGACAGACTGCCGCCATTGGACGGAACTTCAATCTGGTGGGGCAAATACGATATTCTCCGGAAAGATACATTGCTTCTTTGGGTAGTAGTGCTGATCGTTGTAATTGCGGCAATGATCGTGCTGCGAAAGCAGAAATTTGTCCATGTGGTAATGTTCATCAGCGGATGCATGACCCTGATGCTTCTGGTTACCGCATGCAGCACCGTGATTACCAGCGGGGCACTGCATTCCAAACTGCATCTGCATGTCAGCGTGGAAGAAGAATTCGAGATGTCTGCGGACAACAATTTCGTGATCCTTGTGCTGGATACGGCAGATTCCAGAGAGTTTACCTCACTGTTAGAGGAACATCCGGAGTACCGGGAGATCTTTGGAGATTTTACTTATTTTGAGAATACCACGGGAGCTTACACCAGCACATTGAATGCTATTCCTTTTATTTTATCCGGTGAATGGTATGAGAATGAGGGATCTTTTCAGGACTATCTGGACAGAGTCTACAGAGAGGCACCGTTGTGGAAGGAACTGAAGAGCAGAAATTATCAGATCGATCTCTATGAGGATGATATCCGTGCACAGGATGCTTCCATCGTGGACAATTTTGACAATGTCTATTTTACTAAGGTCACCCCCGTTTCTTATCTGGAACTGGCAAAGCAGGAGCTGAAGCTCGTTGGATTCCGGTATGCACCGTATGATCTGAAAAGATACTGCGTGATCAAAGAAGTCTATTTTAATGAATTACGGGAATCTCATCCGGAAGGTTCGGATTCCAAGGCGTTTACTGCGGATAATACGGCTTTCAAGGAGGATCTGGCAGCCCAGGGTGTTGTGATGGATGAGACAGGAAACCGTTTCAAGTTCATCCATCTGAACGGGGCCCACGCACCTTTTATCTATGACAAGGATGCCAATGTCATCGGTGTGGAACAGGGATCTTATCGTCAGAGCATGGAAGCTTCCATTACATTGGCAGCGAATTATATCCAGGCATTGAAAGACAGTGGTGCCTATGATAACACCGCTCTGATCGTAATGGCAGATCACGGATACAACGGTATGGGAGAAAAGGAAGAGGACTTTCTGCGGCAGGCAGCGTTGCTTCTGATCAAAGGAAGAAATGAACAGCACGATACCATGCAGATCTCGGAAGCTCCTATCAGCTACGAAGACCTGCAGGAGGCGTATGTCCGACTGCTGGATGGCGCGCAGAGCGACGCGGTGTTTGACTGGAAAGAGGGAGATACCAGAGAGAGACGTTTCCTGGAATACGCTCCCGGCAGTGAGAAACACATGGTAGAATATCTCCAGAAAGGCCATGCACAGGATCTGACAACTATGGTGCCTACCGGAAGGGTGTTCGACCGGTAATAACTTTTCCTGCGATAGAAGCGGCGGGGATGATCCCGACTTCCGCAAAGCGGCTGTCAATGCTGTGGTTGCGGTTGTCACCCAGGACAAAATATTCTCCGGGTGCAAGCGTCAGGGGAGCTGCGGCATTGCCGGCATCCTCCATGAGAGAAAAGCCATGGGGGGTCGGTTGGGGAACCCCATTGACATAGAGGATTCCCTCTGTGATCTGTACCGTATCTCCCGGCAGGGCCACGATCCGTTTGACGATATCGCATCCCAGCGTCTCGTGGCGGATGACAACGACGTCGTTATAGTCCAGACAGTCTGGCAGACCGAATTTCTGAAGGAGGACCGGCTGCCCGGAGGTGTAGGTCGGCTCCATGGAAGAACCGTTTATAAAATACAGCTGTACCACGAAATGGGACACCAGATAACAGATACAGCCGATAAGCAATACAAAAAGCAGATAAGAACGGGTGCGATGATTCATAAGGGATCCTTTCCGGTTTGTTAAAATGCTGATAAAGATATCAAAATCTATCAGATAGCATACCACATTTCGGGTGGCAATAACAGAGAAGAGAAACAATAAGAGAAAAAGAGGTAAAAGCAATGAAAGTATTACTGGTAAACGGAAGCGGACATGCGAAGGGCTGTACCTACACAGCTCTGGAGGAAGTAGCGGGAGCACTGGAGAAAAACGGTATTGAGACGGAGATCATCCAGGTGGGTACACAGCCCATCGCCGGATGTATCGGCTGCAATGCCTGTCTGAAGAACGGAAAGTGTTTCCGGGAGGATGGCGTGAATGAATTTGTGGAAAAAGCGAAGACTGCAGACGGATTTGTCTTCGGATCTCCGGTGCATTATGCATCTGCTTCCGGTATGATCACTTCCTTCCTGGACAGAGCATTTTACGGCAAGAGCGCCATGTTCCAGGGCAAGCCCGGTGCCTGCATCGTCAGCTGCAGACGCGGTGGGGCTTCCGCAGCCTTTGACCAGTTGAACAAATATTTTACCATCAACTGTATGCCGGTGGTATCCAGCCAGTATTGGAATCAGGTACACGGCAATACTCCCGAAGAGGTAAAACAGGATCTGGAAGGCATGCAGACCATGCGTACCCTGGGTAACAATATGGCATGGCTGCTCAAATGCATTGCCGCAGGAAAAGCTGCGGGCGTGGATTTCCCGGAGAGAGAACCGGCGCAGAAGACCAACTTTATTCGATAAGGAGACAGATGAATTATGGCAGAGTGGAATGGATTGGGAAGATATCCGGAGGATGCGGATGTGAATGATCGTCCGGAAGAGGGTACCTTGCTGGCCTATGTGGACGGAAGCTATCAGGATGCACTGAAAAAATACGGTTTCGGCTGTATTTTTATTCTTCCCGACGGACGCATCTATACAGAATACGGTAATGGTGACAATCCGGACTCTCTGAAACAGCGGAATGTCTCCGGAGAGATGCTGGGAGCCATGTATGCGGTACGGTTTGCCTTAAACAGCGGCTTTACAGTCATCGAGATCCGCTACGACTATGAAGGAATCGAGAAATGGGTCACCGGTGCCTGGAAAAGTAAGAATGATCTGACGAAAAAATATGCACAGACCATGCTGGGCTGGGGACAGAAGATTCAGATCCGCTTTACCAAAGTACCGGCTCATTCGAAGGTAAAATACAACGAGCTGGCAGATGAGACCGCAAAGCTGGGTGTGGCAAACGGAAACGGTATTCCCAAAGTCAAAAGTCTCAGTGACTTCGAAGCAGCAGACGGTGTGGAAGCGTGAAAACATATACTTGCGGCCGTGTGTCTGTAGTCCGGAAGTTAAGGGCTTCGGAAAGGAATGAGGAATAGAATGCGTCTGAATAAATATCTGGCACAGTGCGGTGTATGTTCCCGAAGAGATGCGGATAAGCTGATCGAACAGGGAAAAGTACTGGTCAACGGTCAGGTGGCCGGAATGGGACAGCAGGTGGAAGAAACGGACACCGTGCAGGTGGGTAAGAAGATTCTGCAGGGAAAACAGACACAGAAGGTACTGGCATTTTACAAGCCGGTGGGAGTGACCTGCACGGAGAGAGATCCTCATGCAGAGAAAAAGATCATGGATATGATCCGCTATCCGGAACGGCTGACCTATGCGGGACGTCTGGACAAAGATTCCGAAGGTCTGATCCTGCTCACCAATGATGGAGATCTGATCAATGCCATGATGCGGGGCGCCAACCGTCATGAAAAAGAATATATCGTAAAGACAGATAGGGAAATAACACCCGATTTTTTGGAAAAAATGGCGAAAGGTATTTATCTGAAAGATCTGGACATCACTACCAGAGAATGTGAGATTGAACAGATCGGAAAATTTACCTTCCGTATCGTTTTGACTCAGGGAGTCAACAGACAGATCCGGCGGATGTGTGAAGCCTGTGGATACCGGGTAAAAGCGCTGAAAAGAATCCGGATCATGAACATTCTGCTGGGGGATCTGAAGCCGGGAAAGTGGCGCGAGGTCACCGGAGAAGAGCTGGAACAGCTTCAAAGAGACACCGGAATGTTAAATCGCAATTAAATATATAAAGGCAGGAATACAAGATGCAGTCTTCCAAAATAGACCGGATCAAAGATCTGGTAGAACAACTGAATGCAGCTTCCGAAAGCTATTACGCCAAGGATCAGGAGATCATGAGCAACTACGAATACGACAAGCTCTATGATGAACTGGTGGAACTGGAAAAAGAGACAGGCGTTACCCTGGCCAACAGTCCTACGGTAAACGTAGGCTACGAAGCGGTGGATGAGCTTCCCAAGGAGCGCCATGAGAGTCCTATGCTGTCTCTGGGCAAGACGAAAAGCCGGGAAGAACTGCGGGACTGGCTGCAAGGCAATCCTGCAATTCTCAGCTGGAAACTGGACGGGCTGACCATTGTATTGACGTATCGTGAAGGAAAACTTGCAAAAGCGGTCACCCGTGGCAACGGCGAGATCGGTGAGGTCATTACAAATAACGCCCGTACTTTTAAGAATCTTCCGCTGAATATTTCCTATACCGGAGAACTGATCCTGCGGGGAGAAGCGGTGATCACCTACAGTGATTTTGAGAAGATCAACGGGGAGATCGCAGATGCAGAGGCAAAATACAAGAATCCCCGAAATCTGTGCAGCGGCTCTGTGAGGCAGCTTAACAATGAGATCACGGCCAGACGGAATGTCCGCTTTTTTGCTTTTACGCTGGTAAAGGCGGATGGTGTAGATTTTCATGATTCCAAGGAAGCCCAGTTTGCTTTTTTGCAGGAGCAGGGCTTTGCAGTGGTGGAACATGTGGCAGTAACGGAAGAGAACATTTTATCTGCCATTGAAGATTTTGAACACAAGATCGAGCACTACGATATTCCTTCCGACGGTCTGGTACTTACTTATGAAAGTATCAGCTACGGACAGTCCCTGGGCAGAACTGCGAAGTTCCCCAGAGATTCCATTGCTTTCAAATGGGCGGATGAACTGCGGGAGACTACATTAAAAGAGGTCGAGTGGAGCGCCAGCCGTACCGGTCTGATCAATCCGGTAGCTATTTTTGAGCCGGTGGAACTGGAAGGCACAACGGTGAGCCGCGCTTCCGTGCATAATATCAGTATCATGAGATCCCTCAGACTGGGAATCGGAGACCATATCACGGTCTATAAGGCCAACATGATCATTCCCCAGATCGCTGAGAATCTGACAGGCAGTGATAATGTGGAGATTCCAAAGGTGTGTCCGGTGTGCGGACAGCCCACGGAGATCCGACAGATGAATGAGGTACAGTCTCTGTACTGCACCAATGAGAAATGCCCGGCCAAGGAAATCAAATCCTACACTCTGTTCGTCAGCAGAGATGCGCTGAATATTGACGGACTCTCCGAGGCAACATTGGAGAAGCTGATCGATCAGGGCTTTATCCATGAATATGCGGATCTGTTCCGGCTGGACCGTTACAAGGAGGTCATTACCGGAATGGAAGGATTCGGAGAAAAATCCTATCAGAATATGATGGACAGTATCGAGACTGCAAGACATACCACGCTGCCCCGGTTGATCTATGGACTGGGGATCGCAGGAATCGGCGTGGCCAATGCCAAGGTGCTGTGCCGGTATTTTGATTACGATCTGGAACGAATGCAGGCAGCGGACGAAGAAACACTGAGTGCCATTCCCGGTGTGGGAGAGGTGCTGGCATCTACATTTACGGATTATATGCGGGATGCGGAAAATCTGGAGAAAATAGCTCATCTGAAGGAAATCCTGACGATAGAGACACCACAGATCGATGAGAGTGCACAGACACTGGCAGGAATGTCCTTCGTGGTGACGGGAAGCCTGAACCATTATGCCAGCCGGAATGATCTGAAAGAGGTCATTGAGGAAAAAGGCGGCAAGGTGACCGGAAGTGTCACCGGCAAGACCACCTGCCTGATCAACAATGATATTACATCTACATCATCGAAAAATAAAAAAGCAAAAGAATTACAGGTTCCCATTCTGACAGAAGAGGAATTTCTGAGAACCTATAATATTCCTTACGAGGAATAAGCAAGAAAGACCCGGAGGAAAATAAAATGCCTATCAAAACACAAAATGATCTGCCTGCCAAAGAGATACTGGAAAATGAAAATATATTCGTCATGGACGAATTTCGTGCGGTACATCAGGACATGCGTCCCCTGCAGGTACTGATCCTGAACAATATGCCGGTAAAGCAGGATACGGAGCTGCAGCTGCTGCGGGCGTTGTCCAATACACCGCTGCAGGTGGATGTCACTTTCATGAACACCAAGACCCATGTGTCACTGAATACCCCGGCCAGCCATCTGAACAAATTTTACACTACCTTTGATGAGATCAGGGATCGTAAATTCGATGGACTGATCGTTACCGGAGCACCGGTGGAGGATATTACCTTCGAGGAAGTGGATTACTGGGAGGAGACCTGCCAGATCCTGGACTGGGCGGAGACCCATGTGACCTCCACCTTACATATCTGCTGGGCTGCACAGGCCGGATTCTATCATTATTACGGAATCAACAAGAGACAACTGTCCCAGAAGCTGTTCGGCGTCTATGCGCATAAGGTATCCAACCGGAAAGTTCCGTTGGTCCGGGGATTTGATGATATTTTCATGGCTCCGCACAGCCGTCATACCGAGACTCCGTCGGAGGCCATTCATGCCTGTAAGGATCTGACGATCCTGGCAGAATCGGAGAAGGCCGGCGTATTCCTGGCAATGGCGGAAGAGGGCAGAAAGATTTTTGTAGCGGGCCATCCGGAATATGACCGTTATACACTGAACAACGAATATCATAGAGATCTGGACAAGGGACTGCCCATTCAGATCCCCTATAATTATTACCCGGACGATGACCCGGAGCAGAGACCTCTGTTACAGTGGAGATCTCATTGTAACAACCTTTACAGCAACTGGCTCAATTATTATGTATACCAGACAACACCATATGACTTAACGGAAATTCGATAATTTCGATAGAAACAGGACGTTGGTCATGGAGAATGGAAAAAAGAAAGGAAGCAGAAGATGAATCAGACACTGACAAGAAAACAATTTGATATTTTATCGATACTGGCAGAGGAAAAGGGTACTTTATCCCAGAGACAGCTGGGAGAAAAGAGCGGACACTCTCTGGGAACGGTCAACCGTGTCATGCAGGAACTGACCGAATTACAGTATGTGACAGAGGGAGAGATCACAGGTGCCGGAATCTCCGCACTGGAGCCTTACCGTGCAAAGCGCGCCATCTTTATTGCAGCTGGATTCGGCAGCCGGCTGGTGCCCATTACCTTTAACACCCCGAAACCACTGGTACGTGTGCATGGACAGCGTATTATTGACGGACTGATCGATGCCTGTCTGGATGCCGGGATTAATGAAATCTATATTGTCCGGGGGTATCTGGCAGAGCAGTTTGATCAGCTGCTGTACAAATATCCCATGATCAGATTCCTGGAAAATCCGGTTTACAATGAAGCTAACAATATTTCCTCCGCCATGGTGGCAAGATATATGCTTTCCAATGCCTATGTATTTGAGGCGGATCTGCTGATCTCCAATCCGCAGATCATTAAAAAATATCATTATACCTCCGATTTTCTGGCAATAAAAAAGGACAGAACCGATGACTGGTGCTTCACGGTAAAAGACGGAGTCATTGTAGAAGAGAAAGTCGGCGGCCTGGATTGCTGGCAGATGGTGGGCATCTCTTACTGGAACGAAGAAGACGGACATAAGCTGTCAGATGATATCAAGATGACCTACGAACAGCCCGGCGGCAAGGAGCGTTACTGGGAACAGGTACCCCTGGTATTCTGCCAGAAGCATTATAAGGTAGAAGTACGTGAATGCCGGGAAAATGACATTATCGAGATCGATACTTTCCGGGAGCTGAAAGCCATCGACAAGACGTATGATGTTTAAAAAAAAATAAGTATTGCTATTTTGTGCGAATGGTATTATTATATGTTCATATTTAACACAAAGTGTCTGCGAATGGAACGCAGACATTTTGTGTACTTATTTTAGTCGAAAACCTACGAAAACCGTTCAAAGAATTAAAACATATCATACATTAATGAACGATTGGAAAAAGAACGCGAACAAAAAAAGGAGGAATCCCATAATGGAGCAGTTGATACAAAAACCCGTCAAAAGAAATATTTTGTTGAATCCCGGACCGTCTACCACCACTGATACCGTAAAATACGCACAGGTCGTGCCGGACATCTGTCCCAGAGAGAAAGAATTCGGCGGATTGATGAAGGGGCTCAGAGAAGACCTTGTAAAAATTGTGCATGGAGACTTGGAAAAGTATACCAGTGTCCTGTTCTGTGGATCCGGCACCATCAATATTGATGCATGCATCAGCTCCCTGCTGCCGGAGGGCGGCAAAGTACTGGTGGTGGATAACGGAGCCTACAGCACCAGAGCTGTGGAAGTATGCCAGTATTACGGACTTCCCTATATTGATCTGAAATTCCCGGTGGACGAACTACCAGACTTAGAAAAAGTGGAGCAGACCCTGAAGGAGAACCCTGACATTGCCCTGGTACATACCACCCATAATGAGACCGGTACCGGAATCCTGAATCCTATCCGTGAGATCGGAGCCCTTGCTCATAAATATCATGCTGTCTTTACCGTGGATACCACCTCTACTTACGCCATGCGTCCCATTCATATAGAAGAAGACAATATTGACTTCTGTATGGCTTCCGCCCAGAAGGGTCTCATGGCCATGACGGGACTTTCTTTTGTCGTGGGAAGCCGGGCAGTCTTAGAGGCATCGAAGGACTATCCGAAGCGCTCTTATTACTGTAACCTGTATCAGCAGTATGATTTCTTCCAGAGAACCGGGGAGATGCATTTTACTCCGCCGGTACAGACAATCTACGCTACGATCCAGGCATTGAAGGAATACTGGGCAGAGGGAGAGGAAGCCAAGTGGGCGAGACACACCAGAGTCTTCGAAGCTATCCATGAGGGACTGGATGCACTGGGATTCCACGATGTGATCCGCAGAGAATGGCAGTCGGGACTGGTTGTGTCTGTGAAGTATCCCGATGATCCAAACTGGAATTTTGAAAAAGTACATGATTATTGCTATGAGCGGGGATTTACCATTTACCCCGGCAAAATCTCTACTACCAATACCTTCCGCCTGTGTGCACTGGGTGCGATTGACAGACCGGATATCGAAGCCTTTTTCAAAGTGTTCAGAGAAGCACTGGAAGTCAATAAAATTCAGATTCCGGCAAAATATAAGGAGGCATAGGATCAAATGAAGCGAGTATATACCTGTTTCTGTACGGATGTCATTCATGAGGGGCACCGCAATATCATCAGAGAAGCCGGAAAATACGGCGAGCTGACCATCGGCGTCTTAAGTGATGCGGCAATGATCCGTTTTAACCGTTTTCCCACCATCAGCTTCGAGGAGCGTATGCAGCTGGTAAAAGATATCCCGGAAGTCAGCAATGTGGTCGTGCAGGATGATGTAATGTATGATAAGGTCATTGAAGAATTGCGCCCTGACTACGTAATCCATGGGGATAACTGGCAGGAGGGAGCTTTGAAGGCTATCCGTGACAACGTGGAAGGACTGCTGAAGACATACGGCGGTGAGATCATAGATGTCCCTTATACATATAATGAAGAAGTAAAAAGAATTGATACGAGGATCAAGGAAAAGCTGGCCATGCCGGAATACCGCAGAAAGCGCCTGCGCCAGCTCATTGAGATCCGCCCCATTGTCAAAGCACTGGAGGTTCACAGCGGCCTGACCGGACTGATCGCAGAGAAGACCATCGTGGAGCATGATGGTGAGCTGGACCAGTTCGACGCCATGTGGATCAGCTCTCTGTGCGATTCCACGGCGAAGGGCAAGCCGGATATCGAGCTGGTGGACATGACTTCCCGTTTCCGTACCATTGATGACGTGACGGAAGTGACCACGAAGCCCATTATTTTTGACGGAGATACCGGCGGACTGACGGAGCATTTCGTATACACAGTGAGAACACTGGAAAAAATGGGTGTTTCCGCCATCATTATTGAGGACAAGACCGGACTTAAGAAAAATTCCCTCTTCGGAAACGATGTGGTGCAGACTCAGGACAGCATCGAGAATTTCAGTGCCAAGATCGCAGCCGGCAAAAAGGCACAGCTGACGGATGATTTCATGATCATTGCCAGAATCGAAAGCCTGATCCTGGAGCGAGGCATGGAAGATGCACTGAACCGTGCCAGAGCTTTCGTGGCAGCGGGAGCGGATGGCATCATGATCCACAGCCGTAAGAAATCCCCGGATGAGATTCTGGAATTCTGTGATAAATTCCGGGCAGAGGATTCGAAGACACCTATCGTGGTGGTGCCGTCTTCCTTTAACAGCATTACGGAAAACGAACTGGCCGCCCACGGCGTCAATATCGTGATCTATGCGAACCAGCTGACCAGAAGTGCCTTCCCCGCCATGCAGCAGACCGCCGAGGACATCCTGCGGTATCACAGGGCACAGGAAGTGGACAGCAGACTGATGCCGATCAAAGATATTATAACTTTAATAGACGAAATTTAACTGACAGGGGCAGGAAAGGAATACTTACATGAAAGCAGAAAACTTTGCGAAAATTTTAAATGCGGACTTTTATACCGGGGTGCCGGATTCCCAGTTGAAGGCCCTCTGCAATTACCTGATGCACACCTATGGGATCGATCCGAAGCATCATGTGATCGCGGCGAACGAAGGCAATTGCACGGCACTGGCCGCCGGCTATCATCTGGCTACCGGCAAAGTCCCGGTAGTATACATGCAGAACAGCGGAGAAGGCAATATCATCAACCCCGTGGCATCCCTGCTGAACGATAAAGTCTATGCCATCCCCATGATCTTCGTCATCGGCTGGCGAGGTGAGCCGGGGATCCACGACGAACCCCAGCATATCTACCAGGGTGAAGTGACCCTGAAATTGCTGGAGGATATGGGAATCCGCTATTTTGTCATCGGAAAAGACACAACGGAAGAGGAAGTAAGTGCTGCCATGCAGGAGTTCCGCAAGGAGCTGGATCGTGGTGAGGATGTAGCGTTCGTGATCCGGAAGGGTGCCCTCAGTTATGAGGAAAAGGTGGAGTACCGCAACGACAATCTCATGATCCGGGAAGAGATCATACGCCACATCGTGCAGGCTTCCGGCGAGGATCCCATCGTCAGCACCACAGGCAAGGCCAGCAGAGAACTGTTCGAGATCAGAGAACATAACGGACAGAGCCACAAGTATGATTTCCTGACCGTAGGTTCCATGGGACACAGCAGCAGTATCGCCCTGGGTGTGGCAGTACAGAAGCCCGGTACGAAGGTATGGTGCGTGGACGGTGACGGCGCAGTGCTGATGCACATGGGTTCCATGGCGGTACTGGGCAGTACGGCACCTGAAAATATGGTACACATCGTCATCAATAACGGTGCCCATGAGACCGTGGGCGGTATGCCTACCGTGGCAGCCGATATTGATCTTGTCTCCATTGCAAAGGCCTGCGGCTATCCCCATGCAGTATCCGTTACCACCTATGAGGAACTGGACCGGGAACTGACCGCTGCAAAAGAGAGAGAGACCCTGACCTTTATCGAAGTAAAATGTGGTATCGGAGCAAGGGAAGATCTCGGAAGACCCACCACCACGGCACTGGAGAACAAGCAGAACTTCATGGAATACCTGAAGGAATGCCGATGACCGGTAACACACGTGGAATATCGTGCACATTTTGCTACAATAAAATGAGAAAAAAATAATAGATATCACTGTTCGTCAAGCTGCCTGTATGGTAAAATACATACCATACAAGCAGCTTTTCATATATTACAAAAGCAGAAAGAATGAGGGAGTACATATGGAAATTAACATTGGTATTATCGCAATTATTGTATTGGCCATTGCCATCCTGGCCATCCTGGCATCCGGTTATGTGAAGGCATCACCGAACAAAGCCTACATCATCTCCGGTATTAAGAGAGAGCCCAAGGTTCTGATCGGACGTGCAGGCATCAAGATTCCTTTTCTGGAGAAGAAGGATGAGCTGATCCTGAAGCAGATCAGTATCGACATCAAGACCAACGGTTATATACCTACCAAGGATTTCATCGGTGTGGATATCGACGCCGTGGCAAAGGTCAGAGTCCTGACCCAGAGAGATGTCACCGTAAATGCGAAGGGTGAAGTCGTGGCAGGTGCGGATGCGAACAAGAGAATCACCACCGAGATGGCTAACGCAGCCATGAAGAACTTCCTGAACATGAACGAAGATCAGATCCGCGATGCACTGACCGATTCCTTACAGGGTAACATGCGTGAGATCATCGGTACCCAGTGCCTGAAGGAACTGTGTAATGACCGTAAGACTTTCGGTGATGAGGTACAGGCAAAGGCGCAGAAGGATATGAATGCCCTGGGTATCTGGATCGAGTCCTGTAACATCCAGAAGATCGAGGATGAGAACAACC
>ENA-ORUN01003008-ORUN01003008.1-human-gut-metagenome-genome-assembly--contig:-NODE-3008-length-12593-cov-3.913862_pt1 | contig 12593 bp, 12 predicted proteins | sample MGYA00242080_ERZ509209 | MGnify/ENA primary metagenome ERZ509209 (study PRJEB26280, sample SAMEA2338786) | human gut metagenome | biome: human gut; feature: human-associated habitat; material: faeces... | reverse complement strand
CCGCGTAATAGATGAGCAGGCCCTGGACCATCATGGGCGTGCCGCGCACGATGGTGGAGTAGACGGTCGCAAAGCCGCGGCCGATACTCTTAACGAAGCGCACCAGGTCGTTATCCACGCGGTCGAACGTCTGAATGCGTAGGAACACGAAGAGCAGCGCCAGGAAGAATGCGATGACGGTGCCGAAGGTGGCAAGCGCGATGGTGATCTCGATACCGCGAATGAAGAAGTCCCCGCTCTTGTAGGTCATGTAGACCAGGCTCGACAAAAAGTCGCTGGGGTTGGAATCCGAGACAATGCTCACCTGCACCAGGTCGATAAACGACATGACGCAGCGGTCGATAAAGAAAACTGCCGCGATGGCGACCATGACGTAGCTGCCCAGGCGTGCGCCACGACGGCAGCGCTCGGATGCGAACGGCGACTTTTCGCGATAGTCGTTCCAGTGCATGAGTTTGGTGACCAGCGCCGCCGCCGACACGACGAGCCAGGCCCAAAGGATTGCCCAGAGGCAGTCTTGGAAGATACCGGTGGGGGCCAAGAAGCTCAGCGGCGTGGGGTTGCGTTGGCTAAACGCCAGGCCGAGCGCCGCGATAACACTCGTGCCCAGGTATACATAACGGTGGTCGGCCTTGATAAAGGAGGCCAGGCGATTAATGGTTTTCATGCTGCCTCCCTATGCCGGCTGACGGTCGAGGCACGCGTCCCACATTTGGTCGCGCTCCTCTTGGCTAATGCCCTTGAGTGTCTTGTCGATGAGCTTAAGCAGCTTGTCCGAGCCCTTGCGGCAACCGACATTTGCCGTGACCTCCTGCTTAAAGCCCTCGCCCTCGGCAAACTGGATGGGGACGATACCGGGATTTTGGGCCATATAGCCCTTCTCATTCTCGGTGTTGTAAGTCACGGCGTCGCAGGTGCCCTGCAGCAGATTCGAAAACACCGTGGGGACCGAGTCGACCGGGTTTTTGTGGACAACGCCCGGGATCTCGTCGATGACGGTATCGAGCATGGTGTCCTTTTGCCCGAGCACCGTAGCGCCGCTAAAGTCGCTGAGCTTGGTCGCGTTTTGGTAGGGGGAACCCTCTTTTACGAACAGGCCAAAGTAGCCAATGAAGTACGGATCGGAAAAGCCGACGGACTCCTCGCGCTCGGGCGTGGCGCTCATGCCGGCAATGATGAGGTCGATCTGGCCGTTGTTGAGCGAGTCGATAAGGCCCGAGAAGCTCTGCTTGACGGCAACGGGCTCGCCACCGAGGGCCTTGCAGACGATCTTGGCGATCTGCACGTCGTAGCCATCGGCATAGGAGCCCTGCACGTTGTCGATAGGGATGGTGTACTCACTGGCTTCGGAAACCTGCCAGTTGTACGGGGCGTAGGCCGCCTCCATGCCAATGCGGATCTTGTCCTTGCCAATCACGGAATCGGACAGGTCGTCGCGACCGCCGCCCGTCGTGGGCTGAACTACTTCCAGCGTGGACGGACGCTGACAGCCGGCGAGCGCGCCGGCGACGACGGAAGCGCTCGCAGCGAGAGCGCCACCCAAAAAGATGCGACGGCTGCATACCGGCTGGGTCTGCGCATCGCACTGTTGGGGAGAATGCATAATCTGCCTTCCCTGTTGAATCGTATGCTGACGACTTAACAGGATATACGCCAGCAACTAGCAGCGCAGCACAAGCTCGAAAAATTAATAGACACGCGGTAGTCATTGGGGACGCCGATGTTTTGGCAATGCCGGCGAGCGACGTCCAGAGCGAACAAGTGGCATGAAAAAGGCAAGGCATGACCAGAAGGTCTATGCCTTGCCTTTTGAATGACAACTTGTCGCTCTGGACGACGCGCAGCATCGACCGAGCGGCGGAACCTCTAGAGCAAGGTAACGCTAAAACTGCGCTTGTCCGTCTCGCCCGGGGCCAGGGTGATGGTGTTGACCTTGTGCTCAAAGACATCGTCCTCGGTGTCCATGGTGGTGTGACCGGTCCAGGGCTCGAGCGCCACAAACGGAGCGTCGTTGGCGGCAGACCACACGCCAATGTACTTAAAGCCCTCAAAGTCGATCTTGACGCCGTGACCCGACTTGCGGCCGCGCAGCGTGAGCGTGGAGCCCGGGGTATCGGTGAACATGATGGCGTCGTTATCGAAGCTGCGGTGCGTGATGGGCAGCACGTCCGAGTTATCGGGAGCCTTGTAACTACCCTCGAACGTCATAAGGCCATCAGGCGTGATGACGGGGGCCTCGTTAGTCCAAGCCTCGGTAAACGCCAGCTCGTAATCCTCGAATGCCTCGTCCTCGGCACCGGGAGCCGGTACGTTAAACGCGGGGTGGCCGCCCACCGAGAACGGCAGGTCCACGTCGCCGGTATTGGTGACGGCAAAGGTCTGGGTAAGTGTGGCGTCACCAGTCAGGGCATAGGTCATGTTGAGCTTAAAGTGGAACGGGAACGCCTTGAGCGACTCGGGCGTGTCGGTGATCTCGTACGTTACCGAGGAGCCGTCCTCCGAAACCTCGACCAGCTTGTGTTCGACGATGCGCGCGAGTCCGTGGCGCGGCATCTCGCAGGTGCCGGCCGCAGACGTTGCCGTGTTGTTGCGCAGCGAACCCACAATGGGGAACAGGATGGGCGCATGCTTGCCCCAAAAGGCGGGGTCGCCCTGCCACAGATACTCGTTGCCGTTGAGGGCAAGGCTCGTGAGCTGGGCACCCATGGAATCGATGGCCGCGGTGAGGCCGCCGCGCTTGATGGTAGTGACGGTAGACATGCTACTTCCTCCAAAAGTAAACAATAGTGTCGAGGGCTATTGTCCCACTCTTGGCGGCGGGACGGGACGGCAGGCGATTATTGAGTAGCCATAGCGGAATGAGCGGCGAGCGCCTACTGGGTATCTACGTAAAGGTCAAACCCGCCCTGTGGCGTGGTGTCGACCGTATCGGGCGCCTGCGAGTTAAAGCTCACGGGAAGCATGCGCTTTGAGGCACGGAAGCGCGTGCCGTCGGTGGCGACGGGCGGTTCATCGACGGTGAGCTCGTAGTCGCCGGGCTTAAGTTCGATGCCGTCACCAGCGGAATTGACGTATTGATACTCGTCAATCGTCTGCCCTTTGAGCGTGCGCCCCACGATATGGATGAGCATTTGGCTGTCGCCGCGCGCGGTGTCCCACGTCGCGCCGTCCTTGACCTCGACCGACACATGTACCGAGCGCGTGCGGCTGAGCGATTGCTCGACAGACATCTCGACCTTGGCGGCGTCTTGACGCTGCTGCTCGACATGGCTCCAAACGCTACCGATTGCCGAGCAGGCGATAACGCCGGCCATGAAGGCGATGAGGATGGGGCCGAGCGGAGAACGGCGGCCCGTGTCTTCCTCACGAGCCAGGTCGGGGCGATGTGTGGGCGCAGGCGCCTGGGCGCCTTGCGCGGGCACGTCGAGAATGCTGAAGGATGCCGTGCTGTCGGGGTCGATGGTGTGACGCGGCTGCGGGATCTTTGCCGGCGAGATGGACATGTCCGCCGGCTCACCGAGTGTGGCCGTGGCATCGGCCTTAGCCTCATCGGCCTCGGCTTGGGCCCAAGCCTGCTCAAAGGTCAGGGGCTCGGCGGCATCGGAGGCGGCATCAGGCTCGACAGCGGCATCGTTGCCGGTCTCGTCCTCGTCGCTCGACACGTCACGCGACGCGGGCTCGTCCCACTCCTCGTCCGGAGCCTCGCCCTCGCTATACCACCATTCAAAGTTATCGATATCCATACGGGGCGCCCCTTAGGCCTCGCAAATAAACACTCGCTAGTCTTATACCCCCAGACGGCACCGAAGCTCACCCGCGCCGGACACGAAAACCGTCACAACATTCGACGTTTTTCCTCGTTTGCGAGATTTTCATCGAATGTTGTGACGGTTTAGGCGGCAGCCACGCCGCGAATGCGACAAAGAGACTGTCCCTTTGTCACATTCTGTTAGAGTTGCAGGGATTGAATCCCGCTTATTCACGCGACATTGGAGTGACAACCTTGACCGCCGCAACCACGCCAAAAAGTAAGTCAACCGCCGCCGCGCTCTCCCCCGCGCGCACCAATCTTTGCCTGGCGCTGCTCGTGCTGTTGGGATTCTCGCTCGGCTGCTCCGAGTTCGTGGTCATCGGCATCGAAAGTGACTTGGCGACGGAACTCGGCGTATCGCTTGCCACCGCAGGCCAACTTATTAGCGTGTTCGCACTGATCTACGCTATCTCGACGCCGGTGCTCGCGCTCAGTACGGGGCGTTTTCGCCGCTACCAGCTGCTCGTGTGCTACAGCATCGTCTTTGTGCTCGGCAACCTGGTCATGGCGTTGGCGCCCAACTTCCAGGTGCTGTTCATCTCGCGCATCATCCTGGGCTCCGTCTCGGGCGCACTGCTCGCCGTGGGCGTGACGTACATCCCCGAGCTTCTGTCTCCGCAGCAAACTTCGCTTGCCATCTCGGTGGTATATGGTGCGTTTTCCGTGGCAATGGTCTTTGTCACTTCGATCGGCAAGTTTGTGGCCGACACGCTCGATTGGCACGTGGCCATGTACGGCACGCTGGCCTTTGCCGTTCTGATCTGCGGAGCGCTCGTGATGTTTATGCCGCGCGCTGGGCAAACCGACGAGCCCGCCACCTTTCGCGAGCAGGCGGGTCTGCTACGCGAGCCGAGCATCATCACCGGCATGCTCATCTTTTTGTTTGGCGTGGGGTCGGTCTACGTTTTCTACGGCTACGTGACGCCTTATCTTGAGCAGGTGCTGGGCATGGGCACGGTCGAAGCCAGTACCACGCTCATGGCCTACGGCGTGTTCTGCCTGATCTCGAACATCCTGGGCGGATGGATCGATGCGCGCTTTGGCATGAAGGCGCTACTCGTGACGTTTGTGCTGCAGGCTGCAGCGTTACTCGGACTGTTTGCTGTGGGCGGCACCATGCCGCTCGCGCTGGTCTTTGTCTTTAGCCTGGCGCTGCTCATGTACCTGTTCTCGGTGTCGTGCATCACGCACTTTATGGACGTGGCACGCAGCCGCCATCCCAAGTCGATGGTACTCGCAAGTTCGGTTGAGCCCATGGCGTTTAACGTCGGCATCTCGTTTGGCACCGCGGTGGGCGGCGCCGTGGTAAGCAGCGTTGGCATTGCATATGTAGGCGCAGTGGGTGCCGCGTTCTCGCTTGTGGCCTGGGTGCTTACGCTGGTGACGATTAAGTTGGCTCGCTGGGAACGCAAGAGGGCGATGGCGCAGGCGTAGATGCGATACTCGAGCTCGATGATGGCGATCGAAAGGAAACCGCATATACAACGTGTACTGTTTATCTGCTATGGAAACATCTGCCGCTCGACGATGGCCGAGTCGGTGTTTACCGAGCTCGTGCGCCGCGCTGGGCGCGAGGCGGAGTTTGCCATCGATTCCGCGGCGACCTCGACCGAGGAGATCGGCAACCCGCCACACCACGGTACCGTTGCCAAGCTACGCGAGGTCGGGATTCCCGTCGTCGCACATCGCGCACGTCAGGTGCGTCGCGCGGAGTATGGCGACTGGGACCACATTGTCTATATGGACGACGAGAACGCCCGCGCCCTGTACCGAATTTTTGGGAAGGACCCCGATGGCAAGATCTCGCGCCTGCTCGATTGGACCGATCGCCCCGGCGACGTGGCCGACCCCTGGTACACCGGCAATTTCGACGCCACCTACCGCGATGTACTCGCCGGTTGCACCGCCATGCTCGAGCAGCTGTAGGCGCTCGGGCGGCGCGGGCACACGGGCCACGCCATCGGCATAAAACGAGCGTGGATTTTCTCCCACTTTGAGCGCTCGAGTGCGCTCTAAACGGGAGAAAATCCACGCTCATGAATGTGACAAAGGGACTGCCCCTTTGCCACATCCGGGACTGGACCTAGACCGGCTTGACCTCCAGCTTTATCCCCTCGGCGCAGGAGTCGCCCAAAACATCCGAAAGGGCCCAGGTCGCATATAGCGGCAAATAGAGAACCGCTCCGTTGCGCTCAACGTTGCCTCTCGAGAAAACAATCCCGAGCCTTACGCCATATTCAGCCGTATCAAGCACATGACCGAGCGCAGCGTGCGCGTGGTAATAGGAGCCCGATTTAACCTCGATCGGAACAGCCGTCCCATCCGGCCCATCGACCACAAAGTCCACTTCACCGCGCTTTTTTGTCTGATAGTAGTAAAGCTGGCGATTTTGGGCAGCCAGCTGCTGGGCCACCACGTTTTCGTAAATGCCGCCCAGATTGGGCTCCTTGCTATCAAGATACGCCGCTTGGGCGACTCCAACGGGGTAGCGCGCCATCAACATGCCCGTATCCGATTGGTATAGCTTGAACTGCGATGGCCGTGCCGTCTTGAGCAGGGGCGACTTTGGCTCGGTTACGATATCGGCTTTGAGAGCAACGCCGGCATCGACAAGCCAGACAAAATCTCGCTGGTACTTCTCATAATGCGCCTTGGGGTCAATGGAATTGAGCACGAAACGCTTGTGTTCGCCCTCAAGCATAATGGGGAGCTGATCGTAGATGCTCTGCACCTGAAGGGCACGCCCGCTTGCATACTTGGAAATATCCCGTCGGTACTGTTCGTTGAGCTCGGACTGTAGCTGACGAACAGAGGCAAGGTCGCCCTGCGTGTCAAGGAAACGCTGCACGACCTCCGGCATTCCGCCGACAACGGTATAGGTCCTGAAGTTTGCCATCATCGCGTCATGAATGTAATCAGGAATGGGCCTCTCGCTGATACACGCGTCACGTATCGTTTGGCGAGCCCCCTCGCTCACTCCGGTTGCCCAGCAAAACTCCTCAAAATCGAGCGGGAACATCCTAAGCTCGTGGACATATCCCACGGGATAGGACCTGACGCCCTTGAACTGGGTCCCGAGCATTGACCCCGAAAACGCCCAGCGGCACCTCCCGTCCTCAACAAGGAACTTTGCCATCGTCATGATGTCGGGGGCCTCTTGGACCTCATCGATAAACACGAGCGTTTTGCCTGGTGCAATCGACTTTCCCGAAAGAAGCGTCACCCTGCTGATGAAATCATCGGCATCCCGCGCCTCGAGAAGAGCATCTTTTGCCTGGCGATTTTCCATGAGGTTAAGCTCGATGTAGGTTGCATGGTTGGCTTTGCCAAATGCGCGAATCGAATAGCTTTTGCCGATCTGGCGAGAACCCGTGATGAATAAGGCCTTTTGCTCGGTAGACTTCAGCCAACGCTCCAGCTCTGCCGCTATTTTCCTACGCAGCATAGGCTCTCCCCTCAATATCATCGAATGAAATGCAGAGTTTATATACTTGATTATCGATGAAATGCAGAGTTTTTAGAACCTAAAATCGGCTGAAATGCAGAGATTTGATATTACAAGCATAATAGAAGGAGCACCATCGGCGAATGTGACAAAGGAACTGTCCCTTTGTCACATTGCGCTCAACTACTCGTCGACGATCTCGGCGAGCCAGACGTTGAGGGTGTCGACCTCGGGGCAGCAGAACTTTGCCGTACCGGGCTCGTTGCCGGGCACGGTTCCGCCATAGCGCAGGATATCGATATAGGGAAAGCCCACATGGCAGGCCATGGCGCACATCTTGCCGCGGTCTCGGTCGAAGTCAAAAACGTCGCCCGGCTTGTGACCGTGGTGGCAGCGGCACGCACCCAGCTGGTCCACGCAGCTCACGCGGATACACGGACGCTTGCCACGCGGCGCGCCGAGCGGCCTGTTCTCGTCCGCAGGCTTGACGCCGCCCTCGCCAGCATTACTCATGGTCAATCACATCCAGGCAGGCCTCGATGGGAAGGCCGGCGGACTTATCCTCCTGGTCGGCATTGCGCTCGATAAGCTCCGCTACCACGCGCATGGCATCGGACGTCGCGCGCTGCAGACTCCAGCCTGCCATAACGCGGCCGACGAGCACCGCCGAGAACGTGTCGCCCGTACCCGGGAAATAAACCGGAATGAGCTCAAAGGGAATCGTGAAGTACTCCCCCGCCACATGGTCGTAACCGATAACCGCGTTCGTGCCATTGACCACGGCGCTCGTAATGACCACCGACTTGGCACCCAGCTCGCGCACGGCGTCCACAAGGGCGCGGGCCTCATCGGGCGTGATCTGCTCTGCAATAGGCGTATCGGCGAGCAGACAGGCCTCGGTGTAGTTGGGCACCGCGTAGTCTGCGCACTCCAGCAGGTGCCGCATAAGGCCAATCGTGGACTCGGGCACACCGGCATAGAGCTTGCCGTTGTCGCCCATGATGGGATCGACGAACACCTTGGTGCCCTTTTGCGCGCGGCGGTGGCAAAAGTCCGAGATGATACGCGTCTCTTCCTCGGTCACGATAAAGCCGGTCGAGATGGCGTCGAACTCAAAGCCGAGCTCCTCCCAGATAGCGAGGCTTTGACGCACGTACTCGGTGGTGTCGTGGATGTAGAACTTAGGGTAGTTGAGCGTATCGGAAACGAGCGCCGTCGGCAGGTTATGGATACGGTAGCCCATGTGCGACAGCACCGGCAGCATGGCGGAAAGCGCGACCTTGCCGTAGCCGCACATATCGTTGATCAGCAGCAGCTGAGTGTTCTTCATGAGGGTCTCCCTTGGTTCGGGCACGGCGCAGCAGCGCCACAGTGCGACTAAGTGTAGCGCAGGGGACGTTGTGAGCGGGCGCTACGGTCGCGAAGAGCGCATTGTTGCGAAAAGGTTACGAAAACGAGGTAGTCGTTGGGGACGTTCTTAAACGACTAGTCAAACAAGAACGTCCCCAACGACTATCCCGGCAATTAGCCCAAGGAGTGTCCCCAAGTGCCGGCACATAAGGAACGTCCCTAAGTGCCAAAACGACTGGTCGGGCAACGCCGATGTTTTGGCGAAGTCAGACACTATGACCCAATCCAGGGGCACGGAAACGACAGGAGCCCCCGCTCGTGACCGCGGGTCGGGGCTGCGACAATGTTGTTGAAGTGCCAGAGGCGCAGCCGCGCCGCAACGAGGTTGGGAGGCTCCCGTGCCTAGATATTCTACCGCCTTCGGAATGGACGTACACCTCAGGTCCACCACCGTCTGCGCGCTCGACGCGGAGACGGGCGAGGCCGTGACGAGGAGGTTCCGCGGCAACCCCTGGGGCGAGGTCGCGGAGTGGATGTCGGGCTTCCCCGGCCCGTCGCTCGCCGCCTACGAGAGCGGCTACCTCGGCTTCGCCCCGCAGAGGGAGCTCTCCGGGCTCGGCGTCGACTGCGTCGTCGCGGCCGTCTCCAGGGTCCCGAGGTCGGCGGCAGACCTTGTTAGCGCTAATCTAAAATTGACCACTTTCGCAAACGCATCTCGCCGAATGCGCTAATGCGCTTTCGCCGACCCCGCTAACGTACTTTCACCAACTGCGCTAACGGAACTATGCTCCGATCGGGTATCCGACCCGGGAGGAGCGGGATATGGAGCGAAACGTAATGGGAGAGCTGAACGTCTACAGGGGGTCCGGCGCGAAGCCGAACTTCAGCGAGATCGCGAGGAGGCACGGCATGGACCGGCACACGGTCGCCAAGTACTGGCGGGAGGGCGAGTCCGCCGCCGACGGGAGGTCCGCGAGGGGCAGCGCCTTCGACCCGCTCGAGGAGGTGATCCGCTCGAAGGCCCAGCTGCCCGGGATGACCAAGATGGCCGTCTACGCGTTCCTGCGCGAGGGCCGCGGGGAGGGGCTGCCCGGGTACGGCGCCTTCACCGCATGGTGCCGGGCCCGCGACGTGCCCTTCGGGGGCGTGGGCGGCCGCGAGCCGCACCCGCGGTTCGAGACGCCCCCGGGCAGGCAGCTGCAGTTCGACTGGAAGGAGGGCATGAGGCTCGTCGACTCGGAGGGCGAGGTCTTCGAGTTCAGCGTGTTCACCGCGACGCTCGGCTACTCCCGGAAGCACCGCTTCATACCGGTCAGGAGCCGCACGCTCGACGACCTGCTGTCCTGCCTGCTCGCCACCTTCACCCGCCTCGGCGGCGTCCCGGAGGAGTGCATCACGGACAACATGTCGTGCCTGGTGACCGTCTCTGGCCGCAGGAGGACCAGGCAGGAGAGGGCGTGGCGGTTCGCGCGGGAGGCCGGCTTCGAGCTCAGGCTCTGCGCGCCGCGCTCGCCGCAGACCAAGGGCAAGGACGAGTCGGCCAACCGCTTCCTGAACCGCCTGCTCGCCTACGGCGGCGAGTTCACCGGGTGGGGCGGCCTCGCCGAGGCGGTGGCCCGGGTCGAGGCCCAGGCAAACTCGGAGCCGAACCGCACCACCGGCCTGCCGCCCGACGCGCTGTTCATGCGGGAGAAGGAGAGCCTGCGGCCCATCGGGAACCTCCGTCTCCTCGAGTCGATGGTGGGCGACGTGAGCGTCCAGACCGTCCCGCCGACCATGCTCGTCAGGGCCGCCGGCAGGGAGTGGTCCGTGCCCAGGCGCTGCATCGGCCGGCGCGTGAGCGTCGTGGCGATGCCCGGCGGCCAGGTCGTGGTGAGGATGGCCGGCGAGGAGGTCGCCGTCCACGACGCCGCGTCCGGGCCGTCGAGGCCCATCAACTACGACCCCGACCACTACGGGCAGGCCCTCGAGGGGAAGCGGGGCCTGGCCGACGCGGACATCGCCGAGGCCGCGCGCGCCAACCTCGCGCTGCTCGACTCGCTCGGAGGGGCGTGATGGGCGCCGTCGCGGAGGGCAGCCCCTCGATCAGGGCGCAGGCGAACCTCTCCGCGCTCGGGCTGCACGAGATGGCGGCGTCCCTGCCCGACTACGTGAGGATGGTCGCCGCGGGCGAGCGGGGCTTCGCCTCCGCCCTCGAGGAGATGACGCGCGTCGAGGTCGCCGCCCGGGAGGTCAGGATCACCAACCAGCGCATACGGTCGTCGGGGTTCCCCTACGTCAAGGGGCTGGCGGACTTCGACTGGGACTTCCAGCCGTCGGTCCCGCGCGCCGAGATCGAGGAGCTCGCGACCCTGAGGTTCGTCGAGCGGGCCGAGAACGTCCTGCTCGTGGGGAGCCCCGGCGTGGGCAAGACGCACCTCGCCGTCGCGCTGGGCATCGAGGCGGTCAGGGCGGGGCGCGAGGTCAGGTTCGTGGACTGCGCCCGGCTCGTCGAGGACCTGGAGGACGCCTCGTCGCGCGGCATCCTCAAGAAGAGGCTCAAGTACTACGCCCACTCGAGGCTGCTGATCATCGACGAGCTCGGCTACCTCGACGTCGGCAGCGCGGGCGCGGACCTGCTGTTCCAGCTGATATCGACGCGCTACGAGCAGCGCTCGACGATCATCACCACCAACGTGGGGATCAGCGGCTGGGGCAGGGTGTTCGGGGACGACGTGGCGGCGAGCGCGATCGCGGACAGGGTGTGCCACCACTGCCACCTGGTCAAGATAACCGGCAGGTCCTACAGGCTGAAGGACCTGCCGAGGGACGGCCCCGTCAAGCCGTGACCGGAATCGGTGAAAAAGCGTTAGCGCAACCGGTGAAACCGCCTTTGCGCGAACGGTGCGCCTGTTTAGCGAAACTGGTGAAAAATAGATTGACGCTAACAGACGGCAGCGGGCCGGCCTTGGCCAGGGCGGGGTCGAGGTAGGTGAACAGCGTCCCCGCCGACACCAGCGACGACAGCGACGAGCGCGCCCGCCTCAGCCTCTCGTGGGTGTAGACCCTCCTGCCGTCCACCACGGTCCTGTCCTCCAGGAAGTCGGCCCAGAACCCGCACCAGTCGAGGTAGCGCTCGACCCAGAGCTCGGCCTGGTGCAGCGTCTCGATGCCCATGAGGTCGCGCGCGATGAGGTAGAGCTCGCGCCCCGCCTGGAGCTTCGGCCGCGTCGTCGTGTAGCGCTTGACCTGCGAGAAGGCGTGGAAGGTGCACCTCTGGACCCTGGTGCGCGGCCAGGTCTCGCGCACGGCCTTGGCGAACCCGCTCCCGCCGTCGGTGACGACCACCTCGGGCGCCGGGATCGGCGACATGAGGGCCGACCACGCCCTCGAGTTCTCGGACCTGGCCATGTACCAGGAGACCGCCCTCTCGCCGCTGCAGCATATGAGCACGACGAGGTCGCGCGCGACCCAGATCCCGTCGACGTGGAGCACGCGGTGCAGCTCGCCGTCGGGGACGGGCATGGGCCAGACCTCCCAGAACTCGGCCGTCCTGCGCCTGAAGGACCGTCCGCCGCCCGGCATCGCCGCCTGGGAGTCCTTGGAGAGGAGCCACCCGAGGAACTCGTCCAGCCTCGTCGCCGTGTCGTCGTACCTCACCGTCGTCGACGCGCCGCAGGCCGTGCACCTCCACCGCTGGGACCCCGATGAGGTCCTGCCGTTGCGCTTGGTCCGACCGCCGCAGTAGGGGCAATAAACGGCCTTCATGGGCACCTCTTCCGAAAGGATATTTAACGGTTCCGGAAAAGGTTATCTACCTGCGGGAACGATAGGCAACCGGACACACATTCTGTCCGAGCGGTTAAAAGTGGGCACGGAATTTAAACGGCTGAAAAAGGGGCATCGACCTGCGCCGATGCCCCCAACGTGGACACACATTTTGTCCTATAAGCCCTTTTTGCTAGCTATGGCAGCTTGTGCGCTACTCGCGGCACAGATGCACGGCGA
>ENA-ORUN01002999-ORUN01002999.1-human-gut-metagenome-genome-assembly--contig:-NODE-2999-length-12627-cov-2.277521_pt1 | contig 12627 bp, 5 predicted proteins | sample MGYA00242080_ERZ509209 | MGnify/ENA primary metagenome ERZ509209 (study PRJEB26280, sample SAMEA2338786) | human gut metagenome | biome: human gut; feature: human-associated habitat; material: faeces... | reverse complement strand
ATTGTATCTTGTACTGATTTTCCTGCACCATTTTAAAGAAGGCATTGATACCCTGGAAGTAAGGAGTGCCTTCCCATAGCATCCGGCGTTGTGCGTCCGTCAGCTCATAGTAAGGTGTAAAGATGGGGAATCCGGCTCTTTCGGCACCTCGTATCACCATATCTTTCCATTCACCCATCACTTCGCCACGCCAACAGACAACAGCACCGTCGTAAACGGACAGCGAACGGTTGGGAACCACCAGATGTTCATCAATACCGATTACTTTACCGAAACCTTCGCACTCAGGACAGGCACCGATGGGGGAGTTGAAGGAAAACATCTGGTCGCTCGGCTCTTCAAAAGCAATACCGTCTGCTTCGAATTTGGTGCTGAAGCGATACAGGCTGGTGGTTCCGTCAGGCTGATAGAACCGGAGCAGACAGGCACCGTCGCCTTCGTACATCGCCGTTTCGGCAGAGTCCGTCAGTCGGCTGACCGCATCTTTTTCTTTGGATGCTACCATACGGTCTATCAATAAAAAAACGGTATCTCCTTTCTTTGGTTCATATTCATCAATGCGTATCATCTCTCCGTTTACTTCCAGACGGTTGAAGCCCTGCTTCATATCAATGTCCAGTTGTTGTTTCATTGTGCGGTCTTCACGCAGTAGTATCGGAGCGAGCACTGTGTATCTTGTCCCTTCCGGATAGCCTAACATACAGTTTACGATATCTTCAGTGGAATGTTTTTTTACTTCCTCTCCGCTAATGGGGCTGAATGTCCGTCCGATGCGGGCATACAATAATCGCAGGTATTCGTATATTTCGGTAGAGGTGCCGACAGTGGAGCGTGGATTGCGGCTGCTCACCTTCTGTTCTATGGCGATGGCAGGCGGAATCCCTTTGATAAAGTCACATTCAGGCTTGCTCATACGTCCCAGGAACTGGCGGGCATAACTGCTCAGACTTTCTACATAACGACGTTGTCCCTCAGCATAAAGTGTGTCGAATGCCAGGGAGGATTTACCCGAACCGGACAACCCGGTGATGACAACAAGTTTGTTTCGGGGTATTTCTACGTCTATATTTTTCAGGTTGTTGACGCGTGCGCCTTTGATGAGTATGGAGTTGTTTTTGGTCATAATCTGAGTCACTAAAGTGAATTTAAGCTGCAAAGATAATCACTGCAATTCAAATATGTATAATGATTGGCAGGTTAAGATTTGTTATACTTTTAAATAGTTGCTGACATACAAGCGGGAAAAGCACTATTTTTATGCGCATTTTAAAAACCAATCATCCTTATGCAATACCCTCGGATATGCCTGTGTGCCATGTTGGTATTCTTGTTTCGGGACAATTATGGGACAAGATACAATTGATCTGAAATCGCTTGCCGACAGTGTACGGAAAGCGAATGGTAAACCGAATTTTCTCCCCTTGGGTATGCACTTCCTTGAATTGGCAAAAGAGCGGAAGGATACGGCTAATATCAGTGACGCTTATGCTATTCTTGCCAGTCATTATTATGAATTAGGAGATACGGACAGTTTGCGCCTGGTGACTTATGAATATATGGACTGGGCAGATCGTTGCCACCGTAATACCGATCGCTATCAGGCATGGAGGCAGTACATCCAGCGAATGACCGAAAAAGGGATGCAGGAAGAGGTGATGAAGGAGACGGATTTACTCTGCAAAGACGCCGAGAAACGGAAAGATAAATACGGCATGGCATCCGGTGAAATGTGTATAGGTTATAATCACCGTGTGTTCGGTCAGAATATAAAGCTATGCCTTGAATATTATGACAGTGCATTGAAGCACTTTGAAGAAGGCAAATATTACCGTGATGCTTATGTCGTTTCCCTCAATATCATTCAAACTTATCTGGCACGTCAGTCATATAGTGACGCTGTGCCTTATCTGGACCGGTTGGGACAGTTGGGGAAGACAGTAGAGGGGAAGGATGTTGTAATAGGAGAAGCTTTGTATATGCGCTATTATCAGTTCCGGGTTATTGCTATTTTGGGGATAAAAGGAGAGAAAGCGGCAGCACCTTATATTCGTGAAGCAAATGCTTATTATCTTAAAAATAAAGAGTCTATTTCACAGGAGGGCTGGTTCGGCTATAAAATTATGTGCAGTCAGATCTTGGGTAACATAGGCAATGCCGTGGCTTATATGGATTCTCTGATTGATTACCAGCGTTCGATAGGCAATTATTATCCGGGAAACTACCGGCAAAAAGCCGTTATGCTGGAACAGACCGGACATTACAAAGAGGCATGTCGTGCTTTTGCAGAGTATTCTCAGTTGAATGATTCTGTGCGTACGGCAGAGATGGATGAACAGTTGAACAAATATACCGCTCAGTTTGAGGTTGACCGTCTGAAGATGGAGAAGCTGGAACTGAGTGAGAAAATGAGCCGTGAGCGTCTGGCTTTTGTGTTTGGGGCGGGTTGTGTGATATTACTGCTATTGATATTGGTTACTTACCTTTATATTCGTACTCTTTCCATGAACCGGAAATTGGATGTTGCTCGTAAGGAATTGCAGAAGATGGGACGCATTAAGAGTTCGTTCATCCAGCACGTCACGCATGAGTTGCGTACACCGCTCAATTCTGTAGTAGGTTTTTCTGCATTGCTTGCCGAAGAAGGCTTGGATGTGGAAGATGCCCGTGAATACTCCAGTCAGGTAGAGAAGAACAGTGCTTATTTGTTAGAACTGATTGATAATATTATAGATATTGCAGATATGGACTCACAGACTGCAGATATGCCCAAAGAAGCGGTGGATGTGAATGCCTGCTGTCTTGAATGTATAGATGAGTTGGGTGGGAGGCAGAAAGAAGGTGTGGAACTGCAATGGGTTCCCTCTCCGGATGCTCCGGTGATACAGACGGTACGGGCCTGGATGAAACGTGTGCTTACCCTTTTGCTGGATAATGCCGGGAAATTTACCGAAAAGGGTGTGATCCGTCTGCAATGTGAGGAAGATAAGGAGAATAATATCATACGTTTCATAATAGAAGATACTGGTATCGGCATTGAGCCGCAATATCAGGAAACTGTTTTCGAGCGTTTCTTTAAAGTAGATAGCTTTACTCCCGGTACAGGTCTGGGACTTTCCATTGCCCGTCAGGTGATGGATATTGTAGATGGAAAGATTTACCTGGATACTTCGTACAATAGTGGCGTCCGTGTAGTTGTTGAATGGCCAATGAATTGAATAAACCCTAATCAGATTTTATAAAGAATGAAAGTAAGAACCCTTTTGTGCGTATGTGCCCTGCTCTTTTCTCTGACAGTGGCAGCGCAATTCCAACCCGAAAGATACCCCAAACGTGAATTTCGTGCAGCCTGGATACAAGCTGTTAACGGACAATTCCGCGGAATTCCCACCGAGAAGTTGAAACAGACCCTGATCAGTCAGTTGAACTCCCTGCAAGAGGCAGGCATTAATGCCATTATCTTTCAGGTACGTCCCGAAGCCGATGCTCTCTATGCTTCGCAACTGGAACCGTGGAGCCGCTTTCTGACCGGTGTACAGGGACAAGCACCCAATCCTTATTGGGATCCCATGAAGAGTGCCACAAGCGTGGTATGGAGTTTCATGCCTGGATTAATCCTTATCGTGTGAAGACTTCACTGAAGAATGAATTGGCGCCGGGCCATGTTTATAATATCCATCCCGAATGGTTTGTTACTTACGGTGACCAAGTCTATTTCGACCCTGCATTGCCGGAAAGCCGTCGCCACATCTGTATGGTGATTACGGATATTGTTTCCCGCTACGATGTTGATGCTATTCATATGGATGATTATTTCTACCCCTATCCTAAACAGGGAGTAGACTTCCCGGATGATGCCAGCTTTGCCCGTTATGGCGGTGGATTTTCTAATAAAGCGGATTGGCGTCGCAGTAATGTCAATGTGTTGATAAAGAAAATTCATGAGACAGTGCGCGAATTGAAGCCGTGGGTTAAGTTCGGTGTTTCTCCGTTTGGTATTTACCGTAATCAGAAGAGTGATCCACTGGGTAGTAAGACCAATGGTTTGCAAAACTATGATGATCTTTATGCCGATGTGCTTCTTTGGGCCCGTGAAGGTTGGATAGATTATAACATTCCGCAGATATACTGGCAGATAGGTCATCCGGTAGCTGATTATGAGACATTGGTGAAGTGGTGGGCAAAGAATACGGAAAATCGTCCTTTGTTCATCGGTCAGTCGGTAATGAATACGGTGCAGAATGCTGATCCGCAGACTCCTTCCATGAACCAGCTTCCCCGTAAGATGGCGTTGCAACGTGCTTATCAGACGATTGGCGGAAGCTGTCAGTGGCCTGCAAGTGCAGTGGTGGAGAATGCCGGAAAGTATCGTGATGCTTTGATGGCTGAATACCACAAATATCCCGCCTTGCCTCCTGTTTTTGATTTCATGGATAATGAAGCGCCGGATAAAGTGCGCAAGATGAAACCGGTGTGGACAGAAGATGGATATCTTTTGTTCTGGACAGCACCGAAGTATAAGGATGAAATGGATCGTGCCGTACAGTATGTAATTTACCGTTTCGATGCTAAAGAGAAAGTGGACATCAGTGATCCTTCTCATATTGTAGCCATCACGCGGGATAACTTCTATAAGTTACCCTATGAAAATGGAAAGACTAAATATCGCTATGTGGTAACAGCACTCGACCGACTGCATAATGAGTCGAAGGTAGTGGCAAAAAAGGTGAAGCTATAAGCTTCACCTTTTTGGTTAATACAATATGAAACCTGCTATTCCGCAGACTATAATCATCACTATCGGATTGATTTTATATTTCCGGGTACCCACAAAAGCCACCAGGAAGATGATGCAACTGACGATAAACGAGTACATATCTTCTTTAGGTGAACTAAAATTCTCAGTATTCATCAACACCAAGGCCGCCGATGCCAGTAGCCCTACCACTGCCGGACGTAATCCGCTGAATACTGCTTCAACAGCCGGGTGTTTCTGGTATTTCAGGAAAAACTTGCTGATAGCCAACATCAGGATGAATGAAGGAAGCACTACTGCAAAAGTAGCGATGATAGAACCCCACACACTTCCGGTAGCCGTGAAGCCTACATACGTTGCCGAATTGATTCCGATAGGTCCGGGAGTCATCTGACTGATAGCTACAATATCTGTAAACTCTTGTGGGGTCAACCACCCGTAGCGTGTGACTACTTCACCTTGTATCATTGAAAGCATGGCATATCCGCCGCCAAAGCCGAAAAGACCTATTTTGAAGAATGTATAGAATAACTGGAGATAAAGCATGGGAGATTTATGATTTATAATTTATGATTTATAATTTATGATGCGCAACCAACTTTCTCAACTTTCAACTTTGGGATGGTGTAACCGTCCGTACAGGTATCCTCCTACACCGGCGATGATGATTACCCAGATAGGAGAGAAGTCCAACAACCAGATGATCAGTGCAGATACAATGGGTATCCAGACATTGTAACGGTTGATTTTTGCTGATTTCGCCATACTGAATGTAGGAGCGGCAATCAGTGCGACTACTGCCGGGCGGATGCCCTTGAAAATGCGCTCTACAACTGTATTGTCTTTGAAGTTATGGAAGAATAAAGCAATGGCAAGGATAATGAAGAATGATGGCAATATAGTACCTAAAGTAGTCACCAGACTACCACGAATTCCCCGTAGTTTATATCCTATGAAAATAGAAATGTTAACCGCAAGAATACCGGGAGTCGATTGGGAAATGGCAAGTAAGTCTATAAAATCGTCTTTGGCGATCCACTTTCGTTTCTCCACAATTTCTTCCTCTATGAGTGGCACCATGGCATAGCCACCTCCGATAGTGAAAACTCCTATTTTAGAAAAAAGGCCGAATGCCTCTAAATAAATATTCATAGTTTTAATGTTATAATGTGATAATATGATAATATGATATCACTCTACCACTTTATTCTCCTTCTTCCCCTTCTTCTTTCTGCTTCGCATATTGGCTCGGGCTGACACTGAAATGCTTCTTGAATACTTCCCGGAAGTATTTCGCATCGCTGAAACCAGTCATTTCTGCAACTTCAGTTATGCTGTATTTCTGCTCTTTCAGTAATTGTGCAGCACGTTTCAGACGTATCAATCGGATATAGTCTGCCGGAGCCTGGTCGGTCAGGGCTTTTATTTTATTATAGAAGCTGGTACGACTCATATTCAGTAATGAACAGAGCATTTCTACATTGAGTGCACCGTTATCCATATTTTCTTCCACATGCTTCTTGACGGAAGAAATGAATTTCCAGTCAAGGTCGGTGGAACAATTGGTACAAGTTGTGGCATCTTCATCATCATTCAGTTCCAGATTAGCATATTTATGTCGCAGCAGAGAACGATTTGTCAGGATGTTGGATATCGTAGCACGGAGAATACCTATATTGAATGGCTTCACAATATACTCATCTGCTCCGGTCTTCAATCCTTCAATGATGTTGCGGTCATTGTTCAGTGCTGTGAGCAAAATGATGGGGATGTGAGAGGTTTCAATATCATTCTTTAAGACATGACACAATTCGTCTCCACGCATTTCCGGCATCATGATATCCGAAATAATCATGTTAGGCATATATTCCTTGACTATTTCGAGTGCTTGTTTGCCATCGCTGCATACTTGTATGTTATAGTCGTCCGACAGTGTATTGCGGAGATATTCCCTCAACTCATCATTATCCTCCACAATCAGGATTTTCGGAAGATCACTGTTTTGCTGTTGTTTCTGTTTAGTTGCATCATAAGCAATGTTTGGCGTAACATTCTTAGGCACTCCCGATTCAGCATAAGCAACTTTCTCACTTCCCGGTTTCGGACTGTGAATAGCTTTTCGATAAGGCTTTTCACCTTTTGGGAATGTGACTTTAATACAGGAGCCTTTTCCTTCCGTGCTTGTAAAGTTGATTTTGCCTTTATGCAGGTGAACAAGTTTCCATACCAGTAACAGTCCGATACCACTACCCGTTACTTTCGAGTTGATGGCGTTACTACCCCGGAAGTGTATTTTAAAGAGCTTTTTCTGTTCTGAGGACGGAATACCGATACCCGTATCCTTTACTTCCACACTCCAATAGTCTTCTGTTTCTGCTGTATAGATATGTACGCTTCCACCTTCCGGTGTATACTTCAAGGCATTGGATATCAGATTTTTCAAAATCGAATCCATCTTATCCTTGTCAAGCCAGGTATTCATGTAGCGGAAATTACTTTCATAAGTCAGGCTGATACGTTTTACGTCGGCATAAGCCCGGAAAGCATTGATCATTTCCTCCATGTAGGTGCTCAACTCATATTCGGATACATATAGGGCACTGGAATAAGTGTCTGCACGTTCGAAGTTAATAAGATTGGTCGTCAGTCGCAACAGGGCGTTCACATTTCGTATGGCAGTATTCATATTGCTTCGTCCGCTCGGTGTCAGATTTTCCTTTTCACTGAGTTCTTCCAGTGGCGCTTTGATCAGTGTCAACGGAGTACGAATATCATGCGCTGTATTGATGAAGAAACGTATTTTCTCATCCGAAGCCTTACGCTGTTTGCGCAGGATAATGACACGCAATGTGATAATGGCAATCGCGGCTACGACGGCGGCATAAAGTATTAATGCCCATATGCTGAGCCATAAAGGCTGTTCTATCATGATTTCCATGTCACGCTCTTCAAGAACGATTCGTCGGTCTTCACTGGAGATGGCACGTACCCGTAATGTATATTTTCCGGGACTCAGATTTGTGAACCGGATCATACAATCTTTCTCAGGACGACTCCATCCGTCATAGAAACCTTCCAGTTTCCAGGAATACAGAACCAATGACGGATAATCGTAATTGATAGAAGATATCCGTAGAGAGAATATGTTCTGATTGTATTTCAGCTTTAGCACTTGAGTTTCATCTATGTCCACTTCCAACGGTGAACCCTCATCGCCGGGGTAAACGGTTTGATAGAATACGCGCAAATCGCTGAATATCATTTTGAACTCATAATTGCGTGGAATCATCATATCTTTGTGGAACTCTATTGCTCCGTCCGTACTTCCAAGAATGAAGTTTCCGTTTTTTCGCAGTACGCCTGATGTTGAATTAAAATGATCACTCTTCAGTCCCTGTTCTTTAGTCCAGTTATGAAATATCTTTCCAGCCGGATAATAGCTTGTCAGACTGTTTTCCGTACTCAGCAGGACACTTTTGTTTCCGTCCGGAAGAATGGTATATATGTTATTGGAAATCAGCGGGCAGTTGTCTTTGTGGAAATGCTCAAACGACTTTCGCTGATGGTTATAAATGAGTAATCCGGAGTTGCTGGTCCCGATGTACAGCAAACTGTCTGGCGTCTGATAAAGCGCGTTAATGTAGAAAGACTCTATCGGCATCGATATATACTGATACTTGCCGGTTTCTTTGTCCAGCAGATACAGTCCTGTGGCAGTACCTATCCACATGTGTTGCGCATCCTTCTCCTTAATATCCGTAATTCCGCTAAGTCCCGGATAAGCACGTATATTTTTACGGTTGAAGTCTATTTGCTTTAAATTATAATAGCCACCGGACCAGATACTGCCATCAGAAGTTTTTATGATAGAGCGTATGTACTTATCCGGACGGATATCACAATCGCCAAATGTAGAAGGAGTAAAGAACTCCACCTTCATCTGTTTTTTATTGATTTGGTAGATGCCCGAAGTGTATCCACCTGCCCAGATGATGCCGGGTGATACCTCGCACAAAGAAATAAAAACATGGTTTTTGGTTACGTTACCATTATCAAACACGCTGAGAAATGAGTGCCATTGCTTTGTTTTAGTGGAGTAGAGGCTGATGCCATTGTTGGTAGCGAACCAGAGATCACCTTCATGGTCTTCGATGATGGCATTCACCTGGTCATTGATAAGCGATTGCTTGTTGCCGATAGAATGTTTGATCCATTCATAACTGGCATATTGATTGTTGCGTACTGTGATGCCGATAGGGTAATTGGCTATCCAGATGCGTTCGTCATCTACATAGAAGTCGTAAATACTGTTGCCGTTCATGGCATTATAGCTATTGTAATCCGCCACGATGTAGGGGGCGCACTCATAGGTATCCACATTCATTTTATATATACCGGCACCATCTGTAGCTATCAATATTTCTTTGTCATTGAAGGATTTGATACGTGTAATGCTGACATCCTGCAAACCGACATTCAGCTCTACAGTTTGATGAATATTCATATCGTACAGATAAATGCCTTTCTGGAACGTACCGATGAATAGTTTGCGGTTTGCTTTATGGAAATATAACTCGTTGACTTGCATCTTCAGTTTATCAAGCCAGTTGCATGGAGAAAGGTTGAGAACGTTATCTTTTAATTCGGCATGATGTATACCGACGTCTGTACCGATGAAATAATGGTCAGGGTCGATTTGCTCGATATCCGTAATACTTTCTCCTATATGGTTTTTGATAACGGTGGTTTTCTCAGTATTCGTATCGTAGAGATATAATGCTTCTTCGTTACAGAGCCATACAATATTGTTGCTGTCAATAAATCCATAGCTTACGGGAGTCGGATTTCCTTTTACCACTTCATCAGGTAGCTTGTATACAAGTTGAAAGCGATCATGTTTGGCATCATAGCGGAATACTCTTCCTTTTTTGCCTATTTCCCACAGTGTTCCATCCACACCAACATATAGCCAACTCAGATTGAGCATGGAGTTAACTTCTATTTCGCTGTCTATAAGCCGATATTGCTTGAAATTTTTTCCGTCATAGCGGTCAATGCCATTGTGCGTAAGAAACCACATATATCCTTTCGGCCCTTTCTGAATGGCATATATCCTACGGTTGCTCAAGCCGTCTTCCACGCCGAGATATTTATAAGTTTGGGCGATGCAGAAGGAGGAAATGTATGTGAATAAAAAGAAAATGATAAATTTTCTCATAACAGTTACGGTCGTTCGTTATTGGGGGTATTTGTGAAATTAACGCAAAAATATGCATTTTGTTTGATAAAAGCAACACGAAAGCAAGAAGAATAGTGTTCGATTCCTCGCATTGTTTAGACGACAACAGGCGCAAGTTGTATATTATAACCTGCGCCTGTGCTTCACTTATAGATTGTAGTCAGAACTACTTAACCTTTTCTTCTACCCATTTACGTGCATTGACGAAGGCTTCCATCCATGGAGTGATTTGGTCGCTGTGCAGGCGGTCGGCAGGATAACAACCGTTCTGCCACGGGAAGATAGAGCGCTCCAAGTGAGGCATGATAGCCAGATGGCGCCCGTCGGCACTTGCTATGGCTGCTATGGAGTAGTCGGAGCCATTCGGATTGGCAGGATACTCGTCATAACTATATTTGGCTACCACATTATATTTATCTTCGTCGTAAGGCAAAGAGAATTTTCCTTCTCCGTGAGCTACCCAGATACCGAGTTTGCTGCCACTCAGAGAGCCGAACATTACGCTGCGGTTGGTAGGAATGGTAAGTCCCAGGAATCTCGATTCGAATTTATGAGATTCGTTATGCAGCATTTTACCGTTTTTCTTATGTTCGGGATTGATGAGGTTCAATTCCATCATCAACTGGCAACCATTACAAACACCCAATGAAAGCGTATCTTCGCGTGCATAATACTTGTCGAGTGCTTCTTTAGCTTTCGGATTGAAGAGGAAAGCTCCTGCCCAGCCTTTGGCAGAACCCAGTACGTCTGAGTTGGAGAAACCACCACAATAAACAATCAGGTTCACGTCTTCCAGTGTTTCACGTCCGCTGATGAGGTCGGTCATGGTGACGTCTTTCACATCAAAGCCTGCCAGATACAGGGAGTAAGCCATTTCGCGCTCACCGTTTGTTCCTTTTTCGCGGATGATTGCTGCGCGGATGCCTGTCGGTGTACGACGGTTCGGGTCGATACCATATTGAGAGAATTTACCTTTGAAGCCGGGCATGAAAGCGAATTCCAGTGGCTGCATCTTGTAGTTCTCGAAACGTTTCTTGGCGCAACCGTTCATAGATTGCTTGCGGTCGAGCAGGTAAGAAGTAGAATACCAAACATCACGCATATAGTCGATACCGAACTGATAAGTAGCGTCATCTTTAGATACGAGGATGTGGCGTTCGTCGGTCGGCTTACCAATCTTCACAAAACCTACTCCGGCATCTTCCAATATTTGTTTTACTTCTTCCTTATGCTTGTCGCTTACCTGGATAACAATACCCGGGTTTTCGGCAAACAGGAGTTTCACGAGGTCGTGTTCCTTCATCTTGTCGAGATTGATTTCCATACCACCTTCTACATTGGCGAAGCACATTTCGAGTAAGGTAGTAATCAGACCACCGGCAGAAATATCGTGCCCGGCAAGAATCAGTCCTTTGTTCACTAGTTCCTGAACGGCAAGGAAAGCATCGCGGAAATATTCGGCATCTTGTACAGTGGGTACTTCGTCGCCAATCTTGCCCAATGATTGCGCAAAGGCAGAGCCACCCAGTTTCAATGTATCAAAACTGAAGTCGATATGATAAATCGTTGTCTTTTCGTTGTTAACAAGTACGGGAGAAACCACTTTCTTCACATCAGAAACTTCACCGCCTGCGGAAACGATTACGGTTCCCGGAGAGATTACTTTGCTACCGTCGGGATACTTCTGAGTCATGGACAGGGAGTCTTTTCCGGTAGGCACATTGATTTGCAGTGCACAGCAGAAGTCGCTCAATGCTTTTACAGCGGTGTAGAGACGTGCATCTTCACCTTCCTGTGAGCGGCAAGGCCACATCCAGTTGGCGGAGAGGGAGATGCTGTCCATTCCTTCAGCCATCGGAGCCCATACCAGGTTGGTCAGTGCTTCGCTGACGGAAAGTACTGAACCTGCTGCCGGATCTGCCAGTGCAGCTTGCGGAGCATGTCCCAGTGAAGTGGCGATACCTTTCTCACCACGATAGTCGAGAGCAACCACGCCACAGTCACTTAGCGGTAATTGCAATTCACCCTGACATTGTTGGCGGGCAATCTTGCCGGTTACCGAGCGGTCTACCTTATTGGTCAACCAGTCTTTGCAGGCAACAGCTTCCAACTGCAATACATTCGTTAGATATTCGTGCAACTTGGATTGTTCGTATTTAGGCATTTCGTAGTGGCGTTCCACGGTTTTGTCCACCATGTAAGTTTTGGGAGACGAGCCGAACATCTGTTCTACGGCAAGATCAAACGGACGTACACCGTCAGCTTGTTGGAAAGCGAAGCGATGGTCACCGGTAGTTTCACCTACCACATACATTGGGGCACGCTCACGTTCAGCCACTTTACGTACATGCTCGATAGCTTCTTCTTCAATCAGCAATCCCATACGTTCCTGGCTTTCGTTGGCGATAATTTCTTTGGCAGACAAGGTTTTGTCACCTACGGGCAATTTACTCATGTCTATCACGCCACCACATTCTTCTACCAATTCGGAGAGACAATTTACGTGTCCGGCTGAACCATGGTCGTGGATGGATACCACCGGATTGTTGTCTTCTTCGCAGAGGGCACGTACCACGTTGTAGGCACGTTTCTGCATTTCTGCATTGGCGCGTTGTACGGCGTTCAACTCAATACC
>ENA-ORUN01002996-ORUN01002996.1-human-gut-metagenome-genome-assembly--contig:-NODE-2996-length-12637-cov-4.380862_pt1 | contig 12637 bp, 16 predicted proteins | sample MGYA00242080_ERZ509209 | MGnify/ENA primary metagenome ERZ509209 (study PRJEB26280, sample SAMEA2338786) | human gut metagenome | biome: human gut; feature: human-associated habitat; material: faeces... | reverse complement strand
AGATAAACGGCGGGGTACCATCGGCCATATCCGCATGGACTTCGGGCGCAGCGGCAACGAGTTCTGGCATACTTGGTGGCCCCGCGGCCCAGAGGAACTGAACAGCCCCGCGTTCAAGGCGGAGCTGCAGGAGGTCGTGGACACGCTGAGGGAGAGTATGCTGAAAAACCGCTTCGCTATGGAGCGTTTCTGCTATAACCACGGCGGCAAAATCGACGGCGGCTATGTGCAGAACTATGGCTACATCGTGGAAACTGAGCATTACCGCTACTGCCTGCGCTGTAATCCGTCTCCGGGCGATTATAACTGCTACTGTACGGCCTATGATCTGGATGTGCAGCGGCAGAACATGGCGCGGGACAAGCCCATGGTGGGCCGTGTGTCCTATGCCAATGGCGACGCGCAGGAGTTTAGCGATGCCGAAGCCTTTCTCAAGTGTGTGAGGGAGGAACTTCCGTATCGCCCGACCACAGGCTTCCGTTACGAAGTGCTGACCGACGATCCCAGCGTCCGCAAAGCTGTGGACGATATCGTTTTTGACCTTTATGGCGAGAAGAATCCCCGCCAGTTGGAGGAATATCAAAAAACGCCCAAACAGGGCATGACAATGGGAGGAATGTGAGTATGGACAGAAAAATGGTGAATTTCATCAAGGAGCAGTATTCCCCTGGCACCCGCATCCGGCTGAACGCTATGGACGATCCCTACGCGCCCATTCTTCCCGGCACCGAGGGCGAGGTGGACTATGTGGACGATGCGGGGCAGCTCCACATGAAATGGGATAACGGCAGGTCGCTGGCACTCATTCCAGGCGAGGACAGCTTCACCGTGCTGCCGCCCAAGCTGACCACGCTTAAGCTCTATATGCCCTTGACCGCCGATCTCTACGAGCGAAACGAGTACGGCGAATTTGACGATAGCAGCACACTGCTGGAGGGCCGTGAGCTGCGCGGCTATCAGGATCAGATCACGGCAGCACTGGTGAAAAACCGGATGCCGGAGGAAACCGAGCGAGGTCTCATGCATTGGTATGATGAAGCCGACAGCGTTGACCGCAAGGTACGCTCCGCCGTCTTCGCTGTAGAGGTGCGTGACCGGCAGCTCTGGGGCGTGGCAGAATGCCGTGTCGCCGGGAAATTATCGGACACGGAACTGGAAAACTTAAAGGAATACCTCACCGGACAGGCATCGGACGGCTGGGGCGAGGGCTTTGAGCAGCGGGATATCCTTGTGGATGGTGGAAGTGAATTGTATGTCCACCTTTGGAACTCGGACGAGTGGAGGATCCAAACGGAGCAGGAGCTTTTCTCCCCCAAGCTGGCGGAGGGGCTGCCGGAGTTGTGCTTCTCCACCCTCTCCGGTACCGGTGAGCTCATCTGTATCAAGCGCGGCGAGAGCGGCTACTATCCCAGTGATTGGAGCACAGACGATCCAGCGCATAACCAAGAGTTGGCAGACTATAACAACGAACGGCTTGGGGTGACGCGGGAGCAGCGCCTTGCCATGGAATGCGGCAGCATGCACGGCTGGGGCGTCCCTGGTGCTGACCCCAGCTACTATGAGCAGAAGATGGGAGGAATGAAGTTTGGCTAAGAAAGTGTTTGCCATGTATCTGGCAAAGGAGGGCAATCCTAACAGCGATGCATACGCAAAGCTGGACTTGCCCGCCTCACCGTGGGAACTGTGGGACGCGCTGGACAAGGTGCGCCTTCAGAAAGAAGACATCCTGTACATGGAGATCGAAGACTACTTTGCCTTTGAGTATCTCTCTCCCCATTTGGATGGATTAGACATCAGCCTCAACGAGCTCAACGACCTTGCCGCACAGCTTGCGGCATTGGACGAAGTGCAGGAGGTTGCCTTTGACGGTTTCCTGCGCATGGAGGTGCAGAATAAAGTCGATACCAACGGCGGTGTCATCACGCTGCAGGATCTGCGGGATCTGGCGGTCAGCGCAAAAACAGACTGCTATCATGTGGTGGATGCCGCGGGTGACGCCCAGCTTGGCCGCTTCTATGCGGAAAACGAGTTCGTCCCCGAGCTGGACGGTATATCCGACGAGGTATTCGAGATGCTGGACTTCGCCGGCATCGGGAGAATGATGCGATGCAGTGAAAACGGCGTATTTGTGGGCAGCCTGTATGTACTGCAGGATGGCGAGCTGACAACCGCGCCGCCCGTCCAAAAGACGCTGCCGGAAAAGCCGGGATACCTCTTCCGGCTCACGCTTGGACTGCATCCCGACATTGGAGGTAACCGCACGACGGAGCTGGATCTTCCGGCGTCAGAAGAAGTGCTGGCTGCGGCACAGGAGCAGCTCGGCACCCTGAATTGGGAAAACACCGTTGTCCTCAACTATGACGGCATTCTTCCCAACGCCGCCTTTTTCGCAGACCTCCCCTCTGAACTGGAGGCATTCAACGAGTTCGCCAAAGCAGTACAGGATATGTCCTCGCCTGAAAAGCAGCTTCCGAAGTTGAAGGCTCTGCTGGAACAGTTTGAAGTACAGGACATTGCAACCGCCATAAGCCTGACAGAGTGCCTGGATGACTACGTCCTCACACCGGAGATCAGCTCGCCGCAGGAAACTGCCATCGACCAGCTTCACTTCATGACGGATGACCACTCAGTGGAATTGCTGCTTTCCCATGTAAACCTCTACGTCTACGGCTGCGACCTCATCAAGGAGGACAACGCAGTGCTCTCACCCTACGGTCTGCTGCACCGTGCGGACTATCAGCCCATGCTGACGCCGGTACAGAAAGCATCAGAAGCGAATATGGCGATGAGATGAGCAAAGCAGCTTACAACCTCTCCAGGCATTTCCGCGCAGCATAGGCGATAAAATCTTCCGGCGTGAGGACTTCGTCATTATGTGGAATCTCACGCCATCTTTTCTGTACATCAGGATCAGGGCTACACATTGCCACCGCCATTGCAATCCGGATCTCTTTTCTGACCTCATCTACGGTGGTGTTGTGTCTACGTGCAACTTCTAACAGTGCGGTATCGGCGCTTATGTTCTTCCTCTTCATGGTATCACTCCTTGCTATTTTGAGCGGGTGCCGTTCTTGTAGAACTACAATAGCACAGAGGTTTAGGGGAAAAGCGTCGAACGCAGTCGAAAAAAACAGAGGTCTGCAAAAAAGCAAACCTCTGCACCGGTGTTACCGCAATTCGTCGACCAAAGTGTCCAGCACATTCATCACCTTGCGCTGCCCTTCTGGGGACAGTGTTTTCAATCGCTCGGAGAGCTCTGTGGCGTGAAGCAACGTTGCCGCATCCAAATTATCCTGAAGCAGCTCGTCCGTTCCAACCTTGAGTACATTGGCGATGGTAACCAACTTATCCAGTTTTGGTGCTTTGACTCCGCGCTCGACCACACTCATGTGGTCTACGCTGTATTCCACGGCAGCAGCAAGGTCCTCCTGCGTCATACCGGCACGCTCACGGGCAGCTTTGATTCGTTTTCCCAATGCAACCTGATCCATACAGCAATCTCCTTTTGAACGGAATCCGTTCTTAAAGTATATTGGAGATGTTATTCGATTCACAGGAGCAAGAAGAACGGTAACCGTTCTGTGTGGACGAAACAGAAAAAATAAACAGCAAGGGGCCGTATTCCCAGATGGGGACAGCGGACCCTCCTTTTTTGCTCATTTTGTTCCCTAATCCGGGATAGCGGTCTCGGAAAGGAACAGCAATGCGAGAAGAAAAATTATTGAATTATCTGAAAGGAGCATGTACTGGGCGAAAATATCGAGCGAGCGGTGCTGAACTGGAAGCGGCCCTCGGGATTAGCGGAACAGATCTTCGTAAACTGGTAAATCGTATGAGGCGCAAGGGTATTCCCATTGGGAGTGATCGATGCGGATATTTCTACGCTGCGACTGCCGGCGAAGTCTACTCCACGATTCAGCAGCTTCAGAGCATGGAAAATGGACTGGCGGCAGCAAGACGCGGATTAGAGCGGTCACTGGATGCTTTTCCCTTGAGAGAAGGTGCATCTTGAACAGCTTTATCCCTTGGGTAGGCGGCAAAGGTAAGCTTCTGTGGATCATTAACAAGATGGCACCGGAGCGATATAGCCGCTTCATCGATGTATTTGGGGGCAGCGGCACAGTGACCATGAACCGCCCCACTCGGCATGGGTGCATGGAGGTCTACAACGACTTCAACGGGAACCTTACCAACCTGTTTTGCTGTGTGAAAAACCGCACCCTTGCGCTGCTTTCAGAATTGGGCTTCCTGCCGTTGAATACGCGGGATGACTTCAACGTCCTTTACAAGTTCTTCTCCAGAGGTGAGTTTACGGATGATTACCTGCAGGAGGAAATGAATCTGACAGAGGTCTACTTGAAGCCTCCCGATGCTGAAGCCATCCGCGCTCTTATGCTGGAACGCGCTCCGCGCGGAGATATCCGCCGTGCCGCAGATTACTTCAAACTAGTTCGCTACAGTTTCAGCGGCAGCGCCAAATCCTTCGGCGGCAAACCTTGTGATATCCGTCGCTTCTTTCACCTGATATGGGAATGCTCTCGCCGATTGGCAAATGTCATCGTGGAGAACAAGGACTTTGAGGATGTCATTCGTCAGTACGACCGAGAGGATGCATGGATCTACTGTGACCCGCCCTACTTTGAAGCAGAGTGCTATGAGGTAGGATTCCCAAAAGTGGATCACCAGCGGCTCCATGACACCCTCATGAATTGTCGCGGGTATGTTATGGTGTCCTACAACTACTGCCCGTACATTTCAGAACTTTATAAAGAGTTCTTCATCTTTCGCACTGTCCGTCCCAACAGTATGTCCCAGACAGTAGGTAGCGAGTACGAGGAAGCTATCATCACCAACTATGATCCTCGGAAAGCCTGCTGGCAGCTGACTTTGGACAGCTTGCTGGATGGCAGCAGCGATACTCGATATGAGCTGATGCACGAACCTACCCACGCCATCAAAACACCTACCAAAGAAAAATGAGGAGGAACCATACTATGAACTTTATTCTTTCCAGAGACAAGGCCATCACCATCCCGCCTGCGGCTACGAAGCTGAGTGGCATCCCCGACAACGCGAAGTTGGAGCTGACCACGCTGGACGGAGCTGTGATCCTGACGAAATCCAAAATGACCACAATGGAATATGTCAAGTTGCTCACGGCGTTGACCGCCCATGTTGGTCAGATGCTCCTGTCCTTGCGGGACACCTGTGGCCATTGTGACGAGTGCGATGAAGACGGTTGTGTTTACAGTGATCTGTCAATCGAAGAACTTTGCCGACCTTCTGTCGCCGTTCCCGATTGGGCCCGAGAGGAAGCGGACATCGCGCCCGACGCCAAGCTGGACTGCTATGTGGATGAGGACTCCGGCGTGATTACCGTCTGCGAGGCAGACAATGACTTCGACCTCTCCGATGTATCGCCCGTAATCCTGTACGCTCTGCGCAAGTCCGGCTGTTGTTTGTCCGCTCTGGAAGATGCGCTGATGGAGAATGATATTATCTACGATAAGTGATACCATAGGCATTCAAAGAAGAAGCGAGGTGAGAGATCCAAATGAATGAAACCTATCTCTATCCCTACTCGGCGAAGGAGGCCAGAGAACGAAATGAGCTTTCGCTCTGGAGGGAAAGCCACCGCGCCAATATTGCCTGCCGCGACGCCATCGAGGATGCCATCCGTCGGAGCTTTGACGGAATGCATCTGGACAAGGACTGTACCTCACTTGTGCTGGAGAAATACGGTTATAAACGCACTGCGTGGGTACTTGCCAATACCCTGCATGAACTCAAGTGGGATGGTCGCTTCAGCCATGCCAATAAACAGTGGGCTGAGCGGCGCTACATTCCGCAGGATGAGCGTCACAATGCCGAGATTACTGTCCGAAGCCATCCGGCTGTTCTGGATGGCTTCGTAACTTTTTATCGCAAGGCAGTGCAGGCACTGAATCTGTTCGGAGCAGAGCATTGCGTTGGTGACCGCGCCGAGCAGGACTTCACCGGCAAGGTGCTGGTGCTGTCGCCAGATACGCTCAAGGAATCCTGTTGGAGTCAGGAAAACCAACTCTGGTATGCCCATGATGGCTTCGGCTGCAGGCCCCATGCCATTGGTCGCTCGGTACGCTGTACCTGTCTGGGTGACGGTGAGATGACCCGCTGGAATCGGCATGAGTTCATCGGTGTGCTGGACGAAAAGCATCTTCCCGACTGGGCGCAGGAGAAGCTCATGGAGCTGACTGTGCCACAGCAGGAGGCGCCGACCACAGGTGAGATGAAGCTGGAATGATTGGAGGTAAAACAAGTGCAGCGCATTTTTATTGATAACCATGACCGTATCCTCTGCTACGGCAACCCTGCCGGATACATTACAGGAAAAGAAGCCGTTGTGGACACCATGTTCCAAACGCAGGAACTGGAGAGTTTTCTGCAAAAGCAGGCGCTCACCATCCGCTGGGAGGACGGCGTCTATGACCGCCTCCTGTTGGGGCAGCGCAGCGGTCGCTTCGACCCGGAGGCTCCGCCCCTGAAGAACTGCCGTGTGTGGCAGCTCTCACGGGACAGCCCCATCAATGTCCGTTTCGTTTCCTATGAGACGATGGTACAGCGATTCGGTCATCCAAGTCGAAAGAGCTATGAGATGGTCTATGACGGTCAAGTCGGTACCAACGACCTAGAGGAGATCTACACCATCTTCCGCAATCCCGTTCCCGGCTATGACGGCCGCCCCATCGGCATCTCGGATGTGCTGGAACTATACGACGAAGGCGGCAGTGAGTTCTATTACTGCGACCGCATCGGCTTCCAGCAGATCGAGTTTGCACCCCAGCAGGAAATGGATATAAGCCTGTGAAATGAGCACCTGACTGGGTGCTTTTTTCATATCCAAATCAGAAAAGGAGGAATCCCAATGCCCAAAGCCCAAACCAAGGCAACAGCTCCCACCCCTGCACCGGATACCCCGCTCCCCGTGGAGTACGCCGTGCGCATCTATCCCGTGAAGGACAGCAAGTACACCCTCGCCAACGCTAATGTGGACATCAACGGCGTATTTGCCATTCGCGGCGTGAAGGTCATCCGCGGCGAGAATGGGCCCTTTGTCGCCATGCCTCAGTACAAGGACAGCCGCGGCGACTACCACGACATCTGCTTCCCTTGCACGAAGGAGGCTCGCCAGCAGTTCAACGATGCGGTGCTGGATGCCTATGAGCAGTCGTTCCGACAGCCCCAGCAGACGAACCATGCTCCCGCTGCGGAACAGACCATGTAATCACCCACCACACAAAACATATAACTTGGAGGAAATTATCACATGAAGAAGTTTATCAAGAACACCGTCAATTCCATCCGCGCCAACGCCATCCGCCTTGCCGCGACCTATCGCTCTGGCGAGGGCTACATCGACACCGCCGTCAAGATCCTCATCGCCGTGGTGCTGGGTGCTCTGTTGCTGGCAGGTCTCTATGCTCTGTTTGGCGATGTGGTCATGCCCACACTGAACAAGCGCATCACGGAGATGTTCAACTACGCTGGTTAATCGTGATGTCTGTCCTACAGGGGACACTGTTCCTCATCGGACTTATGAGCGCGGCATGGACGGATCTCCGGCACAGGCAGATCTATGACCTTTCCAGTATCATTATCGCAGGGGCGGGGCTGATTTCCTTCAGCCCCGCCCACCTTTTGGGTCTACTGCTGTCCGTTCCGTTCCTGCTGGCAAGCAACAGAGGGCGCGGCGGCATGGGAGATGCGCTGCTTATCGCCGCTTCCGGCTTCCTGCTGGGTGTCCTGCGCGGCGGCGCTGGACTGGTGCTGGCGCTCCTGCTGTACTGCCTTTTTTATCTTGTGGTAGTCATTGTACGGACATTGCGCGGATCGGAACGCCCACCAGAGAGCTATCCGCTTGCGCCATTTCTCGCAGTTGGTTTTATCACCGCATATATCATCTAAAACGAAGGAGGACATGCTCCATGAGTATTTTCAAAAACCGCACGGTCATCGGCGTCATCTGCATTCTGCTGGCGTTGGTGATCTGCTTCGGCATCACGCCGCTGTTTAATCGGGGAATCAGTCAGAAGGCAGAGATCGTCCGCGTCACAAAGGACATTCACGCCGGTGAACTCATCAGCAAGGATATGGTCACCACGGCCGAGGTCGGTTCCTACAATCTCCCCTCCGGCCTTATGACCGTGGAAGACAATGTAGTGGGCAAATACGCCAAGGCAGACCTTGCCGTTGGCGATTATATTCTCGCCGCCAAGCTCTCGGACGCGCCTGCCGCCGAGAATGCGTATCTCTATAATTTGGACGGCACGAAGCAGGCCATCTCCGTCACCATCAAGAGCTTCGCCACCGGACTCTCCGGCAAGCTCCAGAGCGGCGACATCGTATCGGTCATCGTGGCGGACTACCCGGAGGACGGTGAAACCACCATCCCCGCCGAGCTGCAGTATGTGGAGATCATCTCTGTTACCGCCAGCACCGGCTATGATGCCAATACCGGTGAAGCAAAGGGTGATGAGAAGGAGCTGCCCTCTACCGTGACCTTCCTCGTTCTGCCGGAGCAGGCCAAGGTGCTGGCGGAGCTGGAGCAGGACGCCAAGCTCCACTTGGCTCTCGTCTACCGCGGTACGGTGGACGGCGCAAAGCAGTTCATCGAAGCGCAGGACGAACTCATTGAGGAGCTGTACGCCGAGCCGGAGGAGTCTTCCGCAGAGAGCGAAAATGCTGATTCTGTTGCTGCTAAGCCCGACAACGAGGTGATGGAATGAATTTCAAGAAAGCCGGTATCTTTCGACGCAGCTCCGAGGGATCGGAACAGCCAGAAGTACAGAACGACAGCGGCGGTATGCTGGCGGTTTGGGGCAGTCCCGGCAGTGGAAAGACGGTAACGGCGGTGAAAATCGCAAAAATGCTTTCCACCAAAAAGAAGAATGTTATTCTTCTGCTCTGCGACATGACTGCCCCTATGCTTCCCTGCATCTGTTCTCCGGATGAACTGGAATGTGAGAGATCCCTGGGCAATATCCTTGCTGCTGCCCGCATTGGAGAAAATCTCATCAAGCATAACCTTGTCACCCTCAAGCGCAGCAACTATCTCACTGTGCTGGGATTACTCAAGGGTGAAAATGAGTACAGCATTCCGCCTTTTACCGAAAAGCAGGCAATAGAGCTGCTGGATGGGCTGCGACAGATCGCACCCTATGTTATTGTGGACTGTGGCAGCTATATTGCAAACGATATTCTCTCCGCTGTAGCGCTGATGGAGGCTGACAGTGTTTTGCGCCTTGCTAACTGCGATCTCAAAAGCATCAGCTACTTTTCCAGTCAGCTTCCATTGTTGAAGGATGCCAAGTGGGATGCAGACAAACAGTATAAAGTGGCGGCAAATGTTAAGCCTTTTCAAGCGGCGGACCATATTGGCAAAGTGCTCGGCAGTGTGACCTTCAAGTTGCCTTATTCGCAGGAATTGGAGGAGCAGTATCTCGCCGGCAATTTGTTTTCTGACCTTTCTCTTAAGGACAGTCGCGCCTTCCGCAAGGAGTTGGAAAAGATCATCGAGGAGGTGTTTTGACATGGCCCTTGGAACAAAGAGAAGTGCTTCGCTCTTTGCGGCAAACGCAGAAAAAAGAGATGCGTTAGGATTCCATGACAGCCCAGAGTTAGATGTCGTTCCGGTTGTGGTGGACGACACGCCGCAGCGGACCTTGAACACTGATGCCAGCACGGTCGGACGGGCTCACAATCTGTTCTTTACACCGGAAACGGAAGGCAAAGCCTTTAGCTCCGTGCTACAGGAAGTACAGGAGTACATCTCTGGCGCCTATTCCTCCCTAATCTCTCAGGGTGGCGAAGATGCAAAAGAGCAGCTTCAGCGCTATATCACCAAGTACCTGCAGGATCAACGTATCGCCGTAGCAGGCATGACGCAGACGGAACTGGCGGACGCCATCTATTCTGAGATGGCGGAGTATGGCTTTTTGACCAGCTACATCTATGGAGACGGCATTGAGGAAATCAACATCAACTCGTGGCGGGATATCGAAGTTCAGTATTCGGATGGCAGAAATGAGAAATTGGAAGAGCATTTCGATTCGCCGGAACATGCGCTCGCCGTCATCCGTCGTATGCTCCACGCCTCCGGCATGGTGCTGGATAATGCCAGCCCTCTGGTCACGGGACACCTGACCCGCAACACCCGTATTGCGGCTATGAAATCCCCCGTGGTGGATGAGGATGTGGGCGTTGCCGCCTCCATCCGAATCGTCAACCGCCACAATCTCAGCCGTGAGGATCTGCTGCGCAGCGGTACGGCCACAGCGGAAATGCTGGACTGGCTTTCCGTATTTTTGCGCTATGGGATCTCCATCTGTGTGGCCGGTGCAACCTCCTCCGGTAAGACCACGGCGGCAGGCTGGCTGCTGACCACGATTCCCGACAGCAAACGCATCTTCACCATTGAGAACGGCTCCCGCGAACTGGAGCTGGTGCGGGAGGAAAATGGAAAGGTGGTCAATTCGGTGGTCCACACTCTGACTCGCGACAGCGAGAATGAGCGACAGCGGATCGATCAGATCGCGCTGGTGGATATCTGCCTGCGCTTCAACCCGGATATCCTGGTGGTGGGCGAGATGCGCGGTGCCGAGGCAAATGCCGCGCAGGAGGCCGCCCGCGTGGGCGTGGCGGTGCTGACCACCATCCACTCCAACTCCTGCGAGGCGACCTACCGCCGCATGGTGTCCCTGTGCAAACGAGCCGTGGATATGTCCGATGAAACGCTTCTCAGCTATGTGACGGAGGCATACCCCATTGTGGTCTTCTGCAAGCAGCTGGAGAACAAGCAGCGCCGCATGATGGAGATCATGGAATGCGAGATCCTGCCCAACGGGGATCGCCGCTACAACACACTGTTCCGGTATATTATCACGGAAAACCACATGAAAGACGGAAAATTCGTCATCGAAGGACATCACACGCAGGTGAATGAGATCTCCGTGAGTCTACGCAAACGCCTGCTGGAAAACGGTATGCCCAACGAGGAACTACAGACTCTTTTGAAGCCCAAGAAGGAGGTGAACGCCACTTGACAGCCCTGCTACTGACTGCATGCGTTGGCATGATTGCCGGCGCATTTCTTATCTTTCGCATCTCGCCCATGGATTTCACGCTGGGTGTGTTTCACCGGTTGACCGTCGGTCCTAGGAGCATCCGTGATGAAATCAATGAAGCCACTCAGCGCAAGAAGCCGAACTTTATTCGCCGTGAGATATTAGAAACGCAGACGATCCTGAAAACCACCGGCAAGGAGGATCGCTTTCCCATGCTGTGCGCGGCATCGCTGTTGTTCTTTGCTGTGGGTGCAGGCATTGCTATCGTGCTGAATAACTTTCTGCTCGTTCCGGTTTTAGCAATGGGCATGATGTTTTTACCGTTCTGGTACATCAAGCTCACAGCCGGACACTACAAGAAGGACATCTCCACCGAGCTGGAAACAGCACTTTCTATCATCACCACGGCCTACCTCCGCAGTGAGGATCTGCAGAACGCCGTGGAGGAGAACATCAATTATCTGAACCCGCCCGTGCAAGGCGTGTTCCGCAGCTTCCTCACCCGCATCAAGCACATCGACCCGGATATGAATGCGGCGTTGGCGGAACTGAAGTCTACTATTGATAATGAGGTATGGCAAGAATGGTGTGAGGCTCTCGCTGCCTGTCAGTACGACCACAGCCTAAAAAGCACCCTCAACCCCATTGTGGGAAAGCTCTCAGATATGCGCATCATCAATGGGGAACTGGAGAATCTCGTGTTCGCTCCTCGCAAGGAATTCATCTCCATGGCGGCACTGGTGGTGCTGAATATCCCACTGCTGTACTTTCTCAACAAGGACTGGTATGCAACCTTAATGACCACTGTTCCCGGCAAAGCGGTGCTGGCGGTCTGCGCCGCCGCTATCTTTCTCTCCTTTGCCAGAGTGGTCAAGTTAACCCAGCCCATTGAATATCGGAGGTGACGGGCATGACGATCTTACTGTTCCTTTTCGGTGTGGCCGTTGCCGCAGGTCTGTTCTTCATTCTGGCGGATATTCTGAAGCTGCCCCGTCTCTCCACGGAGAAGGCGCTCCTGTCCGCAGGGCGAACCGAGAAAAAGCGGATGAAGTCGCTGGACGCGATCTTCCTTGGCTGGGCCATCAAGCTCTCCAAGTTTATCCGAATGGACGAGTACAAGCGTCATCGCATGGAGCGCACGCTGAGTGCTGCCGGCATGGACATGACGCCGGAGGTCTATTTGGCCTATACCATCCTCAAGCCTGCCGCCGCGCTGCTGGCGGTCATTCCGTGTCTGCTGATCTTCCCTCTGCTCTCGCCCATCGTGGTGCTGCTGTCGATATTGCTTTACTTCAAGGAGAGCCGCAAGGCGGAGGAAAAGGTTGCAGAACGCCGCGAGAAGATCGAGGGAGAGCTGCCCCGCTTTGTTGCCACAGTGGAGCAGGAGCTGGGAGCCAGCCGCGACGTGCTGACGATCTTGGAGAACTATAAGCGACACGCCGGTCCTGATTTTGCCCGTGAGCTGGATGTGCTGACGGCGGATATGCGCTCGTCCTCTTACGAGGCGGCACTGGTTCGTTTCGAGGGTAGGCTGG